>Ga0255354_1001296_pt1 | contig 14620 bp, 12 predicted proteins | sample HBST50metaG_FD_189942 | JGI IMG/M metagenome (GOLD analysis project Ga0255354, IMG submission 189942) | Peat soil microbial communities from Stordalen Mire, Sweden - H.B.S.T50 | ecosystem: Environmental > Terrestrial > Soil > Wetlands > Peat | place: Sweden: Norrbotten County, Stordalen Mire...
GTTGTGCATCTTTGATCAGCACCGCAGGCGAGTAGAAACCCATCGGCTGGTTGTTGAGCAGGCCGCAGGTAAAGGCGGCCAGGTAGTGGACCTTGAGGAAAGCCGAGGCATAAGCGATAAGCGCAAAACTGGCCGCATGCGACTCCGGGAAGCCGTACATGGCAAACGACGAGATGCTCTGCACAATATTGTCCTGCGCTTCGGCGCTGATGCCATTCCGCGTCATGCCCGAACGAAGACGGCCTTCCAGGTCTTTCATGCGCTGCATGGAGCGGCGCATGCCGACAGCGCGGCGCAACTCTTCCGCCTCCGCTCCGCTGAAATCGGCAATGGTCATCGCCATACGCAGAAGCTGCTCCTGGAAGAGCGGAACGCCCAGTGTGCGCTTGAGTACCGGCTCCAGTGACGGATGCGGGTACGTGACCGCCTCTTTGCCTTGACGGCGGCGCATGTAGGGGTGCATCATCTTGCCCACGATGGGGCCGGGCCGGATGATAGCGACCTGCACCACAAGATCGTAGAAGCGCGTGGGCGCGTTGTGAGGGATGGAGGCCATCTGCGCACGGCTCTCCACCTGAAACATACCGACGGTGTCTGCCTTGCGCAGCGTCTCGTAGACGAGCGGGTCTTCTGGTAATGCAGCCAAGTCGACCTGCGTGCCATAATGGCGCGGGATCAGTTCGATGGAGTCCTTGAGCACGGCCATCATGCCCAGGCCGAGAAGATCGACCTTGATGAGGCCGAGGTCAGCGCAGTCTTCCTTGTCCCACTGGATGACGGTACGGCCGGGCATGGAGGCGCGCTCGATGGGAACGACGCGGTTGAGCATACCGGCGCAGATGACCATGCCGCCGGAGTGCTGCCCGAGGTGGCGCGGCAGATCTTGCATCCGCTGGCAGAGATCGAAATAGTGGGCGATGCGCGGATGACGAATGTCGAAGCCTGCCTGCTCGAAGTGACGGGCCAGGGTGTCGTTGGCACCGCGCCATTCCCAATGGCCCATGAGGCTGGAGAGACGCGCAAGCTGCTCCTCTTCAAAGCCCAGCGCCTTACCTACTTCGCGCGCTGCGGAGCGGCCACGATAGCTGATGACGTTGGCGGTCATGGCCGCGCCCTGCGCGCCGTAGCGTTCATAGATGTACTGAATCACGCGTTCGCGCTGGTCGCCTGAAGGCAGGTCGAGATCGATGTCCGGCCACTCGCCGCGATTCTCATTGAGAAAGCGCTCGAAGAGAAGCTCCATGCCCACGGGATCGACGGCGGTGATTTCCAGAGCGTAACAAACGGCGGAGTTGGCTGCGGAACCGCGGCCCTGCACTAAAATGCCGCGCCGTTGGCAGTAGCGAATAACGTCCCAGACGATAAGGAAGTACCCGGCAAAACCCAGCTTGGCGATGAGTTTGAGTTCGTGCTGAACCTGTGTGCGGGCTTTTGCAAGTAGAGGCTGCTTGGCCCCTGAGCTATAACGTTTGCGGACTCCTTCTTCAACGCGCTTGGTAAGAAAGCTGTCCGTCGTATCGCCGTCGGGAACCGGGTAGTGAGGAAACTCGTAGCCCAGATCGTTGAGAGTGAATTCGAGCCGCTGGCTCACGATGCCGGTGTTCGCGATGGCTTCAGGAATGTCGCGGAAGAGCGCGGCCATCTCGCGCGCCGATCGCAAGGAGCGCGAGTCGTTTGCCGTGAGCAAGCGGCCCGCCTGATCGAGCGAAGTGTGAAAGCGAATCGACGTGAGTACATCGAGCAACTCGCGGTCTTTGTCGGTTGCCGCACGTACGCCGTTGGTGGCAATTACGGGCAGATGCAAGTCAGAGGCGAGGCTCAGCAGCGATTGATTGCGGCACTCTTCGCTGCGTTCGTGGTGGCGCTGGAGTTCAACGTAGAGGTTGCCGCGGCCATAGATGGAGGTCAATCGTTCAGTGACCTTGCGTGCTTCCGGGTCTCCGCCGTGTGCAAGCGCCGATGCAAGCGGTCCTTCCTCGCCGCCGGTCAGGCAGATCAATCCTGCCGAAAACTCTTCCAGGTCTTCGAGCGTCGCAGCTCCCTCTGCCTTTGTTGCCTCGCGCATCTTGAAGCGCGTGATGAGTTGGCAGAGATTCTGGTAGCCGGTCTGCGAAGCGCAGAGCAACACCAGGCGCGAAGGCTCTGCGGAAGGCTCATGCGGCAGCCATGCTGGAGGCTGCAACCGAGGACCGAATGATGTGACCGCAATCTCCGCGCCGATGTGCGCCTGCACTCCACACCGCTTGGCAGCGGTGTGGAAACGCGCCACGCCGTATAGACCGTTGCGGTCGGCTAATGCTATTGCCGGCATGTCCAGCTCCACGGCGCGTTCAACGAGAGCTTCCGGTTGCGAGGCTCCGGCAAGAAAACTGAAGGCGCTGGCTGCGTGCAGCTCAATGTACTCGCAGTCGTGTGCAATGGCCGTTGATTGCCGCCCGATGGAAATGTTTGCAGGTTCTTGAGAGGTCCGCGGCTCGTAAGCATCGTTGGGGTGGCAGACAGGCGTTCCCGGCGACCGCGTGTTGGGAATCGCGGAGATGCGGTCAGTCATAGAACGCCTCCAGCAGCCACTTGTTCAGCAGCCGGTCCTGTACGAGCAGGCAACCGAAGGCTTCGCCATTCGCGCTTGCTGCCAGAGCGTCCCACTCTTCCGTGTTCCATCCATCCTGGGACCACCAGCAGCCGCTGGTTCTCCAGGGGCCGTAGACCGCAGTGATCTCGAAGCGAGTGTCCCCATCGCGGAAGCACACCGGCTTCATTGCGTGCAGCGAAACCTGAATCGGATGGGGAGGACGCACGCGGCGCAGCGCCATGCGCGGGGATTCGGCTTTTGACGTGGCAGGTTTCGCGTCCACCACAAAGCCTTCCATGCGAAAGCTGCCGGGACAGTGTGTGTCTTCGAGCGCTGGCGTGCCGACGCGATCCTCGCCAACGATGGCCTTGAGCCGCGCCAATGTTACATCCAGCCGCGAAGGCTCCGGCGTCTGCGGCGCAAAAAGGCCCAACTGCATCTTGCTCGAATGGCCTGCTTCCGCAGTGATGGTGAGTGAAAGCACCGCGGCCTGCGGCGGATGCGCGCCCATCTCCAGTTGCAACAGCTTGAGCAAAAACTTGCGATCCACAGAAGACACTGCAGGATGAACCGCGAGATGATGAACTCTTCGGCCTTCAAGCTCCATGTCCACGGTCATCGAGGCCAGCGACAAGGCTCGTCCCACCGCGCGCGCCACCAGGCAATCGATCATGCGAGCGCCGATAAAGAGCAGCGAGTCGATCTGCTCCACTGGCGTTTCGAAGTCGTAGAACTCCTTGAGCGCAAATGCAGGCTCGATAGGCTGAAAGGTATGCCGCGCCACGCCCTGGGATAGAGCCCGCCAATCGCTGGCCGCAGCGCCGAGCCGCTTGACCAACTCTACCTTGGGCAGAGCGGCGAGTTCGCCCAGTGTGCGAATGCCCCACAGAGCAAAGGTATCCTTGTGCTCTTCCGTCAGGGCAAGCGAAGCAATCGGGAGCTTCTCCAGTGCGCGTGCTTCTTCTCCCGCTGGAATGATCGTGATTCCGCGCGTTGCCGTTGCCTTGATCCGCGCCGCATGGAAGTTCGCGCTCGTGGCAATGGAGACGCGAAAGCCCGCCGTTGCCACCTCATCGCGCAGCCGCCCGGCAAGCTTCTCCGGAGGACCAAACAGCAGTTCCGTCCCCGTAATGTCGAGTACCAACGCGCATCCAGTTCCATCGCTGGCTTCTTCGATCCGAGGCGAAAACTTTGCCGCGGACTCCAGCAGAACGGTGTGCGCGGCAGTCTCGACCTCGAATGAGCGGGGCAGAAGCTGCAGCCCGCTGAGGCCTTCAGCTTCCAGCCTCGTCATGCCCAGCACCGCACCTTGCTGCACTGCGTGCCGGTTCAGAGAGCAGACGGTTTCCTGTGGCGCCGGGCCGTCGAGCACGGCGACGGGGTGGGTTTGCAGATCCGTGCGCAAACGCAGCAATGCCTGCGCGGGGAACTCCGCGGCATGAATGCAGGCATAGAGTTCGCTGCTCATGCAGGCCTCGTGGCTTCCCATGCGGAGGTTGCGGACCAAGCAGAGGCTGGCGGCTTGCGTGCGCTGGCAAGCTGGGTCGTGAAGCGCTGCCGTCCGCGCCGCACTTCGAACTTGCAGCCGCGCCATACGGCGCCGCCCACGGTCTCTGGAGTGAACGGCGCAGATTCCAACGCCACCGCAGCGCTCGATTGGGCATAGGACGTCTTGCCCAGAACCACCAAGCTGCATCGCGTCCGGTCGGCGGCTTGCCGGAAGCGGAACTAGGTGGCCAACGGAATGCGCATGGCGTGAGCGGGCTCCATATCGCCCAGATCCAGCACGATCGCCGCGAATCCACCGGCTTGGAGCACCAGGTCTGTCGCGCGCAGCGCTTGGTCGAGCCGCGTCCACGGCTTGGACCGCGCCAATCCACTCTCATTGCGGCAGCGTACCCATAACAGCTGCTTCAGGCTCACGCCGCTGGCCGCCGCCGACTCCGGATCGAAGGCGTCGCGCGCATCCACCCAGGCGCAAACTTGGCCCCCCTCTGTCCTCTTGGCGAGAAATGCCAGAGTCAGGCTGGTACGCCCCGACGACTCCGGCCCGGTTACCTCGCTGATCGCTCCTACCGGCAAACCGCCCTCCAGCAATGCATCCACCGGGGCGACGCCTGTTGGTGCCACCTCGTAAATGGTCTTCGGGGCAGGCGTCAGCGCTGCCGGAAAGCGGTGTTCCAGCGTGCGTTCAATTTCCAGGCGTAAAGCTGAGGCGGAGGGCATGGTGGACAAAATTTCGCTTTTTCTTCGCTTCTAGCTTCTCTCGAATCAGGCGCGTTGTCAAAGATTTTCTGGAATCGTGGCCGGATGGTTGGCTATTCTGAGGGAGTTATGTGTGGACGTTTCGCCAGAAAATCGACGCAAGAGATTCTTGCAGAATGGTTTGACCTAGAATTGGAGGAGATGCCTTTGGCTACGCGGCCGCGGATGCTTGGCTCGCGGTCCAGGCCGTATGAGAAATGTGTCGGGTAAACGAACGCATAGGCTGAATTCCCTCCGCGCAACTCCGAAATGCAGCAGTCAACCTTTGGTTAAGCTTAGCTTCCGTCAGCTCGGGCCTGGCGGTGCTGGGCCGCTCCTGCCCGGCTGAAGCAGCCTTTTCATCAAGCGGACAAATAAGGAAAAGGCAACGACGCCTGCCATAAAGAGTCCGATGCGGTAAAGGACCAGTGTCCCAACTGCAACAATCACCCAGAAAATCAACGCGTCGAGTCTCAGATAGCCGAAGGGCCAGATCACCATGTCGTCTAGTTTCTTCGCTACGGCCTCTTGTTCCTGTCCAGCTAGCTTAAGTGTGCCGTCCTCAAGCCCGCGAAGGGCGTTAAGCCTCGCCGAAAGTGCAGCGCCGCGAACCGTAATGACCACAGTGGCCAAACTGAATGTAGCGACGAGTACCGACATCATCGATGCCAACACCCCGCGAACTTGCTGGTCTCCCAGGTTGAAGAGCTGCACGAATGCACTGATGAGGTTTTCACGCGATGGCTCGAGGGCTGCTTGCCTGGCTCCCTTAAGAATGTCTCCGGTGACAAAGCCGGCCAAGCTTTGTGAGCTTGAACTGGCCATATAGGCTCCCTCTAAGCGAACCAGGTAGCAGATAAGATAGGCGACCAGGGCGACCCCAAACAACTTCTCCAAGGGATCGGCAAACACTTCAAAGCCAAGCCGTCGATCGGTTGACTTTGAATCGAGGTCAGGCACCAGCAACAACGAATCGCCCCGTCTACCGCTGGGAACAACTCTGCCCAGATCTAGCACAGCAATGAAGAAAGCGATGAGCGAGGCAATAAGTATGATTTCGGTGGTAAACGCGAGAAGATCGAACAGGGCGTTAGCTAGGCGAGGGGCAATTGGCCACTGATGTTGTCCAGCCAGTGGCATAATACCCGCTAAGCCCCAATCGTAATCGGGGTATGACGGTACAGGGGACGGTAAGTGGACCAGTCGCAGGAGATTATACAGGAACCACTCTACAAGCCCATACGTGGCTGGGATTCCGACCGCAAAGATCATCAGGAGCCGCTTCCGCCCGAGCGAGCCAGTTAACCAGTCCGATGTAAGGACAGGATCACGTACTTGGCTCATGGTGTCCTCCGTGAGGACCATTCCACGTGAGTGCAACCGGTCTAGCGCATCCGCTAGCCCGGAAATCACGTTTGTCATTAGGTACAAGGCGAGTGGAAGCAGAATGGCATACGTGAGCGACCAATTCAGTGCGGGTAGGTAGCCAACTTCCCGGTCGATCGCAGCAAACCTAGGCGCCGAAGCCTTCAAATTCGAAATGTGCAGGATCAAGCTTCCGAAGATGAGCGCGAATCCGGGGAGGAGTCCGACCAGCAGAATATAGTACGGCTGGACGAAGCAGACCGCTTCGACGAACGATCGAGGGCGTGATCCTTCGGATTCGTGAGGCAAGGACATTAGACACCGTTCCGAGTCATATCCGCTCCGCGCTGAACTGCCTCCATCACTTCACTCGGACTATCGAGTAAAGGTTCGTTAAGTGATCGAGGCAGCCGAAGGCATTGACGACGTGCCCCCGATTCGCAATATTGGGAGAACAACGCTTCACCGGGTGCTCACGTTTTGACCCTATAAGACGGGATGCCGACAAACCAGGCTACAGGGTGAGTAGCCGAGATGCCGACATGGTTAGCGGGCCCAACGCGTGAGTGCCTATCCAGCCTCCCTAACCCCAGCCCAGAGGGAGAATTCCCTCCTTAGCCAAGGCGGCAGTTTGTGCCGTCCTGAGGACATATGAAGGATGTCGTACAGTGAGATTTGTCACAAGCGCCCGTGATTATACGATTCGGGTGGCCATTTTTGCATACAACCGTTACTTGGTTGCCAGAGAAAACTTGCACTCCGCACTTCTCGCACTTGTGCTGGCAGGTAGCGTCAGTCACTGTGTCAATATGGCCATTAGGACATTGCACATGCCAGACTCCACCCAAACAAGCTCGTGCCTTAGTTGGAAAAGCTGCGATGAAGCTAACCGCCCCAATCGTCCCTAGCAGCCTCGTAATGAAGCCCCTCCTCGTCTGATTCATATTGTTTCCCTCCCTTTGATTAGATTCTGCATTGCTCGTTTCAAGTCAGCGTTCAAGGTCTACTTTTGTTTCGGCCCATCTGATAAGGCTGTCGCAGGTCGATCTAAGACATGATTGGAGAAAAGCGGCCCGATGAAACCAATCTGTCTATGCCGGCAAGAGCAGAGCGAAAATGCGGGGCGAGCTATTGCATAGTTGGCTGCCTGCTCTGGAACTGGGCAGCCTAGGGTGGACCGGGGATGAGATGACTAGGTACGGAGATGAAACGGCTATGATGAAGTTGGTCCAGGCACATAGGACCGAGACAAAGATAGCAAAAACTTCAGCCTTCGGCAATAGTTTTTCTTAACGGCAATCCGGTGACAGGAGATGATTGGTCCCGTGACGGCCAGTGTTCGCGAATCTGATGCCGAGTCGGGTTCTCAAATGTCGATAACAGTTCAAACCGCGTTTCCAGAGCCGACTAGATGGGATTCATGCAGTCGGGACGAACAATTCCGGGCTGTTGTTCCTCACATTGCCAACTGCCGAACCCACCTTCCAGGCCTTCATTTCCTCTGCCGGGAATGGTCTCAACAGATCGATCGGCAACTGCGACGGTTCAGCCGGGGCCAACCATCTCTCATAGTCTTGCCGATGCAGTATGACGGGCATCCGATCATGGATCGACAAGCGGGTGATTAATTCGTTTGGCTCAGTAGTGATGACGGTATATGTGTCTATGGGCTGGCCGGTAGCCTTATCTTTCCAGGTATCCCAGAGGCCCGCGAAAGCAGACAGTGAATCGTCCTTTAGGGCGATGGCATGCGGCTGCTTGATCTTCACATCAATCTTCTTCCATTCGAGGAACAAATCGGCAGGCACCAGGCAGCGCCGGCGCTTCATCGTCTCCCGGAAGACCGGACTCGTGACGACAGTTTCCGCGCGGGCGTTAATTGTCGAGTAGGCGATCTTGGCGTCCTTCGCAAAGAACGGAATCAGGCCCCATCGCATGATCGTCAGCTCACGCTCGCCCGTCTCGCTGCTCAACCTGACCACGGGCTGCAAGCTTTGCGGAGCGACGTTGTAGGACGGCGCCAAATACGATTCATCAAAAACATCAGCATTGTGGGTCTGCATCCACTCTGCGATGCGCTGCTTGTCCGCCCGTCTGCCGTATCGCCCACACATAGGTTTACAGCTTAAAGCGCTCGCCGCCTTTGCGCCAGCCTAGGCGCGCGACCTTTTCGAGAATCATCCTCGCCAGCGCGATGCTGTCCGTCACGACCGATGTCAAACGAGGCGATGGCCTGCTGATGTCCTAGTCCCTGGCGAGCCGCACAGCCGCAATGATTGATGCGGCAATCACCAGCGTCGAAGCAAACCGGTCTGTCATGCGCTTCTGCTCTTCCAGCGTCTTGGCCCGTTCCTGATTTTCGCGTGCGATCGCCCGCTTCATCTCGCCCATTTCTCACCGCCGATCTGCTTTCCGCGGGGCTTCACCAGGAGGTCATGGGATAGCCGCCCTCGAAAGATGTCCGCAGGCAAATACCGGCGCCTCTCACTGCAAAGCGGACAATCGGCGACGATCCATGAATCCGGCATAGTCTCGACTGGCGCGGGTATGTTCTGCTCACAGCCCTTGCAGACGATCACAAAAGGATGAGTGCCGAAGGATGGAGCGTGGAACATGGATACAGTATAGGCGAATATAAAGCGAATATGCCCACAGCTGCTCGAACAGAAATGCAACTATTTGAATCTTAAGGGTCTTGCGGAGTTTAGAGGGCTGGGTGGAATGCGTGGTTCGATTTCCGGGAGATAAAAACCCCCTTCTTGCTACATCGGTGTGTCCCGATACCATTTTGTTCAGAGGCAAGTGCCCAGTTCTGTCACTGGCGGCACATTCAGGCATTACTGTCATGTGTTTGACTTCGAACTCTCGGCAGCTTTTTGAGCAAGGGCTCGCAGACCTACGGTTCCACTCATATCTCAGTTACCCAAGTGGTTCTGTAGAAAACCGTTGCGAGGCTAGTTTCGAACTAATGAGGCAGTCTTTCACCTTCTATTCCATCGCAGTTCCATGTTTCGATACGTGCTGTTTTGCCGGATAAAGCCAGAATAACGCCATAAATGCAAATAACAACTATTTGGACTAGATTGGGTCTATACAGCAAGTGATGTCAAAGCGCCCAGAGGCGTCGCTGTCCGCCATGCAAGTAAATGAATTCAATGAGCAATTCACGGAGGGTCCATGCGTCTCTCGCGCGAGTTTCAGGGATGTCTTCTTTGCCTGGCGCTTTCAGCTTTGCCACTGACTAGCCAGTCGCCAACTGCATCCTTGCCTTACGCCGGTCGCGGCCTACACCCATCCCCATCTGGAAGACCGCTTGATGACGATGAACGCATTCTTCATGCTCTGAGCCGATTCAGCTTCGGTCCGCGCCCAGGGGATCTGGAAAGAGTGCGCGAAATGGGGCTTGATCGCTGGTTTGAATTGCAACTGCACCCGGCGACACTGGACTTCACCGAGCTCGATCGGCGGCTGAATGAGTTTCCTGCCATGCGGCTATCGACGCCGCAACTTCTGGCGGCATTCCCCAGCGGAGCGATTATCCGGCAGGCGGAAAATGGAAAGTTGCCCGTGCCGAACACGCCGATTCTGCGCATCACTTACAACGACCAGATCGCCTTCCAAAAAGAGAGAGAAGCCAAACAGGCCGAGAAGAAGGCAGAGGCTGCAAAGGCGCCGGCATCTGCGAAAGATACTCCGCCCGCGATGATTGCAGCACCCACTGCCTCCGCCATGGGAGCTGAAATGAGCACCGGGGCCATGATCTCGGCAAATTTCGCAATGGCATCCGAAGTGCAGCCCGGTTCTTCCATGGCTTCGGGCGCGATGATGGCTCAAGGCAGTGCCGGCAAGCCAGCAGCAGCCGAAGCGGAAAGCGCGCGTTCGTCACCCGACGATGCGGAGATATTAGCCATCCTTGCGCTTCCGCCAAAACAGCGTGTCACGCGGCTGTTGGCCATGTCTCCGGAAAGGCTCGAGAGCTTCCGCCAGAATCTTAAGGGACAGCAGCGCGCGCAATTCATGGACAAGATGCCCCCTGGAGAGCGCGAGGTTGTGAACGATCTTGAGAATCCCGCCAAGGTCGTCATTGACGAGTTGAAAGAACAGCGCCTCACTCGCGACGTTTATAGCCCGGCGCAGTTGCAAGAGGTCATGACAGACTTCTGGCTCAACCATTTCAATGTGTACCTGCACAAGGACGAGGAAACTCCGTACTATTTGGTGAGCTTTGAGCGGGACGTAATCCGCCCGCGGGCATTGGGCAAGTTTGAAGATCTGCTGGTAGCTACCGCACAAAGTCCCGCCATGCTGCTCTATCTGGACAACGCAAGCAGCATGGGGCCTGATTCGCCCGTTGCCGAAAAAGGCAAAGAACGCGCTCAAAAACAAAACAAGCCCGCGCCCCCATCCGGGTTGAATGAAAACTATGCCCGCGAGCTGATGGAGTTGCATACGCTGGGTGTCGATGGCGGCTATACACAACGCGATGTTACCGAGATGGCGCGCGTGTTCACAGGCTGGACCGTGGATCAGCCGGCGCGCGGCGGCGCGTTCATTTTCGATGAGCGCAAGCATGAACCTGGGACCAAGCAACTGCTCGGGATGAAGGTCAAGGATGGTGGTATGAAAGAGGGCCTGGAGATGCTGCATCGGCTGGCCATGCGGCCGGCCACTGCGCAGTTCCTGAGCCGCAAGCTGGCAATTCGGCTTGTCTCCGACGATCCGCCGCAGAGCCTTGTGAATCGCATGGCAAAGAGCTATCTTGTCAGCGATGGAGATATTGCTTCCGTCCTTCAGACGATGTACCACTCGCCGGAGTTCTGGCAGCGCGATGTGTATCGCGCAAAAGTGAAAACTCCGCTCGAATACGTCGTGTCGGCGGTGCGCGCAAGCAATCCGGAGACAGGCAGCCTGATGCAGTTGTCTTATGCGCTCGACCGCATGGGAATGCCGCTATACGGTTGCGTTCCGCCGACCGGCTATTCGTCGGACGCGAAGGATTGGGTGAATACCGGCGCGCTCGTGAACCGCATGAACTTTGCGCTGAATCTGACCGCTAACAAGCTGGCTGATATTCAGACTTCATGGCCGGTTGATGCCGGCAACGGCGACTTAGGGCATGAAGTCGCCGATCAATCAACGCAGATGGATGCGACCGCCGATGAGTTGAGATTGGAGAATCGCCTCATTCAGAGTAAAGTGAGCGACCAGACGCGCAAGACGCTTTTGGAACAGGTCGAGACTCAGGCTGGCAACGCAAAAGCTCCAGTAGCGCCTGCGCAACCAATCAACATAGCTGCTCAGGTCACAGGGAAACAGAAATCGCCAAACGCTTCAACCGCGCTCGCTCCACGCGAGAAGCAGGATGCGCTGCTGGCAGGGTTGTTGCTTGGATCTCCTGAGTTTCAAAGAAGATAGCCGGTTCGTTGAATCCATGCTTTCACCGCAAGGATTGAAACGAGGACACAATGAGCACTACAAGACGAATCTTCCTGCGTAACGGCGCATTGGCGATGGTTGGAAGCTCAATGGTTCCGGCGTTCCTATCGCGCGCCCTCTTTGCCGAATCCGCAAAGTCAAATGCGCAAGGCAAGCGTCTGGTCGTAATCTTTCAGCGTGGCGCGGCGGATGGGCTGGATATCGTGGTGCCTTACGCGGAAAAGAACTACTACGCGATGCGACCGACGATTGCAATTCCGCGGAATCAGGTACTCGATCTGGACGGTTTCTTCGGACTGCATCCCTCGCTTGCCTCTTTTGAACCGCTCTATCGCCAGGGGCATTTGGCGATTGTGCCCGCGGCTGGATCGCCCGACACTACGCGCTCTCACTTCGACGCGCAAGACTACATGGAGTCCGGCACGCCGGGAAACAAGGGCACCGTGGATGGTTGGCTTAACCGCGCCCTGCAAGCAGAAGATATGCGCCTGCATCAGATGGAGCACACGGCATTCCGCGCTATTGCATTGGGATCGGAACTTCCGCGCACTTTGGCAGGCAAGATCGAAGCTACAGCCATTGGCAATGTGATGGACTTCAATGTGGGCGGGCGTGGTCCCACTCCTGCACCTGCTGGAATCGCGTTTCAGTCGATGTATGACGAGTCGAGTGATTCCCTGCTGCACACGGCAGGCGAGTCCACGTTTGAAGCCGTTAAAATGCTGCGCTCCACCGACCCGGCGCACTACACTCCAGTTTCGGGGGCGGTCTATCCGGTCACTGCGTTCGGCTCCGGCATGAAGCAGATTGCCCAGTTGATGAAGGCCAACCTGGGCGTCGAGACCGCATTCACTGACATCGGCGGCTGGGACACGCATCACAATCAGGGCAGCGTGAATGGCGACCTTGCCAACCGGCTCAAGGATTTCTCAGAGGGAATTTCAGCCTTCTGGCGCGATATGGGCGACGATGCGGAGAAGATCACTCTGGTGACGATGAGCGAGTTTGGCCGCACCGCCGAGCAGAACGGGACTGGCGGCACCGACCACGGCCACGCGAATGTCATGTTCGTGCTCGGCGGTGGTGTCAAAGGCGGCAAGGTCTTTGGCAAGTGGCCAGGACTGGCCAGGGAACAACTCAACGAGAACCGCGATCTGGCCGTGACCATTGACTTTCGTCAGGTTCTGGCCGAGGCGGTAACCGGAACGCTCGGAGTTACAAATCTGGAATTCACCTTTCCCGGAGCACATCTGCATAAGGACAGATTTTTGGGGTTGATTTGATGGCATCGATGCTCATCGTCGGCGTCTATTGCGTAAAAAAGTGTGACAAAACGCCTGTGGATTCCAATGGTCCTGGTGCTGCCCTGGTCTTCGCCCATCCAATAAAGGAACGAGAGTCTCTGGATCAGTCTCGAAACGTCGGCATGTGGCAAGGTTTTTCCCGAGGGCTTGGCATCGATCAGGGCTGATCATCAGCAAACCAGAAGTTGTGTCTCAGTCATTCTCGTCAACTGATTCCGGGATGGTCGGACTGGATCAGTCCTGCAAGACGACCATTGGCAACATCTTTGCATTAACATGATATGGATCACTTCCCCAAGCTTCCGGGACCTATCCGACCATGGAGCAAGATAGACGGCACTCTAGCCAAAGATCACCCTCTGCTCGATCCCTTTTCTCCGTTGCACCACCAGTGAACAGCCTGGATATTTTCAGGATCGTCGTCTCGCCATGCACCGCCCATGCCGCGGGGATGGATGTGGTCGGGTACGATGTCGCCATGGTTGGTGAACCTCTCCTTGCAAAGGGCGCATATACCGTTTTGGGCGGCGATCTTCCGGTCGAGGAGCTTCCGTATTTCGCCATTGGAACGAAGTTCCCTGCATCCTCTGGGGTGATATGAGGGTCTTGGATGTGCCGAACGCCCATCTGGCGCTGCCGTTTCTCTCTCGGAATTGCTTCCTCCCTGCCGCAACAGAAGCGAGAGCGATGAAGTGGGCACAGTTGATTGCGGCGGAGTCTCATGATGTTCTCCTGATTTGCTTGGTGAAATAGCTGATTGGCGGGCTGATTGGGATTGGCAGGAGATGGGAGCCACCGGCGCAGCGCGCGGACTGGACAAGTTGCTTCCTCCTCCCCAAAGGAAACGCCAACCTTGCGGCCGGCGGCCTCCTGGTCGGTCTTCGAGCGGACCAGATCGATGACTAGGCCGTCTTTCGTGAAGGAGAGGTGGGCACGGGAGCTCCGAGTGGCGGAAGGCGCCGGCGCAACCGACTAGGACCAAGCGCCCGGCCGCGAAGGCCTGAAAGCGTCTGGGGGCGGTCGGCAACGATCCGGCGAATGTCGCTGGTTAAAAGCGGAGCCTTGCCCTCTTGTGCGGCGCCAATCGAGCGGCGGATGTCGTTGAGGGTCTCGCTCACAAAAAAGTGTCGCTCGACGAGGGAGACTCTTCAAATCCTGCCAACTGGTGGACCTTGGTGATCGAGGTCAACCGGTGGGTGAGGGTGCCCTAACATTCTTCGAGCGATGTTCGGCGCAAGACAGTATAGGGCTTCATTCGTGAAGTACTTGAGGACTATACTGACTTTGAATCCGACTATGCCAGCAAGTGGCACTCTAAGGAACCTCTGAAAAACGCTTTGATCCTTATGCCTTTTGAGTAAAGCTATATGTGGAGGCAGATCACGGATGCAGCAGTTGACCTTGGCACAGGCGGCAGAGTTTCAGCGGTACGGGAAGAAGACGCGCCGGGAGCAGTTTCTGGACGAGATGGAAGCCGTGATGCCTTGGCCGGAGTTGCTGGCGCTGGTAGCTTCGCACTATTCGAAGGGCGAGACGGGCCGCAAGCCGGTGGGGCTGGCGATCATGCTGCGCGTTTACTTCGTGCAGCAGTGGTTTGCGTTGTCGGACCCGGGCGTCGAAGATGCTCTGTACGAATCGCCCGTCTTGCGCCGCTTCGTTGGCATCGATCTGGGCCGCGCACCGGCACCGGATGAGACGA
>Ga0255354_1001304_pt1 | contig 14580 bp, 11 predicted proteins | sample HBST50metaG_FD_189942 | JGI IMG/M metagenome (GOLD analysis project Ga0255354, IMG submission 189942) | Peat soil microbial communities from Stordalen Mire, Sweden - H.B.S.T50 | ecosystem: Environmental > Terrestrial > Soil > Wetlands > Peat | place: Sweden: Norrbotten County, Stordalen Mire...
TTCATCTGGACGGCCAAGGCAAACGACATCTTGGAGAAGGTCACACGCGCTCAGGCGGCGCTGAATAATCGCCTATCTGTGTGACGCACTACACTAGTTCACTCGTCACCATCAATGCTACCGCGATTTAATCGCGGCCCCATTACCGGCTCGCGGCGATCATTTGCGCGGCGTGCTGGAGGCTGGTGTCGGTGACTTTTGCGCCGGAGACCATGCGGGCGACTTCGTGCGTGCGTGCGCGGTCGTCGAGGAGGGTGACCTTGGTCTTGGTGCGGCCATCCGCTTCGCGCTTGTCGATGAGGAAGTGCTGGTCGGCGAAGGCGGCAATCTGAGGCAGGTGCGTCACGCACAGCACCTGCTGGCCGCGGCTGAGGGATTTGAGCTTCTGGCCGACAGCTTCAGCGGCACGTCCGCCGATGCCGATGTCGATCTCATCAAAGACCAGAGTCCGGGGAGTGGGCATCTTCTTTTTGGGCTTGACCGCTCCCTCTTCGACGCTGACCTTGAGGGCCAGCATGACGCGCGACATTTCGCCGCCGGAGGCAATCTCATGCAGCGGCTTGAGCGGCTCGCCGGGGTTGGTCGAGATGCGGTATTCGACAACATCCCAGCCGGTCGAGGTCCAGTGGGATTCGTGTTCTGTCGCAGCGACAACGACCTCGAAACGGACCTTCATGGCGAGGGAGTTGATCTGTGCTTCGGCTAGTTTGGCGAGCTTGGCGGCGGCGGCTTTGCGCTCGGCGCTCAGAGCTTGGGCGGCTGCCTGATACACCTTGGATGCATCGGCGAGAGCGGCGCGAAGTGTTTTCAGGATTTCGTCGCGGTCTTCGACTTCAGCGAGCTTGCGGGTCACCTCTTCGCCAAAAGCCACGACCTCGGCGATGGTCTTGCCGTACTTGCGCTTGAGGCGGTCGATCAGAGCCAGGCGGTCTTCGATCTCGGCGAGGCGCTCGGGCGAGGCGTTGATGCCCTCGGCGTAATCGCGCAGGCTTGAGGCGACATCGTCTACCGTGGCGCGAACCGAGGCAAGCTGCTGAACGGCATCGGTGAAACGGCTGTCATAGCGAGCGAGTTCCTCGACGTTGCGCAGTGCGCCGCGCAGGGCACCCTCGGCCGATGCGCCGCCTTCATACAGTTGTTCAAAGGCCCCCGTAGCGGCCGCATAGAGCTTTTCGGCGTTGGCGAGGACGCGCTTCTCGGTTTCGAGGGCTTCATCTTCGGCTGGTTCCAGGCGAGCAGCTTCGATTTCCTTGTGCTGATAGCTCCAGAGGTCGACCATGCGCAGGCGATCCTGCTCGCCGCGGAGCAGCTCGTCGAGCTTGACGGAAGCGTCTTTCCAGCGGGCATAAGCCTCAGAGACAGCGCCGGTATCGATGGCGCCGAAACGGTCGAGAAGAGCGCGCTGCTGTGCCTGATCAAAGCTGGAAAGGCTCTCGCTCTGAGCGTGGACCAAGGCCAGTTCAGGCGCGAGCTGGCGGAGGACGGCGACGGTAGCCGGCTGGTTGTTGACGAAGACGCGGCCCTTGCCGGTCGAGAGGATTTCGCGGCGGAGGATGACTTCGCTGCCGGCTGAGTCAATGCCGTTTTCTTCGAGGATGGTCTCGGCGTTGGCAGTGGACTCGAATACACAAGAGACGACGGCCTTGTCGGCGCCGTGGCGAACCACTTCGACCGAGGATTTGCCGCCCATCAGCAGGGCCAGAGCATCGACGAGGATGGATTTGCCCGCTCCGGTTTCGCCCGTGAGCAGGTTGAGTCCAGGACCGAAGGAGGCGATGGCGTGATCGATGACGGCGTAGTTTTCAGCGCGCAGTTCGACGAGCATGGTTAACGTCCGTATTCCGGTTTTATCAGGCTCCTCACGGACGGAGCCGGTAGAGTTTTATGGTTTCCCACCCTTTCGCCAGAAACAAGGCGAAAGGATGGGGCACGGAGCATTTGTGGAAGACCCTGGTCGCGGTCGTCTGATCCTCAGAGAGGACAAAAAGCCACAACGGGAATACGAGCGCAGCATAGCACGATGGACGGCACCTCTGGCTTTGGAATGGACAGGAAAAGCGCGCGAGCGCACCAGATCGATAACTTGGAGCGGCGCACGGCGTCTGCTACCGTTAAAGGTGAGGTGAACCCCGATTTTGATTGCTGCATTGCTCTTTCAACTGCCGTCTGACGGTATCGCGAGCCAGGGGGCGCAGCCAGCGACGCAGAATTCGAGCGCGCTGGTTGAGATGATCCAGAACAGCGGCCCGGTAGCGATGGCCGTGCTGGTACTGTTGCTGATTGCCAGTCTCTATTCCTGGACCGTGATTCTGGGCAAGATGTCCATCTTCCGCAAGGCGACCAGAGATAGCCAGCGATTCTTGAGAGCCTTCCGCAAGGCAACCCGTCTGCAGGAGATGGCGACGGTAGCCGAGGAGTGCAAGGCAAGCCCACTGGCGCAGGTCTTCGAGGAGGTTTACGAGACTTACAAGCGACAGACGGGCGGCTCGGGACCGCCGCGCAACCTGGCGCCGCTGGAGCGGTCGGCACAGACGGCGGCAAGCGAAGCCGTAACCACCCTGGAGCGGCGGCTGACCTGGCTGGCGACGATTGCGTCAGCGAGCCCGTTTGTGGGGCTGTTCGGCACGGTCATCGGCATTGTGGACGCCTTTCACGGGTTGGGCACTGCGGGAGCGGCGACACTGCGTGCGGTGGCGCCGGGCATCAGCGAGGCGCTAATCACTACGGCGGCGGGCCTGTTTGTGGCCGTTCCGGCGGTGATCGCGTACAACCAGTTCTCGGCGCGCATCCGGGTGTTTGCGGCGGCCATTGACGACTTTTGCCGTGAGCTGCTGAATTCGCTGGAAGAGATTCCGGTGCGTGTGCCGAAAGCGGCGCGGCCCGGGGCGCTCGGCTCCGAATCCGGAGGGGAGGCGGGCCGGGAGGTGGACAGTGGCCTTTACAAGTAGCAGCGGCCAGACGCGAACGTCACTGGCAGATATCAACATCACTCCGCTGGTGGATGTGGTGCTGGTGCTGCTGGTAATTTTTATGATCAGCGTGCCTGTGTTGCAGTCGGGGATTGAAGTGGCCGTGCCCAAGACGCGCACGGTCAAGGAGATTACCGAGCAGCGGCTTGTGGTGACCATTGACCGCGATCAAAATGTGTTTTTGGGCGACAAGCCGGTCAACATTCACGAATTGTCTGGGAAGCTGCGGCAGGCGAGCAATAACGCGGGGCAGCGGAACCTGGTCAAGCAGGTGATCTATCTGCGGGCCGACGAGCGGGTTCCGTTTGGCGCGTTCGCCAGTGTGATGGACGCGGTGAAGCAGGCGGGAATCACGAACATTTCCATTGTGACGCAGCCCCTGGAGACCAAAGGGACCGGTGCGCTGGGACTTTAGCGGGTTAACGAGAGGCTGGCGGGTTGGGCCTTTGGAAAAGCACATGAACAGTCTGCTGGACAGTGGTGAACAACTGGAACAGGAACTGGCGCCGGAGCCGATGATGGCCCCGGCGGCAGGATCGCTGTTGCTGCACTGCGCGCTGGCCGGGTGCTTGCTGGCGTACGGCCTTGTTGGCGGCCTCTTTCACCACAACCAGTGGGGCGACGCCGGTGGCGGCGGTGCAATTCAAGTGAAGCTGACGAGTGCCCTTCCCTTGCCCTCCGATCAGCCGCCCAATGAGAATGTGCTGGCGACCGATACGCCCAGCCAGGCACCGGCCGAGCCCACACCCAAGGCAAAGCAAGCGGTAGACGAGACGGCGATTCCCATAAGCGGCAAACAGAAGCAGCAGCAGGAAAACGCACGCAAGGCGGCGCAGCATCAGCAAGAGATGAACAAACGGGCGCAGTATGGGGAGCAGGCGGGGTCGTCAATGGCGCGGTCGATGCAGACGCAGGGCTATTCCAGCGGCCAGACCACGGTGAGCGACGGCGATTTCGGCAGCCGCTTCGGATGGTATGTGGACAATCTCAATCGCAAGATGGCCGCCAGTTGGTACAAACCGGAGGTTGACCCGCACACGCCCCGAGGAACCAGGGCCTACATTCAGTTTGCAATTCACCGCGACGGCACAGTAAGCAATGTGCAGTTGAGCAAGCCAAGCGGAAGTTCCACTCTCGACCGCGCCTGCGTGCGCGCCGCGCAGCGCGTGGACACATTCGGCGCCTTGCCCGCGCAATATAACCAAAGCACGCTGATGACGTCCTATTATTGCGAGTATTAGATTGCTCAATGCGATGTGAGTGTGCAGACGTAAAATGGGGTTGTGGGTGAGAGAGGCTCCTTGTTGTGGGGTTAGGATACTCGGCAACAAGGCCAGCCACATTCCAGAATTCGCAACGAGCATCCACACTTTTACCGAGGAAGGATTGCGCACTGCATGAAGGCTCATTGCCGGCTTTTCCCCGTTTTCTTTGTTGTTTTGGCAACATTGGCATCTTTGACCGCAACGGCCCAGGACTGGATTCATACCGGCTCGAACCTGGGCAACGAGCGCATCCGCATTGCCGCGGCTGATTTCAAGCCCGTCGGAGCCGATCCGCAGACACCGGCATTGAAGGCCGCATTTGACGCCACGCTCTACGATGATCTGGCCAACGCCGGCATCTTCGACTTGGTGTCGAAGAGCATGGCGCCGCAAACTGCGCCCGGATCGCCGCAGGAGATCAGCCTTGCACAATGGTCGGGGGCGCCAGCCAGCGCGGCCATGGTGGCCTTCGGCGCGCTGTCAGCGACCAATGGGCGGCTGGTGGTCTATGGCTGGCTCGACGATGCACGCAACACCGTGAATCCGCAGGTGCTGGGCAAGCAATACAACGAAGTGGCCAGCCAGGATATGGCGCGAACCGTGGCGCATCGCTTTGCCGACGAGATCATTTTGCGGCTGGGCGGCGGCATCAACGGCATCTCCGAGACGAAGATTTATTTTGTCAGCTCGCGCAGCGGAACCAAAGAGATTTGGGAGATGGACTACGACGGGCAGAATCAGCACGCCGTGACGCATCTGGGAACGATTTCACTCTCGCCGCGCATCTCGCCGGACAACTCGCGGATTGCCTTCGCTTCACTGGGCCGCAATGGATGGGACATCCGGATGTACTCGTTGGAACTGGGGCGGCTGGTGAGCTTCCCGGCGGGCACGGCAGGAGGGAGCAACCAGTCTCCGGCGTGGTCGGGTGATGGAACGAAGGTCGCGTTTTCGTCATCGCGCTCGGGGGATTCGGAAATCTGGGTGGCGGATGCAAGCGGCGGAAACGTGCGCAGCGTGACCTCCTTCCGCGGGCCGAACATAGCACCCGCCTGGAATCCGCGCACCAACGCGCAAATTGCCTGGGCAGGCGGACGTACCGGAGAACCACAGATATACACCATGGATCAGGACGGCGCCAATGTGCAGCGGCTGACCGACTCCGGTTATGCTGTCTCACCGTCGTGGTCGCCGAACGGGCAGTTTTTGACATTTGCCTGGGACCGCAAGTACGGACCCGGCGCGCCCGGCGGGCGAGACATTTATGTGATGGATATAGCCAGCAAGCGCTGGCTGCAACTGACCCACGAAGCCGGCGTCAACGATTACCCCTCATGGGCGCCGGATAACCGGCACATTGTTTTTGAGCGGACGGTGGGCGGACGGAGCCAAATCTGGTCCATGCTCTCCGACGGCACTGGCCAGCATCAGCTAACCGGGAAGGGCAGCAACTTTATGCCAAATTGGAGCTGGAAATGAGAGGCGGCAGCCGCGCGGCAAAGCCCGCAGCGTGGAATTCCGCGGTTTTCTGCACTATGATGTTTACGTTGCCAAAGCCTTTTGGCGGCATGTGCTGAAGGGTTGGCGCGGATCGTTCATTCACACACACTTGATTCCCCAAAGGAGTAATCCGTTGAATAGACTCAATCGCGTTGTGGTACCTGTTGTCCTCCTCGTTACATTGATCGCTGTTGCAGGCTGCGGAAAGAAGGCGAAGCATGTTCCGGCCTCGGAAACTGCCCCGGCCGCAGCGGCGGCGCTCGCGCCAACAGCGCAGTTCAGCGCGTCTCCAACGCAGATCGCGGCCGGCGACCAGGTGCAACTGAGCTGGCACACGACGGAGGCTACCACGGTTTCCATCGACGGCATCGGCGACGTGCCCACCTCCGGCGTGAAGACCGTGACCCCTTCTGTATCAATTACCTACCATCTGGTGGCGAAGGGCGACGGCGGCTCTGCTGAGGCTACGGCGCGGGTGATCGTGAGCGCGCCGCCGGCCGTGGAAGTGCCCACCACCACGATGAGCGCGGAAGAGGCGTTCAAGGCCAGCGTGCAGGACATTTTCTTCGATTACGACACCGACGATATCCGCGCCGATGCGCAAGCGACGCTGTCAAAGGACGCTTCTTATCTGGCGAGCCATCCAGACGTGAAGGTCGTGATCGGCGGCTACTGCGACGACCGCGGCTCGAACGAGTACAACCTGGCGCTGGGCCAAAAACGCGCCGATTCGGCCAAGAATGCGCTGATTACCGCAGGCGTGGCGGCCAGCCGCATTCGCGTAATCAGTTACGGCAAGGAGAAGCCTTTCTGCTCCGAATCGACCGAGGAGTGCTGGCAACTGAATCGCCGCGACGGATTCACCATCGACCGGTAAAATGACAAAGAACAGTGGACAGTGAACAGTGGTCAGTGATCAGTGTTCAGCCGCGGAAACGCGCTGGGATCAAGGACGAGCAACCTGGAATTCAATTGCGAATCAATTGGCATCTCACTGCTCTTGAACCACTGTCCACTAACCACTATCTCTTCATAGGGGAATCATGCAAAGAACAAATACACTTCGCAATCGCTTTCTGGCAGGGGCGGCCGTTGCCCTGCTTCTGGCCGCGGCTCCTGCTCCGGCGCACGCCGCGTCGAAGGAGATCATCGAACTGCAAACGCAGGTGCAGCAACTGCTGGACATGGTGCAGCGCATCCAGTCGACGCTGGACACGCGCTTCGGCGTGATGCAGAACCTGGCACAGCAGACCGCGGACAACGCCTCGCAGATGACTGCGGCAGTGAACGCACTGCAGAAGGCCATCGCCGCGCAGAACGACGCTGCAAACGGCAAGCTGGATGCCTCCTCCAGCCAGATGCAGGCGCTGAACGACTCGGTGGATGAATTGAAGTCGCGTATCGCCAAGCTGGACAAATCGATCCAGGATTTACAGGCACAGTTGCAGAACGTTCAGAATCCGCCTCAAACAGGGGCGAGCAGCCCGGCTCCGATGGGCAACGCTCCGGTTGCCGGCCCTCCCATGAGCGGCAGCCAGACGCCGCCGCTCAAAGAGACTTTGCAAGCCGGAGTGCGCGACTATAACGCGGCAAAATATGATGTGGCCGGCGGCGAATTTCAGGATGTGATTCACTACTATCCGCTGGATGAAATGGCCGGAACGGCGCAGTTCTACTTGGGCGAGATCGCCTACCACCAGAACCGGTACGACGATGCGGTGAAGGCCTATAACGCCGTGCTGGAAGGATTTCCCGGCAACGCAAAGGCCCCGGCCGCGCAACTGCGCAAGGGAATGGCGCTGCTGCAATTGAACAAGAAACAAGCGGCCATCACGGAGTTTCGCCTGCTCATCAAGCGCCATCCGCGTACCCCCGAGGCCACGCAGGCGCACGCCAGGCTGGCTGCGCTGACGGCGAAAAGCACCGACCGCTGAGAGGGCATTTACGCAGAGATTCTCTTCTTGCGCCAACAGAAAAGCCCCGCGATTGCGGGGCTTTTCTGTTGCTATCGGATGGGAAGGCCGCTCTATTTGAGTTCGGCCATCAGGGCGTCAAAGGCCTGCTTTGAAGGCCGGGTCACTGATTCAGGCAGCGTGCCCAGCGGTTGATCGACGACGTTCAACAAGTCGATGAAGGTCGGCTGCTCGGTGTTGATGTAGAAGACGCCGGTGAGGATCTCGCCGTTGGTCTGGGCTTCCATCAGGGTGCGCACGGCGTTGGCTTTGTCGGTGGGGTCGTAGTCCTCGTGCAGTTTGCGAAGGCGCAGATTGGAGCCGTCGTGCATCTCCACTTCATAAACCTCGCCTGAGTTGTAATCGACGGCGATCTCCTCGAAGCTGGGCACGAAGCCGATTTCGTTGATCGGGTCGTCGTTCTCCTGCATGAACTTGTAGCTCTTGGTCGAGCCTTCGTGGTCGTTGAAGGTGACGCAGGGGCTGATCACATCAAGCAGCACTGTGCCCTTATGGGCAAGGCCGGCTTTGAGCATGGAAAGCAACTGCTTCTTGTCCCCGGAAAAAGAACGTCCCACAAAAGTCGCACCCAACTGAATGGCAAGGGCGCAGGTATCGATGGCCGGCAGATCGTTGACCACACCAGTCTTGAGCTTGGAACCGAGGTCGGCGGTGGCCGAGAACTGGCCCTTGGTGAGCCCGTAGACGCCGTTGTCTTCGATGATGTAAATCATGGGCAGGTTGCGGCGCATAAGATGAACAAACTGCCCCATGCCGATGGAAGCCGTGTCGCCGTCCCCCGAAACCCCAATCGTCGTCAGGGTATGGTTGGCGAGGATGGCGCCGGTGGCTGTGGCCGGCATACGCCCATGCACGCCGTTGAAGCTGTGCGAGCGGCTGAGGAAGTAGGCCGGAGTTTTGGATGAGCAACCGATGCCGCTCATCTTCATGACGCGCTCTGGATCGACGCCCATCTCGAACAGAGCGTCAACAATGCGCTCGGAGATGGCGTTATGACCGCATCCGGCGCAGAGCGTGCTCTTGCCGCCGCGATAATCGACAATGGGAAGGCCAATGTAGTTGACTTTGGGACTGGGGGTTACGGTTGCCACTTAGAGACCCTCCTGATTCGCGAACTGTTCGGTGATGGATTCGGCGTCCACCGGCAATCCGTTGTAGTGAAGAATGCTGCGCAGCTTGGTCACCTGGCTGGCGGGAAGATCGAGCTTGAGCAAGCTAGCCAACTGCGCGTCGCGATTCTGCTCGACCACATAGACGCGCTCGTGGGAAGCCACAAAGTCATGAACCGCTTGGGCGAACGGATAGGCCCGTAGGCGCAGATAGTCCGCATCCTTCCCGTAGCGCTGCTTGATTTGGTCAAAGCTCTCGCGCAGAGCGCAATCGGTGGTGCCGTAGGCCAGGAAGCCGATTTTCGAGGTACCATCCTTGACCACGACCGGCGCGGGAACCCAATTGCGCGCGTTTTCGAACTTGCGCGCCAACCGATCCATCACCGCCTGGTACTCATCCGGATTCTCGGTGTATTTGGCCGCGTCGTTGTGTCCAGATCCGCGGGTGAAGTACGCGGCCTTGGGGTGTTTCGTGCCCGGCAGCGTGCGCCAGCCGATGGCGTCGCCGTCCACGTCGCGGTAGCGGGCAAATCCGTCCAGCCGTTCCACGTCTGCTGCCGAGAGCACCTTGCCGCGGTCCAGAGGCTTCTCAGGGTAATCGAACGGATCGGACATCCAGTGATTCATGCCCATATCCGTATCGCTCAGCACAAAAACCGGGGTCTGCATCCGCTCGGCAAGATCGAAGGCTGCCATGGTCAGTTCGAAGCACTCCTTCACCGAGCCGGGCAACAGAATCGGGTGCTTGGTGTCGCCGTGCGAGAGGAACGCCGCCGAAAGCAGATCGGCCTGCTGCGTACGCGTGGGCATGCCTGTCGCGGGCCCGGTGCGCTGCACGTTGATGATGACGCCGGGAATCTCGGCGTAGTATCCCAGACCGCAGAACTCGGACATCAGCGACATGCCGGGGCCGGAGGTTGCGGTCATCGAACGGGCGCCGGCCCAACCTGCGCCCAGCACCATGCCGATGGCGGCTAACTCGTCCTCAGCCTGAATCACGGCAAAGGTAGCTTTGCCTTCCGGCGTGACGCGGAGCTTTTTGAGCAGCGCTGCGGTAGCTTCAATGACTGAAGTGGAGGGAGTAATCGGATACCAGGCAATGACCGTCACACCGGCAAAGACCGCGCCCATGGCGCAAGCGTCATTGCCTTCGATGATGATCCTGCCCGCCGTCAAATTCATCCGCTCGATGAAAAACGGGTCGAGCTTGGTTATATTCGCCTGCGCATAGTCAAAGCCCGCCTTGACCGCTCCAAGGTTCATGTCAAAGACTTTTTGCTTTTTGGAGAACTGCTGGCGGAGGCTGCTCTCTACCACGTCAAGTTCGATGGCCAGCAACTGGGCAACAACGCCCACGTACACCATGTTCCTGACCAGCTTGCGCAGCTTGACTATGGGGCAGATGGTGGCGGTGATCTTGTCGAAGGGCACAGGATAAAAGGAGACGTCATCGCGCGCCTGCGCTAGATTCAGGCTCTCCTCGTAGATGACCACACCGCCCGGAGGCAGGCTCTGCACATCGGCGCTGGCGGTCTCGGGATTCATCGCGACCAGAATCTCCGAGTCGCGCTTGCGGGCTACGTAACCGTGTTTGCTGGCCCGAATCAGAAACCAGGTTGGCTGTCCGGCAATATTCGAGGGGAAAAGATTTTTGCCGCTGACGGGAACGCCCATGCCAAAGATGCTTTTAAGCAAAACACTATTGGCTGATTGCGAACCGGAGCCGTTCACCGTCGCTACATTGATGCTGAAATCGTTTATGACGCGCGCACGCGTGACAAATTCTCCCTGTTTTTCACTCAGGGCTGGATCGACTGTCGCCATCTGGCGGGGTTCCCTTCCGAAGAATTCTGGAAAGAGTCTATCTTTCGCTCGATTCCGATTATAGCCTTCCGCAGGTTTCAGCGCTCCAGGCCGTTCCAGGCGCGGCTAACTTCTTTCGCATCATGCCCGAAGCGCCAGCCGAGCGGAGTCTCTGCGCCAGCGCGCAAGCAGCGTCGATGCAATGACGATCAGGGCCAGCAGAAGGCCGATCCATAGGCCATAGATGCCCCAGCGGAAGACGAAGCACAGAGTCAGCCCGAGCGGCAACCCGAGTGCCCAGTAGCCCACCAGATTAGCCAGCATGGGCACTCGCGTCTCGCCCAGTCCGCGCAGCGCGCCTGTGGTGACGGTCTGAATGCCGTCGAAGATCTGGAAGGCCGCAGCCAGGCCCAGCAGGCTGGGACCGACGGCCATCACCTGCGGGTCGCGCGTGTAGAGGGCAATCAGCGGTCCCGGCGCTACCAGAAAGACTACCGCTGCCAACATCATGAATCCTGTGCCGAGTCCCAGTGCGAGCCATCCGGCACGGCGTGCCCGCTCTGGGTCTCCTGCTCCAACGGCATGTCCCACGCTGACCGCGGCTGCCGCCGAAACGCCCAGCGGAACCATGTAGGTGAGGCTGGCATAGTTGAAGGCAATCTGGTGGGTGGCCAGCGCGGCCGGCGTCAGCCATCCGGCAGCGAGCGTGGTCAGGTTCCATGCGCCCACTTCAAGCACAATCTGTCCCGCCGCGGGAACCCCCAGCTTGACCAGAAGCCGCAACCGGACCAGGCTCGGTGCAGCCCAGCGGCGGAAGAGTGGATGGCCGCGCTTCCGCTCATAGCGCCAGGCAAAGCCCATCAGGGCCAGAGCCATGAAAATGCGCGAGACGACCGTTGAAATGGCCGAGCCGTTCACGCCCAGGGCCGGCATTCCCCACTTGCCGTAGATGAGCACCCAGTTGCCGAACCAGTTGAGCAGGTTGGCCACGACATACGTAACGGTAATCACGCGCGCATCGCCTACGCTTTGCAGGTAGCGGCGCGCGCCGGCGTAGAGCAGCAGCGGCAGTATGCCCCAGTTGAGAATGCGCAGATAAGCGGTGGCCGGAGCGGCCACCTGCGTCGTAATGCCGAAGGGGACAAAGCCAAAACTGGCCGCGTAAATCAGCAGCATCAGCGGCGGCGTGGCTATGCATGCCAGCCAGACACCCTGATTCAGCCAACAGTGACATTCGTCGTGATCCTTGCGCCCGAAGGCCTGCGAGATGAGCGTATCCAGCCCCAGCAGCAGACCAATGCCAAAAAGCGCGGGAGTGAAAAAGACGGCATTGCCCAGTGCTACGGCGCCAATGGCCGCCGGCCCCAGCTTGCCCACCATGATGGTGTCCACGATGCCCATGGCCACCCAGCCCAGTTCGCTCAATACCACCGGAACTGCCAGCGTCACCATCGCGCCCAGTTCCTGTCTCCACTCCGCAATGGGCGCGCCGCGATCCATTCCACCACTCTACTAGGCCGCCACCAGCCCGGCCAACCCCGCCGCAGAGCGTGAGTCGCGTACGGCCACGCCATCGAAGAACCAGCAGTCTGTTGAGATATAGGTAGCTCAGAATCAACTGATTAGCTGACAGGTGTCCGTGATTTTGGCAAGAACGACGAGCACGCCCAATGACGGAATGTCTCTTTGAGACCAGAAAAATGGTGCGCAGGCTGGGAAGCTTGAGACTCAGCATTCGATACCAGCCGCCAACCGCAGACGGAGTCGAGGAGCGCAAAACGATGGAAACGACGGACGGCGAACTGAAAAAGTTCTGGGTCAGGCAGATGACCCGCGACGACCTTCCAAAGGTCATCGAACTCATGGAGCGCGCGTTTCCGGGTAAGCCGCCCTGGGGCTCAGAGATCCTGGCACATCATCTGGAGGTCTTTCCCGAAGGCCAAGTTGTGGCCGTTGACGCGAACGGAGGCATCTTCGGTTCAGCCAGTTCGCTGATTATCGACTGGGATGATTACGCCGAATCCGCCAACTGGTCGGTGATCACTGGTGATGGCACATTCGATACGCACAACTTGATTGGCAAGACCCTGTACGGCGCTGAAATCGGCGTGGACGCTGCGGCGCGTAACCAGGGCATCGGGACTTTGCTTTACGATGCGCGCAAGGACTTGGTCCGTGAGCGCGGGCTGAAGCGGCTGCTCACCGGCGGCCGCATCGCCGGTTACGACGAGGTCGCTGAGCAATTGACTCCGAAGGAATACGTGGCCGAGGTGGTCGCCGGCAAACGATGGGATCCCGCTCTCACCTTCCAGCTCGAAAACGGACTCGTGGTCCTGAATGTGGTTCCGGAATATATACACGACGCCGAATCGCGTGGATTCGCCACGCTGCTGGAATGGCTAAACCCGGAATATACCTCCTCGGTAGGTCTTGAGGCCGGACTGCAGCACGCGGCCCTGGAACAAGCCGCCGCCGAGGCCATGCGCGGGACTCCGCGACCGCGCCGCGTGCGCATAGCCGCCGTCCAGTATCTTCTGCGGCCCATCGCCTGCTTTGACGACTTCGCGAAACAAGTCCAGTTCTTCGTTCACAGCGCCAAAGACTACCACGCCCACTTCGTCCTCTTCCCGGAGTTCTTCACCATGCAGCTTCTGAGTTACATCAAGGAGCCGGCCCCGGCTCTGGCTGTGCGCCGACTGGCCCGGCTGGCGCCTGAATACGAGGCGCTGTTCATGGGGCTCGCCAAGGAGACGGGGATCTACATCATCGGAGGAACCCATCCCGTTTTTCAAAGAGGCAAGGTCTTCAATGCCGCCCACTTGTTCACTCCCAACGGGCGGATTTTCCGGCAGAAGAAGGTCCACCTGACTTCCACCGAAAGCGGCCATTACCAGATGAGCCGCGGCCACGGCCTCTACGTCTACCACACGGACTTCGGCAACATCGCGATTCTGGTTTGCTATGACGTGGAGTTTCCCGAGGTCGCGCGGGTGATGGCCGAGGCCGGAGCCGAGATTCTCTTCGTTCCCTCCTGCACCGACGGCCGCGAGGGCTTTTGCCGGGTCCGCTACTGCGCCCAGGCCCGTGCCATCGAGAACCAAATCTACGTCGCCATGACTGGAACCGTGGGCAATCTCCCGCTGGTCCCCTACATGAATACCAACTACGGCCAGGCCGCCATCCTCACACCGTCGGATTACTTCTTCGCCCGCGATGGCATCGCAGCCGAGGGCACCATCAATCAAGAGCAGTTGGTGGTGGCCGACGTGGACCTCGATCTGCTGGACGAGCAACGAGTCAACGGCAGCGTCATCCCACTTCAGGATCTGGTCAAAGACGCCTACGACAGCGTCATTCATTTCTCGGATTACAAAGGCCAGAAGACGGTTGAAGTGGGCCTGAACGGGATTGCCACCGCCCGCCAAATACCGGATTTGGAGACTAAGAAGAACCCACAGCATGAGGGAACGGAAGGCTACGCGGGGGCAGATCTGCGGGCAGTCCCGGCAGATTGATGGGACCGCGCCTGCAAAGCAAGCGGCGCGCCGAGTCCAAACTAAGAGAGATTGCAGCGTGCGCTTCTGAAAATCTGCGTTACCATTGTGCCCAGTCCCCAAAGCCAAGGACCCATACCGCCAGCAAAAGATTGCTGACCGCGTGCGCAGCGACGGCGTCGCCCATGCGGCCCCGCCAGCGGAGCGCGGCGGCAAACGCCAGTCCGGCCAGAGTGCCGAGCAGCAGATGCTGCCAATCCATCAGGTTTTTCATGTGCTCCAGGCCGAAGACCGCGGACGAAAGGCAAATGGAGAGTAGCGTCAGACCGGAAAAGGAAACGGCGTCAAACTCCCGGCTGATGAACCGGCGCGCAAGATAGCCGCGAAAGGCCAGTTCTTCGGCGATGGGCACGGTAATCACGGCGGCGGCCACACGAAAGGCAATCCAGGTCCAGCGGGCCGGGGGG
>Ga0255354_1001305_pt1 | contig 14574 bp, 11 predicted proteins | sample HBST50metaG_FD_189942 | JGI IMG/M metagenome (GOLD analysis project Ga0255354, IMG submission 189942) | Peat soil microbial communities from Stordalen Mire, Sweden - H.B.S.T50 | ecosystem: Environmental > Terrestrial > Soil > Wetlands > Peat | place: Sweden: Norrbotten County, Stordalen Mire...
TCTCCGAATTGTGCCCTTGCCGTCCATCTTTCCTTCTTTCTCTTCCCTGCCAACTGGCCGTGTGCCGGGTGCCCCATTCTTTTCGCGCTTTTTGCGAAAAGGGTGGGAGGCCACAAACCTCAACCGGCACTCTCTACTTCTGTTCTCCCGTCCGCATTCCCCCGACAACCTGCGCCTCAGCCTGATCTAACTCATAGCCAGTGCGCGCAAATCCGCTAGTCAACGGAAAAAGCACTTGAGGCTTCAGGTCTCCGGTCATCAGCGGCGCCTGCTCCACCGCCGACGCCACCGGCAATCCACGCTGCGCAATCAAATCCATAGCTCGCTCGATGGGAATCCTTACCTTGCCTTGCGACTGGTCAACCCAACTGTAGTTATTCAGCAGCAGGTCTTCGCGCGCGTGTAAATCGGCCACATCCTGCGCGCCGTCGTCGGTCTGCAATCGAGGTGTGGGATACTGCTGCATCAGCGTAGCAACCTTGTTCTGTAACTCAGGGCTGTTGGGCATACTGCCGAGTTGGCGAACATCCACCGTCTTCGTCCACTTGCTCGGAGGCCCGTCTTCTTTGGCCATACGCGCGTCAAGCACCTTGCCGACCCCATAGGCCAGCGCTGCCGTAACCACCGCGAAGATGCTCAGCGCAACCAGAAAAACCAGAATGCCGGAGACACGAACATCGCTTGCCTCGTAACCCTTCGATGCATCGACCTCTTCCGGCTTGTTGCTGTCCGGCTCGTTAGGATCATGCGTGGACATGCTCAGGCTCCAATATCTCCGCAAGGTGCGGGTCGTTGGTCTGCACCAGTGGCCGCGACTTCAACTGCGTGCAGAAGTAGGCCACCCAGAAGGCCACCATCGCTACCGGCACGGCTACGTATTCCAGAATTCCCCAACTGAAATGAAGGTTGCGCGCCGCGTCTTTGAAGTTAGGTTCGATCAGCCAGAACAAATCGAATGCGCGGGCAAAGACCATCCACTGGCAGACGCGAACTAATCGTTTCTTATTGCGCTTCAGGTCGCGCGACAGCAGCAGCGTAAAAGGAATCAGCCAGTGAAAGATGAAGTCCAGCGTGACGATTACGCCCCAGTGGCCGCGGATGCGATCCAGATACCAGGGAATCTCTTCCGGCAGATTTCCTGACCAGATAATGAGAAACTGCGAGAAAGCCAGATAGATATTCAGCATCACAAAAGCAAAGGTGAGCTTGCCGAGATCATGCTGCTCGGCCTGGCGGAGAATGGTTTTGAATGGCTCGGCTTTGGAGAGCGAAACGACCACAATGATCGACAGCGCCAGCACTCCGTATGCCTGGCCGACTAGAAACAGCAATCCGTAAACCGACGAATACCACGTGGGATCAAGCGACATGACCCAATAGATAACCGCAGCCGTCATAGTGACGGCGTAAACCACGATGCCGGGTCCGCTGATGTTTTCCATTTGCTTGATCCACTTGGGCGTTGTATCAACGGAAGCAGCATCCCGTTGAAGTCCCAGAGTATTGAGCCGCCATGTATAGAAGGCCCAGATAGCGAAGCAGAAAAGACCGGCGACCCAAAACGCAGTCGTGTTCAGCATTGGCCGCTTGAATTCGATGGCGTGAGCCTGGACTTCGTTGATCCAGCCGGATTTCAATGCCGCGCTCACGTCAGTGACCGCGGCCCACAGATAAAGTTTCTTGAGTGAGAACGCAACCACAAGCCAATAAGCAAAAACCAGCGGCAGCGTGCGGCTCATCGCCTCCAGCGGCCGGCGCAGCAACAAGCCCCACTTGCCGCCTGAGCAATACTGCACCATTAGCAAAGCCAACCCGCCCACCGAAAATCCAAAGGTCAGCACCATGCCCAACAGCCATGCGCGCAACACATGGTCAATCGACCCATCCGCAAGTGCCAGGCCGACAGCGATGACCGAGAATATCCCTCCAATCATTAGCGCGCGCGTCTGCCAGCCAGCGACAAAGACTGGCGCGCCTAAGTCGGCGGGGAGTGTTTTGGCGTGCGTCTCGTGAGCCATTCCGTGTGTCCTTACTTCGCGGCCGGGTTCGCCGGTTTGCTGAGGGGAATCTTGATCGCCGGGTCAGCCGGATTGGCCGGAGCCATCGCCGGGTTACCCTGCTTCACATCGTGCGAATACGCCTGAACCGCCGTTGAAGGCAACGCCCATGGTTCGGCAAAACCCTCCGGCAAATGCTTCTCTTGTGCAATCTCCTTCAGGCTTCTCACTTGAGGGCCAGCGGGAACATCTTCTACTTTGGCAGCCTGACTCAATTGCAATGCGCGGATATAAGCCGCCACCGCCCAGCGATCTTCCGGAGTTAGTTGCGCCGAGTAATCCGGCATAGCTCCATAGCCGTGAGTCATCACGTAAAAGTAGTGCGAGATAGGCTGCGAGAGCCGCACCTGATCGTGAAGATTAGCGGCCGGCTTGTAGCCTCGCTCCACAATCTCACCCAACCCGTTGCCCACGCGCGAGTGGCACGGCGCGCAATAGATGTTGAACCGCTCCTGCCCACGTTTGAGCACATCGCGCGTCACCGGGAAGGGCATCTCGTTCTTTTCTTCGCGGTAGCCGTTCGGTCCCTGAACCACGCCGGTGTAGAAGTAGCTGTCTTCATGCAACTGGCCGCGGGCCACGGTGTTCACCGCCTGCGAACGCGCGCCACGATGATCGGCAAAAAACTCCGAGCCGCGCTGCGGAATGATCTTCGGCTGATCCTGCATATCCTGGCGGCAACCGGTCACAAGGAGCATTACCGACATGCACGCGAAAGCCAGATGTTTCCCACCCATTCGCCAGGAAAAAGGCGCATGGATGGGGCACGGGACCTGATCCCTGCTATTGAGGCGGCTAACTCGCATCAGTACTCCACCTCCACTACCGAGATCGGCTGAAAGCTCTCGAGATACTTTTTCGCTTCCGCCAGATCGAATTTGGGATCGAGCGCTTCCAAGCACAGAAAGAATTTATCGGTCGTCGCGCCGTCGCGGAAGTTAGGCGCGTTGAACAGTGGATGATAGAGAGCTGGCAATCCATTCAGCGCCAGCATACCGAAAGCCGCCGACAAACCAGCGAACAATATCGTCCATTCATACGCAGGCACAATGAAGGCCGGCCATGAGTAAAGCGGACGCCCGGCGATATTCAACGGATAGGCCAGCACTGAAATCCAGACTTCGAGGCCGAACATTGCCGCCCCGCCCATCAAACCGCCAATTAGCGTCAGCAGCGGCACCTTGTTGCGGTGGAAGCCGATAGCCTCGGCGGCTTCTTCCACTGGATATGGCGTGTAGCAATCCAGCCGCCGCCAGCCGTCCTGGCGAGCTTGCCGCGCTGCGCGGATCAGATCGCCCGGCGTATCGAATTCGGCCAGCAAGCCGTAGGTTCCTTCACGTGGCGGCATCAGTCACCTGCCTTTGCTGTGGCCTTGGCCTTGATCTTGGCTGCCGGCAGTAACATGCGGATTTCGTTCATCGGAATCATGGGTAGCACGCGCACAAACAACAGGAACAGGAACGTGAACAGTCCCAGCGTGCCCACAAAGGTCATGTAATCCCACTTAGTCGCGCGGTAAGTTCCCCACGACGAGGGCAGAAAGTCGCGGTAGAGACTAGTCACGACAATAACGAAGCGCTCAAACCACATACCAGTGTTGACCACGATGGAAAGGCAGAACATATACGCAATGTTCGTGCGCAACTTGCGCGACCATAACGTTGTCAGCGGAATCGCCAGGTTACAGGTAACCAGCACCCAGTAAGACCAGCCCATCGGCCCAAACATACGATTCCACATCATGAAAGCTTCCCAGTGCGAGGCCGAATACCAGGCCATGAAAACTTCCATGCCGTACCCGTAGGCCACGATAAAGCCAGTAGCCAGCATCACCTTGCCCATATTGTCGATATGGCGCTCGGTGACCAGAGCCTCCAGGTGATAGAACTTACGCAGCGGAATAGCCAGCGTAAGCACCATGGCAAAGCCGGAATAGATGGCGCCTGCCACAAAGTAAGGCGGGAAGATGGTGGTATGCCAACCGGGCAGTACAGCAACGGCGAAATCGAAGCTGATGACCGTATGCACTGACAGCACCAGCGGGGTGGCTAACCCTGCAAGCAGCAGCGAGGCCGTTTCGTAGCGCATCCAGTGGCGCACCGAACCGCGCCAGCCCAACGAGAAGAGGCCATACGCATACTTGGCGAACTTTGAGTGAGCGCGGTCGCGCATGGTGCCGAGGTCGGGAACCATGCCGATGTACCAGAAGACCACGGAGATAGTCGCGTAAGTCGAAACCGCGAAGACATCCCAAATTAGCGGCGAGCGGAACTGCGGCCACACCGTCATCGTGTTGGGATACGGAAACATCCAGTAAGCCAGCCACGGACGCCCCACGTGAATCAGCGGGAACATACCCGCGCAGACCACGGCAAAAATCGTCATCGCCTCGGCGAAGCGGCTGATAGCGTTGCGCCAGCCTTGCTTGAAGAGGAGCAGGATGGCCGAGATCAGCGTTCCCGCGTGCCCGATGCCGATCCACCATACGAAGTTAATAATGGCAAAGCCCCACGCCACCGGCTGCGTAATGCCCCAGATTCCGGTGCCGACGAGGAATAGCCACGTCACCGCCGTCAGCAGCACCGTGGCCAGCCCGCCGCCCACGCTGAAGAGCACAAACCAGCCCAGCGGCGTACGCGGCGTAAGCACGATACGCGTGATCTTCTCAGTGACCGACCTGAAGGTCTGGCCCTGCCCTATGACTCGGAATTCTCCTGTTGATGGATCAATTCCAGGGTCGCCGGTTTTCACGTCGCTGGTTGCCATTCTGGCTTCGAGCCTCTTAACCCTTCGCCGGTAAATGTTCCACCGGCGCATCTTGAAGTTCGGAGTTAGGATTCAATACCGCGGCCACATATTTCGTCCGCGGACGGGTATTCAAATCGGCGAGCACCTGGTAACTGCGCCCATCGGCCTGAAGTTTCGTCACCTTACTCTGCTTGTCATTGATATTGCCAAAGGTAATTGCCGAGGCAGGGCATGCCTGCTGGCACGCGGTCACGATCTCGCCATCGCGAATGGCCCGGTTTTCCTTGTCGGCATCTATCTTGGCCGCCGAGATGCGCTGCACGCAGTAACTGCACTTCTCCATTACGCCGCGCGAACGGACCGAAACGTCGGGGTTGCGCATGAGTTTGAGGCTCTCTGTCTCAAAGTCCGAGTAGAGCAGGAAGTTAAAGCGGCGCACCTTGTAGGGGCAGTTATTCGAGCAATAGCGCGTGCCCACGCAGCGGTTGTAGACCATCGCGTTGAGCCCCTCGGGCGTATGCACTGTCGCGCCCACCGGGCAAACCTGTTCACAGGGCGCGTTCTCGCAATGCTGGCAGGCCATGGGCTGGAAGTGCGCGCGGGGCGCGGCCAAGTCGCCCTCGAAATAAGTGTCGATGCGCAACCATTGCAAATTGCGCCCGATCCTCACCTGCTGCTTGCCGACGACAGGTATGTTGTTTTCCGCGTAACAACTCACGATGCAGGCGTTGCAGCCCACGCAACTATTCATGTCAATGGACATGCCCCAGGCATTGGCCTCGTTGTACTCCCAGTTGGGAAACAGCGTGTTGTTCTTGTCGGTTGCCGGGTGCGTCTCGCCTTCGTTCGCAAATCCTGGATCAGCCTTGTACTCATCCAGCGTGGCGTAGCGAATGATGCCGCGCTCGTTGATCGCCTCGTCCGCTTCCAGCGAGTTATTACCGTTTCCCTGCCCTCCAAAGGTCTTTGACCTATGATCCTGGAAATGGCTTTTGGTAATAGCCACGCCCCACTTGCCTTCCAGTTTTCTTACTGTACCCGTGGTGAAGAACGGAGCGTCCGCATGCCGAATCAGGTAAGCATTAAAGCCCGCGCCTGAACCGACGCGCCCAGCAAACGCGCGCCCATAACCGAGATGCACGGTGACCGAGTTATCGGGATGACCGGGAGCAACAATCACCGGCGCATTCACCTTGCGGCCATTTACGGATAACTCGACGATGTCGTCTTCTTCCAGGCCGAGTTTGGTCAGCGTAGCTCCTGAAACAATCGCCGCATTGTCCCAGCTCAGGCTTGTCACAGGCTTAGGCAGTTCTTGCAGCCATCCCACATTCGACCAACGGCCGTCATAAATGTTGGGGTCAGGCCGGAAGATGATTTCCAGCGCATCCCTCGGCGAAGGCGCGGGAACTTTCGATAGAAGAGTTAGATTCGGGATGGTCGAGAAACTCGTCTGGCCAAATGCCGTCCCATCAATCCAGCCTTGGTGCAGCGCCTTGCGCCAACCAGCCTCGAAGTCGCCCTTGATCGTCGTCTTCCATGTCTCGCGCACGGCATCATACGGGCTGACCATAGGCTCGTCGAGCAGCGCCTGAAAAACGTGGTGCGCCGTCTTGCCGCCATAAAGCGGGTCAATCATCGGCTGCACGATGGAGACAGTTCCGTCATAGGCCTGCGCATCAGACCACGACTCCAAAAAATGAGCGGCGGGAATATGCCAGTGAGAAATCTGTCCTGTCTCATCCAGATGCGAGCCGAGGTGCGCCACCACCTTGGCCTTGTTGAATGCATCAGCGAAGTTCAAATCTGCGGGTGAGTCGTAAATTGGATTGGCGTTCAGTATCACCAACCAATCCACCTTGCCCGCATTCAGGTCCGCTACCAGCGCTTTCATGCCAGCTATTTGATCACTGAGAAGCGGGATTGCCGCGCCTGGCGTCAGCAAAACCGTCTTGCCTGTATTCCCCAAAGCATTGTTGATAGCCATGGCGAGCGCCGCTACCGATGCATCCTGATAAAGCCCCGAAATTACTACGCACTTACCCGCATGAGTTTTCAAATCCTTTGCCAGCGCGGCCAGAAACTTCTTCTGCACACCGGTCCAGGCATAACTCGGAGCTACGACGTCGGTAACTCCAACAGCTTTGGCTAACTCGGCTGCGAACGCGGGAATCTCGCTCGCGCGCAGACCCAGCCGGTGCTCGGCCTTCAGACCGGTCGTTGTCGGCGTACTCTCAATCGCATACAACCGGTTCAGCTTCTCAGGGCTCTTGCGCCGCTCCGCATACTCGCGGACTAATTTATGGAACCCAGGAAAGGCCGCGCCCGATAGAAAATCCGCGTCGAGCGAAACAATGACATCGGCATCGGTCAGTGAATAGACAGGCGAACTACCTGCTTCAAATGAAGTTCCGGCAATCGCCGGGTCATACTGCACCAGGGTCGCCCTGGGATAAGCCGCCTGCACAGCCTTCCACTGCCGCGCCAGTGTTGGCGAAGTGATGGTCGAGCTGAGGAAATAAATCCCCGTTCCGTCCTTCGTCCCAGCAACCTTCAGCCGCAGTTCCTGCGCAAACTCTGCCCACTCGCGATTCTCGCCACGATAGAGCACGTGCTGTGAACGGTCCGGATCATATAAGTCCAGCAACGCGCCCTGTGTGAACGGGTCTGACGCGCCCTGGTTATAAGGATGCTCGGGATTGCCGTCAATCTTGATGGGCCTGTACTGATCGCTCTTGACCAGCAGCGGCACCGCCCCGGTAACAAACGGAAGCGCCGTGGCAAAGTAATTTGGCTTGCCGAAAACCAAGTCTTCCGGTTGCTTGACGTAGGGATAAATCGGCTCGTCTGGCTGCTTGGTGCAACCGGCCAATCCGGCCAGCGCCACCGATGCGCCCATCAGCTTGAGGAAGCCTCGCCTCGATACATCATCGCCCCACGCATGTGGCGAGCCGGGGAACTCCCGCTCGACCGCCGCTTGAAATTCCGGCGTATTCGCCAACTCGTCCACCGAGCGCCAGTACCGCTTGCCCTTCACGCCCTTCAACTGCTCGCGAATTTGCACCAGAGTTACCGGCGCGGCGGCTTCAGTTTTCTCGATCTCCACGGCCTTCTTTTCGCTCATCGGTGGCAGACCTCGCAACTGGTCAGATCTTTGGGGTTGCGAATCTTGTAGTGATCCACAAGGAAGTGGCCCAACTCGTCTTGGCTGGTGAATTTCTTGTATTCGGGAGCGCCTATAGCATCTGAACTGATAGACCCGGCCGCGCCATGGCCGCCAAGCGATGGCATCTGCAGTGAAGCGACTTCAACACCGGCCTGTTTCGGGTCCCTGTTCACGCAGTTCACACTTTGAGCTGTAGGCACGCCGTCCTTGTGATCGCCCGCCGCGCACCACACCGGACGGTTTTCTGACGGATTCTCCCACGCCATGTTGTAAACCTCGCTGGTGGGCCGCAGATTCTTGGCCGGGTTGCGATGGCAATCCAGGCACCACTCCATCTGCAATGTGTTTTGCGCGTACATCAACGGCATCTGGTCCACGCGGCCGTGGCAACTGGCGCAGCCGATGCCCTTGTTCACATGAATCTCGTGGCTGAAGTAAACGAAATCGGGCAGGTCATGCACCTTGATCCATGGCAGCGACTCGCCCGTCGCCCAGCTCTGGCGAACCGGCTCCAGTAGTTGGGCGTTGGTCCAGATCTGAGCGTGGCAGTTGATGCAGGTCTTGGTCGGCGGGATTCCGGCGTAACTCGATTTCTCGACCGTCACGTGGCAGTACTGACACTGGAGCCCAAGCCCTTGCACATGGTGCTTGTGGCTGAAGGGCACCGGCTGGTCAGGGCGTTGACCTTGCCGCGTCACCCAAGGCGAGCGCTGCAATTGGTCCAACGTGACCCCCAAAGCGATCACGATCAGCCCCGTCAAAACCAGGCTCGCGCGAGCCAAGGCATTGGAGCTGCGGTCGAATATTTGGGACATGCTTGCTATCCTTGCATTGTTTCCGTTTATGCGTCCGTTTATCCGATGCGCGCGCTGAGCTGGCGGTCACGCATATTGTGCAAAAAACTCGTTCCTGGGAGAAAATCACCCCAGAGGCGGACAACCCCAAACAGTAAATAGAGCAGCTGCGACTAGCCTCCGGGAAGGACCGATGCGAATCAGCCGCAAGAAGACTCCGCCACGCCCTGCTTCGTAGTCTACTGAAAATAACCAGCTTGTGACAGCACAAGGCAAAGGGAAGAAATGGCTCCCTGGACGCCTCCGTCCCAGAGATAACCCTCTCACAAACAAAATAACACGCTTGTTCTGGACTGCGCTAGTCCAAAATAAAAAGTTCATTCTCTGATAGCCGTGACCTCCAGTCGGGCCAACCAGCCCCGGCAGTCGCTCGTTAGTTATATAGTGGGATGATATCTCCGTATGCTTCGACTTCTGCGCGTTCTGACTACCGGCCTGCTGTTCGCCTGGGCGATTGTGCCCATCCAGGCGCTTCCCGGTGTCGGTCCCCACCACAAGTCGAAACCGCTGCAGGAGACAGGCTTTCTCAATCGCACAGTTGTGGTGGGCAGGGGTACATACCGCTTTGAGGTTTACCTGCCCGAGCAGTTCCGCCGCGACGACCGCAAATCCTGGCCGGTAATTTTGTTTCTGCACGGACGCGGCGAGCGCGGCTCCGAAGGTATGTGGCAGACGCAGATCGGGCTGCCCCAGGCAGTGCGCGACCACCCGGAGCGCTGGCCGTTTGTGATTGTGATGCCGCAGTGTCCGCTGCCTCTTTACTGGACCGACTCACAGATGCTGTCGATGGCGATGGCCGCCCTGGACCAGGAGACATCCGAGTTCCACCTTGACCGGGAACGCACTTACCTCAGCGGCCTTTCAATGGGCGGATATGGCGCATGGGAGCTGGCGCGGCTCTATCCGCGGCGCTGGGCCGCCATAGCCATTGCCTCCGGCGGCGTCTTCTGGAGCTACGAACCGGAGCGCTGGCAACGTGTATCAACGCTGCCCGCCGAGTACGCCCGCGCGCTGGGCCGAACGCCCGTCTGGCTCTTCCACGGCAGCGACGACAACATCGTAAGTTCGCGCCAGAGCGAGTTGATGTTCGGAGCCTTCAAGGCCTCAGGCGGACACGTGAGGTTGTGGGTCTACCTGGGACTCAAGCACGACTCCTGGACCCGCGCCTACAACGAGCCGGAACTGCCGCGCTGGCTGCTGGCCCACCACCGCGATGCCAAGTCGGGCGAGGAGTTGCCGGCGCTGGCCGAGCGGCTGCTGATTCCGCTGCACCCGCCCGCTCTCAAGCTGTCTCCGGCTGCGCTCGATTCGCTGGCTGGGGAGTATACCGACGGGCGCGGGCGCGTCGTGGCCACTCTATTTCGCCAGGGCGACTTGCTCTACGAAAAAAACATGCATGGCGAGATTGCCGAACTGGCCGCCGAATCAAAAACCGTCTTCTTTTATCCCAACGGTTCGAGCCTGACCCGGCTCACCTTTGAGCGCGACGCCGAGGGCCGCGTAACCTCGGCGGTCTTCCACGACGACCGGCACGAGGAACATTGGGAGAAGAAAGCTTCCCGCCGCTAGCACCGGAGCGGCAATTTACGGAACCCAGCGCGTCCGGCTTTCGTAGTAGACTCAGAACGGTTTCTTCGAGGAGGATGTCATGTATTGCAGCGCATGTGGTCAGGCTCTGGTGCAGGGGCAGGACTTCTGTCCAAAGTGCGGCCGCCCGTCAGCGGCGCCGCTCCCCTCAGTCCCGGGCATGGAGTTTCAACTGGAAAACTACGCCGGCAAGGTGAAGGCACTCGCTGTTGTCTGGTTCATCTACGCCGCTCTTTCCCTGTTGCTGGGAATTGCCGGACTGACCTTCGCGCATGCGTTCTTTTCCCATTTCCCCATGTGGGGACATGGACCCTGGGGAGATGGTTCTGTGCCTCCCATGTGGTTCGGCCCTGCGATTCTGCATCTCATCTGGATTGCGCTTCTAGGGCGTTCCGTTCTGGCGCTCGTCGCCGGATGGGGTTTGCTCGAACATACGCAGTGGGGCCGGATTGTGGCCATTGTGGCTGCCATCCTAAGCCTGATCAGATTCCCCTTGGGAACCGCCCTGGGCATCTGGACCTTGATTGTGCTGCTCGGCTACCGGAACGCGGCCCTTTACGAGCAGTTATAAGGCAGCGCGAATCTTCTCGCTCAGTGCGCGCTTGTCAGACGAACGGATGCGCCGGCCCCTGAACTCTGGCTGTTACGCGCTAAGAAGACCACCGCCAGCTTGTCTTCGTAAGTAACATCGAATCGCGTATCCAAGCGCAGCACCTGAGTCAGAGGCGCATTGACCGGCGCAATCACCAGATTCGCTTTCTGCAGGTCCGGGTCGGAATCCCAGCCCGGCTGCGCGTTCCATGTGACGTAAGAGCGATTGAGCCGCTCGTCTCCATAAACATTCTGGCGACCATCGGCAGCGACCGGCATGCGCAGAGCCCAGATCAGGTACCCTCCCCAATTGAAGTCGTTATAGAGAGGCCCGCTCCATCCCTTTGCTTTCACCACTTCGACCGCGCGAACTGGCAAACCTGCAGCGAGATTTGTCCTGAGCCGGACATTGTCCATATGAAGCAAAACAGCGACCAGCGCTATTATCAACCCCGTAGCAACCACCACAAACGGAACAAAGGGAGCCGTCAACCGGAGGTGGTTCTTTTCGTCCCCTTTCAGCCTGGAGGCAAGAATTGCACTGGCCGCGATGACCACAACCCACACATCGCGCTGCGAACGAAAAGAGACCAGGACGGCAAAGGCCAGCAATGCAACGTCAAAGAACGGAAAACGCCGTGCCCGCGCCAGCACACCGACAGCCCCAAAAGCCAATAAAAGCACGCACCAGTTGTGAATGCCGCGAAACGGCATCGCTGACAATTCCGTGATCTTGTCCAGCACGCCAGTCTGCGTGGCCAGACCGTATGCCACTTGGTAAATCCGCCAACCATACGGATTCACGAGTGTTGCTAAAACGCAGGCCAGCGAAATGCCGCACAGCCAGCCGGGACGCAAGCGCGTCTGGATCACGTTCCAGCGCGCTGCTAGCATGGATTCCGCCGCCGCAATCGCCAGCACTACCAGGCCGTTGATGAACTGAATGTGCACATTAGCCCATAGCGCAAAAAGCAGAGGAAGCCAGAGCAAGAGCCTCATTCTACCGTTCTTTCGCGCTTGCAGAAGAAGATCCAACTCCAACGCGAAAAGCAAGATGGTGAACTGCCAGGGACGGGGAGTGTACAAGGGGATCAGACTATAGCTGGCGACTGCTGTCAACAGAACCCCTAAACTGAAGTCGCTCTGGAGGCGTCGTATCAGTCGGTGCAGAACCACCGCGATGCACACCACCATCCCAGTGGTATAAACCACGAGACCAGCCAGGCCCAACCACCGGAAGAGTTGATAAATCAGCAACTCGAAAAGCCAGCTATAAGCGACCCAGGGCTTTCCCGCGCCAAACATGGAAAACGGATCGGTATGCGGCACCGCGCCGTTTTGCAGTATCCACTCGCCCACCCTGAGATGCCACCACACATCGGGGTCGCGCGCATCCGCGAAATGCAGGCACAAAAATGCCGGAAATGAGTACAGCGCCGCAAGAACCAGGACCTGCGCCCATTGAATGGAACGGAGCGGCTGCCCTTCAGCCGGGCCACTGCCCGTCGCGGGCAACGGGTCACGGCCCTCATCGTGCATCGTAGCGGGCGCTGAATCAGAAGTTTTCATAGTCACAGAGATATTAACAGCAGAGCCGGTTTCAAAATCGCGAGTCTGACGAATGCACGAATGGAACCGTAATGTGTCAGGGCACGGCTTCACTGGGGGCCCCATTGACAGGTCTTCGTCGATGGGGTGGGGCTTCAGTCGTGCAGAAAAGGGCCAAGAGGTAAAGGACTTCAGCCCCTGATGGACATTGTCCCCCCGCGCTTATCCCGCGTTACAATTTGAACCATGAGCTTCCCACAAACGCGGATGCGCCGCCTCAGGCGCACGGAATCCCTGCGGGCGCTGGTGCGCGAAACCGCCGTCACCCCCGGCGACCTGATTTACCCCCTCTTTCTCTGTCCCGGCGAAGGCGTCCGCCGCCCCGTCAGCTCCATGCCGGGAGTCTTCAACCTCTCCATCGACGAGGCTGTGCGTGAAGCCGAGGAGGCCGCGCGCCTGGGCCTGGGCGGCCTGCTGCTCTTCGGCCTGCCTGAAACCAAGGACGAACAGGGCACCGGCGCCTATGACGACAACGGCATCGTGCAGCGAGGCCTGCGCGCGCTGAAAGCGTCAGGAGCCGCCAAGAATCTTGTCCTCATCGGCGACGTATGTCTCTGCGAGTACACCAGCCACGGCCACTGCGGCATGATCGTCGAGACCCGCGACGGCTGGACCGTGGACAACGACTCGTCTCTCAAATTATTGGCGCGCACCGCCGTCAGCCAGGCCAAAGCCGGAGCCGACGTGGTCGCCCCCAGCGACATGATGGACGGCCGCGTCGCCGCCATCCGCCGCGCCCTCGACAGCGAAGGTTGCGCCGATACGCCCATCCTCAGCTACGCCTCCAAATTCGCTTCCGCCTTCTACGGGCCTTTCCGCGAGGCAGCCGACTCCGCGCCCCAGTTCGGCGACCGCCGCTCGTATCAAATGGACGGCGCCAACCTGCGCGAGGCGCTGCGCGAAATCGACCTCGACATCAGGGAAGGCGCTGACATGATTCTCATGAAGCCCGCCATGCCTTACCTCGACGTGATCCGTGCAGCCCGCGCCCGGGTCGGCGTACCCATCGGCGCTTACCAGGTTTCGGGCGAGTACTCCATGCTCCAGGCCGCATTCGAAAAAGGCTGGCTCGACCGCGACCGCGCCACGCTCGAGTCGCTCCTCGGCATCCGCCGCGCCGGGGCAGACTTCATCGTCACCTACTTCGCCAAGGACGCAGCCAAGCTGCTCGCCTGAACGGCGGGTATCCCGGGCCCCCATCCGCCGGGATGAACTAAAGATGGGTGCCCCAGGTGCCTCGCTGTTGGGCACCTGGGATAGCACAGACCTTGTCAGTCCGGTTTTTCTCTTACTCGACATCTGCTGGGTTTCGTTCGACAGGCGAGTGGCGCGGGTGCCCCACCCATTCCCGCGTTTTTTGCGGGAATGGGTGGGAGACAATGCCACTCTTTTCTTGCCGGATCAATAGAATAGCCCTGGGTGAAGCGCAGCGAAACCCTGGGTCAGCAGCCGCCCGCATCCGCCCTGTCCCGTAGGACCAGGATGAATATGCAGAACCCCGTTCATGACAAGGCGATTTCGCTTAAATTATCGAGAAAATCCAGCCAACTTGCGAACTTGCTATCGCGGCGTGAGCCGCAGCTAACTTGCCGCCTTTGTCCTATCCCCACCGACTTTGCGCACTCGCCAAGCGGTAAGGCGATTTCGCGTAAATCCAGATTCCATTCTGGCCCGAACGGCGTTTTCGGATACCTATCCTGCTTAACTTGCACAAATCATTCTGGATGAGCGGTTTGACCTGAAATCGACAGCGGACCCGAAGGCGACGGAGAATCAGTGAATGCTAGCCGACTTCCCACTGTCGATACTGGGTCCGAAGAGTTTGCACGAGATGTAGGCCACGCAATATAAAAGGGCGCCCCTTTCGTGTAAGCTGCGGTTGCTGTGCTGAAGCAGACAACCAAAGCCAACAGAGAGGAACACCCAGATGAATAGTGTGCGATATGTCGGGCTGGATGTCCAC
>Ga0255354_1001316_pt1 | contig 14517 bp, 16 predicted proteins | sample HBST50metaG_FD_189942 | JGI IMG/M metagenome (GOLD analysis project Ga0255354, IMG submission 189942) | Peat soil microbial communities from Stordalen Mire, Sweden - H.B.S.T50 | ecosystem: Environmental > Terrestrial > Soil > Wetlands > Peat | place: Sweden: Norrbotten County, Stordalen Mire...
TGACGCGAATCGAGTCGGTGCGGACCGGCTTCTTCGCCTTCTTGGGCGTGTATTCGGTGTGGCGAATCTCGCCCTCGATCTGGATGTGCGCGCCCTTCTTGAGCGTGGCCGCGAACTCGCCGAGTTTTCCGAAGACGATCGAGCGATGCCACTCGGTGTGCGAGATGTATTCGCCGGACTCTTTGTCCTTGTAAGAGGTCTTGGTTGCGAGCGAGAGGGTGGTGAACCTCTGGTTGTTCTTGCCGGTGCGAACTTCGGCGTCGCCGCCAAGGAAGCCGATGAGAATAGCTTTGTTCTGATACATGATTGTGTCTCCGTTTTTGAATTCCCGATCTGCTCGGGTCACACCTTGCGAAGCTATGCGAGTGGGCGCGACTCCCAAGGCCGAAGCTCTGCATTTACGGAGGGTCCATCGCAGATGGAAACCGTAACCCGTAGGGATGCGCAGCAGAAGCAGAAGAGCGAGCCTGCCGCAGGGCGTCGCAAAGGCCCCGAAGCAGTGACCGAGCTAGTGAGGAATGGAACGGGGAGACACACTGAAGAACAAGGCTGTTCCCGCTTCCTGGCGATGCCATTCCCCGGCAAACCAGATCCATACTTCTCGCGCCTGACCTCGGGACAAAGAGCCGCATCTCGCATCCGGCATCGCGTGTCTTCCACTCGGCGTGGTCACGCTCAAGAGCGCACAACAAGGGCGTGATTCCGTTTGCTTCACCGTGCCAAAGAAGGCTTTGCATCGCCGCTCCTCCGATTCGCGTTTCCATCGGTGCGATCCGCGCTAAAGTTATGCCGCCGCCGTGGAGGAAGCCCGGTAGATTTCCTCCGTCATGAAGCACTGATCCGCGTGGCTGTATCCACTCACGGTGATTAGCTCGCGCACTCTGCGCCGGCCCGTGGAAGCGCGCTCGCAGTAGAGAACAAAATCCACTGCCTTTCCAGTCTGTGACCGGATGAATTGCTGGTCGAGATTGGTTCGGGCGCTGAGAGCCATATCCGCCAGTCTGTCCAGTGCGTCAAGAGCAGAATCCGCGTGCAATGTCGAAAGCGTTCCACCGTGGCCTGTATTCATCGCTTGCAGCAGGTCATAACCGCATTCATCGCGGATTTCACCCATGATGATGCGGTCCGGGCGATGCCGGAGAGCAGCGGCTACAAGCTGGCTTGGAGTGACGGCAACCTGACCGGGGATTGCCGCTACCGCCTCCCAGCGAACGGCATTTGGATGGGCAACCTTCAATTCGGCTGGTTGTTCGATCACGATCAGCCGCTCACGGAGCGGTACATGATCGAGCAAAGCCTTCATCAGCGTGGTCTTTCCCGATCCGGTTCCACCGGCGATGATGCCGTTCTTCCGTCCTTCGATCAGTCCTACAACAGTGTCACGTACATTGACCGGAAGACTGCCCGATGCGACGAGTTCATCTGAAGTAAACCAGCGGTTGAATTTGCGCACCGTAAAGGTGGGGCCGTTGATCGAAGAAGGCGAGCCGACAACGGCCACGCGCGAACCATCGGGCAAGCGTGTATTGAGGATTGGATTCTGCGTCGTCAAGTCCTGCCCAAGGATGCGCGCGACGCGCTCAATGGCGGCCTGCAATCGTTCATTCGTGAACGGCTGTGTGAGTCCGATCTGCTCTACGACGCCGTTGCGGTCTGCAAAGACTCCGCTCGTCCCATTGATCATCAGATCGGAGATCGACGGGTCGAGTAGAAGCTCGCGCAACTCTTCGGGAAAGAACGGCAGAATCAGGTTGAAGCTCATCGTGTGGCTCCTGCAACTGCGTCTGAACTGTGCACATCGACAGAGACGCGGTTTTCATGAAACTCGGTGATGGTCAATCCCAGCGGATTGATGAACTCGTACTGCGGATAAACACGGGCCTGATCGCTGACCTGCTTTGGATTCAAGTAGTAGGTGATGCTGAGCAGCCAATGCTCTGTTCGCGGCTCGTGGGAATTCTCTGCCGAGAAGAAGCGATCCACCGCCATCAAGGCAGTTCCGCGCGCAATGCGTGCTCCCTGAAGCATCTCTTCAGACATCGTTGTAATGGTCACGTTCTGGACCTGTACGTCGCTTGCTTCGATCTGCCCTGCCGTGACCTGAGAGACGAGGTGGTTGGCGTTGTCTTCACCCATCAGGCGTGAGGCCAATGCCTGCGAAAGAAAGTAGTAGTTGAGCGGGTATTTCTTGGCGATCACGTCCCGGTTGACGGTGTAGCGGTAGTTTGCCCAATCGGTCAGATAGGTGCGGACTTCGCCTTCGCGTGGGCTGTAGTTCAAATCCGAATACTGAATCGCCTGAGCGCGGCCCATCTCATCAATGCGGATATAGCGATTCGCAACTGGGCGGCGCACCAGCATCAGGTTCATGCCGAGCGAAGCGAGCAGCATGACCGTGCCACAGACGAGGATGAGCCGGTAGGCTTTCCGCTCGGCATAGTGCGAGGAATAGACCTCATTGCCGATGTGGTCAACGAGCAGCGATTCGGCGGGCGTGAGAGGTGCTTCAGAAGTAGTCGAGCGTTGCGGCATGGGAGTCACTTATCCTTTCTTCAAGCGTGAGAAACAGGCCCACGGTGTAGATCAGGACGACGATGATTAGGCCGATCAAAAGCACAGCGAGCACGTACCGAATGGGCTTTGACAGCCTGAGCCGACGAAAGAGCAAAACGCTGAAGAGATAGGTCCACATCGCGCTCTCCTCAACCGGCCATCATGGCGATGGAAGCCACCGCGCCGCCGACCTTCGAAACGCTGTCGGCCATTCCCGCCGTGCCGCCAAAGATCGCCTGCGTCATGCTCGGGATAAAGAGCATATTGATGATGAATGCGAGATAGACCATCGTGCAGGGAATGAGGTTCGCAAGCCACATCTCCATCGAGTAGGTTCCGTTGAAGGTTTGCTGAATGAAGGTATTCAGGAAACCGGCCCACACGAAGATGAAGGCGGCGGCCACGGCGCGGATCATCGCGAAGCTGAGAAGCACGTCGAGGAAGTGGAAGAACTTTCCTCGGAAGGTTCTGGTCATCAGCAACGGAATGAAGACCGGACCGAAGAGTGCCGTGACTCCATAGAGGATGAACGATGAGCAGTTGATCAGGAACAGGATTGCCGATGCGACTCCCATCAGAGCCTGGACGTAGAAGTAGCAGAGAATCTGGACCGGAGCGGTGAGCGACGGCATCGGCGTGTTGTCGCCCGCCGTCTTCATAAGCTGGAGCAGATTATCGAGTGAACTCTGATCGAATGCCGCAACCATTGCCTGGGCGATATAGCTGAAGAAGTGATTCAGCCCGAAGCTCGCGCCGGGCAGCGGATTGACCCAGTAATTGATGAGCAGGCAGCAGATGATGAGCCGCATCAGAAAGTGCGTCAGATCGCCCGCGCGAACCGGGTGCGCATGGAAGCGCCACACGGTCATCCCGGAGGTGTTCCAATTGATGACCATGTTGATCAGCGAGAAGAGGGCGATGCAACTCAGCTCGGTCAATCCAAGCTGCGTCAATACGCCGCCGTTTTGTGTGGTGAGATTCGTCAGATTATTGGTGAACTGGTAGAGCCAGTCCACGCCGGAACTCGTTCCCGGTAATGCCTGGGCCAGCAGCGTCGGTGAAATCATAGTCGTCACCTCGTAGTAGAAGGGGCGGCGCTGTCAGAATGACCAGCGCCGCGTGGGTTGCACTTACGGAAGGTAGGTCTTCCAGGTATTGCTTTCGCTGGCAGCACTGACATTGTTCGTTGAGCGTTGCTGCTGCACGAAGGCCGCGGTGTTGATGTCTTCGACAGCGGCATTACGCCGTTCCATGTTGGCCACAGTCATCTGCCCAGCAAGGCAGGACTGAAGCGTTCCCTGCGATTGCATCTCGCTCAACTTCTGAGCTTCGGAGGCGTTCAAAAGATTGAGCTGTTGGACCTCGCTGTTCGTGCCGCTTGAAATGTCGAACTGACTCGAAAGAAGCGAGGAATTGGCCGTTGAGTTCTCGGTTCTGTTAGTCCGGTACTGGCCCACTGCTGTAAGGCAGTCGGGCGAGATGGAATCCGACGTTTCGACCATGGCAAGCTGCGAGATGCGCGCACCGCCGAGTGTCTGTCCCGCGAGGTAGCTGCTCGTGCCGCTATTCATCGAGACCGTTGCCGTCTTCCACGCCGTGGCCGAAGTGGAAGGGGCGTTCGAGTTGAGCGCAATCTTGATGCCTGCCGTCTCGCCAAACATGTTGGCGACATTTGCGTTTTCAAGCTTGTGCAGCGTGGTCTGCCACTGCTGCTTGAGCGAGAAATGTGTGATATTGTTTTTGACCATGTTGTACTGCATCTGGAGCGTGGTCAGTTGCTGGATCAGGCTAGCGTAGCTGGTCGGGTCGAAGACAATGTCGCCGATCCCGAAGAGCGCGAAGCTGGGTGTTGCGGTCAATAGAACAGCGGCAGTGATTACGAGCCACTTGCGCTGCTTCTTGAGTTGAATTGCCATACTACCTCCTTGTTGTTGGTTGAATTGGCTGCCGCGCCGCGTCATAGCCCTTCGTCGAAAAGCTCGCGCGCGATCCGAGGAATGACGACGATCCATTCCTCGCCCGCCTCCTCGATGGCTTCAGCCAGGGTGCAGCCAAACTCTTCGAGCCAGTCGGCACGATTGAGTACAAGCGCCACAACCACCTTGTCGCTCAAGTTGAACGCTGCCCACGCATCATGACCGCGATACATGGCGCGGCGCGAAACCTCAATCAAATGCCGCGATCGTTCGCTCTGCTCAATCATGGCCAGTCTCCGGCGCTACAGGGTTGGGTCCATGCGGTGTTCCGCATAGGACGGGATCAGAATGTCGCGCCCCACATAGACGCGGGCGCGCGAGCCTTCCTTGAGAGTGATGACCGGCAAGCGGTTGAGAAAGTGATTCAATATCTGTTCGCCTTCGCTTGCCATCTGCTCCGAGATGCCGTTGCGAATCTCGGCGGAGGGATTGAGCACGCTACCGTTGTTGCCGATCTGTGAAAGGCCGCCGATACCGCCTATGACGGCGGCAGCGGCGAAGGCTTGGAAGTATCCGTGATCGACCTTGGTGGCGAGTCCGGTCGTGCCCAACGGATCAAGGCCGATGTACTTGTCGAAGTCGAGCGAGAATCCATCCGGGCACACGGCGCGATGAAAGGTGACGAACATCTTGCGTTGCTGGGCGCTGCCCACGCTTTGCACGGTGCCGATCAGGCGCGTGCCTTGCGGCATGAGCAACTGTTGATGGTCGTGCGAGTAGTAGTCGGTGGTCAGCATGACCAGAATTGGCCCGTTGAGTCCGCCGTCGATGTGGTTGGTGACGACGCCTTCGAGAACCGTGCCCTCGAAGATTCGATAGAGCCGGCCTTGATACTGGTCGAACGGATATGGCCCCATTGGATCGGTTTTGGAGTTCGCCGCCGGTGATTGTTCCGATGTCGTCGCTGCATTGGAACTCCTCTGCGACGGCGCGCCATTCACTATTACTGCCTCTTCTGATTTCACGGAAGACGGCGCTTCAGCGCGTTCCGCAAGCACGGTGGCTGCCTGCGGATTCGGAGCTGATGGATTCGCAGTGTCACCCGCGTGCGCGAAATCAATCGCCATCGTGTCACTGTTGATGGCGTCCTGCTTTTGCTTTTCACGCACCAGTGCCCGTTGCTTGGTTTCGGCTTGCGCCTCCGAAACATTCGAGGTGCGCTGCGGCGCATTGGAGCTACCGCCGTAGATCGCATCGCGTTGCGCTTTCGTCATCGGCGCGGCATTCGTCGATTCGGGACCTGGAGTGCCATCGGCGTTCTGGAATTGTTGCATCGCCGCCAACAACTCTTGTTGACGCTGTTTTTCTTCGGCGTCATGCTGCGCCTGCAACTGCTGCTGTGTCTCGAAGCTCGATACTTGCTGCGCACTGGGCGAGGCCGGACGCATCGGCAGTGCGCTTGTTGGAGCCGTCTTCTTGTTGCCGCGCAAAAGGCTGGTTACGTTGGCGATGCCGAGTATGGCGAGAATCGCTGCCAGTGCGATGACCACTGGCATACTCTTCCTGAGCGGTGGCTTCGCATCCGGCTGCTCTGGAATTGTGGCGGGCGTATTTAGATTCTCTTCGGTCATGGCTACTTCGCGCCTCCCTCACGATGGAATTCGACTTTCTGTTTGCCGATGGCCAGATACCCGTGCTCTAACTGCTTCGGCACGGTGTAAAGCCCACTATTGAAATCGAAGTTGATGAGTGAGCCTTTGCCGTCCTTCAACTCGTAGAGCGCGGGCGGTTCCTGGAACTGGCCGCGCAGGTAGGTGAACTTGTCGTCTCGCCAGATTTGCTGGAGGCCGAGTTCCTTTCCCTTGCGCTCGTCCCACACGAAGTCGAAGTGCAACGAGCCGGGGTATTCACTGCGGTACTGCTCGGCCTTCGTCGCTTCGGCTTTGAGTACGGCCTCCTGAGCGGCCTTCGCGGCAGCAGCATCCTGTTTCGCCTTATCCAGTTCGGCAACTGGTACAAACACCGGAAGCTGGGCCAGCCGGTCCTTGGCGGCCTGATCGCCTGGAGCGATGAAGACTTTGGAATCGAAGTGGGGATCGGAATCATCGGAGACCTCGCGCAGTGCAAGGGTGTATTCGTTGCCGTGGTCGGAGACGATGTGAATGTCCGTGGCTGCATTCGCTGTTTTGGGCTTGACGCTGATAAAGCGCGAAGCCACATGGCCGCCGTCGAAGATCCAGTTCACCGTGTCGCCTGCGAAGATGTTGGCGACTTTCTCTTCGTTGGGCAGCACGATGAGCGTCGATTGCAGAAGGCCAGCGCGAATCTGCGGCGGCGTTTCCGCTTCCGACACCGTGACCGTGCGCGGCGCGCTCGGTTGCAGCGGATGCGTTTCGGTTGAAGCATGAAGTTGGCCCGCGGCCAGCATCATGCAAACGGAAAAAGAGACAAAAATGGTGGGGCGCATATTCTCAAGTCCTTTCTGCGGTGTGGTGTTGGGGTTATTCGGACTCGCCTTGAGCGAATCGAGTGATGCCCTCCGTGAGTCCGTATTTGGCGATCAGCCTGGTCCGGCGCACGCGGTCTTTCGGTTTCGTCGAAAAGACTGCGTAGCTGCGGTTATCGAGATTGAGCTTGACGACTTTCGTTAACCCGTCGCGGCGCAAATAGAGACCTTCGCGGTCCTGCAAGTTCTCGAAGAGTGCAAGTTGCTGCTCGTTCATCTTGAAGAGTTCCGCGTACCGTTTTCGGTTGAAGGTAGCGTCCTTCAGAAACAGAAATGACGTGCAGGAGTTCACGATGCTGTCGGCGTTCGCGCCGAGGTCTTCGGCGGACTGGCCGATCATCGTGACGCCGCCAAGATTCTTGCGCACGGTCTTGATGGATGCGAGTGCGCCTTCAAGCAATTGCCGGTTCTTCATCGAAGAGAAAATCTCTTCGATGAGTATGTGCTTGGGGACACTTAGATTGGCTGGGTTGTAGAGCACGTCATTGATGCGGCGGAGCAGCCACACCATCAACGGCTCGATCAAATCGGCATACTGTTCGTTGTTGACACCCTGGAAGTCGAAACATTGCAGGCGCGAAAGCGACAGGCTGTCTTCGACATTGTCGAAGATGGCGGCATAGACGCCTTTGCCAACCCACTTTGAAAGATACCGGTCGAGCTTCTTGGGCAGGAAGAGATTCGAGAGGCGGCGGTTTTCTTGGTCGAGCAGATACATATCGCGCACGGCTTTGTGGATCACGTCATCGTCTTCCGGCTCCAGATCAGCGCCGCCGTTCATTAGTAGGAGCTTCACGAACGAATAGAGGAACGTGATATTGCTCTCAGTGGGCTCCAGTGCAAAGGGATTCACGCGCGGCCCGTCTTTGCCGATGCGGTCCACGCGGCCACCGTACAACTCGACGACACTTTCATAGCTGCCGCCGATGTCGAAGATGTAGGTGAACCCGCCGTACTTTTGCTCATGGGCGATGGCCATGTTGCCATGAACACTTTTTCCTGTGCCCGTCGGCCCTAGGATCAGCATCACGCGCACGCCGTCCACATACACATCCTGAAATAATGGCGTCCGTGTGCGCGTCTCGAAGATGTTGAGGTACTCGTTATCGAGGTCTTCCGAATACGGATGGCCGAGATTGGGCGCAAATACGGACGACAGCCGTGCATGATGATCCTCCGCCAGCCACATCGGAAAGACGCTGAATTTGCCGTTGCCGGGAAACATCGCGTAGAAAGCGGAAAGATTGCCCAGCGTCTCTTCCATCACCTGTGCCCGCGCATCGACGAAGAAGCGATGCACGGCGGGCGCAATGCCGCGCAGCTCGTCCACGCTACGCGCGGCCACAAGGAAGCGAAGCGAGAACTCGCCCTGCGCCTTCTTGTCGAGCGAGCGGATGACCTCGCCCAGATCATCAACCTGCGTATTGGCGGCGCGGGCTCCGGCCCCGGTTTCAAGTGACGCCGTATCGCGCCCGCTCATGACGCGCGTCAGTACGCCAACTTTAAAAAACGATATGAACTTCTCTTGAGCGTCGATCTCGCCTCTGGCCGCAGCGGTCGATTTGGGCCGCCAGGTCGTCAACAGGATGCTGTCGCAGTCAAGTGCCATCAATCCAGAGAGCAAGCAGGGCCGCGATGCTTCCGGTGTCGTCTTTAGCGAAAACATCTGGACGTACCGGCGGCCAATGGTCAGGTGGTCGCTGTGCCATGAAACCGGGCTGATCACGATCTGGCGGTCCACGCCGTCATCGGCGCTCAGTGTGTACCCGGCTGCCCATTCTTCAAGATTGAAAAGATAACTGAAAAACTGGAAGATGGCGTTCTTGTCGAGCAGCTTCAATCCAAGTGAACCGCTGAGATGGCCTTCGAGCAGCGTGGCCGTCTTCTCAAGGTCTACCAGCATCCGCGTTGTGTCGGTACCGTGCTCCTTCGGCTTGCGCGACAACGCCGCTGCCTTCGGCGGCTCCAGCGTCAAACACCAATGCAGGTCGATGCGGCGGAAGCCCGCCGATTTGTCCAGAAAGGCCAGCCGGTCACCGACGAAAACCTGTGTTACTGGATTGCCGTACTGTACTTTCCTGGGCAGATTGAAGCCGGACATGACGCGCGTGTATTGATAAAGGCACGCCCCTTCCGGCAATCCCCGCAGCGCGCCTTCAACTGAGCGCATCTGTGCCTCAAGCCCTTGATCGGTCACGCCTTCTTCATCGATACCGGCGAGCGAAAAGAGGCAGCCATAGCCGCCGCCCTTCAGCGCGAAGATGCGGTCGTTGACGAAGCGCGCAATCGGAACGATGCTGCACGCGGCTCCGGCTTTGGCGAACCACGGCGTGTATCTCTGTTGCTCAGTGTTTACGCGGGTCATAGTAGGACCTCTGGCTCAAACTCAAGCCCCAAAGTTCGAACATCTTCGGATGTTTGCGGACGACAAGCCACGCGCCGATGGCGAGCGACGGGAAAGCGATCAGCGCCACGACGCGGAACCCAACGAGGAAAACCGTTACGCAGACGAAGACAATCGCCATCCATGCGCTGAGGTCCAATCCGAGCTTGGCTCGTGGCCTATTGAGCGCCTGATTGATTGGTAACGGCTCTCCTCGCTTGGTCATGGCCGCCTCCTACTGCATCGTCTGCCCGGTGAGCGAGCCAATCCAGCCAGCGCCCCAACCGAGGACTCCAGCGCCGAAGAGCGCGCCAAAAAGTCCTGGGATGGCGTCCTGGAACCTGCCCGACATCATGCGGATTCCGGCGAAGATCAGTCCACCGAAGCAGATAACCGCGCCCGCATAGATGGCGAAGGTTTTGAAGGTGGTCATCAGCGTGGTCGCGCCGGAGAAGTCCATCGTTCCCTGGGCATGAGCCACGCCAGCAATCGAAAGAGCGAACAGGGTGGGAGCCATCGTGCGAATGGCCGATAGAAGAGTGGTTTTGAGTGGGTGTTCCATCCACCAGCTGGCGAATGGAATCGGCAACCGATTGCAACGGGCGTCGCGTCGGAAGATACGGCGGAATCGATTCACTTTGCACCTCCGCTGACTGGGTGTCAGCATTAGGGCAAAGTTATGGCGGTTTTGGGGCCGCGTCCAATGAATTCCAGGGAGACCGTTATTCCATTTGGGAATAACGACCGGGTTTGTGGGGGAGGATTTTGCCTACAATTTATACTCGCGAATGGTTTCCGGTGCTCCTGCGCCACCCTTATATAAGGATGCTTCCACGGCTGGACGAACCAAGACGTAGCAGGTGAAGCTGGTTCCGTCTGTCAACTCAATCTGAACGCGCGACCCGTCGCCGGTGTCCCGGTGAATCCTGAGCAATTGAATTGTCTTTCCTGCCACTTCCGGGCAGTCGATGAAATCTGTGTTCACAGATTCTCCCTCCTCTCCTATTGAATCGTATCCTTCCCACCTCAATGCTGGCCCAATCCGATGAATTTTTCGTCAACTGGGGCAGTTTCCGGCAGCGCGCAGGACGAGAGCGGCGCATGGATACAACTCCAACCAGGACATTATCACACTCATCGTGTGTAGACGCATAGTGGTCAGGCTTCGAGCATGGAGATGTGGCCCAACACTCCGTTAAGTCTCGATTTGGCTCTAGGTTGCGGCAACTCCGCGACGAGCGGGGCTACTCCCAGGAGGAACTGGCTGAGCGCGCCGGACTACACCGCAACTATGTCGGCGGAGTCGAGCGCGGCGAACGAAACGTCGCTCTGGAGAACATCGTCAAGCTGGCGAAGGCGCTTTCGGTTACGCCCGGCGATTTGTTTTCTGATTTTTCCCGATAGACCACCATAGAAAGCTTATCCGCCAGAAATATGTTGCTACCGTACAGAACATATCAGACGAGACTCGTAAAGATTGGCTCGAAATACGCGCGCAATTCTTCGACTACTATGGAAAGCTGCTCTGGCGCGTCTTTTAATGCGGAGCGTTTTAGGAATGCCCGCCACTGTATTTGCTTCGCTGGATCGGTGCCGAATTGCGGCGAGAGACCAATCGGCGTGGCATCGATCTCCATCTTCCTATTCTTGAAGGTTCGTTCGATAGCTGCGCGAAGCATGGTCTGGTCAAGTTCTGGATGGCGTAGAAGAATCCAGATGTCGAAGTAATCCTTCATGCGGCTGTTCAGCATACGAAGCTGGACAAGTGCTTCCAGCTTTTCAGCGATAACCGTCTCGCGGGTGTAGCCAAGCAGCGCAGGCGCAGGAAAATCAAGAATCGTGGGATAGGCAAGCTGTTCCGGCGCTGGCGTCACGACATCGCCAAATCCAATATCAATCTGCATGGTCACGCGGGCCGCATTGAGATGGCCCGTAAACACAGTGCGAACTCCCGAGTAATCGGCGTCCTCCCGAATCGCCGAGCCGGCAAACGAGTCGAGATCGAAGGTTATGCCGTCATCGGGCACGGTTGCCCGGGCAACTTCCTTCAATAGGTTCACAATATCGTCAACTTCATTGCTGGTCCTGCCCAGCAGGTCAATATCCATTGTCGGCCTGGACATGGGGGTACGCCACGCCGTCAGTAGCAGAGCACCTTTCAATAGAAATTTGCCTGCGTGTGGCGATACCGATAGGCGGAAGAGAAAGCGCTCCATCGCGTAATACTGAAGCACCTCGGCAAAGGGTCGGTTGTTCGTCTTCGCGTAGTTCAGCAGGCGCTGCCGAACAGAAGCGCCCATATTCTTGACCACGGATACCGTCAAAGAATTGCCTCCAGGTAAGGCCGCATGACACGTTCAACGCGGCAAACTTTTGCGAACTGCTCAATCTGATCGAGCTTCATGCGTCCGCGCTGCCGGTAAAGATTCAGCGCTTCCGTGCATACATCAATGCCGAGTTTGTTGCGGTACTTGAAGCAATCGGCCAGCGTCTTCTCGGCAGAGTAGATGCGCACCTGCGTACCATCCAACGTCACTTCCGCGATGCCGCTTTCATAAACCGGCCTGGAATACCAGAAGATGCGTAGCGGCGGATATTGCATCGCAGGGGTCTGGTCGTTGGCCGGAATTGCAAGATATACGGAGTGCGGAATCTGAGTTGTTAGCCGGTGGAACGCCAGCGCCGAGATCAGGCAAACAACCCCCTTCGGCACTTTGTGCGCGACCGTCACCAGATCCGGGTTGCCCAGCGGCTTCGCGTTGGCAAGTCGGTAAAGCCCTCGTTCGAGCCGCTCCAGTTTCCCCGCGTCTCGAAGCGCATAGAGTTCCCGAGGGTGCACGCCCAGTTCGACCGCGCGTTTTGTATTGAGGATGCCGCCGCTTTTCTCGAAGACGCCGATGGCACGGTTCATCGCACCCGGGTCGGGCGTTTGTGTGGCGTCGGATAGATTCCTCGGAGATCGCATATATTCTCCGACTATTCTATCCAATCGCAGGTAAATCTCCAAGTACTTTGGAAGGCTCTTTCTGAGAGTGCAAATTGACCGATATTCTTCGAGCTGGTCCCACACAGCCAGCCCGAAAGCCCGTAAAAAGTTTGTCGCATTTTTGTCGCAAATACCGCCCAGAGGGCCGCTTTTGCCGGTTGTGCCGGTTTTTAACTACCGTACCGTCAACAACATGCGATTCGTGGCATTTCTTGACACGGAAGAGGTCGCTGGTTCGAATCCAGTCGTGCCTACCATATTTATCAATAACTTAGGGCGAATTTCGCTAGGCATTTCAACCCGCAATCCACCCCGTAATCGCTATTTCGCGTCGTTTTTGCGCGTCTTCCGGCTCTCAGTCCTTCGTTTCTCCGCCTCTTCCTCCAGACTCGCCGCTGCGGCTTGATGGGCTTCAACATCTCCTGGAACAGGCAACGCGCGCGTGTAACGTACACCTCCGAGGTAGAGGATCCTATTCGCATCCACGCCGGATGCGATGTTTGAGGCGTGTCCTCCGGAAAAGCTGGCAACAAGCCCGAATCCCTTCCAGAGGTTCACCGCCCGAGTCCGTGCCGCCGCCTTGCAGTCAGAAACAGCCGCAGTGCCCCGGAGCAAGCTCGGCCTGCTCCGGAGCATAGGTAAAAGCCTGGTCGATGGAAGCTGGTGCATATCTCACGGCGCTTTGGACCTGTGCCCAAATTTGTACGACGCCATGCATACGCTCGCAAAGAGCACTTTTCAGCTAATCGATCCACGCATCTCAAGTTCTCCTTACTCGACCGTGAGTGTAACTGTGGTGGAGTGCGACAACGCGCCGGAGGTTCCGGTCACGGTCACCGTGTACGATTTCTGCGAGTGGGCGAAGAAGTTGCTTGTCGATCCACAGCCGCTTAGCCCAACTGCCGCGGCCAGACTCAAGCCTAGCAATAACAGCATCGGGAGCGTACTGCTCAGACGCTTGCCCGTGCGGCGCAATCGGCCGGCAAAGGGCAACAAGAGCAACGCGAGCAGGAACGGCGTTGCTTTGCGGCCCAGGCTGCCGGTGGAATGCGCGGCGGCCGTAGTCTGCGGCAAATTGACTGTCACGGTAACCGTAGTTGTGCCCGCACCGGCGGCCAGCGTGGCCGGCGAGAGGCTATAGGTGGCTCCGGCTGGCAGACCGCTGACCGTGAACGTGATCGCTGCGGGGAGTGTGGTTCCGCCGATCGGGCTGAGGGCGAAGGTGAATTCCGCCGTACTGCCCGGGAGCGCCGTCGCGGTGGCTCCCGAGGCATTCATGCTGAAGTCTTCGACGGACTCCGTCAGCGGGCTGCTGGTGGCCCCGGCGAGGTTGGCGTCGCCGCCGTAGGAAGCGGTGATGGAGTGTAAACCTACGGTCAGTGCCGATGTGGTGAACGTGGCCAGGCCGCCGGAGACTGTGCCCGTGCCCAGCGGCGTAGCGCCGTCGAGGAAGGTCACTGTTCCGGTGGGTACACCGGCTGTCGAGGAGACCGTAGCGGTGAACGTAATCGCGTTCTGCACCAGCACCGGGTTGAAGTTGGAGGTTAGAGTGACCGTTAGCTGCGCGAGGTTGACGGAGAGCGGCACGCTGCTGCTGACTGCTTGATAGTCGCCTGCCGTCGTCCCTGTGGGCGCGAACGTAGCGGTAAGCGTGTAGCTGCCCGTGCCGAGTACGGTTGCGCTGGTAACGGCAACAGGGCTGCCACCCGCGAGAGTCGCCGTATAGCTGAAGGTCCCGGTGACCGCTGATCCGCCGAATTGGGCCGTGGCGTTGAGGATTCCGTTCAGCGTGGTCCCGTAGGTGATCGACGAAACTGGCGACCAACTGATCGTCGGAGCAGCTTGGCCAATGGTCAGCGCGCCGTTGACAAAAGCGAAGGTGTAGTTCGAGGCGGCGAGGGTTCCCGCAGCGGCGGTGATGGGATAGGTTCCTGCCGCGGAGGCGGTGGTGGCGGTGGTGGTCAAGCTGGCCGCGCCGGTGACAACGGAGGAAGTATCTCCGTTGACGTAGCCGGCGATAGTGTCGGTGAAGGTTGGGTTGGCGGCTCCATAGGCGCGGCTGGCGTTGGCTGCCGTTACCGTGAGAACTGCCGGGGTGACGGTGATCTGCACCGTGGTGGTGCTGCTGGAGTAGTCGGCCGTGTCGGTGGGAGTGAAGGTGACCGAGAGGGTG
>Ga0255354_1001321_pt1 | contig 14484 bp, 10 predicted proteins | sample HBST50metaG_FD_189942 | JGI IMG/M metagenome (GOLD analysis project Ga0255354, IMG submission 189942) | Peat soil microbial communities from Stordalen Mire, Sweden - H.B.S.T50 | ecosystem: Environmental > Terrestrial > Soil > Wetlands > Peat | place: Sweden: Norrbotten County, Stordalen Mire...
CGAAAGAGGCAGATGCACGGCTGCGACGAGCCGTATGAATCGAGAGATTCACGTACGGATCTGTGGGCGGCTGGAGGTGAAATCCCTCTGGCCGACCCGGCGCTTGAAGAAGAATCACGAATGGCTGTGCGCAGCCTTCGCGCTGGCCAACCTCTACAAGAATCGCAAGCGGCTGGCGAAGATCAATCTGCAGTTGGTCCCGCAAGGGGTGTAGTGTGTCCGCTGGAGGCCTCGGCAACCTCCAGAGGGAAAAACTAACAGAAGAAATCCTATCTATACGCTGATTTTGCGACGATGAAGCCACATCTCCAAGACAAGCGCTCATAATACCGCGTTATTCAGAGGTTCCTCAGGGGACGACATGATCGAGTTGCTTCACAGTAAGGTCTGTCAGCAGATTCCAGTGTTCTGCCGACTTCGGTCGATGCTCGCGTAGCCAAGCCCGCTCGGCGCGTGTCATCGATTCTCTGCATAGAGTATCTTCTTTCGCCAGGCGCGAGAGCTCCAGCTTGGCTACTCGGTTGGGCGTGCTGCTTCCGGCGATCTTGCAAAAGTGGGGGCTGCGAGATGACGCAGCCGGCTTTCTGTTCTTGCTGCAGTTTCTTGGCTCTTCGCTGGGCGCGGTCCTGACCGGCGCCAATCGCGTCCACGCACTCATGACCGGGTACGGATTGCTGGTGGCGAGCTCATGCGCACTCGCGTTTGCAGGCCTGCATACGCTGTTCGCCGTCTTCTTTTTCTTTGGTTTGGGGCTAGGCATGGCGATGACCGCGACCAGCCTGCTCTTTTCCGACCGCTACGGCAACGACCGGGCCGCTGTGCTGGAGCGGCTGAACTTTGCCTGGGCTGCGGGAGCCACGGCAGGCCCCATGCTGTTTCTACCGTTTCTCCGATTGGCGAGTCTAAGCCCGCTCTTCTTCACTTTTGAGGGATTGTTTCTGCTGCTCCTCGTTTGGGTGATTCTCCGGGAGCGACAGGGAGCGTCAAGCACGCAATCGCCCGCGGACACGTCGCGGCCGCGAGATTCTGCGCCTCTGGGCTCTCTGCTGTCGCTTGTGGCACTCGCGATGTGCGCCGTTGGCATAGAGAGCTCGCTGAGCGGCTGGCTGGCGACCTATTCTCATCGCGCTGATCCTCTGGTTGCCGGCGGAGCAGCCGTTTCCACTGCTCTGTTCTGGTTCGGAATCATGTTGAGCCGGCTGGTTTTTTCCACCAGGTTGCTGGCGATCATTGGCCGCCGCAGGCTTCTCGGCGCCACCCTCTGCGGTGTGGCTGCATCTATCGCCTTGCTCATTCTGACGCAGCAAACCACGACGATCCGGGTTGGCTCAGGGCTGGCCGGCCTGAGCATCGGTCCGCTCTACCCGCTCTTGCTTTCCTTCATCCTTGAGCGTTCTCCGCGCGGATGGATCTTTGCCGTAGCGGGGCTGGGGTCGGCACTCCTCCCCTGGCTGACAGGACTGCTTTCGGCGCACTATGGATCGCTCCGCTATGGACTGGTTGCGCCCTTCGCGGCGGCTTTGTTGATGATCGCGCTGCGTTCTGCGAGCCTCCAGCCGCCGGAGACGGGATTGTGAATCTTCCGCAAACAACCGGTTGATTTTGAAATGCGCGAGGCGCGGTGCGGACAGCGGCGGGACTCCTGCCGGGCTTCCGCAGAAAGAGGCCTGGACTTGATCCGAACTCGCGAAACGCATCCCTCGGGGCCTAAAGGCCCTGCTGTTTTTGCGGCATTCACGGCACGACTGAAGTCGTGCCCTTTCAGAACTTCGACTTAATCAGAGCGTCCTTAGGAATGCCTGCGCTTGCCAGGTATGCGATGCACTTTCTGATTTCATGTTCCCGGCATACAATTCTTCTTGAATTCATTTTCAAGAGGATACTCCATGCGAATTGTTGCCTTGCTCTCTCCGGCTGTTTTTGCTCTGGCCTCTCTCACCACCATCGCGCGGCCACAGGCTGCGGCGCAGACGCTTCAGGCTCCATCGCAGATGGTGGCGCAAACCCCGCCGATGGGCTGGAACAGTTGGAACTACTTCGCCGAAAAAGTCGATGACAAAGGGGTGCGCGACGCAGCGGACCAGCTTGTCGCCTCCGGCATGAAAGACGCCGGGTACGTCTACGTCAACATCGACGACACATGGGAGGGCCAGCGCGACGCGAGCGGCGTGCTGCACACCAACGCGAAGTTTCCCGACATGAAGGCCCTGGCCGACTACGTTCATTCCAAGGGGCTCAAGCTTGGCATCTACTCCTCGCCGGGTTCTAAGACCTGCGCCGGATACGAAGGCTCACTGGGACACGAAGCGCAGGACGCTCAGCTCTACGCCGGGTGGGGCATCGATTATCTCAAGTACGACTTGTGCAGCTTTACTCCCGACGTGATGGAGAAGCAGGCTCCAACCGACAAAGCCGCTCAGATGCGGCTGATGGAGGCCGCTTACGCCAAGATGGACAAGGCACTCAAGGCGACAGGACGGCCCATCGTCTATTCGCTCTGCCAATACGGGTGGGATGCAGTTTGGGGATGGGCGCCCTCGGTTGGCGGCAATCTGTGGCGCACAACAGGAGATATCACGCCCGAATGGGACCGCATCTACACCATCGTCAGCCAGCAGGCGGGGCTAGGGAGCTACGCCCGTCCGGGGCACTGGAACGATCCTGACATGCTCGAAGTGGGCAACGGCAAACTCACGCTTGCGGAAAACCGCGCCCACTTTTCTCTGTGGGCCATGCTGGCCGCGCCGCTGCTGGCGGGCAACGACCTGCCCAACATGAAGCCGGAGATCAAGGCTATCCTTACCAACCGCGATGTTATCGCCATCGATCAGGACAGCCTGGGCCAGCAGGGAACGCGCGCTTACAGCGAAGGCGAAGTGGATGTGTGGACCCGGCAGCTGGCGGGCGGCGCGCTGGCCATCGCCGTTGTGAACGCCGGTGACACGCGCTATTCCACTCACCCGTTTTTTCTGAGCCTGAAAAAACTCGGCTTGCATGGCCCGCAGGCCGGGAAGGATTTATGGACTGGCAATTCCATCACTCTCCGCGACGGCCAGGGGTTCGAATTGGGCGGCCACGATGTTCTGCTGGTTCGCATCGACGCGCCGAAGTAGCTGCCGCTTGGGGTGCGCCCATGAAGCTCGGAGCCACCGGTTGTGGGTAAGTTTGAATGGACTTCCCATTAAGGGCTAAACAGGCTGCCGAAAGACTACGGTTCTCAGGCGAGGTTGGAAAAAAACCTCCCTCAGGGGCTAAAGCCTGCGATTGTTTTGTTGCATTTATGGCACGACTAAAGTCGTGCCATAAAAAGAAACAAAAATGCAAGTTCAACAAAACAAGGAGCAATTGCAAAGTGTGTGCGATCCCACCCTAGCCACAAAAACAAATACGTGGCGAGGGTGGGGCACCCGAAGTTTCATTTCCCGCGGGTCAGCGAAGCCGGTGGACGACTGACAGAAGCGGCCCTTTGAGACACGATCTGCGAGTTTTTCCGTAGCCGGTAAAGCCCAGTTGATTTTCCTCGGCTGATGTACGGGCTAAAGCCCGTGCCCTTCAAATTGATCCACAACCGAGCCGTACCAGAGCTTGCAAAAATACAATTCAGCAAATACATTCTCTGCGGGGTGACAAGTCTATGCGTATTTCCGCTCTGTTGCGATTTTCCAGTCTTACCGCAGCCGTTCTTCTCGCCGTCACCGCGCTTCCGCAAGCCTTCGGCGTGGAAGCGCCTCGGCTGGTGCAAAAGGATGGCCGCTATGCGCTGCTGGTCGAGGGACGCCCATTTCTGATTCTTGGCGGCCAGATTCACAACTCCAGCGCGTGGCCCAGCGAGCTGCCCCAAGTGTGGCAGTCGATGGCTGCACTGCACGCCAACACGATCGAGGCGCCGGTCTATTGGGAGCAGTTTGAACCGCAGCCGGGCCGCTTCGACTTCGCCAATGTGGATGCGATTGTGGAGGGCGCGCGCGCACACAACCTGCACGTGGTGCTGCTGTGGTTCGGCACATGGAAAAACGGCAGTATGCACTATGTTCCGAGTTGGGTAAAGAGCGACACAGTGCGCTTTCCGCGCGTCATCCGGCCGGACGGCGAGCCGATCGACGTGCTTTCTCCCATGTCGCGGAACACGCTGGAGGCGGACAAATCCGCATTCGTCGCGCTGATGCGCCACCTGAAAGAGATCGACAATGAGCAGCACACGGTGATTCTCGTCCAAGTGGAAAATGAGTCGGGCAACATGGGCAGCGCGCGGGACAACTCACCTGAGTCAAACCGGGAGTTCGCCGGGCAGGTTCCGGCCGATCTGCTGGCCGCGACGCACAAGCAGCCCGGCAGATGGAGTGACGTCTTCGGCGCGGAGGCCGATGAGATCTTTCAGGCCTACCACCAGGCGAAATACATCAACGAGATTGCCGCCGCGGGCAAGCAGGAGTTCGCGATTCCGTGCTATATCAATGCGTGGCTCGGCAGCTCGATTGGGGATTTGCCGCAGCGGCAGATGGCGGGCATCCGCTATCCCAGCGGCGGCGCGGTGCAGAAGCTGGTGGGTTTGTGGCGGGCGCTTGCGCCTTCCATCGACATGATCGGCCCGGATATCTACAACGGCGACTCGCATTTTTTCCAGGAGACGATGAAGGCCTATCATCGTCCGGACAATCCATTGTGGATTCCGGAGACGGGCCGGAGCGACAACTATGGGAAGTTCTTTTTCTATGCGCTGGGAGACGGAGCCATCGGCTTCTCGCCCTTTGGCGTGGACCAGACGGGCTGGAACATTCTGGGCGACCAGCCGTGGAAGGCGCACGCCGACAACTTCGCGCTGATTGGGCCGATGAGCCGGGAGATTGCACGCCTGGAGTTTGAGGGCAAGGTGAAGACCGCTGTCGAGGAGCCGGGGCAGACCGTGCAGGAGATCGATTTCGGCGAGTGGCAGGCAACGGTTGCACACGGTTTTCCGCAACCCGACGGGCAACACGCTCCTGGCACGAAAGACGCGCACGGAGCTGCGCTGGTGGCGCAACTTGGACCGGATGAGTTTCTGGTGACGGGCGTGGACGCAAGCGTTACCTTCCATCTGCCGGGCAAGCTCGCTTGGATGCGCAGCCAGATTATTACTGCCGAACAGGGAACGTATGAAGACGGCGTCTGGAAACCGCTGCGCCTGTGGAACGGTGACGAAACCGACCGCGGCCTGTGCTTCCATGAGAAGCCGGAGGTGGTGCGGGTGAAAATGCAGAGGTTTTGAGAATTTATTGAAACTTCACGGCTAAATCCCGTGCTGATTTGCAGCGTTCAGGGCGCGACTTTCGCCGCGCCCTGACAAATTGCTGGCCTATTCCTGGGGTTCTAGAACAAGTTCCACAGCGACTGGTTGTAGACCTCGTGGTGGTACTGCACCTCGGAGCCTTTGACGAAGGTGCCCAGCGCGTGCGGGCTGCGATCAGCGGCAGCCTGCTTCAGTTCGGCATAGCGGCCCTGCACACTCTTGCCCAGCAAGGTTTCGATCCAGGCCGATGCCTTGAAGTCATCAATGGCCGTATGGATGTTGTCGGGCAGGTAGCGTCCGCCGCCGCGCAGATCCTTGACTTTCGAAATCTCACTGTCGAGTCCGGTTTTGAAAATGCCGTAGAGAGCCAGGTAAGGGTTGGCGTCCGGCGCCACTGCGCGAACTTCAGTGCGCATGGAGCGGTGATTGCCGATGGGAACCCTGACCATGGCGCCGCGATCAACGGCTGAAGCGCGAATCTGATTAGGCGCCTCAAAGTGCGGGTCAAGGCGGCGATAAGCGTTGACGCTCGAGTTGAAGACCAGGCAAAGGTCGAGCGCGCGGGTGAGGATGCGGTCGAGAAAGCTCCAGCCGAAAGTGGAGAGCTGTTCTTCGCCCTTTTCATCCCAGAAGAGATTGGTCTTGCCCTTGGAGACGGAAACGTTGGTGTGCATGCCGCTGCCGTTGACGCCCACCACAGGCTTGGGCAGGAAACATGCCGTGAAGCCCATGTTGTAGGCAACCTGGCGGCAGAGCAGCTTGTAGAGTTGGATTTGATCTCCGGCGGCCACTGCGTCGGCGTAGCTGAAGTTGATTTCGAATTGGCTGGGCGCGACTTCGGGGTGGTCTTTTTCGCACTGGAAGCCCATGGCGCACTGTACCTCGGCTGAGGTGTCGATGAATTGGCGCAGAGGGTCGAGCGGCAGAGCGTGGTAATAGCCGCCGGTATTGATGAATTCGAATTTGCCGGTCTGGTGATAGGTGCGCTCGGCGTCCTTGCCGGCGAAGATGAAGCCCTCGATCTCCGTGGCCGCATTAAGTGTGTAGTTATGCTTTTTGAACTGCTCATCAGAGTAGGCTTTGAGCACACCGCGCATGTCGCCGGAGTAGGGCGTTCCGTCCTTGTCGATGACGTTGCCGAAGACCAGCACTTTGCCCGTGCCGAAAACATCGGCGGGCACCCAATAAAAGGCGCTCCAGTCAATGCCCAGCCGCAGGTCGCTCTCCTTCTGTGCAGTGAAGCCGCGAATCGACGAGCCGTCGAAGGTGAGGTTTTCGTGCGCGCTGAGCAAAAACTTCTTGTCGTAGTCGAGCATGTGCAGGCGGCCTTCAAGGTCGCTGAACAGAACCGTAACGGACTTGATACGCTTCTCATCGGTGAGGTACTTTAAACGCTTCTCGCGGATTTCGTTTGCCGATATGCGGCTGGCGCGTTCGGCTTTCGCTTCCAGGTTATTGGCCTCCAGCTCTTCGTAAGAGAGAGCTAGAAAATTCCGGTAATCGGCAGGCATGGTTCTCCTTTTTCAGCACACAGATAGATGTCTGAATTATTCGGGGATCATTATATATGGACACTGCGGGCAGGAGTTTGCGGGGACGCTTTCTACTGCGGCGACCACCAAAGAACTCATTTGTTCATTCTGCACAGTGAACTGATCACACTATCTGCAACTCACGGAGAAGAAATGCGTAGTCGAGGGCGATCTCTTTCAGATAATCGTAGCGGCCACTGGAGCCGCCGTGGCCGGCCTGCATATTAGTTACCAGCAGCAGGGAATTGTTATCTGTCTTGAGAGTGCGGAGTCTGGCTACATACTTGGCAGGCTCCCAATACATCACCTGGCTGTCATGGAGCGAGGTTTTCACCAACATGGCCGGATAACTCGCAGCCCGCAGATTGTCATAGGGTGAGTAACTCAGCATGTAACGAAAATATTCGGCCTCGTTGGGATTTCCCCACTCTTCGTACTCGGGCACGGTGAGGGGCAATGTGGCGTCGAGCATGGTGTTCATCACGTCCACAAAAGGCACGTGCGAAAGGACGGCGCGGAAGAGTTCGGGACGGAGATTCGCAACCGCGCCCATCAACAGGCCACCTGCTGACCCGCCCTCGATGGCTACGCGTGCCGGGTCGCCATAGCCGGCCGCAGTGAGATGCTCAACGGCGGTGATGAAATCCGTGAAAGTGCTGCGCTTCGAGAGCATTTTGCCGGCGTCATGCCAGGGCTTGCCCAGATCACCGCCGCCGCGCACGTGCGCATAGGCCATCACGACCCCGCGATCGAGCAAACTCAATCGATTCGAGCTGAAGGCCACAGGCAGCGAGTAGCCGTAGGAGCCGTAACCATAAACGTAAAGCGGATTGTTGCCCGGTTGACGACGATCTTTGCGATAGACGAGCGAAACGGGAACCCGCGCGCCGTCGGGCGCAGTGGCATGAACGCGTTCGCTTGCGTAAAGCGTGCGGTCAAAGCCGCCGGGGACTTCAAGCTGCTTGAGCAGCGTGGATGCGCCGGTGGCTACGTCGTATTCGTAGACGGAAGGGGGCGTCACCAGCGATTGATATGCGTAGCGGAAGGTGGGCGAATCAAAAATCCGATTGACGTGGGGCTGGGCGCTGTAAGCAGGCTCGGGGAAACTGATTTCGCCGGCTTTTGCGGCCTCTAGTCCGTCGCCGATGAAGCGCCACAGGCGCAGGCGCGGCAAACCGTCCTCGCGCTCGCAGGCGATGAAGAAGCTGGCGAAGAGGTTCACTTCTTCCAGCATCACATCGTCGCGGTGGGGGATTAGCTCGGTCCAGTGCTCGCGGTCCGGCGTGGATGCCGGCGCAGTGACCAGGCGGAAGTTGCGCCCGCGATCGTTGGTGCGTATGAACCAAAGGCCGTTGCGATGGTCGATGGAATACTCATGCTCGTCCTCACGCGGGCTGATAAGCGTAAATTGGCCTTCGGAATCGGCGGCTGCGAGCACACGTGATTCAGTGGTGATGTGGCTGGCGGATTCCAGCACAATGAACTTGCCGTCGCGTGTGCGCCCCGCGCCCAGATTGAAGCGCTCGTCGTCTTCCTGAAAGACCAGCACATCGGCGGTGTGCTGCGTACCCAGCGTGTGCCTCCAGAACTGGTACTGGCGCTTCTGTTCCTCGTCCTCGACGGAGTAAAAGAGGGTGCGGTTGTCAGCGGCCCAGACGAGAGAGCCTACGCGCTCGACCTCGCCCGCGAGAGTCTCGCCGGTTTCCAGATTTTTTATGTGCAGCGTGTACTGGCGGAAGCCGGTGGTGTCAGTTGAGTAGGCCAGCCAGTTGCCGTCGCGGGTAATGTCGGTGGCGCCGATGGCGAAAAAAGCGTGGCCTTCGGCCAGTTGATTGCCGTCGAGGATGATCTGTTCGTTGATTGGGTCAGACAGTTTGAGATTTGCGGTCTCCCATGTCTCAGAATCGAGAGATGGGCCACCCAAAGTGTGTGTCGGTTTCCGGCAGTGGACGGCGTATTGGCTGCCCTCCTCGGTGCGCGCGAAGTACCACCAGGGGCCATCGCGGAAGGGAACCGAGACGTCGGTCTGCTTCATGTGCGAGAGCATCTCTTGATAAAGCTGCTCGCGCAGGCCGTTGAGCGGCGCCATCACGGATTCTGCGTAGGTGTTTTCGGCCTCCAGATAGGCGGTGACCTCGGGGCTTTGTTTGTCACGCAGCCAGGCGTAGTCGTCGACGAGCACTGCGCCGTGCAGAGCAGTCTCTTTGTGGTCTTTGCGGGCGATGGGGGGCTGATTCTGAGTCATTTCCTTATTAGTGTAGTGCAGGGGCGGCTGGAAGCTGTTTTTGGAACTTCTCTTCCGCCAACCCCGTACAATAGAAAGCGATGAAGGGCTTTCGCTGCGCACATTTCGCTATCTTCCTGCTGCTTGTGGCAGCTTGCATTTCCGTTTCCGCCATTGCTATTCAAGCTGAACAGGTTAAGGACCTGCCCAAACCGACTGATTATGTGAGCGATTATGCCCATGTTCTGTCGCCCGAGGCCGTCGCGCGGCTGGACTCGCTCTGCGCCCAGCTTGACCACTCGCAGGCCAATGCGCAGATCGCTGTGGTCACCGTTCGCACGATGGACGGCGATGACGCGGCGGATTATGCCAACACGCTTGAAGACAAGTGGAAGATCGGCAAGAAGGGCTCGGACCGGGGCGTGCTGGTTCTGCTTGCCGTCGACGATCACAAGTACAGGATCGAACCGGGCTATGGGCTGGAAGGCATTTTGCCTGACGGCAAGGTGGGCGACATCGGCCGGGAGATGGTTCCCGCTCTGCGCGCCAACGATTATGACGGCGCGGTAACTACCGCTGTCGGCGAAGTGGCGCAGGTGATCGCCGCTGACGCCAAGGTGACGCTGGCGGATCAGCCGGCGACAGCGAGCCAGCCTGTGAGCCAAGCACGGCACAGCCGTATGATTGGCAAGCTGATTATGTTGATCTTCCTGCTGATTTTCTTTGGTGGCTCTTCCATTTTCAGGATGCTGCTTGGTTATGGCCTGTTTTCCAGCGTCATAGGCAGGGGCGGTTTTGGTGGAGGTGGTGGGTTTGGCGGCGGAGGCGACTCCGGCGGAGGCGGGTTTGGAGGCTTCGGTGGCGGTGGATTCGGCGGCGGCGGAGCCGGTGGGAGTTGGTAGGTTTTTGTCTCGTTGGGTTGGGTGGATTTTCGCTTCCCACCCATTCGCAAAAGGCGCGAATGGATGGGGCACCCCGAGCGGGAAGCTGGCAGGATTTCAAGTTTGATGAAGGGGCTTGCTAAGGGCAAGCCGGAGGAGAAAAGCACAGTATGAGCAAGGGACTTTGGATTGCACTGGGAGTGGTGGGCGTTCTGGTTTTGGCGGTTCTGATGGTGTTTGGCAGCTACGTAAGCGCCAAGAACCAGATGGTGACCAACGATGAGATTGTGAAGGCCGCGTGGTCGGACGTGGACGTACAATTGGAGCGGCGCGCCGACCTGATTCCCAACCTGGTGGAGACCGTGAAGGGCTTTACCAAAGAGGAGAGCACCGTCTTCGGCGACATTGCCAACGCGCGAGCCGGCATGCTGAATGCGCAGGGACCGGCGGGCAAGATTGAGGCCAACGGAAAGCTGGATTCGGCACTGGGAAGATTGCTGCTTCTCACCGAAAATTACCCGCAGTTGCGCTCCAGCGACCAGTTCATGCGGTTGCAGGACGAGTTGTCCGGGACCGAGAACCGCATCAGCGTGGCGCGCAAGCGCTATAACGACGCACTGAGAGAGTACAACACGTTTGTGCGCCAGTTCCCGAACAGCATCTGGGCCGGCATTGCCGGATTCCACGAGAACAACGCATTCTTCGCGGCGCCCGAAGCGGCGCGCACTGCGCCGTCGGTCAAGTTCTAAGTCGCTGATCGGGGACCTGCGGCAAAATCAAAAGGCCGTCGTGGGAGAATCGAACGATTCCCCCACGACGGCTTTGTTTGCTATGCGGGCGATAAGTTCGCCGTCTATTTCTGCTTTTTGGCGGGCAGTTCGGCAATTTGCAGGAAGTTCTTCACTTCAAAGACGCCGGGAACGACGTTGGCGCGGATATAAGCCGTGTCTTTGTCACTCTGCGAATCCACCATTCCATACAGCTCCACGTGGCCGTTCTGCACCGAGATGCGGATAGGCTTGGCGGGATCGATGGCGTACCGGTTCAGCGTGGGATAGCCGTAGACGGAGCGGAAGACCTGCATCCTGATCCGATTGTCGAACAAGGAGACGGGATCAACCTGGATCTCGTCGGCAACATCCTTGACGCCGGGATAGTAGTCAACCAGGGCCAATGCGGAGTTTCTGGCGTTATAAGAGAGGGCATGGCCGCCGAGGGTGACAGCGCCGTTTTGAACGCTGAGGGTGATGGCGTTGAAGGCATTGCCGTAGAAGACGCGATCATAGGCCAGCTTGTCTGTGAGTTTCGCCCAGAGCTCCTGGTCGGGAATGGCGGGACCGGCAACCTCGATCAGGTTATGCACCTGGGTGACGCCATTGGCCTTACGCACGCGCTTGTCGGCCTCCGCCTTGTACGCGTAGAGGTCCACATTGCCGGTCAAGGTGGCAATGCCCTGGTTCTCGCTCACCTTTACGTCACGAAATTCCTTCTTGTTCAGACGGGCAGCGGCGCCACCGGCTTCCGGGCTGGCTGCCTGCGCGGTTGCGCCGGAGTCCAAGGGTTGTGCCAAAGCCTGGGGACCGTGAGGAAGGCCCCAGAGGGTCCCCGCGAGTGTGGCCGTTACGAGCGCGATCCTGGTTGTACGCATCGTCCTTTTCATGTTCACACTCCTCCTCATTCGTTCACACAATAGTCGCGGCGGGATTGCCGCCTGCTGGTATTGACGCAGATTTCCTAGAAAAGTTGCGGACTCATGGGGTGGGAATGGCGATACCCTGGCATGTTTTCTGAGAGATTTCGCAATTTTCCAATTCAGAATGCATGACTTCTGACTCCTGGCCATGGAGAACAGCTACCTCCACCTGAGTCAAGGGAATATTAAGCCTATTGTGCCTTGCGGCGCCGGAGAAGCCTGGCCTGGCTTCCGCATCGCTTCTGCCGCGTGACACAGAACGGATTATGAACAGAGGCCTGTCCTTTCCCTGGATGAAGGAGCGTCCAACATACTCCCCAATCAGTCCGAGGGCAAACAGGTTGATCGCCGAAAACATAAGTTGAACGAAGAGGAGGATAGCCCACTGGGGAACCGCATGGAGAAACAGAAGTGCATAAACTGTCCAGCCAAGAAGGCCTGCCGCAGCAACGCCCGCCGCGGCGCCTAAATAGAACAGGAAGCGGAGAGGCGCGGACGCGAACCCTGTGATGGCGTCCATTGCCAAGCCCACCATGCCACCGACACTATATTTAGTTTTTCCGGCAAATCTGGAGTCGCGATTATAGTCCACTGCGACCTGACGAAAACCAACCCAGGTTACCATGCCCCGAAGAAAGCGATGCGGCTCGGGCATTTGGCGCAGGACATCGGCGACTCGTTTGCTTATCAGGCGGAAATCACCTGTATCTATAGGCACGTCGGTTTTAGACAACTGACGAAGAAACCGGTAAAAGAGCACGGCGGTCATCCGCTTGAAGCCGCTTTCTCCAGCGCGTGAGATGCGCCTGGCGTATGCGACATCGGCGCCGGCGTCCATAGCCGCCATCATCTCCGGCAATAACTCTGGAGGGTCCTGCAAATCAGAGTCGATCAAGAGGACTCTTTGTCCTTGCGCTACGGCCAGACCCGCTGAGAGGGCCAATTGATGCCCGTGATTACGGGATAGGTCGACAATAACAACATTCTGATCTGTGCGTCGTATCTCAGCGAGATGCTCCGCGGTCTGATCGGAGGAGCCGTCATTGACAAATATCAGTTCATACGGTCTTTCGATCGCTTCAAGAACACGCCGCATCCGGCGGTGGAACTCAACGATGCACTCCTGTTCGTTGTGACATGGAGCAATAACACTAATATAGACAGCTTCGCCAGGCTGGTTGTATTCCATGCAACCGCTTGCTTGATCCTTCTTCATGAATCTTCTCCCTCTATCCCTGGCTCTGCTGCCTTTACGCAATCTTCGTTGGGTTTCAGAGCGTGCTCAAGGCCGCGCTTATCTTCATTATAATGTGAAAATGTCGACATCTTCTGGTTGCACCGTGCCAGCGGGACAAAGAGGCACGTCCCGCTGGCTGCTCCCTGTCATCATTTTTGCAGCTTTTGCGATTCGCCTGGTGGTGGTCTGCTTCACTTATCGCGATTTGCCTGACGCGGATAAGTTCTACGAGCAGTTCGGTTGGGAGATGGGCTGGGTTGCGCGCGCGCTGGCCAGCGGGCACGGATTCAGCTCGCCTTATTATCCCTGGAGCGGTCCAACCGCGATCGAGCCGCCACTCTATCCGGCCCTCCTCTCCGTTGTCTTCCGGCTCTTCGGGATTTACACACTTACCTCGGGATTCGTCATTCTGTCCATTAACAGTCTGCTTAGCGCACTCACATGCATCCCGGTCTACTTCAGCGCCAAGTATTCTTTGGGCGCTCGCGCCGCGAGGTGGGCAGCCTGGACCTGGGCTTTTTATCCATTTGCCATCTATTTTTCAGCCGGCCGCGTATGGGAGTATTCTCTGACCGGCCTTCTGTTCACCACCAGTTTCTGCGTCGCGCAGCGAATTCATCGGGCGGAAAGACCTCTGGCTTGGCTGGGCTGGGGCGCACTTTTCGGCGTCACTGTTCTCTCCAATCCCTCGACGCTTTCCACGCTGCCGTTTCTGCTGCTGCTCGCGCTCTATAGGGTGCGCAGGCTGGGCCGGCGCTGGCTAGTGAAAGGCGCGCTCACCACGGTTGCCGTCATCGCGGTGCTCGCCCCGTGGACTGTGCGCAATTATCGCGCCCTTGGGGTTATTTGCCCGGTCCGCGACAACATTTGGCTCGAGATTTATGCCGACAACTTCGGCAATGCCCCCTGGGATCTGTCATCACCGCCAAGCGCGGGTACGCGGCCATTTCCGGCCAGCAATGCGGCGGAGATGAAGAAGTATCTTGCCCTCGGGGAAACGGCCTATCTGGCGGACAAGCACGCCATGTCCATTGATGACTTCAAGCATCGTCCGCACCTTGGTTTTCTGGTTAGTCAAACGCTGCGCCGGTTCCTCTATTACTGGAGCGGCTATTGGAGCTTCTCGTCAAGAGAGCTGCAGGCTCAACCCTTCGGGCCGGAGAATATGTTCTATGTATCCTGCATGACGCTGCTGATGCTGCGCGGCATTCGCCGCTTCTGGCGCCAGAACCGCACCGCGCTATGGCCGTATTTGGTGCTCATCGGCTTTTTCCCGCTGACCTACTACCTCACCAATCCGCTGATGGATTATCGCCAGGCGATCGAGCCGGCCATTGTGGTTCTGGCCATCTCCGGCCTGCTGCCGTTGAGAAACATTCGTTCTGGCGGCGGCAATCACTGGGGCGGTGAGGAGCGCGCGCTTGAGCCGGAATTCGCCGCAACCCCTCCTGCTGCATAAGTATTTCCCGATACCCGGCGCAAGGAAGCCAGGAACTCTGCGTCCGGTTTCAGGGAACGCGCTACTTGAAGCGGCGGGTGGCCTTGAAGACCACGGAAAAGACGCCGGATTCGTCGCGCGCCAACTGCAAGGTGATATGGCGGTTGACGGCAACATCGGCCTGGATCAACTGCTGGGCGGTGGTGTCTACGT
>Ga0255354_1001322_pt1 | contig 14484 bp, 13 predicted proteins | sample HBST50metaG_FD_189942 | JGI IMG/M metagenome (GOLD analysis project Ga0255354, IMG submission 189942) | Peat soil microbial communities from Stordalen Mire, Sweden - H.B.S.T50 | ecosystem: Environmental > Terrestrial > Soil > Wetlands > Peat | place: Sweden: Norrbotten County, Stordalen Mire...
CACAAATGGCTCGCTGCTATCGGATTATTCAAAGGGCACGACAACAGGCACACAGGTCTCTAGCTTCCTTTGCAGGGACTCTCCTTGACATGATCGGCGACACGGCTTTCGATCAGGATCATAACACTGCAATCATCACAGCAGCGCACCTCATTCGCGGCGCTTCTATCGAACAATTGGCCGTTGCGGTACCAGCGGCCATTCGCGAGACCCCAACGTGTGACACTCGGCCCAACCGGGTCAAATGCCCTGAATTTACGGAGATTGTTGTCTGTCTGCTCCGCCTAGACAGCATTCCATTCTCATGCGAGCGCAACATTGCCATTCGGACAGCTCTTCACCTTAGCAATATCGTTGGACGGCCACAAATCCACCAGTCGGTACGCCGCGCACAGGCGGACACCGGCGGGTTGGGACCAAAGGGCATGGTGAATCGTCTTACGGAGATATGCTCGGCGTATCGCCCGCAGAAGTCAGGATCTTCGCCATGTGGGTCCGGCTCCAAGAAGATTACTTCGCTCAGTACGCCATCGACCGCATGAGACCTCCGGTGAAGAGTGCGCACGGGGATGCGTCCAAAACGCTCCCCGTGCAATAAACCCACTACCGCCCCTACAATTCGCTGTGTAAAACCTGCTTTAATTGCTGCAATTTAGCGTTATTTTCCTTCCAAACTCGTACAGATATGCCCTATAATACATCACAGAAAGGTGGCGACATGACCCCTCCGAAGAAGGCAGCAATCCGAACGAAACGCAGAATCGTCGCGCCGCTTGAAAAGCGGACACAACTCCGGCTCACTATAGACTCCAGATTCACCAAAGCACACTTCAATCAGCTCTTTGCCGCACTCGGAATTCGCAAAAAGAACGCTCTCGCAGAGCACATCATCATGAACTTCAAGACCAAGGTCGCTCAGGCGCAACTTGTTGCGTTTTACAACGGCCCGTGGCTGAACATCCCATTTCAAGCTATCGACACCGCCTTCGTGTTCCCCCTGACCTACGAGATAGCGGATGAACTGGAAAGAGTTGGAGGAGAGGTTCTTGGGGGTGTGAATCGCTCCAAGGCATTTCGCGTGATGGTGGCCTACTTTGCTTCCATCTACAAGCTAAAGAGTCCAACCTATACCACCGGCGCATAATCCTATCGGAAGATCGCTGGGCAAGAGGCAACCGCATGAAGCTGATGATCGTCGAGAGTCCGAACAAGATCAAGAAGATCAAGGCAATTCTAGGCAGCGGTTGGGATGTTGCAGCAAGCGTCGGGCATATTCGGGATCTCCCGGTGAAGAGCCTGGGCATAGAGCCGAACACCTACAGGCTTGAATACCAGATCCTCGAACGGAGCGAATCTGTCGTTTCACAACTCCGGCAGCGCGCCGCCCGCTCCGAACAGGTTTACCTCGCTACCGACCCCGACCGCGAGGGAGAAGCTATTGCATGGCACCTGCAACAAGTTCTCAACCTTCGCCGGTACGAGCGCGTCACCTTCGACGCAATCACTGAAAACGTGATCCGCGCCGCAATCCAAGCGCCGCGGAAGCTCAACACCAACCTTGTTCACGCGCAGGAGGCCAGACGTGGGGCGGATCGTCTCGTCGGTTATCAGGTGTCGCCTGCTCTCTCGAACCAAACAGGCATTGCGCGGCTGAGCGCCGGCCGCGTTCAAAGTGTTGCTCTCCGCCTCGTCGTTGATCGGCAACGCGAGATCGAGGCATTCAAAGAGACAAAGCACTTCGGCGCCGAAGCGATCTTCGATGGCGGAAAGTGGCGCGCCCAGTGGGACACGGCCCCGTTCCTCAAAGAAGGCGAGGAATACATTCTGGACGCAGCGCTGGCGGAAGAGGCCGCGAAGTGCAGGCTCTTTGCGGTCACCGCTGCGGCCACCAAGCCGGCTACAAAGGCTCCACCTCCGCCCTTCACAACCGCCACGTTGCTTCAGGCGGCAAGCGTGACGCTCGGATACAAGCCGGAGCAGACCGCCCAGATTGCCCAGCGGCTATTTGAAGAGGGGTTGATTACCTACCACCGCACCGACAGCCAGAACTTTTCCGCCGAGGCGCTGGCCGAGATTCGGGCCTACGCGGCCAGCAACAACCTTCCATTGCCGCCCAAGGCGCGCACCTGGAAGTCCAAAGAGAGCGCGCAGGAGGCCCACGAAGCCATCCGCCCTACTCACCTGGAGCAACGCAATGCTGGGGCGGACGACGACCAGAAGAATCTCTACGACCTTATATGGACCCGCGCTGTAGCATCCCAGCTTGCGGATGCCGAATACAGCGTGAACACTCTCACGCTGGCCGCTCAAGACGGCTCGCAGCCCTTCGTCTTCAAAGCTATGGGCCGAACTCTCATCAAGCCGGGCTGGCGCACTCTAACGGCCAAGGATGCCGCCGAGGAACCCGATCCGAACGACACGGAAGACTCGGAGAAACAATCGGACGAGAATGGCCGCGTTCCCGCGCTCGGACGCGGCACCCAGCTTCATGCCGACAGCGCCCGCGTGTTGAACAAGCAGACACGCCCGCCGAACGGCTACACCCAGGCAAGCCTCATCAAAAAGCTGGAGCATGAAGGAATCGGACGGCCCTCGACCTATCCGGCTATCCTCAAGAACATCATCACCCGCAACTATATCGACGATTCCAAGAAGATATTGCGGGCCACTGACCTCGGCTTCCTGCTGATCGACGCGCTCAAAGGCCACTTCGCCTTTCTTGAGTACGACTACACGCGCTCCCTTGAGCAGCAGCTCGACGATATTGCCGAAGGCAAGGCCCAGTACCTCAACGTGGTTTCCAGCATCGACGGCCAGCTCAAGAAGGAGCTTGCGCAGCTGCACATCGCTCCGCGGCCTGCCCTGGCGCCGAACGGTCCAGCGCCGGCAAAGACTGGCACGGCCCCGCAGCCCGGCTCGCTCCTGTGCCCGAAATGCAAGCAAGGCACTATCAAAAAGCCGAATGGACAAACCTTCTACGGCTGTAGCCGCTACCGCGAGGGATGCAACTTCAGCATCAGCGAGACCATTGCGAAGAAGACCCTCACCCCGAAACAGATTGAGGCGCTTTGTACGAAAGGCAAGACCGGCGTGCTCAAGGGCTTTACTTCCAAGCAGGGCAAACCCTTCGAGGCGTACCTGACATTGGGCGAAGAAACTGACTGGAAAGCGCAATTCCGCTTTGAGTCCAGCAGGTGATATAGTTCGTCCACCAGAAGACTCGCTAGGGCTAACACGCCGTGAGGAATTTATTCAAGGGTCGTTCACGTCAACAACGTGCCACGAACAAACGTCCGACCGATTTGTTCCAATATGGACGGTGACATGGGCGTTTGGAGGGAGTAAAAACTTCTCGACTGAAGCTTTTGCGTCTCCCCGGTCCTCTACTGCTAGGGATCGAGACAATCTGCCCCCTACGCAAGCCTCTAGATTACTTTGGCTCTACGCCGCAGAGACGCGATGATGTTATCAAGTCTGCGCAGCAGGTCGTCGTAGGTGATGATGTCCATCATGTTCACGTACTTGCGCTTGATGAACTCCAGGTCAAGCTCCTGCTGCGGATCGAGGGCTCTACTGCCGTCAGGATTACGATCGCGCCCCAGAATGAGAAGCGCCTTGGGATTGGTGATCCGAATCGACATCTCCAACGGCAACTGCTTACGGTACTTCTGGGTGAGTTTCACCTCTCCGACAACGCCCCACTTCGATAGATGAAACAGATACTTCTCGGCCTGCATTACCGTGCCGGATAAATCTCTGGTTGGCACGTAGTTGTCGCGGTACTGCGTCTTCGAAAGGAGGACGTCGTCGAAGGGGCGCTTGATCTCGATAATGTCGAGATTGCCGTTGACATCCACGAGCGCAATGTCAATGGAGCGACTTGTGGTGACGTCGGGTTTTGAGTAGTGATCCTCGATCTGGACTTCCTCCAGCACGGTGACATACTTGGGGAAGATCAGCAGGATAAAGTTGAGGAGCATCTTCCGCCATTCCTTCTCCGTCCTTCCAACAGACGAATCCAGCCACTCTTTGATCGTGTTGTGGATGAACGTAAACTTATCGATCTCGGCCCGCAGGAGTTCCTGGGGGCGGAAAGGAGTTGAAGAAACCACAGTCTTCCGTCGGCTCAGATAGGTCTCGTACTGCGTCCTGAAATCCCTCATTCCATCGAAGTATTCCCCGATGATGTTTGATACTCTGGCGTTGGCGTAGTGGTCAAGCTCGGTGGAGTTGGGAAATTTCTTAAGGAGCTGTTCGAATACGTCGACAGGTATGCTGCCAGACTTGCTGCCGCCGACCGCTATGTCCTGGTCTTCCCCTATGACCTTGGCAAGACGTTTGAAAATCGAAATGTTGCGCTCGGCGACGAAGAGCTTGCGCTCCAGTTTGATGCCGCTATCTGCAAGCAGTACATCGTTCGCTATGCTGAACACGCGACCCTTGATCCGATGGTAGGCACCGTCCCGCTTTGCGAAGTGGAACTTGTACTCGAACTCATCGATATTTTGGTCTTTGCTTGGTTCATTGATTAGGTCTCCGCGCTCCAGCGTGAACACATGACTGATCGTAACCCTTCCATTTGTTTTCAATTGCTCCCAAGCCCAACGGCTATTCCAGGAATCGGATGAATATTCCAGTATCATTACATCTTGATCCACCACGAACTTGATCATCCCACCCCCTTGAGTTCGGCTTTAGCCGAGTGACACTCGCCCATTCGTGACTCGGTCATCAAGTTCTGCTTCTCCAATCCTTGATGTAGAGAAGGTTCTTCGTGTCGAGTTGAAGAACCCGATGCTCTATGAGCAGAGCGGTGGTTTCGGGGCCATACTTGTCGATTTCGTCCAGCGCAATGAACGACTGCTTCTCAGTTTCGAGGTACACAGGCAGCAGTCGCGAAACTGAATCGTTCTCGATATTCTTGAAGATCACGGTGTCGTGGACCAGAATTGGCAGCCGGGTCAGCAAGAAGATAGTGAGGTCGAACAGCACGAGTCCCGTGTATGCAACCCCAGTTCCTGTGTCTTCCTCAACCTCAAAGCTGTAGCTGCGTTCCCGCAATTGAAGGTAGGGACTTTTTCGCTCTGGACCAAACCGTTCCGTCATAATCCGGCGCATACCGTCATTGATAGTCTTCTCAATGACGATCAGAATCGTTTCTTTCTCGGTCTGAAGAAGCTCCTTGAGGCGCTTCATCTCGGTACGGAGTTCCGCCTCATGCTCGTAGCGACCGTTTTCCTCGCGGGCACTCTTTATCTTCGTCGCAACCTCTGCAACCCGGTCCACGAGCGCGGTAGGTGCTTCCACGGTGTTCAGGCTTCGCGCCATGCGCTCGTCAATCAATGCCAACTCCTGATCGATTACAGCCAATTGTTCTTCGAGCTGTGTCTGCGATGCGCCCAGTTCTGAGTGCAGAATTCGAGCGACTCCCGTATGGAACTCACCGACGCGCGCCAAACGATCTTGGTCGATGGCTGGGAAATAGCGCACCAACTCCTGAAAGTTTTCGCTCCGGACTGCGCGGCTGCCGCGGAGATTGTTCTGCACCCGCTGAAGTCGGCTCGCCAAAGTTAATCGAAGGGCGAGAAGACGGTCCTTCTGCTCCTTCAGTTCCAGCAGCTCTCGATTGACGACCTCAGAGACGTTCGCCGTGTATCGCGCGAGATTCACTCGGATATCGGAGAGTTCGCTCTCCAGCGTGGCGATGCTCTTCTGATTCTCGTCGTAGCCCTTCTTCTGAATTGCAGGGATCACGCGGTGAGTCTTCGCAGTCGCCCACGCCTTCAGCTCTTTCTCCGTGCCGTCGAGATTGAATGCTATGTCGCGAATGGCCGCGTAACGATCAAAGGTCTTGATGAGAGTGTCAACGCATTCTTCGCCGCTTTTACTTGGAACGATATGGAGCGGCATAGAGGGATCAAGGTTTTCCTTGCCCCACACGCGCGTATAGAGACCGACCAACATGCGGAAGCTCAAGTCCGGCAGTTCTACTTCGTAGGCTTGCCTCAAAAACGCGGTATACCCCTCAAGCGTCATCGGAGGCCCAAGCTCAAATTCAGTTCCGCAAGGGTACACCGTATCCGGCTGGCTTGTGTCTCGGCAGAACCGGTAGACTTCGTCAGCAAACTGGAACGTGAAGAAATACTCATGGTGGCCTAGCTCCTTCACAACGTCATCGTTGTGAAGGAGCAGATCTTTGCCACCGAACGCAAAATCGATCACCATCAGCATGGTGGACTTTCCAATGGAGTTGGTGGCATTCGCATCACCCAGGATCACGTTCAGGCCGGAGTGAAACAAAACCACCCCTGTGCGGAACTTCTGCGAACGAATTTCAATCAGCATAGGTCACCAATCCTGTAGACAGGTCCACGTCGATTTGTCCGAGAATATAGAGCACGTCAATGGCCAGCAGGAACTGGTCAATACTCTCGAATTCTTTGCCCACTTTGCCGTACAGGCTGACGAGATTGGCCTGCGAGGCTTTCTCATGCAGAATGATGGGCGTCCGCCCGAGCGCGGATTCGCGCAACGTGATTACCTTGTTCGGCATGATCAATCGAACACCTCGCAATTCTGCACGAAGAAGGCTGCGATCACTTCAGGCGCTTCGATCATGTCCGTCTTGGTCACGGTCCGGAACCAGGTCACGACGTTCTGATAGATTTCCTGCTTCGGCAGGCCGAGGCTCTTCTGCTTCAGATAGAACGTCCGTACCTGCGAGTAGATCAACTGCGACTTGGTCGGATACTCCTCTTCTAAGACACGGAATTCTCGCTTTACATATGGATAGTAGTCCGTCACATTCCTTTTGATTTTACGAATGATGAGCTCCGGCACGGCCGCTTTGCACTTAGCATCGACGGTCTGGGGGTCGAGGGTCAGGTCCTCCTCAGCCGATTCTTTGAAGCTTACGTTCCCGAGAGACACGACGATCTGATGGATACCCTCCTCTATAGGGTACTCGCGCATAAGTGCGCGTTGCCGCGCGCGTTCGATCAGGCCGCGTTTGACCCGGAAAAGCTCTTCGTACTCCGCACGGGTGCGGGGTTTATCGAATCGCGTGTGACATCCAGTGCACAGCGGAATTTGGTTGTCGAGATCGTTCCGGTCGGCACCCAGCAGCTCGACATCTTTCAGTTCCTCAGCCTCGGCCGGCTTCAGATTGAGCGGAAAGATATGCGCCAGTTCGTAGTAGCGATAAGTGCGACCCTTTTTCTTGTAAAACAGCGCCGTTCCGCACAACGGGCAACAACCCTCAACCTGCGTAGTGAGCGCGATCTCCTCTGCGGGCGTGTACGAGCGTCGTTCGAGAGTCACTGAATAGCCTTTGGTTCAAACGGGAAATGGACGAATGTCAGAAATCATAGCACCAAACTCCACCCCTGTACCCAAACTCGCATCAGGAACCGGCGCCCCGCAGACTCCGGCTGCGAGGCCGGCCACGCTGGCCGGACCTCGGTACACCGAAAGCTGCCCAAACCGCGCTATTCACCAACGTATTCAATGAGCATCCTCGCAGCCGGGCCACCTCGCGGGCGACGACCCACTGAGTGTTGAATACACCAACTTGCATTGCATGGACCCTGCTGCAATCCATATCCAGCAGTTCCACATCGAAAAGCTCCACATTTTGCAAAGCCTCGCGGACGCGAATCGACAAATCGCCGTGCATTCTCCAGCGCCGTCGCAGGCAGCGATCAACCTTTGCACTGAAGCGAATGTTGCGGTACACAATCTCGATAGTCATCTTCTATTCTCCCGCCCTCAAATCTCCATACGGTTCCGTGAACGCGATGTCGCGATTCACGCGCACATTGAACCGATAACCCGGTCGAATTTTCACCGTGGGCTGGATGTTCAGATTCTTCCGCGTCACCTCCATGCCCAATTGGCCGAATTGCTGGCCAAGGGCTTGAGTTGCAGCCGCGCTCGGCGACAAAGCGCCTGACGCCGAACTCCCCTGCGGCTGGGACATCTCGACTCCGGCCGTGAACGCACTCAGCATCAAAGCCATCGAGACAAGCCGCACAAAGTGATTGTCCACCTGATCGTGGAATCCCGCCGCTCCAGAGGCGTCGTGCCCCACCATGCCATCGAGATCCACGCTGGAGCCGTCCGGGAAGATCAGCCGCGACCAAACAACGATCGCGCGACTCTGGCCATACGAGACACGGTTGTCGTATCGACCGATCAAGCGAGAACCTTGCGGGATCAACAAATACTGGCCCGTCGCCGTGTCATAGACGTTTTCGCGCACAATGGCCTTTACCTCACCCGGCAGGTCGGTGTTCACTTCACTTTCAAGCGTCGCCGGAATGTCCCATCCAGACTTGATTTCGTACTTCGACAGAGCTGGCGCTCGCGTCGCGGACGAATAATCCCGCTCGTCCCTGGCCTGTCTTGCCTTGTCGATGAAGCTCTCTTTGTGCTCCTGGAGGTTGGCATCGCTCTGATCTCCAGAGCCTGCATTTGCGGACAATGAAGACGGACTTGGTACTCCAGCATTCCCAGCGGAAACGGATTTCGGATATGCGCCGGCGAGCTGTTGAAGCAGCGAACTCACGCCCTCGACAGGCGCGGCCCCCAGTTCACTCAGAGCACCCAACCCCTTGCCGCTATTCATCCCGCTGGAAATTGAAGTTCCCGCCGTGCGCGCTTCAAGATCGCTTTTATACATCTCCTCGCGCAATTCGTCCGCTGCGCTCCGTCCTTGAGGCGCCTCTGCTTGAGTGCCCGCCTGCTGCTGATTCAGCGCGACCCTGCCGCTCGTGTTCGTGGGCCTTGCCTGTGCAGGTCGCCCAGAGGCGGCAATCTGACGAGCTTCAAGAGGAGGAACCAGCGCATCTTTCGAGTAACGGGAAGAAGCAACAAGATCAGACGGAACACCGGCACTCTGCACATGGTCCTGAATCACGTCCGGCGTACTCGGCGCAGGCTGAGACTGATTCTGCGATTCCTTCCTTGCGTCGATCTTCCGTTGCTCTTCGAGATCCTTCCAGACCTTCGTCCCAGTTGATTGCGCATCCGAAATCGACTGGTCATCCTTGGCGGCCTCCGCAGCCTTCTTCTTTCCACCCCGTGACATCACGCCATAGACCATCACTGCGAGGAATCCCAGGACCACGGCAAACAACACCCCCCGCACGGCCGGATTCAAATGCTTTCCGTCCGTGGGCCAGAAGCGCAGCTTCAAAGGCTGCTTGCTGCGCGTTGGGCTGTCGCCCTCCACCTTCGGAGACAACACTACCTCTTCGCGCCCGTTGCCATCGACTTTGATTTCATCTGCCATCACTTCACCTCCATGCGTTCCGTTGGCGTATGCGGTGTAAGCGCATCCTTACGTTCGATCTCGACCAACTCCTGATGCTTGCCAACTCCAAGCAGCAAGGCTGCCTTCACAAAGAGACGGTCCACCACAAAGGTCGTGCCCTTCACGCGGAAGTTGACCATCTCATTTCCCTCTGGGCCTTCGACAACCAATGTCGGCAGCTCCTGAAACGCGGTCACGCTCGGCATCTCGATGTAGGTTTTCTCTCCGTCATCCAGAACCCGCACCGGCCTGATAGAGTCCGCGCCAGACTTCACCTTGAAGGAGTAATCGAAGTAGAGCTTGTCCACAGCCGCATTACCGGTTTGCGAAATGCGCGAGGAAGCAACGTGCTCTTTGTGTTCCTTCGCCTGTTGCTCCAGGAAGAGCTTCCACTGCAACGGCTGATCGTCGGGGTAAAGGAACGCGACCCGCGATATATATTCACCTGGCTTTGAAACCAGCCGCAGATAATATGTTCTTCTGTCCGTGGCAACGATCATGGTCGTATCGAGGCCCGTCACCTTGGGCTTCACAACCAGAATCGGCGTAGCAGCATCGCCGGAGCCCGAAGAGATTGGCGTCACCACCCAACGAACCGAATCGCCAATCTGAGGCTCGCCCAGGATTTTCTCGCCCGCTTGCAACTCGATAGAACTCACGCGAAGCGGAGTGGCAACCAACGTTGGCTGGCCGACCCCAAAGGTGTAAACCACGCGCCCATCCGGGCCAGGAACCGGATTGTTCTGCTCATTCGTGAGCTTCGCCGAGAGAGCAACGGCTTCTCGCGCCGTCTCCGACAGCGCCACATCCTTCGACGGCTCCCAGCCCGGAGGAACTTTCACTCCAAGTCCTACGCTCGCGGCTGCCGAGCCAATCTCTGCGCCTGGACCTTGCTCCAGAGCTTTCTGAAGCGCCGCAAACGGATACTTGTCCGTGGGAACAACCTCTTGTTTTGTCGGCGCGGACTTCCGATTCAACATCACCGCGCCACTAGCCGGCGCACCCGCTTTCGGAGCGCCATCTTGCGCGAACCCGCAAAAGGCGCTCGCACCCATCACAAACAACATCAACACTCGAATCGTTTTCATCGCCCTTCTATCTCCTCGCCTTTCTCGGCTGAATTACAGAACCTTCGACCAACTCACATTCGTGACATATATTCCCAGGGGATTCACGCGCGCCAAAGCCTCATCCGCGGGCGGATGAATGGAATATGTGATAACTCCCTTGTAGTTTTGAGAGCCGGTTTGCTCGCCCTTCAGGTCGAAGACCGTCTCCGTCCACTCGACCTCATAGCTATCCTTCGAGGACGCATAGAGAGCGCGGACATTGACGGAAACGGTCTCCGTCTGCGCCAGCTTCAACGGCGATCCATCGCGATAGCCATCGCTGATCTTGATTGCAGCGGGAGTTCCGTTGCCAATCTCGGCATACACCCGTTCGACTGCGTTCTTTTCGACCGTTGCGTCCGAGGAGACCATTCGCCAATCCTGGACCCAGGACCACAACGCCGCCCGTTTCAAACGGTCGTCGGCAACGGAGGCTTGAACCGCCGTTCCCTGGCTCACTACTTTGCCCAGGTTGTCCACCGCGACGATGTAGGGAATGACCTTGGGTTTGGTCCCAATCACGATCAAGCCCAAGACCGCAACCAGCGCAACCGCACTGGTTGTCACTGCAAGAAGCCGCCAATTCCGCGCAGCCACAATCAAATCCCGATACCGCTCGTTCCACTCGTCGCGAGCTGCCAGGTACGGACTCTTGCCCGGACCTTTCTCTTCCACCCTTGCCTGAGATTCACTCATCATTTGCTCCATTTCTTCGTGCGCTCCTACTCTCCGTGTTGAATGTTCAGAGTCGGCGCCGACACAGTCGCCGAATCCTGCGGTAGATGTTGATGTGCCTGTGCCGCGGCATTGTGAAGTCCAGAGATCTTCTCGCCTAATGAGCGGCCATCCGATCTACTCCTCGCACTCGACGCTTCCTCTTCAGCAGGACTCACAGCGCCGAGAGGAGCTTCCGTCACTACACCCGGCGATGCAGTCGGTGATTCACCCGAAAGACTGGCTTCACCCATAGCTGCGCTGCTACCGCCCTCGCTTGCCGGAACACCGGTAGGCGTTGCTCCGCTGCCAGAAATACTCCCGTCCGCAACCGGCCCACTCGCGGAATCGCCGCCAGCCGAGATCGCCTCACCAGCATCGGTGACGCTGGTTGTTTTCCCCTGCGTCGGCACGGTTACTGAGTTGCCCGTCGTCGCGCTCTCTCCGACACCCGTGCCAGCAGACGGTCCTTCAGCACTCTGTCCTGGTGTGGGCGAACTGTCAGCCGCCACGGAGATAGGAGGTGGATCGACGGCTACAGCTTCACCGCCTCCACCACCCGCGCTCGGAGCAGGAGGAGGCACACTGTTCATTGCGCCCTCAACACCGGGCGCGGCTCCGCTGGCTCCGCCGCCAGCCATCGTGCTACCCATGCCGGGCATCATGCCGCCAGCAGCTCCCGGCATGAAACTTCCACCCGCTCCAGCGGCTCCTCCCGCTGCGCCACCGCCAGCGGCCGCTCCACCCGCACCCAATGCAGCAGCCCCACCTGCAAGCGCTGCGCCTCCGGTTGCTGCGACCGCAGCGATGGTCCCTGCCGTAACCGCAGCAGACATTGCGGGAGCGATCAGATCCGAACTGCCCATTTGCAGTGAACCTTGAAGGACGCTGCTGGCGAGCTTCGGCACTTGCCACGCGAGCGCCATAAAGACGATGACGCTGGCCAGCAACCCGAAAAGAGATTGAAGCCCAGCCGTACTTAATGCAATTTGCGAGGCTTCCTGAACCCATGTGTTCGATAGGGTCTGGCCCAGACCGATAATCATGTAGAGGACCATCAGCCGCACTCCCGTCGATACGACCAGGGAGATATAGCGTTCCGTATAAGGGACCGTCCAACGCGATGCACCAAAGCCGAGAAAGATCAACCCGGCAGACATCACCACATAGCTCTCGACCGTCGCCATGATGAACGTCAATGTAATGACCACATAGGCGAGGAAGATCAACAGTGCGCAGAATAGGGCCACCAGCGCGGGAATCAAGGAAGCAGCTGTAAGAGCGGCCCCCGCGCCAGGAACGAGAACCCCCACAACCCCACCGACCGTTGCGCTTGCCGTGGCACTGGGCAAGCACGCAGCCAATATCGCACCACTGATTTGGACGCCGGTCCACAAGATAGAGGATGGGTTCAGATACCCCGAAACCCCTCCAGCCTGCTGACCGATCTGGACGAAGCTATTGATGATCGCCGGGAACCATGTCGATTGATTGATGAGCAGAGCGTAGAAGAAGCTGATGGTCATCAACTTTTTCAAGAAGCCCGCTATCCATCCCTCCAACTCATGCCGTTCCAGGAAGAGAACGATCATTGCCCATGTGAAGTCGATGACGGCAAGAAGGCCGAACAGTTTATTCGCGTAGCCGAACGCAGTTGAAACCCAGGTCGTCGTTGCGTTCTTGTAGACATCGAGCAAATCCGACGGCCCCGACTGAGGCGCCGGAGTCTGCCCATAGGCAAGTGCCCCTGTTGCAATCACCAATGCACCCAAAACGAACAACGACCTGTGTTTCAGTTTCATCTCAATCACCCCGTGCTACTGCTGTGGAACCGGCGAATACGTCCGACTGTCCGTATTCGACCCGGTAGGGACCGTGAAGAACGTATCGTTCATGTCGCCGTCAGCCTGCGCAGAGGACGCCTGCTGTGCCTGATACGTCGCCTTGGATGTAATGTCAGTGAGCATCAACTGGCGCAGTTTTTCCATTTCGGCCAGTTCCTGCGCGGCAAGTGTGTTGCCAACCTGAAGCGTCTGCAACAGCGTCGTCGAATTCTGAGACTGCTGCTGCAACGTCTGCACCAGCGCGGCATCGTTGTTCAACTGCGAGTATTGAAGCCCCGCAACCTTCAACGCCGAGTGAGCCGTATCGAGATTGGTTTTGTACCAGTTGCGATACATGCCCGCGTAATTCGTTGGGTTCGCGCTTCCATAACCGGGGAAGCGAGCATTGAACTCATCGTCCAGATTGGCCATCGAGTAGGCCAAGCCGTTTCCGTACTGCACCGCGCCGTTCAACGCAGACAGATCGTTGGCAATGGCGCTGAAATTGAAATTTCCGTTGCCGATTCCTTGCACCATCGCAGTCGTTTGCTTGTATGCCTGTTCCAGATGCTGGATTTGCATCTGCGCCTGTTGCAACTGAGTTGCGTACTGTTGAATCTGCTGTTCATATTGCAGAACAAGCTGAATGTTGTTCATGATCTGGGTCCACTCCGTAGCGATCCCAGCAACCACTCCAGCATGGGCTTCATCCACATTCACGCCCATTGTGAACATGAATGCAACCATGACGATACCAACGCGCAAGAACATCTTTTTCATGCGTTCCTCCCTTTACGACACAAGTTTGAGGCCGGACTTCTTCGCTCCATATTTCGTATCGAAGTAATCCGCCCAGTTGGCGACACCGCGCACACGCAGCCACTCCGAGACCCATCCTTCGCCGTGCGTCTTGCGGATCTCGCCGATGCGAGCGCGCACCTCTGGACCACTTACGCCTACGAACGCCAGAGCGACCGGACCGAAGCCGATATTGAAAAGCCGGCGTCCGTTCGGCGTTCGCTGGTAATACTCGCGCTTGGGCATGGCGCGAGAAATCATCTCAATCTCACGAGGGTTGACCCCCAACATCTCGTAGTACACGCGCACCGTCTCGCTCGTGGCTTCGGGATTGGGGAGAAAGAGTTTGTTGGGGCAGGTCTCGATCAAGACATCTTTGAGCGAGGAATTGAAGATGTCCGACCAGTTCTGCGTGGAAAGCATCAGCGCCGCATTCGCCTTCCGCAGTGTCTTCGCCCAATCGCGGATGAATTCCTTGAAGAGTTCATGCTTCAGGAAGACCCACGCTTCATCGAGCACAATCGCCGTAGGCGAACCGTCGAGACGTTTCTCGATTTGATGGAATAGAAAGAGCAGGACCGAAACTACTGCGCGCTCGCCCATGCCCATCAGGTGCTCCATCTCGAAGACCATGAACCGGCCTTGGCCAAGCACACTCTGATTCGCTTTGGCCTCCAGCAAGCCACCGAGAGAACCCTCAAGCGTGTACACCCGCAGCGCATCCCGC
>Ga0255354_1001325_pt1 | contig 14471 bp, 12 predicted proteins | sample HBST50metaG_FD_189942 | JGI IMG/M metagenome (GOLD analysis project Ga0255354, IMG submission 189942) | Peat soil microbial communities from Stordalen Mire, Sweden - H.B.S.T50 | ecosystem: Environmental > Terrestrial > Soil > Wetlands > Peat | place: Sweden: Norrbotten County, Stordalen Mire...
CCCCCAACCGGCAGGTGGAAAAGGGGATTTTGCAAGAGGCTCCTGTGTCCGAATATTCATTTTCCACATCGTTGCCGGCGGCATACCGAGAGCACAGTGAGGCTTCTGGTGGTACACGTCGCAAACCCATAAATGAAGCGCCAACCGCAGAGTGGACATACGAACAACAGCAAATTTTTCTGGGTTGTAGTCACCTCTCTCAAAGATGTTGCTGAAGGTTGTTCCTGGCGTCCCGTGCGCGACTTCCTCATTCAATCGACGCAGCACTCGCTCAATTTTTGCTTTGTACCATCCCGTCTTGCGCGGAGCATATTCAATGTTGATTCCGAGCCTGTTGCAAGCCTCCTCCAATGCCTCCGAGTGAAATTCAGCGCCTTGGTCCGTCACGAGCGTCCGCATGACACCGCAGGGATCCCAGGAATTCCTAACCTCTGGGTACTCTCTCTTCAAATAGACCTTTGGCAAGAACGCATGTTTGAGGCAAAGCGCGACCGATTGATAGCTCGGCGGAATGAAACCCACATACAGCCCCAAAATGCAGCGTGTGAAATCCTCAATGCACATGGTAATATATGGCCTGCCAAGCGGAAGGCCCGTCTCGTCGTCCACCACAAAGAGGTCAAGTGGCGTATGGTCGATTTCCACCCGCGCAAGAACTTCGGTGGTCGTTCTGTGCCCGGAAACCGCGCGAAATTTCATGATTGCAGACTGCCGGCCGCGGCGTGCGGCATGGACATCGAAAGCAGGAATCAACTTCAGACGCCGTTCCACATTCCTGCGGCTAGGCAACTTGAACGGAGAAAGTCCCAGCGCTTCTCGCTTTTCATTCGCATCTTTGACTCTCTGTTTCGCAGTGACAATCGCTACCGAAAGATGGCTCCGCTCCCTGGTCAGGTAGTCCTCCTCCAAAGCCTCGTCGATTGCGTCAATCACCTCCGACTCGGCTCTCTCCTGGTCGAATCGGTCTTTCTTCAGGAGCGCATAAGTATCATTGCCCGATGCCTTATAGCGGAGTACCCAACGATAAGCGGTGCTCCAATTCGGAGCTTTCTTGCACTTTAGTACAACATTGCTGTCCGCGCCAGACGAACCCGAATCCCCGCCCTGTTGCCGCCTTTTCTGATAGTCCTTCCAGACAGTGGCAATTGCCGTCTCATATTCATCTTGCGTTGTTGGCAGATCATACACAGCTTTTACGAACATGAGGCGCCACTGGATCTCATCCTTCTCAGCATCACTCAGTTTTCTGGGAACTATCGTCCCCTTCTGCCCCGGATGTTCGAGAACCGCACGAAGCTGCCCCTCGACGTGCATGACAAAGAGCTCCTCCTCCGTCTTGTCGAGGTATCTCTCTGTGTTAGCCTCCTCAAGCCGCCAGGTGGTTTCATTAATCTTTTTGCGAAGCCTCCAGACGGAGCCTGCGATAACCACCTTGGTGTTCTTTTCAATCCTGAATACGCCCACTCCAAACCTCCGGCAGCCTTATTGAGAATTCCGAATGATCAGTCAACGACGCTATTTCATCAATCTTCAAGTTACCTTCCAAAACGAGCCTACAAAGAACCTCGCGCCCGTAGAGGCCATAAGTACCTCGACAGGCGTCCCCCCATGTCAGGGCTCTTCCTTGGGCGACCTCATTGAGGATCATCGTCAATTCTGCTGAGCTAACGGGCCGGCGCGAAAAATCCAGAATCTTCTGCATGGTTTGAAGACGTGGCTCAAGCCCTAATTCCTCGGCATAGGCCATGCGGTAAGTAATGTTGAGCTGGGCCAATTCGGCCGTCAGAATCTCAGTTCGCATCTTCACATCCGCATGTTCTGCAAAACGCTTGGGCTTGATCTCCCACAGCTCAAACCCGCTCATCGCAAGTACATCAACGTCTGGGTAGTACATCGCCTCTTTTCCGGCGTCATCGATGTAGACAATTTCACAGGCCTGTTCGCGGTATATCTGAATGTCATACCTGAAATCCAGATGGACAAAAGCGAGCTCTTCGTTCGGCGATTCCCACTGCATCATTCGGCCAGTTTTCCAGCTCGAATGCTTGCCGGTAGGTCGCATTCTGGATCTCGACACGATTTTCCGTATACGAAGCTCACCGGGAGCGCAGAATCTGATACGTTTGATCCTGTCCGTGCATCCTTCAAACAAACCTTTCGGCATGCCGAGGCGAAAACACGCGTCCTCAAAGGCGGCGCTTCTGAAATCAACACCGTTATCAACCACTACAATCTCAGGAGTCTTTGCGCTCATCGTGTACCTCCATCGCCACGCTTGCGACGCCTTGAACGGCTGCCGAGAATCCATCTGCCAAGAGGCACCCTCTTTTGCTGTAGGCCTAAAGGTTCTTCCGCCGGTTGAGCTATCTTGAAGTGGATAGTGCAAGTGGAATTGCTCCGTTCAACAGTGTGGGTGGTAGGCTCCTTCATAGCAACATCCGATTTGCATCGTTTGGCTGGCGGGCGCCTGCCTGCGGCGACTGCTCGAACTGAAGGCGACCTTCTCTGCGCTGAAGGTTCCTTTCCGGTTGGTCTTGTTTCCTGACGAAATGTATTCAGGTTTTCAAGCATCGTGCTCTCCTCACGTAGTCGCATGGAGGCCTGCGCCGTAACCCTAAGAGGCGCTTGTTCCGTGGGGATGTTCACAAGGATCGCACCGGTATCCGAGAGATCTGCTTTAACTAGTACTTCCAGGGCTGTGCCCTCTCTATGTCGTAGATACATGAGTTCGAGGGAATGGTAAAGAATCCCCTTGAACCAAATGCCGCAGTGAGAAACACGACGCAGTTGCCATGCGTTGTAATTCTTCCCGGCATCGTCATACTTTCGTATCTCTGTTTCTCTGTCGATTTGGTTTGTGATGACTCGGCTGCGCGTATTGAGCCGCGCATGCGCTCCTGCGACGAATTCGTCCACGAGCTTCCCGATTTCTGCCAGTAACCGCTCCAGAGGAATTGACGCCGCTGGATTCGCGGTAGTGTGATTTTCGGAAATTACGCTACTGCCCTGATTGCCATAGCTTCCCCGGCGCGTATGAGGCAGCGCTGATTCATCGATTTGAGGCTGATTTTCAGAAAAAATCAGTTCGCTGACTGCAGTTTGAGTAGAAATTTGGTCAAAATTCGCCATGCGTGAATTATCCCATATTAGTATAAAAATCTAGAGAGAGGAATCAATTCAGTAAACATGGAAGTTTTTGCGATTGCCCGCATTCTGGCGTCTCTCAGAGTGAGAAAACAGATGTAAGTAGAAATTGATATGCGGTATATTATAGGAAAGTCCGGTGACGTAGGGAATTGTGGGAGTCTGGCATAACTAGACTCGCCAGAAGCGCAGAGTTTACTGCTTAGAGTTGTGGCTGATCTGCTCGGATTGAAGCGCTGCTAGTATCTGACGAATATCCGTAAACAGACTTTGCACATGTAAGCAACTTGTTACAGTCTAAGGATGGAATTTGACCATGCCGAAGCTTAGTCCAACCGAACAGTCATTTTATGAGAGAGTGGGCGTGCGTATTCGAGAGTTGCGTCGTTTAGGAAAGGGGCACGCCCTTAGTCAAGCTCAACTTGCTCGAAAATTGGGGGTGAGCCAAAATACAGTTTCCCGTTGGGAAAGCGGAGAGCACCGGCCGACGATGCAGGATGCACTCGTCATCGTGCGTTTTTTTAACGTTCCAATCAGCAGGCTTTTTTTTGAGGATGAAGACCAAAGTCTTGCAGGCAGGGTGAGCAGAGGGATCCGTGATTTATCGGAAAAAGATCTGTCGGACCTGCTCTTATACATAAAGATCAGAGGTGAACTCAACAGGCACGATCAGCACCAACCACTCGGCAGCTTAGGTCTGAATGCGAAAGCAATTCAAAGCCGATGAGCCAAATTTATTCGGAGCAAACCTGCATGCACACCGATGCGAGGTGTTGCTCATATTGCCCGGCCTATCATCGGTAGGGCGACGATTATAGACAGTGGCGGCAAGTGGACTTCTATCATATCGAATGCGCGCAGCGTTCCTTAGCCTGGTACAGTGCGCTGTCGTGGGCAAAGCGCATTTGTTTGACCGCCCACGAGGGAAGAACATACACTCCGCACAGGAGAATGCGATATGGATGCCGAACCTTGCTGTCCGGAAACAGCCTGCGATCCAGAACCTCTTGTCGACTTCAACTCCATCGAGGAACGAAAGCGGCTCAGTGCATCTTCGCTCATCCTGTTCTTCAATTTGATGAAGCTATGGAAGGTGCGGGACGAGGACGCGAAGTTGCTGCTCGGCGGAATCTCGAATGGCCCCTTCAACGAGATGAGGAAGAACCCGAGCGATAAGGTCCTGAGCGTGGACCAGATGTTCAGGGTCTCGTATCTGCTCGGCATCTTCAAGGTCATCAGTACTCTGCACGGTCAGCAACTGGCGGATGTATGGATTCAGCTTCCCAACTCAAACATCCTCTTCGGCGGCAAGTCTCCGTTGGAATACATGGTCGTCGGCAGTCTGCCCGCCATGCAGAATGTGCGCAAACTGATCGAGAACCGGTGCGGGGGCGTGTAATCAATGCGCCGAATCACAAATTCTCCACGCCGGAAAGCAACACCAGCGACAGATGGGGCGTCGGTCTGGGAGTTGCACCGCTTCCTTGTCCCAGCTTCCAGATTATCGGAGGCGGCAGCAGCCAAGCCGGCACTTTCCTGCCACATGCCAGCGCATCGCGCATCAATCAACCGGCGAACCTGCTGCACGGCATCTAGTCCGCCGCGAATCATGAATTCCAGCGGAGCGATGCCACCGAAGAGGCCATTCTGATTCCGAAGTTTGATCCATTGGTCGGCCAGATCATCTCCGTGGCAAATGTGCAGCTCCTTGTAAATCCTAATGAGATAGCTGATCCGGAACAAACGTTCCTCAGTAAAGAGCTGCGGGGCCGGGTCGATTCTGAGTTGTTCGATTGGCGTTTCACTGTCGAGTGCAAGCAGTCCCAGCGTTTCTTCATCGGTCAGCTCCCAGTTCACCGCGATGTTGAAAAATATTCTGAAGCCGCTGGGTCCAAGCCGCAGCCGCTCGCTCTCAACACGGAAGTCGGGCAAAGGTCGCGGTTTCTCGTTTTCCTCGATTTTGTTCATCGATTCTCCTTTCGATCTGTCAATTCAAATATCGACCATATATATTGATGCGTTGAGTTGATGGAACTGGCACGACCTCGTCGTCACCAGGCAGACATCCTTTGATCGTCTGAGCGACTCCGCGCGGCTACATCTGCGCAAGTTGAGTTGGTTTGCTTCCTAACCGGTTCCAGAGTCGATGCTTGATGCGGCGGCGGGCCCTTTGCAGCAGAAGTGTACGACGATTCAGACTGCAACAAAGATCCAGCGAAATTGCTCGATGCTCGTGCCACTTTGGCCGAGCCGGCCGATTAGCCTGCTGTACAGGCAAACTAATGAGAGCGGGATTGCCATTCGCCCCCTGGGGGTCAATGGGAGGCTCGCTCTTCATTCTTTGTCCATAAAACACTATTTGCCCCCTGGGGGCAGATCGAATTACCATCCTTCCTGCGTAGCGAAATCGCCCGTTATTACTAGTGTTGGACACGTTCTCCCTCGTCGCGGTAACTCGATGCGTGTAGACGCAATGCGGAAGCCCGTGACCACCTGCGACATCAACGCCATCCGCAGTATCGAGAGCCGGAACCATGCAGACACTGCGCAACCGGAAGCTTATTGCGAGATCCTCGCGCCTGAATACAAGACAAGGGGAGGTTCTAGCGTACGACTTCACGGGCTGGCAAGCCTCGATGAGCTATACAATGAGGGACGCCTGGAAGAGGTCTTCGTCTCCGTCTACAGCGCGAAAACGGGCGTCACTTCTTTGGAATGAACTTTGTTTCTGAACAGGAGTCTGGCCGAATATACTTTCGCGTGGGGTAGACGGAAATAGCGAAGTACCATTCTTTGGTCTATATCACTTATGATTTACGAGACGGCCTTTTGTGACATGTGTGCTATTAACTAAGCTATTACTATTTCGATTACTAACGACCCTGTCCAAGAAAAAGAGCATTGCTACTCGACAATACAGTTGCCGAGGACGAACGGGCTATGGTAAGGTTTCCAAATTGAATTTTAGAGCAATTTCCCGTTGCTGTAATGTGAGTGTCGTGCAATTCCGCCGTTGCGGTGGAAACAAGTACGCCGCAACCCACATAAGTCATGTTTTGTATTACAGCGCATCTCGATTATGAGATGCGCGGGCGAGCAATGCGAATGTTGAGAAGTTTGCAAATTCCACAAATCGCAGTCATGGCGCTACTTGCCTTGGCAAACACATTCGCTTTGGCATCTCCCTTTCATGGAACCGTAACTTTTGGAGCAAAGCCTTTGCCTGGCGCCCAGGTGAAAGTGTCGCAAGGGGCAAAATCGGTGGAGGTTGTCTCCGACGCGGTAGGCTCATTTCTGTTTACTGGCCTCGATGATGGAAAATGGACAATCGACATTCAGATGCAGTGTTTTGAGACGATTCATGCAGATGTAAACATTGTGCAGAACATGCCGCCAGCGCAGTGGGAGATGAAGTTATTGGCAGCAGGTCAGCTTGCCACGCTAGCAAAAGCAGGCGAACGTATAAACGGTATTGCACCGGTTGCCGTTTCTGAGACTTCAACCACCGAAAGCGGAACAAAGACGACCGAAACCTCCACGCAGGACAGCACTCTACACCGCCATCATCGCGCCGATCAAAATGATGCGCAGGAACCGCCCAATCCATCTAGCGAACAGAATGAGCAAGGTGCCGATGGGCTTCTCGTGCAAGGCAGCGTCAATAACGCCGATTCGTCGATCTATGCGACCGCTCCAGCATTCGGCAACACGCGCGCGGGCGGGAGCAGCTTATATACGGGCGGTTTTCGTGCGACTTTCGATAATTCGGCACTTGATGCACGCCCCTATTCGCTCAGCGGCGTCAATGCGGAGAAGCCGGAATTCAGTGATTTCACAGGTGAAGCTGCTTTGCAAGGACCGCTTCGCATTCCACACCTGCTGCCACGTGGACCTAATTTCTACATCTCGTATAAGTGGGCTCGCAGTCTCAGCGCGCAGATACTGGCTGGCTTGATGCCAACAGTGTCCGAGCGGCGCGGCGACCTGGATGGGTTGACCAATGCGCAAGGACTGCCCGTAACAATCTACAACCCAAAAAACGGTGTGCCATATGTCAAGAACCAGGTTCCAGTAAGCGCGCAGGCGGAAGCGCTTCTCGGTCTCATTCCGCAATCAAATATTTCGGGATCATCGGACTATAACTACCAGACACCTGCCTTGAATCATACGCATCAAGACGAAATGCAATTGCGGCTAGACAAATACATCAAGAACGCCGGTTCTTTTTCGGGCGGGTTTTCTTTACAGGATGTACGTTCGGACAGCGCTAATCTCTTCAGGTTCACTGATCGAACCAGCGCACTAGGCACAAATTCGAATGTGGCATGGAATGACTATTACCGCAAGCTCGGCACATCGCTCTCCGTGCGGTATGAGTTTAGCCGACTGCGCACGGCGCTGACGCCCTACTTTGAAGATCGTACCGACGTCTCCGGTCTTGCTGGGATAACGGGCAATGATCGAACACCCGCTAACTGGGGACCGCCCGCGTTGAATTTCTCGAGCGGTTTTTCTGGTTTAAGCGATGGCATCAGCGCTAACAACCGCAACCGGACAGATTTTGTTACGATCGAGGTCTCGCAGTGGCACCGTTCTCACTCCGTTAAGATGGGCGCAGAGATCAAGAGATTGGAGTGGAACGAGTATTCGCAGGCAAATCCGCGCGGCACCTTTACATTTACCGGGGCTGCGACTCAGGGCGCAACTTCGAGCGCAACAAGCGGATCCGATCTCGCCGACTTTTTAATCGGCATTCCCGATGCCAGCTCGATAGCCTACGGCAACGCCGACAAGTATCTACGCCAGACAGAGTATGCGCTTTATGCCAACGACGACTGGCGACTTCAACCGAACTTATCTTTCAACCTGGGGGTGCGATGGGAGTACAGTGCGCCGCTTACGGAGTTATTCGGCAGGCTTGTCAATCTCGATGTGATAAGCGGTTTCGGCGCCGTAGCTCCGGTGCTGGGCAGCGACCCGGTAGGCTCACTTACCGGCACGCACTATCCATCGTCGCTGCTACGCCCGGACCGGGGCATGGTCGAGCCACGCATTGGCATCAGTTGGAGACCAAAACTCGGATCGACTCTTGTAATTCGCTCCGGATACGGAATCTATGCTAATACATCTGTTTATCCAAACATTGTGCAACAGATGATTCAGCAGTCTCCGCTCTCGAAAAGTCTGAGCGTTGAAAATAATACCGCTTGCCCTTTAACTCTCGCGAATGGTTTCTCCTCCTGTACAGCAACGACAGCAGGCACTTTTGGCGTCGATCCCGACTTCCGCTTGGGTTCAACACAGCAGTGGAAGCTCGAAGCGCAATACGATCTACCGCTCTCGATGCAAATGACCGCAACCTATCTTGGCATTAAGGGAACGCACGGAACGCAGGAGATTCTGCCTAATAGTTATCCGCTGGGTGCGGCAAATCCTTGTCCTGATTGCCCTTCGGGATTCGTCTATGAAACATCGGGAGCTAACTCGATCCGCCACGCAGGCCAGTTACAACTCCGGCGCAGATTGCGCAGTGGCCTTGCAGCGTCGGCCACATATACATACGCAAAGTCGATCGACGACGCTGCATTTCTTGGAGGACAAAATAGCTCCGCCATCTCCATCGCACAAAACTGGCGGAATCCGCGGGCGGATCGTTCTCTCTCCTCGTTCGATCAGCGCCACCAACTGAAGATGCAGGCGCAGTATTCAAGTGGCCAGGGCTTAGGCGGTGGCACACTGCTCGGCGGATGGAGAGGCAGATTGCTGAAGGAGTGGACGATCTACAGTTCACTAAATATAGGCGGTGGATTGCCAGAGACCCCCATCTATCCTGCGGTGGTTCCTGGAACAGGGTTCGCCAACATACTGCGGCCCAGATTGACTGGAGCGTCGATCAATTCGTCCGGAGGCACGGCTCATTGGAATGTAGCCGCCTTCACAGCACCCGCTACCGGGCAATGGGGCGATGCGGCAAGAAACTCGCTCACAGGTCCCGGGCAATTCTCGCTGGATAGTACGCTGGCCCGAACCTTCCGTGCATACAAAAAAACCTCGCTCGATCTGAAGGTAGTTTCTACAAACATGCTGAATCATGTGGCCTTCACAAGTTGGAACGACTATGTAACCAGTACGCAGTTCGGACTTCCGGTTTCGGCCAACGCGATGCGCAGTATGCAGATTCAGCTCTATCTGAGGTTCCAATGAAGACGTGCACACGCCTTGCAATCGCCTTCTTTATTTCGGTGTCTGCTGGCCTGTCCGCGCAGCAAACTGGCCAGAACAAGGATGCAAATGAGACGCAGAACTTCACGCTCTCGATTCACTCGAATCTTGTGGTCGAGGCTGTCACTGTCAAAGACAAGCAAGGGAATTTCGTGCACGGCCTCATGGCGAAAGACTTTGTGCTGACCGAAGACGGAGCGCCGCAGGCGATCCGCTACTGCGAACATCAGAATCTGACTGAGACCTCCAACCCGCTGGCTCCGCTGACACCGGAAGAGAGTAACATCACCATTTATCGTGATCTGGCGCGGACACAGATTGCGACCGAAGCTCTTGGAGACGCGCGCAACAAAGACCGCCGTCTGCTGGCGCTCTACTTCGATGCATCCTCGCTTGGCGAATCTACCCGTCACCGCACGACTGGAGCGGCCAGCGAATTCATCCGTTCGCATATGACCACGGCCGACCGCATCGCCATCTTGCGTTACAACGGTGGGTCGGTCGACATCCTGCAGGACTTTACCGATGATCGCAACCGACTGCTGAGCATCATCGATACTCTGGCAGTGGGCGAAAAGAGCGACTTTGCGACTGGTGCCAGCAGTTCAACTGGCAACGATGCAAGTGTGGCCTTCGGGCAGGACGATGCCGAGTTCAATATCTTCAATACTGATCGCCAGCTCGCCGCATTGCAAACCGCAGTTCAGATGCTCGGACATGTGAACGAAAAGAAATCGCTCATCTACTTCGCTAGCGGACTCAGCGCAGGCGGAATCGATAACCAGGCGCAGATGCGCGCCACGGTGGATGCTGCCATTCGCGCTGGTGTCACGATCTGGACCGTCGATGCGCGAGGCCTTGAAGCCACGCCTCCTGCTGGCGATGCCACGCAAGCCTCGCCCGGTGGACTCGATATGTACACAGGAGCCTCTGCCATGCAACTCACAATGAATCGTCAGCAGTCACAGGACTCGCTGTATGCGCTTGCGGCGGATACAGGCGGCAAGGCATATCTCGATAGCAACGATCTGACGCCCGGCATTGTGCAGGCCCAGCAGGCAATCTCTGACTACTACATCCTCGGCTACTACACCTCGAATGCGGAGCGTAACGGAAAATTCCGCCGCGTCCACATTGTACTCGCGCAGAATCAAGTGGCAAAACTTGACTATCGCCAAGGCTACTACGCGGAGAAGGAGTTCAAAAAGTTCAACGGTGCGGATCGCGAGCGTCAACTAGAAGAAGCTCTCATGCTCGAAGACCCGATCACGGAGCTGACCGTCGCCATGGAGATCGACTATTTTCAGCTCAACCGCGCCGAGTACTTCGTGCCACTCGTGGTCAAGATACCTGGCCGGGAACTGGTGCTGGCCAAGCGCGGAGGCGCGCAGTACACGCGAATCGATTTCATCGGCGAGATCAAAGACAAGATCGCCGACACAACCGTCAGCAACGTGCGCGACAAAGTAAAGATCAGATTATCCGATGCAACAGCCGCGGAGCTTGCTCACCGGCCCATCGAGTACGACACCGGTTACACGCTGCTGCCCGGCGAGTACAGCATCAAGTTACTGGCGCGCGACGACGAGACCGGAAGAATCGGAACCTATCAGGCGGACTTCACTATTCCGAATCTGGCAAAGGTGAAAGATCGCATCCCCATCAGCGCCGTGGTGCTCGCAAGCCAGCGCGCTGATCTCAAAGACGCCATCTACGACGCCGAAAAAGCTAAGGACCGCGCTATCGCTGAGTCCGTCAATCCGCTGGTGCAGGACGGTAAAAAGCTCATTCCCAGTGTCACCCGCGTCATCACTACAGGGCACAAGCTTTACGTCTACTTCCAGGCGTACAAAGAAAAGCCGCGGAAGGAAGACAATCCTGCACCAACAGCAGAAGCAACAATCTCGCCCCTCTACGCCTTCGTCACGCTCTACCAAGACGACAAGAAGGTCTACGAAACAAAACCAACAACGATTACGCAACCCGTGGGCGACAACTTCAACAAGATGCCATTCAGCTTCACCATCGACACTGACGCGCTGCCCCGCGGCCAATACGACTGCCAGATCACGGTACTCGACCCGGCAACGAAGAAGACCGCATTTGGACGTGCGCCGGTGATGCTCATGCAGTAAATCAACACGCAAGATCTGGCAAAGAGGCTGGTAGGCATGAGCACAATGCCGCAGTTCAGACTCTGTTAATCAGAGGGAGAACATGCTCAAAATACGATTTAGGGCATACTGATTGGAATTATCCCGTCGCAGCGAAAATGTACCAAATCATTTTGGGCGATGGGCCAAAGGTGCAAACTCTCTATTGTGAAAGAAGGGATGTGTCGAATGAAACTTAACCAAGCGTCTTCGTGGGTAACTCTGGCAGTTGCTGTTGCTTTAGTGGCATTTGTAGTTAGTCAGTCCTTTCTTAACAAAAAGGGCGCACGATGCCGTCAAGCTCAGTGTACGTATATTGACAGTGCACTAAATTCTCACAAGGGGAAGTGTGTATCGAAGGCTGGAGATAGTCACAATTGCTATTGCAGGGCCAATGACAATACCAATCTCGCACAAGTGCAGAGCGGATGCTCATTGAAGTAATGGAATTGCGCCAAACGATAAGGGTTTAGCCGGCGAGCCAGACATATTGCATTTGACAATAACGTCAATATGCTGATGCGGGCTATAGTGGATTCGCGGAGGCGCTTGATTCGCGAATATCTGCCAAGGCAAAACAATAACCTGCGAAACAGAACTTCGTTTTGCATGACACTCATTTTTAACCCTCAAAGACAAGGAGAATGTTATGACATTTGGAACTTTATCGAAGGTGCCGCACTTTGGTGCGCTTGTCGGGCTACTGATTTTGACGATCTGTTCATCTGGAAAATATGCGAAAGCATCAGGTAGTGGTCCTTGTAGGCAAGATGCCTCCTGCACACAATATAGCTCCGGAGGAGGAGCGGAGGGATGGTGCGATGAAAACGACTTCGATACCTGTGGGTGCACGACGAATGGTAATGGGTGGCAAAGCCAAGGCGCTTGTTTCTCTTAGTATGCTGGCATGGCTCCTATCTCTCGTGTCTGGCACGTAGAGACATGTATTAACCAAGCTTCATGACTTCCCCGGAACACCCAATGATGTTTCGGGGATACTATCAAAGGATAGCGGCGATCCGGTACTGCACTTCAATATGTAGTAACCGAATGGGATATTGTTTTGGGGATAGTTGAATGGATATTTTGTCATTGACTTGTGCGCAGTGTAATACCGCAACAATACTAACCAGTACCATCAAGTAGCTATGCTCTTGCTCAGGAGGCATGACGGTGAATAGATCACTGAATATAATCGCGATACTTCTTTTAGTAGCCAGCGGTTGGAGACTTACGACGGTGGCTTCAGAGAGGCAATTGCGCATGGCGGAGGTAGAACAAATGAGGAGCTTAATTCCGCACTCAGGGAGTTTGTCAGGAGTAGATGTGTTCGGGAATATGATCAACGCTGAAAAGGATAAGGACGGGCACCTGCGCAACAAAGGGCATCTCTTGATGTTCGCGCTGCAGAACGTAAATAGAGATGCCCAACTCAAAATGTGGAGATCTGTTCTCGAAGATGCAAATAGCGAGACACTGCAGCAGCAGTTCTCCTCGCTTCAAGTGTGGGCTGTCTGCGATGAGGGAGCTCTGTGTCGAGTGTCCGTGCCGAAATATATCACGCTTGTCGGATACCTGGATCCATCTCAGATGCGTGCTTTGGTAAATGTTTCTACAAAGCATCAAGCGCTGCTTTATGACTCCGATAAACTGCTGAAATCGCCAATTGATCTCAGCGGTACTTCTAACGACATCGCAAGGCGACTCGCGCAGGAGGTGCAATGAGTAATATCTATGACAAACTGCTGAAGATAGTCATCTGCGCGTTAATTGCAGGCGATATTGCATACGCTGTTTATGCGTTGCTTCCACGCTCTGGAATCAATCTCTACGAACAGCATACAGCATTTCCTCAAATCTCTGGCATTATGTATGATGGTGGTTTTATGCCTTCGGAGCCGGCGAAATGCGTATTGCTACGAGTCACAGCGGATGGCTGTCCTCATTGCCGTGAAGATAAATCACAATATGGGCAATTGCGACAATCCGCTAGAAGCTTGCAATGCAAAGTAATCGAGGTATCTCCACGAGCGGGCCAAATAAAAGGAAGTAGTGATCCGACTGTCGCGCACTTACAATATGTTGACATGCAGCTCGCTAAGGTCTTAATTCCATATGAAACCCCGGAAACCATAGTGCTTGATAATGCTGGACGGGTAGTGTGGACGCGTGAAGGGGCGATGGATGACTCAGCGCTTTCATCCGCTGTGAAGTCGTTGCGAGCGCTGAGGTAGTAACTGAGGCTGAAGTAAATCCGGTAGTAACTTGGTCCGGTACTCAGGAATCATTTGTCAGGACTCCGGGTTGGGAGTTGTCTGTGCGTCATTATCCAATCAACGCTTCAGTGTCAGGAGGACACGATGAGAGGTACATTTCTGAAGAAATCAATTCGTAGCGTCTCGAGTACAGTTGTCATACTGGCAGTTTCACTGACGGTATCAGCATTCGCAATTAGCCCTCTTCTTGCGCAGAATCCGGCAAGCGAGAACGAAAGGGCGAGTAAGAGCATGTCCTTTGATGCGGTTTCGATTCATCCGACCGATCCGAATTCGACGGAACTTTCATTTGGCGGCGTAGAAAACAATACTTTTGTCATAAGAAACCTGCCGCTAGTAGGGGTGATTGTCTCTGCATTTTATGATCGCGGAAAAGTGCCTTCGGGGTTCGTTGAGACTCTTCCCAAATGGGTTCGAGAGAAAAAATTCGATCTTACCGCAAAGGTATCTTCGGCGGACTATGAGTCCTTAAAACGGGAAACCCACCAGTCAACCATAACAATAACAATGCTTCAACCAATGCTTCAGAAGATGCTAAGAGAAAGATGCAATCTTGCAGTGCATACTTCAAAGGCGACGTTGCATATATATTCTTTGGAAGTTGGAAAAAATGGAATTAACCCTAAGAGGATGAAAGTATCTACCGAATCCGAGAGCATTCCGAGCAACGCAATCA
>Ga0255354_1001327_pt1 | contig 14466 bp, 11 predicted proteins | sample HBST50metaG_FD_189942 | JGI IMG/M metagenome (GOLD analysis project Ga0255354, IMG submission 189942) | Peat soil microbial communities from Stordalen Mire, Sweden - H.B.S.T50 | ecosystem: Environmental > Terrestrial > Soil > Wetlands > Peat | place: Sweden: Norrbotten County, Stordalen Mire...
AAGCGCCTTCACCTGTCTCTATCCCTTCATCCATCCAAGCCCTCCGTGGCCACATAGCCACCACGAGTCGAGCTTGAACCCTGAACAACCCCAAAACAAGGCGGCCAGAAAATGACGCTTACGTTCAAGTAGACAGAAAGGCGGTAAGCAATTTGATCCAGCAGCATATTTCCCGTTGTGTGCATCTCCTGGTAGTCGCGTTTAAGACTTTTGTGAGATGGAGATGTTTTGGCAGATGGTGCATCATGCCTCCTGGACCAGATGGATTATCCTTTCACGGTTGTCTTCATCAGCAAAAATTCTTTTGTTCTCACTCTCTGCATTGCAGCCAGCATAGCCCGAGCGACCGATTTAATCCTTGTGACACAGAGACAGGCCGGACCAACACATCTTCGCGCTGGAGGAAAGTTTGAATACATCTTCAGAAATGCCGGGCAGAACATACACATCCGCGCTTGACTGGCCCGCCACTTTCAATTTTGATCTTCACTATGTCACGTCCCCTTCCAATTGACTTCGCAGCTTTGTCGCTCCAAGTTATTCGACAGTTTAGTGGGAATTCTGGTTTCATCCGCGATTCGGCACATTGACGGAGGGTCGAACTACAGGCAATGTAGATCCCCTGCTGCCGGGGAGGCAGTAGCAGTTTGACATTTGCTGGAGTCCATCCAAGAAACTCCGAGAGGTGAGCCGCCAAGCACACCCAAGGAGAAACTGGATGGACCGATTTGAGAGTTAAAGCCACTCCGTATGGGAGTGCAAATACCATGTAGCATACATCCCCAAATGCCGACGCTGGGTGTTGTATGACGGTCTGCTGCAGCATCAGGGTGAAGTGTTCCGGCGTTTGGCCGAGCAGAAGGAGAGCCGGGTTTTGGAAGGCCATCTGATGCCAGACCCTGTCCATATGCTTGTGTCGATTCCGCCGAAGTATGCTGTCTCGGAGGTGGTGGGGTACATCAAGGGCAAGAGTGTGATTCACTTGTCTCGTGTGTATGGCGAGCGCAAGCAGAATTTCACTGGGGAGCACTTCTGGGCGCGTGGTTACTTTGTATCAACCGTAGGGCGAGATGAGGAACAGATTCGTGACTATATCTGCAATCAGGAAGCTGAGAATAAACGTCTAGATCAACTGAAGATGTGGAAGTAGCCGCCGAAAGGCGGTCCCCGGTAACGTCGGGCCGCCTCAGCGACCCCGCTCAAGCCGCTTTGAGCGGCTCACACAGTAAAGCTCCCAGCTTTGCTGGGGGATATTTACAGGCCATATTCTTCAAACCGTCCCCTTCAAACGTGGGGGCTCGATTCGTTGAGGGGGAGAAGAGCTGTGGCTGGGGAATGAGGTTTTTCGGGGAGGAGATCTTGCTGGAATTCCGGGAGGCTAATGTGAGAGTTGAGCTATCCACCGCCTCCGCCGGAGCGTCTAATGAGGCAGAGGTCTTATCCGATGCGAAACATATTCCCCTCACCCTCCATCGCGCTTCTCACCTTGGCCTTAGCCCTTGGCGGGCTGAAGGCTTTCGGCCAGAACAGCCAGCCAGGCGGGACATCCGAGCCTCCCGCTCAGCAACCTGCGCAGCCTGAGGCGCAGCAACCCGCTCAGCCTGATCCCCAGACTCAACAACCCGCCCAGCCTGAGGCGCAGGCCAAGGTTAAAGACGGCGCAAACAGCGAGAAACACAGCGCCGGGGGCGAGGTGGGCAGCGGTGCGGGCGATGTCGGCAAAGGGACGGCCAAGGGTGTCGGCGCGGCAGCCAAGGGAGTGGGAAAAGGCGCGGGCGATCTGGTCACCCTGCACCCCATCGATGCCGCCGGGAATGTGGGGAAAGGCGCGGCGGTTGCAGGCAAGGATGTGGGCGTGGGCGCGGCCAAGGGAACCGGCAAAATCGCCAAGGGCACGGGGCGGGGTATTGGCAAGCTCTTTCATCATCACCATGAGGAGTCGGCGACTCCGGCTGCAACTACGCCGCAAAACTAGCGGGATAGGCCTACCGTCCTATTCGCTGGTCAGTAATTCGGAATTTCTTGCCAAGGCCGCTGCGACACATCCCAGTCGAATGGAGGCGTTTTGCGGGCCAGTTCCCCACCGGTCGACCCGCTTCCCACTGATTGAAAAGTTGGTAGCATTTTGGTAGCAAATACCGTCAGCCTCATATCGCCGACAGAAAGAATGAAAGACGCATCACTGCCAGCCGCCACCCAGTGCGCTGTAGAGTTGGACAAGTGCGAGCGCTTCGTTCTGCTGCGCAGTGGTCAGATTAAGCTGCGATGTAAACAGATTCGAGTCTGTGGTCAATACTTCCAGATAGCTTGTCGCGCCGCCGCGATAGCGAACACGTGCCAACCGGGTTGCGTCTTCAGCGGCTGCCACCAGCTTCTCCTGCTCCTCACGCGTAGAACGCTGTTTATTGACTGCGACCAGCGCATTGGACACATCGCGGAAAGCTTCGAGGATAGTCTTCTGATAAGACAAGACCATCTCCTGCTTTTGTTCCTTTGAGAGCTGCAACTGGCCGCGCAGTTTGCCGCCTTCGAAGATAGGCTGCGTCAGCGAGCCAATGGCGTACACAATTCCGCCCGAGGGGTCGAAGAGATCGCCCAGAGAACTGCCGCTGGTGCCACCGGATGCGCTGATGGAAAGCTGCGGAAAGAACTGCGCGCGAGCCACGCCCACCTGCGCGTTGGCGGCCTTCAGTTGAGCTTCGGCCTGCTGAATGTCTGGGCGGCGTTCGAGCAGTTGCGACGGTAGGCCCGTGGGCAGATTCTCCGGCGCCGGGGAAAGTATGCCAGGGCTTGTGTGTGCGATCGGGCCGGGGTTCTGGCCGAGCAGCAGGCGCATGGCGTTCTCATTCTGCTGGATTTGTTGCTGGATCTGCGGAATCTGCGAAGTTGCCGTGTAGAGCAACTGCTCCGCCTCGCGCACGTCCGAGAGCGGCGCATCGCCGCCTCGCGACAGGGTGCGTGTCAGATCGACGGAATCCTTTCGCACCTTTGACGCCTGCTGCGCGATCTCAAGCTGCCGGTCGAGTGCGCGCAGTTGAATGTATGTGGTAGCCACCTGCTCAACGAGAGTCATGCGCACGGCGCGCTGCGCCCACGTTTGCGCCAGCATCTGGTCGCGCGCAGCTTCGGTCTGCTTGCGATAAAGGCCCCAGAAGTCCGGTGTCCACGCAGCGGAAAGACTCAAGCTGCCTACTGCAAGAGGGCTTTCAAACGAGTTGCCAAACTCGCCGGAGGGAAATGCGGCGCCGATGCCTGAGTCACCGACGGTGATTTGCGGAAACTGCTGCGAGCGCGTGATGCGCACCTGCGCCGAGGCTTCCAGCATATGCTGCGCAGCGATACGCAGATCGTAGTTATTGGCGAGCGCAGTTCGGATCAGATCCTGCAGTTCCGGCTCGCGAAAGACTGCGGCCCACTGCTGATCGCCGAGCGAATTCTGCGCATCGCTGGAGACCGCGGCCTCGTCCGCTCCTCGATATACCGTCGGCGCCGTCACTTGTGGCCGCACGTACTTCGGCCCGACGTTGCAGCCGGTTGCAAAGACCAAAGCGAAGCCTATCGCAGGCGCGAATCTGCTCATTCGGAATTGATCTTTCACGCTTGGCCTCCTTCTGGCTGGGCCGTTGGCCGGTCGCCGGTATGAAGCGGTTCCGGCACATGGTGCGAATCCATCGATGTTCCCTTGCCGCCATGCCGCAGCCGGTGCGACAGGTACTCCACCACCGAGAAGGTGACCGGAACCATGAGGATGCCGACAGCGGTGGCCAGTGTCATTCCTCCGATGACGACGGTGCCCAGAATACGCCGCGACGCAGAGCCCGCGCCGGTCGCGGTCCATAGAGGCAGACAGCCGACGATGAATGCCAGGGCGGTCATGACGATGGGGCGGAAGCGAAGCCGCGCCGCGTGCAATGCGGCTTCGGCAATGCTGCGGCCGCTCTTGTAATTGAGCACGGCGAACTCGACAATCAAAATCGCGTTCTTCGCTGAAAGGCCGATCAGCATGATGAGACCGATGGTGGCGAAGATGTCGTTTTCCAGCGAACGCATACTGAGCGCGAGATATGCGCCCAGGATAGCGACCGGCGTGCTGAGCAGAACGCTGAACGGCAGCGTCCAGCTTTCGTACAAGCCTGCGAGAATCAGGAAGACGAAGAGCAGCGACAGCGCGAAGACCGCCCACGCCGGCACGCCCCGCGCGGCTTGCTGCTCCTGAAAGCTCATGCCTTGGTAGTCGAATCCCATGCCCTGCGGCATGGTCTCGTTGAAGGCATCCTCAAGTGCGGCCCGCACCTGGCCCGAACTATAGCCGGGCGCGCCGGTGATGTTCAACTGCGCGGCGTTGAATTCGTTGAAGCGCATCACAAATTCAGGCCCGGTAATTTGCCGCACATGCACGAGCGACGACAGCGGCACTTGGCTTCCATTGGCACTGCGCACGTAGAACTGGTTGATGTTGTCAATCTGCGTGCGTGAACTGCCTTCGGCTTCCACATAGGTTTGCCACTGGCGACCAAAACGGTTGAAGTAGTTCACCAGGTAGCCGCCCATGAAGGTCTGCAAGGTGGTGTAAATATTGTTCAGGTCGACTTGCTGCTGCGATGCCTTCTCCTTATCCACATCTGCGTAGAGCTGCGGCACCGCGGGCAGATACGACGGAACTGCCGCGGCAATCTCCTTGTGCTTTGCGACCGCACCCAGATACGCCATCAGGTTCTTGGTAAGGAAGGTTGGATCGTCGTTGCCCGAGCGGTCTTCGAGGATCATCGTCACGCCGCCCGATGTGCCTACGCCAGGAATTGCAGGGGGCGGAAAGCTGAACGCCAGCCCATCGCTGACTCCGCCAAGTTGCCGCAACAGGCTGGCCTGAATCGCGGCAAATTGTTCCTGCTTCGATTTGCGCACTTCCCACGGCTTCAACGAAACAAAGAAGAAGGCCGTGTTTGTGCTTTCCGTCTGTGTCAACAGACTGAAGCCGTTCACCTGCACCACGCCGCCGATGCCGGGTGTGTTCAGCAGAGCATGTGTCACGCGCAGTGCGGCGGCATCGGTGCGCTGCAGGCTTGCCGCATCGGGCAGCATCATTGCGACGAACATGTAGCCCTGGTCTTCTGTCGGAATAAATCCGCTGGGCAGGCGCGAGCCCATGAACACAGCGGCAACAGCGACCAAAGCCAGCGCCAGCATAGTGAATCCGGACTTGTGAACCAGTACACCGGAGGCGGAAACGTATTTGTCGGTGGTCTTGCTGAAGAGTCTGTTGAACCACGCGAAGAAGCGTCCCAGCGGCCCGCGATGATGATCCGCGCCTTTCGGCTTGAGAAGCATGGCGGCCAACGCGGGACTCAGCGTAAGCGCATTGAACGAGGAAATCATGACGGAGACGGCGATAGTAACTGCAAACTGCTGATAGAGCCGTCCTGTAATTCCGGGAATGGCTGCCGTTGGGATGAAGACGGCGGCGAGAATCAGCGCAATCGCCACCACCGGCCCGCCCACTTCTTCCATGGCTTTGACGGTCGCGTCGCGCGGAGTCATTCCCTCTTCAATATGGTGCTCGACGGCTTCGACGACAATGATGGCGTCGTCCACAACGAGACCGATGGCCAGCACCAGGCCAAAGAGCGACAGCGTATTGATGGAGAAGCCCAGCAAGGGAAAGAGTGCGAATGTGCCAATCAGCGATACCGGCACGGCCAGGAGCGGAATCAGCGTTGCACGCCAGCCCTGCAGGAACAGAAACACCACCAGGATGACGAGCAGCAGGGCGATGCCGAGCGTGATGACAATTTCATGGATACCAGCAGTGACGGCCTTGGTCGTATCAAGAGGCACATCGTAGCGAAGGCCGGCAGGGAAGCTGTGCGATAGCTCGTCGAGGCGCTGGCGCACGGCCTTTGCGGTTTCTACCGCGTTTGATCCGGGCAACTGATAGATGCCCATCATGCCGGCCGGAGCGCCGTTGTACCGCGCTGTAAGGCTGTAAGCCTGTGCGCCCAACTCGACACGCGCCACGTCGCGCAGGTGCAGGATCGATCCATCCGCATTTGCGCGCAGAACGATGTTGCCGAACTCATCCGGCGTGATGAGGCGGCCTTGCGTGCGGACAGTGTAAGTAAACTGCTGGCCCAGAGGCACCGGCTCGCCGCCGATCTGGCCGGCGGGGTTCACATTGTTTTGCGTCATGAGAGCGCCGATGACGTCGGTCGCTGTCACGCCTAGTTGCGCCAACTTATCGGGCTGCACCCAGATGCGCAACGCATATTGGCCGCCGAAGATCTGCACGCGGCTTACGCCCTTCACGCGCGTCAACTGGTCTTGCAGATTGATGATCGCGTAGTTCGTCAGGAAATCCGCGCCGTACTGGCCTGAAGGCGATGAGAGCCCGACGATCATCAGCGGCGACGTAAGCGACTTCTGTACTACCACGCCCGCTGTATTCACTTCGGACGGCAACTGCGGCTGGGCCTGCGAGACGCGCAACTGCGACAGCACCTGATCGGTGTCCGGGTTGCTCTTTACATCGAAGTCCACATAGACGGTGGCCTGCCCGTTGTTGGCGCTCACCGAGTACATATAGAGCATGTTGTCCACGCCGTTCATCTGCTGTTCGAGCGGCGTGGCGACGGCCTGCTGCAACGTTCTTGCGTCGGCGCCGGGATAGGTGGCCTGCACCATGATCTCGGGCGGAACGATGTCAGGGTATTGCGAGGTCGGCAGGCTGAGCATCGATACCAGGCCGACGACGACGGTGATGATCGCGATAACAATGGCGACAATGGGCCGCCGGATGAAAAACTTCGACACCCGTTACCTCCCGGTCGGTGAGCTGTTGCTATTGGTGGTGGAAGTGGCGCCGGCCGCTTCGGCAAGAGGAGTTTCATGCGGGTTTACAGGCACGCCTTCGCGGAGCTTCTGCAGGTTGTCGGTAATGACCCGCGTGCCCGACTGCAGTCCGCTGGCAACAATCCAGTTGTTACCGATCTGCGAGCCAAGCTGAACATTGACGACATGTACCTTGCCGCTTGCGTCGACGGTGGCGATTTGCTGGATGCCCTGCAACTCCTGTACCGCGATCTGTGGCACGAGCAGCGCATTGCGCTCGACTTCAGGGCTGGCGCTAACCCGGCCGAACTGCCCCGGCCGAAGCAAATTGCCGGGATTTGGAAACGCCGCTGCGATGCGGATCGCTCCCGTCTGCTGGTTCATCTGCCGATCGACGAAGACAATGTGTCCCTCGTGCGGATAAACTTCGCCGTCTGCGAGCGTCAGCGTGAGCGGCAGTTTGCCGGATGCTTTGAGCAGGTCTCCGCCGCCATTTTTTGCGCGCCCCGTCAGCGCCAGGTATTCGCTGTCGCTGATGGAGAAGTAGACTTTTATAGGATCAAGCTGCGAAACAGAAGTCAGGACCGATTGCGGGTTGACCAGGTTGCCTACCTGCGTCGTTGCCTGGCCGGCCACGCCTGAGATCAGCGAGCGCACCTGCGTGAATCCCAGGTTCAGCTTGGCGGTAGCGATGTTCGCTTGCGCTGTGCTGATGGCCGCCTGCGCCAGCCTCACCGTCGCTTCGGCCTGCGCCTGCTGCTGCAGCTCATTGTCTAGCTGGCTTTGCGCAATGGCGTGTTCCGCGGCCATGGGCGTATCGCGCTTCACGTTGATCTGCGCCAGAACCAGTTGCGCCTGCGCCTGCCCAAGCTGGCCTTCAGCCTGCCCAAGCTGCCCTTGCGCCTGATCGAGCGCTGCCTGGAACGGGCGCCGGTCAATTTCGAACAGCACGTCGCCCTTTTGGACCTGCGAGCCTTCGCGGTAGTTTTGCTGCACCAGGTAGCCGTTCACCTGCGGCTGAATCTGCGCATTGACATAACCGTCCAGCGTGCCCACCCATTCGCGCTTGAGGGGAACATCGGTTGGCTGAATTCTGACCACTGTCACCGGCATCGGCCCCATCGGGCTGGACGTCGCGCCCTGCACCGACTTGCAGCCGGCCATCACCGCCGCGGAAACGGCCAGCACCAGCATGGCCACCCACATGCCAAGTCGAAGTTGCTGTTTCTTGAAGATTTCGCTATTCTGCTGCATTTGTATAGCCGCCCTCTCTACATTGGTAGTTCTCGCAAAAAACATACACGAATGTATGTAAAGTGTGAGATTCTAGAAGTGCAGTGCACGATGCAAAAACATCTGCCGAAATTAACCAAGCCCCTGTTGCCGTGCTATGCAAGCAGCAGAGGGCTCATGCAACGCGCAAACAACTTATCGATGCCGCGCGGCGCATCTTTGCCCGCGATGGCTTTGAACTGGCGAGGCTTGAGGACATCGCTGCCGCCGCCGGCAAGACACGTGGCGCGTTTTACGCGCATTTCCGTGGCAAGGAAGATGTCTTCTTTGCGATCTTCGAGGAAGATATGGCGCGCGACCAGGAGCGAATCTGGCCTCCGCTTCGCGCGGCCACGTCACGCGAGGAGCGCGTCGAGGTTCTGGTGCAGCATCTAGCCACGCTGCTCAGCGACCGGCGGCGCATGATGCTGAACCTCGAGTTCAAGGCCTATGCCATCCGCCGTCCCCGTCGGCAAAAACGGCTGGTCGCCCTTATTTCCGCAATGTGCCTTTGCTGTGCTGAGACCGGCATCGACTACCTGGTTCCTGAACTGCGCCACGAGGATCCAGCGATCAAACGCGCACAGGCGGCACAGTTTGGCGCGCTTGTCGACGGCTTGGCCATCAATCATCTCTTCGATCCCGCTAGTCTTGATTTGAACCAGATTCTTCACCGCTTGAGAGTCAGCGTGGACGCAATTCTCGATTTGCCGGCGAATGCCGAGGCAGGCAGGCCTAGGGCAGAAGCAGATCAGATCACAAGCACGACGTGAGTTTAGGCTTCCTCTATCAGGACGGTGTCAACCAGAAGCGCTGGGCGCTCAAGTTCAACGACGCGAAAACTATCGCGCAAATCGACGCTGCCTTCATCACCGTCGAACCTGAAGGAGGCAGAGAGATGGACGCAAGCCGGAGATGCTCCGGCTTCCCAGGGTCGACACACATCTGTTGCAAGAAGCACTGAAGCGGCGGCTTTATCTTCAAAAGGCTGTCTGGCAAGGTCGGTTACGGCCTCCAACACTGGCCATATGCGTTTTACGGAATCCGCTCGCAAGATACACCATCCAATAAGAATGACCCTGATGCCAGCCAAGCAGGATGGTAAGAAGTTTGTGAATCCCGTGCCAGCGAAAGTCGGTGGGGTTTCGCTGATGTTCAAGATCGGTCCTCGTTTCTTCTTGGAGGCTGCGGCACGATCACCAAAACATTTAGTCGGTCCCTTTCACACCGACCCCGGGGTCTTTACGACGAGTCCGCACTCCGGCCTGCGCATTACATGGATGGGGCACTCCACCTCGTTGGTTGAAATCGACGGGATACGCCTGCTCATCGATCCTGTCTGGGATGAACGCGCGGCCCCAACGCAATGGGCTGGACCCAAGCGTTTCTTTCCTACGCCGCTGGCGCTTCAAGATTTGCCAGCCATCGATGCCGTAGTGATTTCGCACGATCATTACGATCATCTCGGCGCAGGCACCGTCCGCAGGCTTGCGAATATGCCGCAGCTCCGAGATGCTCGCTGGATCACGCCGCTTGGCGTTGAGAAGATTCTGCACTCTCTCGGCGTCAATGCCAACCGGTGCACCGCGCTGAACTGGACCGAGAATGTGACTGTTGGTTCAGTGACCGTTACCGCCTTTCCAGCCCGTCATTTCTCCGGTCGCAGTCTCTTCAATCGATTCGAGACTCTGTGGGCATCCTTCGCTTTCATCGGTCCCAAGCATCGCGTCTATTACGGCGCCGATTCAGGTGAATGGGATGGCTTCGTCGATATCGGCAGGCAGTTTGGGCCGTTTGATCTCACCATGCTTGAAATCGGTGCTTCGGACCCTCTCTGGGCCGATATTCACATGGGGCCGGAAGGAGCGGTGCGCAGCTTTCGAGCTCTTGGCGGCAACGGCTTGCTCATGCCCATTCACTGGGGACTGTTTGACCTCGCGCTCCACCCATGGACGAAGCCCATCGAGAGTATCTTCGCTGTCGAAGGCCTGAAGCTCTGGTCCCCGACACCCGGTCTTCCGTCCGAAGTTGTCCCAGGCGGAGAAATCCGCTCCGGCTGGTGGCGTTGACCCAGGACAACCAGGCTCCTTTTGTTGCCGGCTTGGCACTTGCCAGATTTTGCACCCTTCGATAATTTCCCTGCGATACTGCGGCGTTTTCCTGTAGTTATCCTGCAACCAACGCAAAAAACGCTATCGATGAGCGCGTTGGCCTGTAGGCGTAACCCCAGAATTCCTAGGAAGCGAATCGGCGGAGCCTTGGCGACTTTGTCAGGAGTAATATTTTCACTACGTGAGCTTTCGTCTTTCCCCGGTCCCCAATTGCGAGGGACCGGGGCCACCCGCCTCCTTAAAGCAACCCGAACTGATGCTCGCTGACCTGTGTGCGTTCGTTTCTACCGTAGCGGGAGATGGCCGTCCATGACTAAGCACCCAATGAGAAGCGTCGAGACCGACATCCTGCGTATCGCCTATATCGAATATGGGCCAACTGATGGCTGGCCGGTTATCCTGTCGCACGGCTTCCCCTATGACGTGCATGCCTTTGATGAAGTCGCTCCGATCTTGGCGGCAGCAGGAGCGAGGGTCATCACCCCATACACTCGCGGGTTCGGCGCAACCCGCTTCGTCTCGAACAGCGCCATGCGAAGCGGACAGCAAGCAGCCCGTGGCCAAGACATCATCCAGCTTGCTGACGCTTTGGGGCTGGAACGCCCGATCCTCGGTGGCTTCGACTGGGGAGGCAACGCCTCATGTGTGGCGGCAGCGCTGTGGCCGAAACTCATTGGCGGGCTTGTATCGTATGCCGGTTACGGCGTGATCGATGTGAGTCAACAGCGGCATCCGGTTGAACCATCACTGGAGCGGGTCTTCTGGTATCAATATCTCTTCCAGACCGAACGGGGGCGCGAATGCCTGACACAATATCGGCGCGAGCTGTGCCGGATGCTATGGACCGAATGGTCCCCCAACTGGCAATTCGAGGAAGCGACGTTCGCTCAGTCCGCGGTCGCTTTCGAGAATCCCGATTTCGTGGAGGTCGTGATCCATTGTTATCGCAGCGTGCTTGGGCTCGAGGCGGGCGACCCTGCACTGGAACCGCTCGAAAACCAGCTGGCGCAGAAGCTCACAATTAAGGTGCCGACCGTGACACTCGATGGCGCGAACGACCCGCTGAAGCCTGGTGGGACGGGAGACCACGCCCGCATGTTTGTCGGGTTGCATGAACACCGCGTCGTCGATGCCGGGCATAATCTTCCGCAGCAGGCACCCCAGGCCTTCGCCGACGCGGTGCTCAAGGTTCGTGATTGGTTCCTTTTGGAATGTCAAACCGATGGTGAGCTCGCGCAGCGATAGCGGTTTGCGTGCCATCAGCGAGGGCGAGCCCAGATTGCATGACGGCTTTGATCGCTTTTGTGATCAGTCCGGCAAACGTGCTCGTCACCAGGAGTAAGTCTGGATTGACGCGAAATCGCCGAGTCGCTCATTGACACAGGACAGAGAATGGAAAGTCGCCTATACATCAGGAATGGGAAGGGATGTGGCCCACGCAACCTGCCACATCCCTTTTCCACACAGCGATGATTACTGGTCCACGCAAAGAGAAAAACGCGCATCCAGCCGCTCATGTCTGGACGTAATCAGTCCCGAATCCAGAAAGGCGGCGGCTCGATGCCGAGCGCCCGCAGGTAGACGTATCCCTGGCCGCGATGATGAATTTCGTTATCGATGGCGTACTGAATCGTCGCCAGTCCGGGTCCCTCCCACTGCCCAAATGCTTTGTCAACTTCACTGAACCGGTGCGGCGGGATGTTGGGGAATTTCGCGTTGAGTTCCTCCGTCTGCGCATCCCAGAGTTGGAGCAATTCGTTCTTGGTGGTGGGCTTGGGGCCTTTGTATTCGACCCACTTCCCAGTGGATACGCCGTCGACGATGGGCACTGCCATGCGGATAAACTCCATGGCCAACTCTGCGAAGGGGCGCATGCTGCCTACTGAAAACTCAAACAACTTATCCTCAGGAAACGCCTCGATGGTTTTGCGAGTGACCCGTCTGTGGCCTTGCCAGTTATTCAGCAAGGTCTCTGCCGTCAATATGTTGATTGTTGCTGTTGCGCTCGTCATCCTATTCATCTCCTTGTGGCCCATCCGGGCACTGTTTGAGAGTACGCGGCATTCCCGACAGTATCTGTCGTAAATTCGAGATAGAATTGAAATTCATATGTATGACCCGATCATGCGCGTCCTCACAGTGCTTGAGATTCTGCAAGCGCGTGACTTTGTAACCGGAGCGGAACTGGCCGAGCGTCTGGAAGTAGATCTGCGCACCGTGCAACGCTACATCGTTCGCCTGAAGGATCTGAGCATTCCCATTGACTCCTCGCGGGGCGTGGGTGGGTCGTATCGCTTGCGGCCAGGGTTTCGGCTCCCGCCACTGCTGCTCACGAATGAGGAAGCATTGGCCCTCTCTCTGGGATTACACGCGCTACGGCAAGTCGGTTTGTCGGCGTTTGCTCCCGCGACAGAGAGTGTGCTGGCTAAGTTAGAGCGCGTGCTGCCGGAGGCTCTCAGCGAGAGTATTCGGACTGTGGAAGATGTGGTGGCCTTTGAGCCTGGACCCTGGGTAGTATCGACGCCGGTGGATTGCCTGATCTGCGCAGCAACTGCCATCCGAGCGTGTCGGAGGGTGCGATTCGCTTATGAAGCTCATAGTGGCGCCGCCTCGCGCCGGGAGATTGAGCCCTACGGCGTGTTGCATACCGATGGCCGGTGGTATCTCATCGGCTACTGTATGTTGCGGCGCGCTATTCGCACGTTTCGTCTCGATCGAGTGACAGAGATTGAGGTATGCAAAAGCACTTTCCGGCGCCCCGCGGACTTTGACGCTCGCGTCTACCTGAAGGAGCGCATGCCGTTTGTCCAGTCGGACTACCAAATCGATGTGTGGGTCGATATGCCGATAGAAGAGGCCGAACGCACGTTTGCGCCATGGCGAATTGCCATGGAGCCAATGGATGACGGTACACGGTTGCGCTGTGGACGGGACCGCCTTGAGATGTTTGCAGCGATGCTGCTCAGCATGGGGTGTAAGATCGTGGTCCATAGCCCCGAGGAACTGCGAGCAACCTTCAAGGGGCTTGCCTGGCGAGCCGTTTTGGCTGCCAAGCATCCGACAGGCAAGTCGAGGTCAAAGGATTTCAATCAACAATAGAGATAACATCGATGTGTACCCTGCAAGGCGGCTGTTCCTCGATAGCAACTCTCCCCTTGACGATCGGTGTTTCTGGAACAAGGGAGTGCATTATCTATCGGCCTACCGATCAAAGGGCAGAAATCGGGTGAACACGGCGCCGCTTCGCCCTTCCTTTTGGTGAAGTTCATCAGTGACAATGTGGATAGGCCGGATAACGAGAACCGAGTGCAAGGCAAGCGTTGTAGGAGGATGAATGGCAGACACCACGACCCTTATTGAGTAGGCGTACTCCGCGTTCAACAAGCGGGACATCGACGGTGCATTAGCACTGATGATGCAAGACGTGAGCTGGCCCAAGGCTTCGGAGGGTGGCAAGGTTGTTGGAAAGGAAGATATCCGCGTCTATTGGACTCGACAATGGGCCGAGTTCGATCCCCATGTCGAACCGCTTGCAATCACGGAGGAAGACGGAGGCAAGGTCCGTGTTAGGGTGCACCAAGTCGTCAAGAACCTTCAAGGAGAGGTTCTAGCGGACAGCGAAGTTCTCCACGTATTCACCGTGAACACCGGTCTTATCGCAGCGATGGACCTTGGGGATGAAGCCGATTCTACTGCTGCTCCGTCTGCCGCTTTCACACATAGATTCTGACTGGCTACCCGTCGTGGAGCCTGAGAACTGGAACGAGCCCGACAATCAAGAATGGGCAGCAGACCACATTCTCAGCGCGTCCGGATCGCTGTCTCCTCTGTGCTGGAATGTTGTACCCTGCTGATATGCGAGGCTAGAGGATGCGCCTGTAACATGCAGCGTTTGGGTTACCAATCGTTTTTGCTATCTTCCTTCCAGGTACATTTGTTTTGATAAGACGCTGTCGCAGCACCCCAAAGAAAACCTTCGAGGAATAGCGCTTCTTTAATGAACGATTCAGGCAAAGATCCGGGCGTCTGATGGATGGAGATTGGGTTGGCGGCATGACTACGCTAGGGATTGAGTGCAACGTCCGCGGTTGCAGCCAGAGAACAAGCTGCGAACTGATCCAATGGGAGATCCCCCGGCAGAGCGCTTTCAATTACCCACAATTTCAGTACCGATGGAGACGCCCAGTTGAATATCGACAAGACGTGTTAGTCCTTTCCAGATAGTTTCGTTGCCGGGAGGGGGGTCCGAGTTACGCGC
>Ga0255354_1001334_pt1 | contig 14424 bp, 14 predicted proteins | sample HBST50metaG_FD_189942 | JGI IMG/M metagenome (GOLD analysis project Ga0255354, IMG submission 189942) | Peat soil microbial communities from Stordalen Mire, Sweden - H.B.S.T50 | ecosystem: Environmental > Terrestrial > Soil > Wetlands > Peat | place: Sweden: Norrbotten County, Stordalen Mire...
CCATTCTGTTTACTAAGTGGTAACTTACGGCTTGGTGGTTACTCGCCCAACGCTCGGAGATCGATTTGAATGGGCGAGCCAGACCTCACCGGCCAGCAGGCCAGCCGAGAGACCGAGAAATGTTCCGGCGATTACATCGCTGACGAAATGCCAGTCACCGCCGATCAGCAACACTGCCGCAATGAGCAGAAGCGCGGATAGCGGCAAGATACTGATTCGATAAAGTCGCATGAAAACACCTGCGAAGGCGCCGGCCAGGATCATGTGGCCCGAGGGAAAGCTGCTGCTCGAGGAGCCGGCCAGGAGTTCGAATGCATGTTGGGATCCGTGCAACACCGCCGCAGGATTCGGTACCCCGAAAAAGAGCTTCAGTGTGCTGTCGTTGATGGCGTAGGCGCATATGGAAGTCAGACACGCGAGCGCGGTCGCTTCACCAAAACGCGACAAATGTCCGCGGGTTATCCGAATACAAACCAGCGCCAGCGCCGCAGACGCTTCGATACCGAGGAGGATGGCACTTGCAAATCCCTTCCCCAGGCTTTCAGCTGCCCGAAGAAGCCCAGAGAAGCGATGGGCTATCGGTACATCGAGGTAGACGAACGCCAGCGCCACCGTGAGCGTGCAAATCAGCAGTGACAGAAACCACATCGGGTAAGGAAGGCGTAGGGTTTTTCGTTCAAGCGTGCGTCCGCCGTGCTGCCGAGAACTGCCGGTATTTTGAAGCAATAGAATCTCCCCTCAAGGGTCCACCCGCGGCGGTATTCTACCAACGATTGTAATGATTCGTGTGAACGGGCCCAATCTTGGCCTTCCGGCCGACGGATCGCCAAGATAGCCAAAGGTTGGCCAAAGGTCCGAGCAGATCGAAGCTGGCGTGGAACGTTCCTCTTCTATCGTCTGGCTTTCACGTGCTGCGGGAAGAGGCTTTGTCCGCGCGGCCCAAGGAGAACAGATGGTAACACGACGAGAGTTTCTCGACACACTTGCAGTGGGTGCGGCGGGGCTGGCGATCGGCTCGACCGCAAAGAGTTACGGGCAGATTCTGGGTGCGAATGAGCGCCTCAACTTTGCCGTGATTGGCTTGAATGGCCGTGCGTACGCGCACCTATCGAGCCTGAAGACGAATAAGGACGCGACGCGCATCGCGGTTGTGTGCGATGTGGACAGCGCAATTCTGGCCGAATTCGCCGCCAATGCGGAGAAGGAGTTGGGCTACGCGCCTGCGTCAGAAAGAGACTTTCGCAGGATTCTGGAGCGCAAGGATGTGGACGCCATCACCATTGCCACTCCCGACCATTGGCACGCGCCGATGTCCGTCGCGGGCCTGGCGGCGGGCAAGCACGTGTACGTGGAGAAGCCCTGCAGCCACAACCCAGCGGAAGGCGCACTGCTGGTGCGCGCGCAGCAGAAGTATGGAAAGCTGGTGCAGATGGGGACGCAACAGCGCTCGTCGCCGCACACCATCGAAGTGGTGGAGAAGATTCACAACGGCCTGATCGGACGCACCTACTCTGCCCGATGTTGGTACGCGAACACGCGCAAATCGATCGGTATCGGCAAGGTGGTTCCGGTGCCGCCGCAGCTCGATTGGGACCTGTGGCAAGGACCCGCTCCACGACGCGCGTACAAGGACAATCTGCATCCGTATAACTGGCACTGGTTCAAGATCTACGGCACGGGCGAGACGCTGAACAACGGTACGCACGAGGTGGACGTATGCCGCTGGGCGCTGGGCGTGGACTATCCCAATCGCGTGACCGCTTCGGGCGGGCGTTACCACTTCAAGGACGATTGGGAGTTCTACGACACGCTGGTGACGAACTACGAGTACGACGACAAGATACTTACTTGGGAAGGCAACTGCTGCCAGGGAATGCGGCAGTACAACCGCGACCGCGGCTCGGTGATTCTGGGCACCGAGGGATCGGTGATCGTGGATCGCGATGGCTACGAGGTCTACGACCTGAAGGGCCACAAGACTGGCGAAGTGAAAGCTGGGTCCGTGACTTCGTCCGCCGATCTGGTGGGGCGAGACTCGATGACGGATGCGCATTTCGCCAACTTTATCGCCGGCATACGTACGGGTGAGAAGCTGCGGTCTTCGGTCGCCGTGGGCAATGTCGCGGTGACGATGCTGCAACTTTCAAACATCGCGTGGGAAGTGAAGCGCGAGCTGAATCTGGACCCCAAAACCGGGCGAATCCTGAACGACCCGCAAGCGATGGCGATGTGGGACCGGGAATACGAAAAGGGATGGGAGCCGAGGATATGAAGAGCACTGTCTCACGTCGCGACTTTGTTGGTTCAAGCGCGCTGGCGGCGGTGGCGTACGCGGCGTCGAGCACCAGAGTGGCGGCCGCAGTACAGCTTTCGCAGGCTGTTACTGGAGAGTCTCCTATTCTACTGGGTGTGGCCAGTTACACCTTTCGCAACTTCAGCCGCACGCAGATGATCGCGTATCTGAAGCAGCTTAAAGTAACCGGGCTGAACGCCAAGGACGTGAAGGATCATCTGCCCACGGCGGCGGATGAAGAAGCCAGGGCTGTTGCAGAGTATGGCGCGGCGGGCATCCAGCTGCACGGCGCGGGGGTGATCTACTTTCCAAAGGATGAAGACGACGATATCCGCGCCAAGTTCGAGTACTGCAAGCGGGCGGGGATTTCAGTGATTATCGCCGGCGATCCGGCGATCGGTACGCTTCCGCGCATCGAGAAATTCGTGAAGGAATACGACATGCGCATTGCCATCCACAATCATGGCCCGGAAGACCCGGTGTGGCCATCGCCACTCGACGTGCTGAAATCGCTGAAGGGCATGGACCCGCGCATGGGTTGCTGCTTGGACGTAGGGCACGCGGTGCGCGCAGGAGCGGATGTGGTGGAGGCGATTCACATTGCCGGCCCGCGCCTTTACAACGTACACATGAAGGACCTGACCAACTTCAAGGACAAGGAGAGCCAGGTGGCAGTGGGCGAGGGCAAGATGCCAGTGCGCGGGATCTTCGAAGCGCTGATGAAGATCAACTACAAAGGATGGGTGGATCTGGAATACGAAGTTCACGGCGACGACCCTATGCCGGGAGTGATCGGCAGCTTTGCGTACATGCGTGGCGTGCTGACGGGAATGGGATACGCGGCGCACAGTTAAAAGCATGGTTGCGCCTATGGTTCGAGGGGCCGGAAGAAAGATGGGGCGGAAGCCGTTACTGGCCTTCCACCCCACTGGTCTTGATGGTTATTTCAGGTCTCTGACTGCGTGATGCTTTGCCTTGAGTTCGTGCTTTCCCAGGTCCCAGAATCGGGACCTGGGGCACCCAGCGTTGGTAGAACTCCAAGCAGTTAAAGGCCTGGAGTGATGAATCTTAAGGTCGCAGCATAACTTGAATCCTGGTTGCTCAGCGGAGAGCATTGAAAATGCAGATCCTTCGCTGCGCTCAGGATGACAAGGGCTATGTGCGAACTTTCGTTTTCCGTCGGAGACGGGACATTCGTATCCGGCCAGACTTAATGCCTGGCCGATGTATGGCTGCGCACTTCCTCGTTGGCTGGGGCTTTTTGTGTCTGCGAGGTGGTGCGGAATGCGGACTGCAGCAATTGGACTCCGATCGGCGAGCCAAGTCCTGTGACAGCATCCCACCCCGGCCCACAGGAGAAGGCGCCATTATTCCCCTCGGTGATGTCGTGGAAGCAGGTTGATTCGGCGGCAGCGTACAGAGTGGGATTGACGTAGCCGACGCGGGTCTGGAGCTTCTGGTTGAGCAGGGCGATGAGCCCGGCCCAGAGCGGCGCCACCGCGCTGGTTCCCCCAATCACATTCTGCTGCCCATCAACCAACACGTTGTAGCCGGTTTCCGGGTCGGCGTTTCCGGATACGTCGGGAACACCGCGACCGGGTTGCCCCACATCGGTCTTCTGCCAGGTGGGACGCGAGAATACCGTACTGTATCCGCCTCCGCTGGAGCCGCCCTGAGCACCGTCATTCCACGCAATTTCGCCGGTGATCGTCCCGTTCTTCGACATGAGTTGCGTGCCTCCACAGGCTAGGACATGGGGGCAGGACGCGGGGAAGTCCACATGGTTCTTGCCATCGTTGAGGCCATCGCCGGAGCCGCTGTCGCCCGAGGCCACGGTGATCGCAATGCCGAGCATGGCTGCTTCCTGGGCCACTTCGTCGAAGTTCTGCATTGACTGGTTGGTCCAGGTAGCTTCGGGTCCGCCCCAACTGATTGAAATGACGCGCGGGCCGCGGAGTTGGTCATGGACAGCCATGCTGAGAGCATCCTGGAAGCCGCGGGAGGTGTTGGGCGCAAAATAGACCACGAGCATTGCACCGGGCGCCACTGAGCCGGCCACCTCGATATCCAGCATCACCTCAGCATCCGCACTCTGCGGCGTGGTGGGGCGGTTTTTAGCCTGGTCCAGCGTAACCGCTTTGACAAGCGGCGCTTGCATGCCTTGGGCTTCAAAGTACTGGTGGATGTCAGCAGGCCGGAAGCCTCCCCCGAGCTCAATGAGCCCGATGACTTGCCCGGCGCCGTTTACATCAGCAGGGAAGTTGTAGAGTTTGGCCACGTCCGAGGGGTTGTACGACATGGAGGAGACACGAGCGCCGAACGCTCCGTTAGTGTTGCGGTGGCGGAAATGCGGCTTGGCGACCGGGCGGTCGTCCAGTCCCAGCACCGCCTTGATGAACGGAGCGCATTCTTCAGGAACGTTGATGGGGCCGGTGCGGCCGCGATAACTTCCTTCAGGATGATCGTAGTCGATCAACTCGATGCCGAAAGCTTTCTCCATGGCCGCCGCAGTGCCGGCCAGAGTGACGGTGCGGCGCAGAACCTCGTCGCCCCGCTCCAGCACCTGGAGGTTGTTGTCGGCTGCGAATTTGCGGATTTTGTCGACGTGAGCCGGATCGGCGCCGTACTGCGCGGCAAAGTCGGAGTGGTTCATGGCCTTGCCTGCTGCCTTGGTGATGTCCAAGGGCTGACGGTGCTTGAGGATGACCGAGATTTCGATGAGTTGATTCTGGTCGGTTGGACCAATTGCCCGCGCGCCCGGTAGCAAAGCACGTTCGCTGCCCTTAATGGGAACCTTCGCTGAATTCGACATATGTTGCTCCTTGGGGATGAAGGGTTGGTCTGTCGATGGAAGATTTACCCAGCTCGTCTTCAGCCAAAACCGGCGGTCGGCTGCTTCATCGGAAGTGTCGTCGTCGCGCACGCTGGCGTGAGGACGTACTTGCGGCCGCCTGCTGCCAATACGCAATGCGGGCAAGGCTCTGAGCTGGATCAAGTTCTGCCGGATAGAGCGGAATCGGAGTGGATGTGTCCCAGGGAGCAGTTCTGCAAAACAGCTTGATCTTCAGAAACAAGCCGTCTCACATCCTCCTTGCAGAACCACACTGTTTCTCCTACCGCCCAGACGATTCATCTTCAAGGCTTCATGCAGAGATGTTGCCGCCCCCTTGGAGGGCGCCCATCCCATCTCCCTCAGCACTCCTCTGGCGCAAGGGAAGAAGCCTTCGTCACGAGTTTTCTTTCGCGCTGGATCGACCTTCGAGCGATCCCAAGAACAATCTCGCCTCTGGAGGAGGCGCAATGCACAGCGTCCTCCGTGCCTTTGGAACGGGCCGCAAGACGGGGGTCTCCGAGTATCTCGCCCGTACGCCTTGTGGCTGGCCAGCCGCTTACAGAAAAGGGGAAAAGCCGCACCAGCCGGAAGTTTCGCTTTGCCTCTCGCAACCAACATTCTCGCGAGATGAGGCAAAGTATAGCTCCGAAACACGCTGCGGAACATGTGAATATTTTTCGCCGTTCGAAGTTGTGCGTGGTCAACAGTCTGCGCCGCGCGGGCCTTGAGCTATTTGGACCCGCACGCTCCAGAGCAGCACAGATCAGCGACCGGATCAGTCTCCAGCAAGCTGCTCCAGCAACGTGTCGAAGTCTTCCAAGCGGGAATAGTCGATGATGACTTTGCCGCGGCCGTTGTGGTCTTCGATGTGGACCTTGAGTCCGAGAGCGCGTTGCAGGCGCTCCTGCACTTCGCGGACGTTGGGGTCGACGGATGGCTCGGGCTTGGGCTCTTTCTTGTTGCGCTCGGGGTGCAAAAGGCCCTGGACGTAGCTCTCTGTTTGGCGAACAGAAAGCGAAAGCGCAGCAATTCGCTGCGCCGCCTTCTCGATCTCCTCCGCGTGCTCCAAGGCCAGTAGTGCGCGGGCATGGCCAAAGCTGATCTCACCAGACTCGACACGCCCCTGCACCGAAGTCGGCAAGCGCAGCAGGCGGAGAAAATTGGCCACCGTGGCGCGATCCTTGCCCGTTCGCACGGCCATCTGCTCCTGGGTCATATGGAATTCGCGGGAGAGCCGCTCGAAGGCCCGCGCTTGCTCCATGGGGTTCAGGTCAGCGCGCTGCAGATTCTCGACAATGGTGATCTCCATCGCCTGTTCGTCGGAGACCTGGCGCAGGATGGCCGGGATGGTCGCTTTGCCTGCGAGCTTCGAGGCTCTCCAGCGCCGCTCACCGGCGATGAGCTGGAAGCGGCCGTTGGCCTGGGGACGAACCAGGATGGGCTGCACCACGCCATTGGCCGCGATGGAGGCAGCCAGCTCGGCCAACTGCTCTTCATTTACCTGCGTGCGGGTCTGAAAGGGGTTGCGGTCGATCTGGTCGAGGGGAATCTCGCGGGGTTTGCCCCCTTCGTTCTCGGCGGCCGCGGGAACAGGCGCGGACTGCTGCACGCGCGGCAACAGGGAATCCAGGCCCTTTCCCAGGGCGCGTCGCTTGTTTTCGATTGGGGCAATATTCATGGTTCAAAGTCCTTTATCCCGGCCAAGTTGCCGGGTTCTTCGATTCTTGGTTTGCTGAAAGCCCTGTTTCGGGTGCGGCGTTCGGGAACAGGCGAGGGTCAGGAGTATGGCCAAAAGCGGACCTTGTTCTCGTGCTGAACGGTGGTGACTGCCTTGGCTGGGCGCGTGCTCTTGATGTGGTTCCGCGCTAGATACTCACTCGCCAACTCGAAATAAGCCTCAGTGCCCTTAGAGCGGGCGTCGTAAAGCGCTACGGGCTTGCCGTGGCTGGGCGCCTCCGCGAGGCGCACATTGCGCGGAATTACGGTACGGAAGAGGCGATCCTTGAAATACTCGCGCAGGGTTTCGGTCACCTGCTGGGCGAGGTTGGTCCGGTCGTCGTACATGGTCAGCAGAACGCCCTCGATGGTGAGCGTGGGGTTGAATGCCGCGCGGACCCGTTCGAGAGTGGAAATCAGCTCGGAAATGCCCTCCAAAGCGAAATACTCGGCCTGCATGGGGACAATGAGGGTGTCTGCAGCAGCCAGAGCATTGAGCGTAAGCAGATCGAGCGCCGGCGGGCAGTCCAGAATCACCAGGTCGAAGTTGGATTGGACGGGCGCAAGCGCCTGACGGAGGCGGAGAGCGCGATCCTCGGCAGCGGCCAACTCAATGTTGGCACCGGTGAGGTTTTTCGATCCTGGCAGCAGAGACAGCCGATCAATCTCCGTGGGCAGAATAACCTGCTCGGCCGGGGAATCACCCATCAGAACGTCATAGATGGAGTGACGGTTGTCGTCGCGCTGAAAGCCGAGGCCGGAGGAGGCATTGGCCTGGGGATCGCAGTCCACCAGAAGGACTTTGAGACCTTCGAGAGCGAGGCAGGCAGAGAGGTTGATGGCTGTCGTGGTTTTGCCGACTCCGCCCTTTTGATTCACTACGCCGAGTATCTTGCCCATGGCTTTCCAGAGTAACGGTTTATGCCGTTCGCGTGTTTGAGCTTGCGCTGTGGAGAACGGGCCCTGGTTGTGGAAAGCTGGTTTTGGCGCGCGCGGCGAAGTGCGCTGAAGCATTTGAAAGGGAAGGGGTTGCGATGAGCTTGAAATCTTCCGCAGAATGGCCCGAAAAAGAGCATATCGGTGGAAAACTTCTTCGATTTGTTGAGCGAAACAGGCTCTTTTGGATGCTTGTCCCGAATTGGTCCTGATTCCGACTTGAGCGAACTGGTTATCTGACTGATTCAAGTAACCACAACCTATATGTGGTCGTGGACCAGTAAATCGATTGCGTCTTGTAACATTGCTGGACTTCAGTGGTGCCGATAAGGCCAATACAACCTGTGAGCTTTAGCCCCTACTGCGACCTTCCCCAACAGCCTGCAACTCATTCAGTGAACGAGATACCCAGTTGGGCCGATTCTTGGAATGTTCCACGTGGAACACTCTAGGTCTGAGGACACACTCAAAAGGAATGTTCCACGTGGAACACTGCCGACCCTCTACTACGTCCTAAACTTACGCATCGTCCCTCCCATGGAGTATGCTTGGCCCGCAATCCAAAGGAAGACGATATGGAAGCTTCAAACGCATTCATCGGTCAAACCACCCAACCAGCAACCTCTCAGATCGCCGCAGCTCTGGGGGACGGCGCAGACCTCTGGCAGCAACTGATCGAGTGGCTCATCACCGAGCAGGGCATCGACCAGCAGGAATGGAAATCACTCTCGCCCAAGTACGGCTGGACTCTGCGCATGAAGTTGAAGAAAAGGACTGTTGTTTATCTTGGCCCGTGCCACGGCTGCTTCCGGGCAAGCTTCGTTTTCGGCGACAAAGCAGTGGCAGCGGCCCGACAAACATCCCTGCCAAAGACCGTGCTGACAGCTCTCGATGAAGCACAGCATTATGCGGAGGGAACTGGCCTGCAGCTCATCGTCCACCGTGCTTCAGACTTGCCAGCAATTCAAAAACTCGTGAAGATCAAATTGGAGAACTGATCCGCTTCCCGACCGCCACCATCCGGTCTTCGCCCCCTGGAAGCGGGATTGGCGCTCCCCAGGAAAACTCCTCGCCAACAGCGGCTTGCAGAGCCGCCAGCTCAGCTCCTGTCGTCATGGGCACCAGCCAACCGTCGGGCTTTACCAGCCTGCTCGCGGCCTTCGTCGCCTCCTGCATCCGATCCACCGCACGAAGCGCGACGCAGTCGAACAGCTCTGTTAGCGTCTCCGCCCGGCCAGAGTACACCTTCGACTCAACCCCGAGCACTCGAATCGCTTCTTGCAGAAAGGCCGCCTTTTTCCCCTGCGATTCGGCCAGAGTGACGGCGATCTCTGGGCAGCAGAGGGCAATGGGAATACCAGGGAAGCCCGCACCTGACCCGAAGTCCAGCAACGATGCAATTCCGGCCGGTAGTGAGCGGGCACAGACGATCGACTCGACAAAATGACGAGAGAGAATGCCTTCTTCGTCGCGTATTGCGGTCAGGTTGACGCGCGCATTCCAGCGAAGGATAAGCGAAAGATACTCCTCAAAGCTGCTGAACTGCGCCGTCTCCAACGTCGCCAAATGCGCCGATGCCAAGAGAGAGTTAAGACGTGCGCCTGCTCTTTGCGGTTCCTCACCCATCATGGCGCGACCGACGCTTCAATCCGCCGCGGCTGCCACACCACGGCAGCCTCGATAAACGCCGCAAAAATGGCGCGGGAAAATGCGTTCTGCGTGTAGGTGCGCTCGGGATGCCATTGAACCCCCACCACAAAATGCTCGGGCGAGTCCAGTTCAACAGCCTCAATAACTCCGTCCGTCGGGCAAACCGCAGTCACCATCAAATTGTCGCCCGCTACCCGAATCGCTTGGTGGTGGCTGGAGTTAACCCTCGGATCTGCCGTGGTCTCACGCGCAACTAAACCAGCCAGCCGTGAGCCGGACTCAATGTGCACCGGGTGGGCCTCCGCCACATCCCGGCCTGGACGGTGATTGACCGATGTCTTCAAGTCCTGGATCAGGGAGCCGTTGCGCCACACATTCAAGGTCTGCACGCCGTGGCAGATGGCCAGGATCGGCTTATGCAGGCCGAAAGCGTCCTGGAGCAGCAACTCATCCGCAGCAGCACGGGCTGGGTCTGCATCGCCGCATTCCGGAATCCTATCCTCGCCAAACCTTTGCGGATCAACATCATAGCGGCTTCCTGGAAGCAGAACTCCCTGCACACCCGCAAGCAGACGCGCCACACGATCCTGGCGCTCGTGCAGCGGAACAATCACCGCGGTCGCCCCGGCTGCGCGCAGGGCGAAAAGATAGGGTGGCAACGAACGCTGATTGTAAGCCGTGTCGTTGCTGGTGGGCTCGGGAATGGCGATGTGCACAGGCATGGAACCAACAGTCTAATGACAGATGCGGCAAGTGCGATAGGGGTTCACTCTTTTGCTGAGGAATTAGCCATCCGTGCGCGCCTGAGCCCCTTGCACAGATTCGCTCGCCTCGGCGGATCGAGGTAGGCGCAAAGCATCGACGGCCGCGCGCAATCGTGCAGTCAACTCATCGGTCTGACGCACCGTCATTCCTGCCGTCTCAATGGGCTCCCCGACGTTGAGCGTTAGCTCCGATGGATAGAAGTGGTGAGTATGGATCGGCAGCAGATCGTAAACGCCGCTCAGTGCCATGGGGACCAGCGGAACCTGAGCACGAATGGCCAGATAGGCCGCGCCGGAAAGAAATGGCTGCAGTTCTCCGTCGGAAGTCCTGCCGCCTTCCGGGAAGACAAAGAGCGGCATTCCGGAGCGGAGAGTTCTGGCACCAGCACCCAGACTGGAGAGCGAAGCCCGTGGGTTCGTGGTGTCAATCGGAATCTGTCCTGACCTATCTAAATACCATCCTATGAATGGTATAGGCCATAACTCCTTCTTTGCCAGGATGCGAAATTGCAACGGAATTGAGGCAAAAATGACAGGCGTATCCATATAGGAGGTGTGGTTCGAGGCAAATACGGCCACCGGGTACCGCCGCAAGTTTTCCGCACCGCGCACGGTGAGCTTGGACCCCGAAAACCACACGCAGGCCCGCGCCCAGACCCGTGCAATCCGGTGCTGCACATTCCCTCGCTTGTCCACCAGCGAGACTGCCAGCGAAAGAGTTCCGCAAAGCGCGGTGATCACCGCGAACAGCGGCGTCTGGATGAGGTTGGTGCGCCAGCGGCAAATCCACGGCAGCGGATCGGGGGGCCGGCTCATCGTTCGATTCCCTTTCCAGCCAGCAGCAATGGACGCGCCTCACCCACCAGATACACAGAACCCGAGATCGCGATCGGCCCGCCTTGAGTCCGCTCTACCGCCAGCTTCAACGCCTCGCCCACCGATGCACCACTGACAGCCTCAGTTCCCAAATCGGCAGCTGCGGCCACCAGGTCTTCCATCGTTGCAGCACGTTTTGAATGGATGGGCGCGAAAACCACCTGATCGAACAGGGGAAAGAGAATCTGCGCCATCTCCCGCAGCGGCTTGTCTCGCAGGCAACTGAAAACCAACGTCCGCGGCCTCTTCTCTTCCGGCAGTCCACTCAGCCCAGCGCGCAACGCCCACGCTCCGGCCGGATTGTGGGCAACATCCAGAATCCACTCTCTGCCAAAGGCAACCATGCTCTCCAGCCGGCCCGGCCAGCGTGTCTCCCGCACCCCTTTGGCGATTGACGCGGCGGTAATCGGGAAACCATGGCTCGTTGCCAGCTCAACGGCAGCGGCGATGGCCAACGCCACGTTCCTTTGCTGATGCGCACCAATCAGAGGCGAATCCACTTCCACCGCGGCACCAAGAGCTTCCACGCAATACGATCCCACTCGATCCATACCCATCGCCGGCATATAGGCAGCAGCGTTCACACCGCGCGCGCCCAGCTCCGTCGCCACCTCGCCCAGGACCTGGTTGGCCTCCGGATGCTGCGGCAAAGTGATCAGCGTCCCGCCAGAGCGCAGGATACCTGCTTTTTCCCGCGTGATGGCAGCAATGGTCGGCCCCAGCCACTCCGTGTGGTCCAGCGAAATATCGGTAACGATCGAGAGCAGCGGCTCGACGATGTTGGTTGCATCCAGCCGGCCGCCCATTCCCACTTCAAGGACAGCCATATCCACCCTTGTTTCGGCAAAATGCAGAAACGCCATTGCCGTCAGCGTCTCGAAGAAGCTGGGTAACTGCGGCAGCCGTCCTTCCTGCACCAACTGCACTCCCGCATCGTGAACGCGATAGTAGAGACGGGCAAATGCGTCGTCCTCGATCTCCGCAGAGTCCACACGGATGCGCTCGTTCGCCCGCACCAGGTGCGGCGAGGTGTAGAGCCCGGTGCACACGCCGGAAACAGAGAGAATCGACGCGATGGTCGCAGCCGTCGAGCCCTTTCCGTTGGTCCCAGCAATCAAGATTGAACGGAAACGGCTCTGCGGGTTGCCAAGCGCCGCCATGAGCACCCGCGTCTCTTCCAGCGAGAATTTGCGTCTCGGCTGGCCAGGACGCGTATACAACTCTGGCGCGAGGGCCTTCAATTGATCGATAGCTGACTGATAAGACATGGAAAGACCAGTATAGAAGCTGGCTCCTCTGCCAACTGTGGCGTCCCGGCTACCGCAGCAGGAGTTGCAGGGCTTGGCGTGCATTTTGCAGGCACTGCCGGGCTTCATCCTCCGTCAGCAACTCCCGGTGTACCGCCCGCTTTCCCGTATCGTTCACCAGGTTGGCCAAACGTGGAAAATCCGGATCGAATCCCGTCAGATGCAGATTGTTGTTCACCTCGTGTAGCAGGTTGCCCAGCGTGGCGGCGCTCCGGTAGCGGGTGCGGATCAACCGCGCAAGCGATGCGGGCAACTCTTGCTTGATGGCCTCCTCGAGCACCGAGCGGCACATCACGGCGCAGGCCGTAAAGAGGCCAAAGAAATAGCAGCGTGTGGCTTCGTCCAGGTAGCGGTCGACCTCCTCGGAGCTGGCCGCGGCCACCACGCATTCCCGCAGATGCGTTGCCCTCCTCACCGCCGGCTGCACCAGCCCTAGAAGCTCTAGCGCGAAGGCCGCTCGCAGCAGGTCGTTCTTCTGGCTATCCAGGGCGCGCTGAATCTCCTTCCAGGCGGGGACGCATCCGGCGTTTCCCACCTGCTGCAGTCGCGTAAGAGACGTAAGCCGCTGCCGTCCATGCTCCAGAAAACCTTTTTGCATCTCCTGGGCTAGCTTGAGCCATTCCTTGACGAATCCATCAGGGTCCCGCCGGTAGCGCGCCCACAGCTCCTCATAGACCACAGTCGGCAGCGCATCCCTCAACAGTTGAAACCTGCCCGTCCTCGCCAGCTCCGCAATCGCTTCGCAAAACTCCCGGCCAGGCGCCTCTCCTGCCGACGTCCGCAGCAGCTCCTGCCTCAAATGCCCGATCTCGATGCCCACCGCACGCCCCTTACCCTTGAGTCTAGGAAACCGCAGGTCGTTTTTTGCACAAAACTCCGCCGCATCTCGCTCGAATCATCCAAGAATGGAACGCACCCGACGAAAGGCCTCTCTCTCGGGAATCGCTGCGCTTCGCACTTGCTTCCCAACTCAAGCCCCATCCACACCCGCCACAGCCTCCATGTGCAAGTTGTGGAATACGCCTCCCCTGTGCAGGACTGGGTCGCTGCGACTCCTTTATTCATGCGGCTCGGGACGTACTCTTCACATAAAGTCTCTGCTTTCCACAGCCTCCGCAGCCTGCCCTGTGCGAACCGTGGGAAACCAGGGACGGCTTGTCCCTCACTTTGTCCCCTTATCCAAATGTCCTGAATTGCACAGACCGGTTTTGGAAAACTGGACACACATCTAAACCATTGTGTCTAAACCTTTTCACCCGTATTTCCACTTTTCCTATCTGAACTACGGGCATTACTGTCTTTTTAGTTATTCTTTCTGCACAATCGTACCCGTCGCGCCACGCTAGCACCGTTCGGCCATCCGATCTTGCGCCAACGAGAAACGGCTCTCTCGCCAGCGCAAGAATTTTTATCCGGAATTGCCGCAAACCAACTCGCCGGCCCTATTCGACCTAATGCGCCTCGATTCTCCTTCTCTCGAAAAAGCTGCAAAATATCGCATCTGTGGAGCACTGGGTCGTTCGAAGCTCTTGATTCATGCGGCTTGGGACGCGCTCTTCACACAAACTCCCTGCTTTGCACAGGCCGTTTCCCTCCCACTGTGCGAGTGGTGGGAAAGCAGGTCCAGAACACATTCCAGTTTGTCCTCTTATCCAAATGTCCTGAATTGCACAGCCCGGTTTTGGAAAACTGGACAAGTAGCCATCTACCTCTCTCTAAAGTGTTTCGGCTAAATTTCCACTTTTCCTTCCGCAACTACGGGTATTACTGCTTATTTACTTATCCTTCTTACACAAACCGTACCCTTCGCTCCCGCGCCACCACACTCAACCAGCCGACGCTTCCCCGCGTCACAACTCCAGACCGAGCCTTGAACTCGACCCCTCGCAGTTACGCCCCCGGAATCCAGAGAAGCACCCCTGTTTTCCACCCACGCCCCGGCGCCAAGGTGAATACAATTAAAAACAAGAAAAGACAGTGTCTTCCGCGCGGCGCCAATGTGTTGTACAGTGTGGCGAGAGTGGAAAATGCATCTATCGGGCTTTCTTG
>Ga0255354_1001342_pt1 | contig 14364 bp, 13 predicted proteins | sample HBST50metaG_FD_189942 | JGI IMG/M metagenome (GOLD analysis project Ga0255354, IMG submission 189942) | Peat soil microbial communities from Stordalen Mire, Sweden - H.B.S.T50 | ecosystem: Environmental > Terrestrial > Soil > Wetlands > Peat | place: Sweden: Norrbotten County, Stordalen Mire...
ATTTTCGTCTGTCCTCCGCGCGTACGCTGGCCCGCTTTTTGGGCCTGGCGCAGAAAGCCGTGCGGCTCAAGGGCGAAGTCAGCGTGCTGCTCACCACCGATGCGGCCATCCGCAAGCTCAACGCCCGGTTTCGAGGCAAAAACAAAGCCACCGACGTGCTCTCGTTTCCAGCCGAAGGCTTGGGAGCCGAGGAAATCGCCGGTGACTTGGCCATCAGCGTCACCACGGCTTTGGGCCAGGCTGCCGAGCAGGGCCATTCGCTCTCCACTGAGATCAAAGTGCTTATCCTGCACGGCCTGCTTCATCTGGCCGGCTATGACCACGAGGCCGACACAGGCCAGATGGCTCGCCGCGAACGCCTGCTCCGTGCCCGCCTCGGCTTGCCGCAAGGCCTCATCGAGCGCGCTGCCGCGGAGGGAGGCGGGGGGGGCAACCCCCGCATAAAGCCAACAAAAACAGCACGGGCTTTAGCCCCGGAGGGAGATTCATCTAGTGCCTCTAAAGCCCGGAGACCCAGCAAAAAATCTGCGGTGCCCAAATCCCCGGCAAAGGCCAGACGGCCATGAGCACGCTCGCCATCCTCATGGTTTTGCTGCTGGCCGCGGTGGAAACGCTGGCCTCTTACATCAACCGTGTCTACTCCGAGTTCGGCAAGATCCTCTCCCATGAGGTGCAGGAGAACCTTGACGCCTGGGAGGAGCAAATCGAGCCGCAACTGGGCCTCACCCGCGAACATGCGGCCATCTCCGCCGCGGTGCTTCAGCAACTGGCCTTGGGGCTGATCGCAGCCGAGTTTGGCGCGGTTCTCTTCGATCGCGGTTCGCATTTTGCCCGGCCCACCTATGCTGAGATCGCCCAGGCGGTTCTCGGCGTGGTGCTGGTGGTGGTCTTCTGCAATCAGCTTTTCCCCACCATGCTCTTCAACCGCACCCGAGGCCGCTGGGTTGGCCGCCTGGCGTGGCCCATCCGCCTGCTGCTTTGGCTCATGACGCCCATCACCGTTTTTGTGCGTTTCTTTTTCTCGGTTGCCTCGCTGGCTGAGGAGCCTGCAACCGCCGAGGAGGAGACCGCCGTCGATGTCGAGGCGCTGCTTGAAGCAGGCGAAGAGGAAGGCATTCTCGAAGAGAGCGACATTGACTTGGTCCGCTCCGCCGTCGAGTTTGGTGACAAGCTGGTTCGCGAGGTCATGACCCCGCGCCCAGAGGTTTTCGCCGTGCGCGATTCCATCACCCTTGAAAACTTCCTTGAGGCGCTGTGCCTGAACAATTTCTCCCGCGTGCCGGTTTATGCTGGGTCGTTGGACAACGTGACCGGCATCGCTTTTGCCCACGACCTGTTGCAGATCTCCGACGAAGAGGCCCGCACCCGCACCGTGGCCAGCATCCAGCACCCGGCGGCCTTCGTTCCTGAAACCAAGCGCGGCTACGAGCTTTTGCGCGAGATGCAGCGTGAAAAGCAGCACATGCGCATCGTGATCGACGAGTACGGCGGTGTCGCCGGCCTGGTCACCATCGAGGATCTGCTCGAACAGATTGTCGGCAACATTCGCGACGAGCACGAGGAAGACGCGCCCCCCGGTTCGGTCAACGCCGAGCCGCAGCGCGAACCAAACGGCGTCTGGCTGGTTCCCGGCAGCTTTCCCGTCGATCAACTCCCTGACCTGTTCGGCGAACTGGACCACCTGGCCGGCTTGGACGATGCCTTTGAGGCCACCACGCTCGGCGGCTTGGTCAGCGAAATCGAAGGCCGCATCCCGCTGGCCGGCGAGGTGGTGCTGCTGGAATCTGCCGGCCTGCGCATGGAGGTGGTCGCTTCCACTGATCGCCGCGTCGAGCGCCTGCGCGTCTTTCCTCCGGCGGACCTTGCCGCTTCAGCGCCAGCCACCTGAACCCACCGGAACCGGCATCCCGATCATCCTTAGGCCTCATGCGGTTTCGGCCCGGATACGCGCCCTCAAGCGAAAATGCCGTAAACTCAGTCAGGAGCATTACCCCCTTTGAAATCTGGATTTGTTGCCATTCTGGGCCGGCCCAACGCCGGCAAAAGCACCTTGCTCAACGCCCTCACCGGCGAAAAGGTAGCCATCGTCTCCGCCAAGCCGCAAACCACCCGCAACCGCATCGCCGGAGTTGTGGAAGTGGAAGCGCGCAAGGGCGTGCATCCGGCGGCGCAGATCGTCTTTGTTGACACTCCCGGCGTCCACAAGCCCGGCTCGCACCTTGACCGCCGCATGTTGCAGGAGGTCTACGAAGCGCTGGAGACCCGCGACCTGGTGCTGGTCCTGATGGACGCCACCCGCCGCGTGCAACTGGAAGAAGCCGCGGGAGACGCAGATCCTTCGACTCCGCTGCGCTCCGCTCAGGATGACAGCATTGTTTCTTCCCCCAGGCGCGAGCGCACCAACTGGGCCAGCGAAGATGAATTTCTCTTCGGCCTGATCCGCAAGCTCGACTGCCCGGTCTTCCTGGTGCTCACCAAGATCGATCTCGTGCCCAAGGACCACCTGCTGCCCCTCATCGACACGCTCACCCGCCAGTTCAACTTTGCCCAGATCATCCCGATCAGCGCCCGCAAGCGCGACGGCCTCGATCTGCTGATGCGCAAGATCGTCGATGCGCTCCCCACCGGCGAGCGCTACTACCCCAAAGATCAGTACACCGACCAGCCCCAGCGCTTCATGGTCGCCGAGCTGATCCGCGAAAGCATCCTGGTGGAGACGGGCGAAGAAGTTCCCTACGCCTCCGCCGTGGTCATCGAGCGCTTCGAGGAGCCCGCGCCGTTTGTCCCGCGCAAGAAAGGCGCAGTTCCGGCTCGCCTGCCCCTCACCCGCATCGTCGCGGCCATCTACTGCGAGCGCGACGGTCAAAAGGCGATTCTGATCGGCAAGGGCGGCTCCAAGCTGAAGGAGATCGGCACCAAAGCCCGCCGCCAGATCGAGTCGCTGCTCGGCACGCGGGTTTATCTTGAATTGCACGTCATTGTCGAGCCCAACTGGCGCGAGTCCAAGGCCTTCGTCGAGTCGCTGGACTGGCGCAATCAGTTGGAAAAGCTCGCCGGGGATCAGATTGTCGAAAAGCCTGCGGACGAAGACGAATAAGCCGCTTGCCCCTTCACTCAGGCAGCACGGCGGAAGCAATCGCCAACCTGCGGCAACCCTGGAATTGCTTTAGATCAGTCACATAGGAGAATCACAGTGAAAAGAAAGATCGCCACAGAATCGCTGTTGTTTTCATCAGTTGCCGCCAGGTTGCCGCGTACATTCAAGGCAAGAATCGGCGTCCTGCTTCTATTTGCCATGGTTACAATCCCTTCACTCAATGCAAACACGGCATTTGCTCAGACAGTTGCCGTTCCAGCGAATGAGTTTCTCAATACCATTGGCGCCAATTCCTCCGTCAATGCGCGCGGCGAAACTCTACAGCACACCGCCGATTGCGTAACTTATCTTGGCCTTCGGTGGCTTCGGACCGGCATTGAAGATAAGACGCCCGTAAATGACTTCATCGCCCTCCATGACCGAACCGGCGTTCGCTTCGGTTGGTTGGTCGGCAGCGGCGGCACGGACACGGCAAGACTGATCGACACCGCCAGGCAGTTGGCGTCGCACGGAGCCCTGCTGGCCATTGAAGGGCCCAACGAGCCAAATAACTGGGGCTTTACCTATCAAGGCCAGCCGGGGGGCGGGCAGCGGACATGGCTGCCGGTGGCGAAGTATCAGCGTGACTTATACGATGCCGTCAAGAAGGATCCCGTATTGCATAATTATCCCGTCTGGGGCACGACCGAAAACGGAGCCGAGATGGACAATGTCGGTCTCCAGTTCATTCTTATCCCGGCCGGCGCGGGAACGCTGATGCCGGAGGGAACCAGATATGCCGACTATGCGAATGTCCATAACTACATGTATCATCCCTCATGGCCCGGCCTGCACGACAACGAAACATGGATTGCCTCGGACCCCTCCTCGGCCACTCGCGTGGACGGGCTCTACGGCAATCATGGCCTGACTTGGGCGCATAAGTACACCGGTTATTCCGAGGCGGCCCTTTCGACGCTGCCAAGAGTTACAACCGAAACCGGCACGACCATCGACAGCCCTGTAACCGAACACGTTCAGGCCTTGAATTACATGAGCGTGTATCTAGATCAGTTCAAGCGTGGATGGAGCTATACTTCAATCTACATCATGCGAGACCGCAGCGACGAGAGCGGCAACCAGACTTACGGCTTCTTCAAGCCCGACTATACGCCGCGACAGGCCGCTGTTTATCTTCATAATCTGACTACGATCCTTAAAGACAACGGGCCAAACATTGCGCCGGGCAAACTCGGCTATTCCATCCCCGGCCAGCCGGCGACCGTACACAACTTGTTGCTGCAGAAGAGCGATGGCGCGTTCGAGTTGGTGGTGTGGGATGAGCGGGTAAGTGGATCGGATAACATCGTGGTCCATCTGGGCGGCATCCATCCATCGGTAAAGGTCTACGATCCGACCGTCGGCGTGGCAGCTATACGCAGCCTGCGGAAGATCGAGTCCCTCCCGTTGACATTGAGCGATCATCCGGTGATTGTCGAAATTCCGGCTGTCTCCAGGCGGTAGAGCTAAGCCGTTGCCGCCCGCGAATTTTCGCCTGAAATACCCCGCTTCTCTATCCGCAGGCCCTGGGCAGGGACGACCTCGTTTTCTGCGGGAGTTGCGAAAGATTCCTATGCCCCGCGCACCTGGCCGCGCCCACTGCTCTTCACCTTGTACATGCGTGCATCGGCGGCGCCGATGATGGCGTGGACGGTGGCGCCGTCTTCGGGGCAGGTTGCCAGGCCCACGCTTACGCTCACGCTCAGACTCAGCCCGCTCTTCATTGAAAAGCGGGTGCCCATGAGCGTGCGGTGCAGTTCGGCTGCCTGTGCCAGCGCGGCCTGGGCGCTGGTTTCTGGCATCAGGATAACGAATTCGTCGCCGCCGTAGCGGAAGCACCAGTCCTGCTTGCGGCTCAACTCCTGCAGGCATTGCCCGGTGCGGGCCAGCAATTCGCTGCCCACCAGGTGGCCGTGCGCGTCGTTGACCAGCTTGAAGCGGTCCAGATCAAGGAACGCCAGGCTCACTGGTAGCCCCAGCCGGCCGCAGCGGTCCAACTCCCGGCCCAGCACATCGTAGAGATGGCGCACGTTATAAAGCCCGGTGGCATCGTCGGTGATGGTCAATTGCTGGATGCGGGCCACATCGCGCGCGTTTTCGATTGCGATGGCTGCGTGATCGGCCAGGATGTGGAGGAACGCAATGGTGTAGTCGTTCATCTGGTCGGCGCGCGGGTTGAATATCTCGATCGCGCCGTGGGTGCCTTTACGGCCGCGCAAGGGCATGGCAATCACCGACCGCACTTTGCGCGGATTGGCCGTGAGCGCTCTCTTCAGCCGCGGGTCGTCCTGGGCTTCGGGAACGATCAGCGTTTCGCCGTGTTGCACCACCCAGCCGGCCACTCCCTCGCCCACTTTCACGCGCAGGTCGCGGAGCGCCGCCTCTTCTCCACCCGCGGCGATTGCATAGTAGAGTTCCTGGCTCGCTTCGTCGAGCATCAACAGCGTCCACAGCTCCGCATCGATAATGTGCTCCATGTGCTCGAGAATCGTGCGCAGAATCGCGTCCAGGTCGAAGCTCGATGTGAGCGAGCGCGTCAACTGGTGAAAGACAAGCAAATCTTCGAGCGGTATGCGGCTTTCCGTCTCGTGCGTCATCCGAGGATCCATGAGCAGGAATGTATGCAAGCCATTCTTGCACACCAAGGGTACAAGTGGGTGCTCGTGTGTGCCGGTTTCACCTTCGCGTGCCGTAGCGGGCATTTCGGTTAGCCGCCGATATGCGCCATCGACCGCGAAGGCTTCAGGAATCAGGGTTCCCCAATATGATGGCGGGCTTCCTTGCCTTTAACGGTACGCATGATGTACTCGCGCAGTTCCTCGTCGCCGGAGGTGAGCGCCAGCCGTAGCGGTTCGCCGCCCGTCAGCCGGGCGATCGGGTAACCGGGCAAGCGGGAAGGGAAGGAGCGGCCATCGGCAATGACGTTTTTCTACTTTGCCTGTCGATGCGCGGTCCGGCTACAGCATTTTCGATTCTGCTCTTTACAGAAACCTGGAAGCTGAGTGGCTTTTTTCTTAAGAAAAAGCCACCTCGCACGATCTTTAAAAGTCAACATGTGAATCGAAAATGCTCTAAGACCGTGAATCCCTCCTCAGTCCAGGCGCGGCGTCCCCCGCCGCAAAAGATACCCGGCGACGCCGAAAACCGCGATAATGGCCACGGCGATGGCGAAGTAATACGCAATGGGATGCGCCCAGCCCGGCGAATAGGTCAAATCCTGGCCGACCCAAAGCAGCAGAATCATGGCGATGACCGCAAATTGTCCGGCGATGACCAGAAAGGTGTGGCCCAGGTCGCGCCGTTTATCCAGCGCTTCCACCTGGTCGGGGGTCAGGTTGCGCTCTTCGGGGGGAAGCAGGGAATTCGCCATTGTTTTTCTCCTCGCGGGCCTCGCTTGTGGCCTCCGGGCCCAGCCGCTTACACCCTCGATTCAAACACATGCCGCCGGACCCGCGCCAGTGATGCGGTCTGCGCTGTGCGTAACCACCAGTCTCCGCTCGAATCACCGCACCGGCAACCCCCGAACTCTCTCCGGCCTCCAGCATCGCAGCCTGGGCGGCGCATCAGGAGTCGTCCCGTTCATGCTCCCACTCATCTATATAGTTGTGGTCGAGCCGGTCCTCGCGATCCTCCCGCTCTTCCAGCTCGCGGCGCTTCTCTCGCTCTTCGCGCTCCTCGCGGCCATCGCTCATAGCTCTCTCCTCTCTTTCAGTGTAAAAGACCCCGCCCTCTGGCTGAATTCCATCGGCCCCCACGGCTATTCTGCGGAGCCCATTGTGTTGGATCGCGATTTTGCGTGGGTTTCATACCGAGCGACACAAAAAATCCGCAGGACCGTGAGAAAGAAGCCTCCAGATCCTGCGGAATTGGTTACTTTAGCCTTCTATAAGGAATCAGAAGCCGAAGCCTCCGCGCCCAGTGGCTACCGCCACCCGCAGCAGCACAACCCCGTGCTTTGGCACGGTGGCCGTGTAGGTGTCTCCGCTAACTGTAACGCTCTCATGCTTCCAAAGATCGGTCGCTGCGAGCCGCCGGGAGCCAAGCCCGGTGTCGAACTTCAGGTCATCCCACCGGAAGGTGATTTCAGCCGGCTCGTCGCCGCGGTTATAGAGGCCGACGGCATAGGCGTTTCCGCTGAGTTGCCGGATCAGAACCTCTGTCTTGCCTTGTACTGAAAGCCGCTGCACCGGTTGGAATTCGCCCCGATCCTGGTCGATGGCGATCACATCCGGGTTCATGAGGATCGACTTGGTCTCTTCGGTCATGGTGCGCAGGTCGTTGCCCGCCATCAGCGGAGCGGCCAGCATGGACCATAGGCTCATGTGCGTGCGATACTCATCGGCCATCATCCCGCCGTTGCCCACTTCGAGCATGTCGGGATCGTTCCAGTGGCCGACCTTGACGTATTTTGAAATGTCGAGCTGCGCAAAGCCGATGCGCTCCATGGAGCCCCAGCTATCGTTGATGTCGCCCGTGGTGCGCCACAGATTGCCGCCGGCCTTGCCTCCCCACTTCCAAACGTCGTGAGCGCCATACTGGCAAAGGCTATAGACCATGGGACGGCCGGTCTTGAGCAGCGCTTCGCCCATCTTCTGGTAGGCCGCCTGGCTGTCCTGGGTGGTGTTGTCATATACCTCGCCGGCGGTGCATTGGTCATATTTCAGGTAGTCGTAACCCCAGTCCGCGAAGGTCTGGGCATCCTCTTCCTCATGCTTCCAACTGCCCTGGTATCCCCCGCCGCCCACTCTGCCCCAGCACGACTGCGGTCCGGGCGAGGAATAGATGCCGATCTTCAGCCCTTTTGAATGGACGTAATCGGCCAGTGCCTTCATGTCAGGGAACTTGCCGTTGGGAATGATCTTGCCGTTGGCGTCGCGGCCGCTGCTCCAGCCTTCGTCCACCACGATGTAGGTGTAGCCGGCTTTGGCCATGCCGCTTGAAACCATGGCATCGGCAATTCTGCGGACGGTCTTGTCGTCAATCTCGTCGGCGAACTTGTTCCAACTGTTCCAGCCCATGGGAGGCGTACGAACCATGCCGTTATCGGGCAAGTCGCGCAGTTCAGGCGAAGGAATGCGGGTCGGAACTGCCTCATCCTTGCTGACGCGCTCAAACCACCCCTTCAGCACTCCGGCATCGCGGCCGGTGGTCGTCAGTGTCACGTCGATGCGGTTGGGGTTGGTCACCACGCCTTCGTAAACGCGCGTCTGACCACCCCCCGGACCGCCAGCGGCAGCTGCGGCAGGTCTGGCGGCTGCGCCCGGCGCACCTGCGGCAGGTGCTGCGGGCATGGAATTCACCATCTCCAAATGCACCTTCCCGTTTTTCACGGTGCCAGCCAATCCGCGGCCTCGAAACCCCCCACCCTGCCCGGCGACCGGCGGAACAGTGCCAAAGCTCTCACCATTCTGTTGCAACTGGTAGTAGTTCACTCCGCCGTCCTTGATGCGGAAGGCCCAATAGCCGCTCAGATCCGTTTGTGCAGACAGTGCCAAAGCGCCACAGCACACGATTGCGGCCGTCGTGGGGATGACCGGCCAGGAATACAGCTTTCTCATAGAACCTCTTCGTTTCTGCATGATTGCGAAGCCTCCAAATTACCCCTCTGGCAAATGAGCAGTCACTCTTCCGGAATTCGGAAATCGTGGAGACCTCCGGGTTGCTCAGTCTCCGATAAAGTGACCCATGACTGGCGCCGGCCAAACAACGTAACCAGGTGCTACCTGGCCGGATAGCCAACCGATTCTGCATAGAGCGCACGCTTCTCCGCAGCCAGCTTTAGGGTCGCGGCAACATCTGCCGCGTGAATGGTATAAAACCATGCATTCAGCCCCTCGGAGGCGGCAAAGAGATACACGTTCTGACCAATGAACCCTACATCCACCTGGGCGAAGTCGTCTTTTGCTGCGGCCACAAAGACCAGTGTTACGGCGGCATGAGCAGCGGGCGCGGCGCCGATCTTGGCGCGCACATCGCCGCCCACGACCGGGCGCAGCAAATTACGCTCTGCTTCATAGACGTAGACGCCGTCGGCCAGGACCACGTCAAGCTCAATGTCCTGGCTGTTCATGGCAGAGGGCGCTGTGCGGCCCAGTCCCGGCTTCACGTCGCGCGGCCGGTTAACGCCAAATGCCGCCCACAGCAGGTTTGAGAGTGTTTGCACAGGCAGCGGCTGGTTGCTGAAAGCGCGCGTGGTCCGGCGCTGTGAAAGGGCCTGCATCAGCGGCATTCCGGCAGTAATCTGCGGCTTGGGCAACTGAATCGGCTTCAGTTCCTGCGCTGAGACTGTCTGTGCAATCCCAAGCGAAGCCATCAGCGCAAGCAGCGCGGCTGACCGGCGAAAGGAAAAACGGACGGGCATGTGCATGGTTCCTCCTCAAAGTACGCGGCTGGGCACGCCGGCCTCCGGCGGTGTGCGTAAAAGGGGAAGAAATTGCTGCAATGCAACTGCCAAGTCCATCTCCGCTTGAAGTTGTACCAACTTGGGTGCCCCAGGTTTCGATTCTGAGACTTGGGAAAGCATGAACTCAAGGTACGAAATCAAACGGTCAATGACCCAGAGCGCTTCAACCTATACCGACGCGCTCTCGTGCCAGTATAGGCCGCTACGCCCTCGGGTTCAGCGCGTGTAGCGCCCGATCACTCCGACAAAAACGCCAGCGACTGGAGTTGCGTGATATCGAAGGGCTTGCGGCAGCGAATGTTGGCGCAAGACAGCTTGTCGTCGCGTCTTACCATGTATGACTGCGCTTTGGCGAAGCGGGCGCGGTCGCGCTCGTCGGCTCCGCGCGGCAGTTGCGCCCGCTTGCGCCGCACCACCCAGCTAACCTTGTATTCGCCCGCCTGGCCGCATTTGGGGCAGGTGAGGGTATGTGTCCGTTGTTCAGTCGTTTCGTTGAAAAATTCCCGCTCTTCCATTGCTGTCCAACTCCCCGAACTCATCACCCCACGGACGAAAATCCACCCGTGGGCGCGCCGGGGTCTTCCTCTCCGGCAGACTTATTCCATACTATTCTTGTCATGACGAAACGCAAGCCAGGCCGCTTCTCGGTCACCAAAGCCGTCAAAGCCAACGCCCGTGAGCGCGTCGGCCAGCCCAAACCCGCGCGGGTGCTTGATACCGAACCACGCACCGGTCGCGAAACCAAGCACAAGCCCAAGCTGGAAGAGATCATCCGGCAGGAGGAGTAGCGATGGCCAAAGCAGTTGGCATCGGTGGAATCTTTCTGAAAACCCGCGATCCCCAGGCCCTGGCAGCCTGGTACGCCGCCCATCTCGGAATTCAGCCCGCGGAAGCCGGTTCGCTCGTCTTCAGCGGGCCAGAATCCGCGGGAACAACCGTTTTTGCCCACTTCCCCCTCGATACGACCTATTTCGGCGAGGCCGGGCGGCAATCTCCCCAGCAATTCATGGTCAACTTCCGCGTGGACGACCTGGACTGTTTGCTGGCCCAGTTGGCCGCCGCAGGGGTGCGCATTGACCCCAGGCGCGAGGACTACTCCTATGGCCGCTTCGCCTGGATCTGGGATCTGGAAGGCAACCGCGTCGAGTTGTGGCAGCCTGTGCCCGCCGTTTGAGGCAAAATTCGAGCAGTTGCAAGACGGTAAGACGAAATGCAGGACAGATTTGGGGTCAATAACATCCGTGTCGCACTACGTCCTACATATGACTGGCGGGTGTTTTACGGATGTAAGACAGCCGGAACCCAATCTCCAGACCGGTGTAAGACACGCACCCGCCGCAAATGCTCCTGCCTTCGCGTTGCCAACTCCAGCCTATGGATGCTGCACACTATACGGGCCCGGAAGCGGCGGCCCGGCTGGTTTGTCTATCTCCGGCTTGCCGGCCACCGCGGTTCTCTTCGAGTAAATCCGGAACTGCACCACCACGTCCAGCAGCACGGCAACCGGCTTTCCGTCCTTAATTGCTGGCTCGAAGGTGGCTTTGCGAATCGCCTCGACTGCATTCTCGTCCAGCCCAAAGCCGATTGGGCGGCCCACGGCGATCTCTCCCGGCTTGCCGTCCGCGCCGATCACCGTGTGATACAGGGCCATCCCCGCCACGCCATTGGCCTGCGCGTACTCGTTCGATTCCGGCTCGAATGTCGACACCATCCGCGCTTTCTTGTCCACGGTGTTCTGGCGCATCACGGCGGAATCCACGGGCCGGTAGTCGGCCTTGGCCGCCGCTGCCTGGTAGTAGAGCTTCCAGAAATCCGGCATCGAGGCCATCAGCCGATCGTCGAATCCCTGCGCAAAAATATGCTCCAGCGCGTCCTTCAGGGTTTTTGCCGCATGAGCCGGCGAAATGGTGGTGGTCAAGCTGCCGGGGCCGGCAACCTGGTCCGCCGGGCGCTCAGCCGGCTGGGCGGCTGCGGCGCTCCCTGGCGCCGCTTGCTCCTTTGTATTCTTCTTTTTGGGCGTCACCACCTGTTCCCGGTCGATGGTGATTTTCAGCACCTTTTTCTTCGGCGTAATCCTCACCCGATCCACGGCCTTGGTGGGATCCTCATAGGGCAGAGCGCCCAAAAAGTGCAGCCCATAGCGCGCCCCTTCCAGCTCCACCTTGTGTTTGGTCAGGCGCACCCTGTCGATCTGGACCCCGTTCAGCGTGTAAGAGCCCTCCGGCGAGTGACCGATAAGAGCGCCATGCTCGCTGAAGCTCAGGGTGTTATCCAGGTAGCCGCCGCGCAGGTAGAGCGGCTTGCCCACCAGCAGTTGCTTCAGCTCCTCTTCGGTGATGCCCGGCTGTGCGGCATCGGATGTGGAGCTTTGCGCAGTCGCCGGAGTCGGCGCAGCCGCCGGTGCCTGACCCGTTGCAGCAGCCTGCGTCGGAGCTTGCGCCTGTGCGGCCAAACTCAACGCCAAAGCCAGCGCGCAGCAAGTTAGAGCCTTTTGGCTTTTGCTGTAGACTTCCGTGCCCCATCCTTTCCGCTTTTTTCTGCGGAAAGGGTGGGATACCAAACACAATTTCGGTCTACACCATTTCCAAAAATCTAGAGCGCCGATCCGGGCCGCGGCGTCAGCCCCGGTCGAGGGCTTCACGCGAAAATTCAATATAGACAAGAGCATAGGGAACCTTTGCCGCCACTCTAACAGGAATCCACTTCCCCGGCGCAAAGAATCTTACTTTGCCCTGTCGCCGCGGCCGCTGGCGTCTTCAAGATGCTTCAGTCGCCACAGTATCCGCCTGAACAGTCCCAGAATGCGCCGTGTGTCTCGCTGCGTAGGGGCCAGCCTGCGCAGCAGCAGGCGCAAGTCGTGACGGTTGGCCTCCCGCATCGCGCGCGGAGAGTAGCCCGCCGCCGTCATGGCCTCCTCCACCAGCCCAGCCAACAGGTCCAGGTCGCCGCTGGCCGCACTTCTCTCGCCTTCGTCTGCCGCTGCCCTCGAAATTTCCACGCCATTTCCCGCCAAAAACGCCCGCGCCGCCAGCTCATACAGGCACACGGCCACGGCCTGGCCCAGGTTCATTGAGGGCTGCCGCGCGTCGGTGGGAATCTCCACCATCAAATGGCAATAAGACAGATCCTCCCGTGTAAGCCCATGCTTTTCCGGACCAAACACCAGGGCCACGCGCCCGCCGCGTTCCACTTCCCGCCGCACCAGTTGGGCCAACTCAGGCAGCGCAACCACCGGCTGCTCCGGCTTCCGATAGGTCAGTGTTCCCGTGCCCACCACCAGCGTGCAGCGCCGGACGGCCTCTGCCAGCGTCTTGGTCTCGGCCGCATCCGCAAGCAGCTCCGGTGCTCCCACAGCCGACCGTGCCTCGCGCCAGTGCGGCGCATAAGCGGCCACCACCGCCAGCCGCTCAAAGCCAAAGTTGGCCATCGCCCGCGCCGCCGCTCCTATATTGAGGGGGTTGCGCGGCGACACCAGCACCACATCAAGGCAATCGCGTTGGGCGTCAGTTGGCAAGAGACCATTGTAGAGCGGCCAGAGGTGGGTGCCCCATCCTTCCGCAGTCTTATCGCGGAAGGGTGGGAAAGCACAGCCCTCAATCGGCCCGTTCAACAGGAGCGAGCGAAGCGAGTCGAAAGCCCGCCCAGAGCGTAGCCGAAGGGTGCCGCAACGGCCTTGCAATCAACGCCGGTCTCACAGCCTGCGGCAAAATCGCTGCTTTGTATCAGGGCACGACTTTAAAGCCTGCCCTGAGAGGTTGTGACTTTTTTGTTTTCGCACAAAAATCGATGCTGAAAACAAATGGCTTACGGCCTAAAAAATCATGGATAATCAAAAAAGTCACAAACTCTGAGCGTAGCCGAAGGGTGCCGCAAGGGCCACAAAACGACGTGGGCTTTAGCCCCTGCCGCCTGCGCCATTCCAGAGCAAACAACTCATTCGCCGCGGCAATCAATACGTGTTTTCCTCGGAAATCAGGTGACCAGGCAGGTTCGGGCCTGCTTCCCGCTGGCGACCTACGGTTTACAGTTGTGTTGACACCATGAGCAACTTCAAGCTGAAGCCAACCCACGCGCCGGTCCGGGCCTACTACCAGACGCTCGAGAAACTCGGGCAGGGCAAGTTTGACAACGAAGGCAACATCCGCCGGGCCTTCGAGTCGCTGCTTGAAAAGTGCGCGCGCTCGTTCGAGTGGTTTGTGGTGGCCGAGTACCAGATCACCCGCCCCGGCAAAAGCCCTCTGCGGGTGGATGCGGCTGTGCTCGACGCCTTCAACCTGCCGCGCGGCTACTGGGAAGCCAAGGACGAAAAAGACGACCTCACCGCCGAGATGAACAAAAAGTTCGCCGCCGGTTATCCGCGCACCAATATATTGTTCCAGGCTCCAACCCGCGCCATTCTGGTGCAGGATGGCTTGCCGTTGACGATAACATTTGCGGCGGAGTGCAAAAAGCCATGCCGCGAGAGCGGTAAAATCGCTATCAAGATCGTTCGGCCCCATGGACAATCTCTCTAAACAAGAGCGAAGTGAACGGATGTCCCGCATCAAAGGCGAGGACACGGGGCCGGAGATGGTTGTTCGCCGTCTGGTACATGGCATGGGTTTCCGCTACCGGCTTCATGTACGCGATCTCCCAGGAACGCCGGACATGGTTTTCTCCAGGCTAGGCAAGATCATCTTCGTTCATGGGTGCTTCTGGCACCTGAACCATGCACATAACCATTTGGCGACCCCTGGGGATCCTGGTTTAAAACAGTAGGGACGCGGAGTTGCGAGCTTCGCGAACCGATTCCCAGGAGTCACCCAAATGGTGAGTAATGAAAACC
>Ga0255354_1001343_pt1 | contig 14362 bp, 8 predicted proteins | sample HBST50metaG_FD_189942 | JGI IMG/M metagenome (GOLD analysis project Ga0255354, IMG submission 189942) | Peat soil microbial communities from Stordalen Mire, Sweden - H.B.S.T50 | ecosystem: Environmental > Terrestrial > Soil > Wetlands > Peat | place: Sweden: Norrbotten County, Stordalen Mire...
GAAAGAGGCGGGCAATGCGGGTGGCGCGTGCGGAGGATAGTTCCCAATTGGAGTCAAATTCGGCGGTGTGGATGGGAATGTTGTCGGTGTGGCCCTCAATGCGCAGGTCGTAGGGAGTGCGGCCGAGCGAAGCGGCGATCTGGCGGAGGGTGGGAAGAGTCTCAGGGCGCGGGGTGGCGGAGCCGGAGTTGAAGAAGCCCGCCTCGCGCAGACTGATGACTAAGCCGTCGCGGCCCATCTGGATGGAGACGGTGTGCTGGGCCACCTGATTGGAGAGGGTTTGCTGGAGTTCGCGGCGGACTTGATCGAGGTCGTCCTTGACCTTGGCGGGGGCGAGCACATCCTCCCCCATGACGATGTTCATGGGGGCAACCGCTTGTTCAGAGCCGCCAGCGACGCCCTTGGAGTGAAGCCGTGAAGACTCTGGGAAGATGCCTAGGGATCTGAAAGCGGCGTCGACGGATTCGGTGACCTGTGCCTGCTTTTTCTGATCGGCTTTGGCAAAAGCAAATAGGACGACAAAGAGAGCGAATAGCAGAGTCATGAAGTCAGCATAGGAAACGAGCCAGCGATCTAGGCTGGCGTGCTTTTTGGGGCGCGGTCTCATGCGGCGCGCTCTTTCTGACTGTCGGCGGTGTGATCGAGGAAGCCGGAGAGCTTGACCTCGAGCATGCGCGGGTTCATACCTTCGAGGATGGAGATAACGCCTTCCAGCATCATTTCGCGGCACTGGTGCTGTTCGTGCATGTGAAGGCGCATTTTGCCAGCGAAGGGAAGAAAGAAGAGATTGGCTATGCCGACGCCGTAGATGGTAGCGACGAAGGCGACGGCGATTCCACGGCCGACCTCCTGGATGTTGTCGAGATGTTGCATGACCTGGATGAGACCGAGGACCGCACCGAGGATTCCGATGGTGGGAGAGAATCCGCCTGCAGACTCGAAGACGAGGGGAAGGCGCTCTTCGCATTCGGCGGTGGAGTCGAGTGTGACACGCATGATCTTGCGCAGCTCGGATGGTTCCGTGCCGTCGACGGCGAGCATGAGAGATTGTTTGAGGAAGGGGTCATCGATGGTGCGCAGGTCGGAGTCGAGGGAGACGACGCCGTTGCGACGGGCCTTGTTGGCGAAGGAAACCAACAGACGGACGAGCTGGTCATGCTGCTTGTGGGGCGCGGCAAAGATGTGGCCCAGGCTGCGGAAGGCAGCCAGAACGGTTTGCATCGGGAACTGAAGGAGTACGGCACCCATGGTGCCGCCGAAGACGATGAGGGCGGCGGTGGGTTGCAGTATCTGTCCTAGGTTGCCGCCCTCGATGAGCAGCCCAGCGACGATGCCGGCGACAGCCAGGAAGACACCGCCAATGCTTGATTTATCCATGAGCATTTTCTCCAACAACCGGGCGCGGATGTGCCGGCGCGAACGTTCAACGGCCGGGGGCTGGATCGCGCGGCGCGGAATTGGACAGGGGAGAGAGGTCTAGGCTGGCGAGGGAGACGACGCGCTGCAGGTCGCCATACGAGGGCAGGCGGCGGGCGACGGAGACCAGGAGGTGGGCACGATAGGCGAGCACGCGTTCGGTGACCTCGGCACAGTCTTCGCGGACGATCAGCTTTTCGCCATTGATGAGAGTGAGCATGGTGTCTGGCGAGGCCTCGGCGGTCTTGAGCAGGTCGCTGTTCAAAACGATGGGGGTGCCGTTGAGCCGGGTAAGTTCGATCATGGCCGTATAACTCCTTTTGAAGTGGTTATCGGCAGTGGGCGGAAAAGAATAAAAATTAGAGCTAAGGGGCAGGAGTGTCTCGGTGTTGGACAGAATGAAGGGACAGTAAAGTCCGGAAAGACGAAGCCGAAGAAGGGGCCAGATGCAGCGGTACCACCCGAAGCGGCAGCCCAGGGCTACACAAAAGAATGGGAGCAAGCAATCGGGATAGGGACCGCAAATCAAATGCATCCACAAGGAGTACCCCATGTCCCTGGGTGTCTTGAATAACCTCAGTGCGGTCTATGCGACCAACAATCTGAACAACACAAGCAACAGCCTGTCGAAGGTGTTGCAGCAACTGTCCTCCGGTTCGAAGATCAACTCCGGTTCAGACGACGCGGCCGGCCTTTCGCTGGTGGATGGTCTGGCGGCCAATTCGGCAGCCTTGACCCAGTCATCGACGAACGCCAGTGAGGGCACAGGTCTGCTCCAGGTAGCGGATGGCGCCCTCTCGCAAGTGACAAGCCTGCTTAACCGTGCCGTGACTCTGGCTACCGAAGCCTCGAACGGCACCCTGACCACTACCCAAACGGACGCGGCTAACCAGGAGTACCAGTCGATTCTGGCCGAAATCAGCAACATTGGATCAACAACCACCTACAACGGCACGGCAGTCTTTGGCACTACCGTAAGCATTTATACCGGAGATTCCACGACTTCTGGCGCATCCGTCGACCAGTTGACGATCAGCAAACTGGATGCGACTTCAACGTCGGGTTCAGCTGTGGGCGACACCAGTGGCAAGATAGCGTACACCGCGGCGACTACCTCCTCGGCTGCTACTATCAGCTACTCTGCATCGGCTGGCGTTGCCCTGGGTACCACCAGTTTGACTGGCACCTCAACCACGCTTGCACAAGCAGCAGCACAGAAAGCCCTGACGGCTCTGAACAGTGCCATCACCGCAGTGTCAGCGCAAGACGGCTACATCGGCTCGCAGATCAACACGCTGAACTCGGTGAGTACGGTGCTAAGCACGCAACAGGAGAACGTGGAGTCGGCGCAAAATGCGGTGCAGGCCACCGACTACGCGTCGGCTACCTCCTCCATGTCCAAGTACGAGATTCTGAGCCAGACCGGCATATCGGCATTGGCCCAAGCCAACAGCGTGCAACAGGAAGTGACCAAGCTGTTGCAGTAAGCGGGGACCCCGGATACAGGTTTGTGTCGCGGAAAATCAATCGGCGAAGAGCCGCCAACCAAAGGAGGGCGTCCGCGAGGACGCCCTCCTTTGCGTCAGAGCGACAGCTATGAGGTTTTTCCAATCGGTTCCAATGTAGGCTGGATATCCAACTGCTTGAGGTAAAGGTGGAGGGTGCGATGAGCATAGGGCTGAGTTTCGGGTCGCCGACGAGTGGAGACGGATTCGACGTAACCGCAACGGTCTCTTCGATCGTGGCGAACCTGCAAAACGTGGAGACGCCATGGAAAACGCAGTTGACAACATTGGAGAGTGAGGACACGGTGCTGTCGAGTCTAGGTACGCTGATGTCTACTCTTTCCAACGACATGAGCACCTTGACGGACGCAACAGGGGTCCTGTCGGTGAAGTCGGGATCCAGCTCTAACACTGACGTCCTTGAGTTGACTTCGGCCTCGACCACGGCGATAGCGGGTACGCACACCGTGGTTGTGAACTCTCTGGCGACGACCTCCAGCGGCTACTTGACCGAGGTTACGAACTCATCGGATACGCTGTCGGGCTCCATTTCAATCACGGTGGGCAGTGGGACCGCGCAGAAGATCACCTTGGATTCTTCGGACAATACTCTGTCGGGTCTGGCGTCGGCGATCAACTCGGCTGGAATTGGAGTGACGGCAAGCGTGCTTACTGACTCGTCCGGTTCGCGGCTGAGCTTGGTATCGGGCACGTCGGGAGCAAACGGAAATCTGACTGTCAGCTCGTCGATCACTGACAGCAGCAACTCCGGTGCATCGTTGAGCTACAAAAGCCCAGTGACAGGTACGGACGGCTCTCTGACTGTTGATGGCGTGGACTTAACGATTTCCTCGAATACGGTGAGCAACCTGATCCCCGGCGTCACCTTCCAAGTATTGGCGAAAAGCAGCAGCGAAGTGCAGGTGGTGATTGGTAACTACAATACCGGGGTGGAAAGCGCTGTAAGCACCATGGTTGCCGACTACAATTCGCTAATCAGCGCCATCAACACGCAGGAAGGAAACGATAGCTCTGGGAATGCTGAACCATTGTACGGATCTCCTACACTCTCCCTGCTGCAGCAGAATATTCTGAACGGCATCAATACACAGAATCCTAACGGATATTTGACGTCGATCACCGACTCTTCGGATACGCTGTCGGGCTCCATCTCGATTTCGGTGGGCAGCGGGAGTGCGCAGACGATCTCGCTCGACGACACTACGGGTTACACGCTTTCCGACCTGGCATCAGCAATTAATTCTGCCAGCATTGGAGTGACGGCCAGCGTGTCGACCACGAGTACTGGATCGAGCCTGGTTCTGGTGTCGAATACCACTGGCTCCAGCGGAGCTCTGAAGGTGACCTCGTCGATTACGGATTCGACGACGAGCAAGTCTCTCGCGTACACCAACTCATCGGATATTACCGGCCTTACCACTCTTGGAATCAGCGTCAATAACGACGGAACACTCTCTCTGAACACCACCTCTCTGAATTCGATCTTGAATTTGGATTACAGCGGAGTGCAGGGACTTTTTCAGAACGCGAACAGTTGGGGCGTGACGTTCTCCACCATGCTGACGGAGTCGGGATCCACCTCTTCAACGGGCATTCTGAAGCTCGCCAAGAACTCCAACAGCAGCATCGAATCCACGCTGAATGCTGATATTGCGAGGGAAGACTTGCTCATCTCTTCCGAGTCCAAGAGTGTTACAACCGCTCTGAACAGCGCTAATGAAACTATGCAGGAGATTCCGATGCAAATCAGTGAGGTCAATGAACTGTATTCGGCGATCACCGGCAATAGCAGTTCGAGCTAGGATTTGACCGCAGAACTTGTGCGTCGTGATAGGGCCCAGCGGTGCCCCACCCTGGGCGCAAACACAAAGACGCGTCAAGGGTGGGCACTCTGCCGTGCCATAGATACATGCGGTCAAAAAACTAGGGGGAGAAGACTCTCCAAGGAGCAATGAGACGATGGGAAGTTATCGGGAACACGCGTTGGACGGCGCTTCGGCATTGGATCTGGTAGTGGCGCTGTATGACGGCATCCTGCGATTTCTGTATGAAGCAGGTGAGGCGGTGGAGCGCGGAGACCCGTTGGGGCGGCGGATGGCAGTGAAGCGGGCTCTGGATATCATCATCCACTTGCAGGCGCGGTTGCGCATGGATGTGGGAGGACGGCCTGCGGAGGTTCTAAGCGAGTTCTACGCATCGATCTTCGCGCAGATTCTGCAAGCGTCACAGTCGGCTTCTCGGCAGAAGTTCGATCATGCGATTGAATGCGTGCGTACGGTGCGGGATGCCTGGAAGCAGGTGGCGAAAGAACCTACAGCGAACGCAGGATTGCCGCAGATGGCCTCAGCGCCGGTGCACGGGCTGGCGAGCTTTGAATGCGGCGATACTGCAGGGGATGCAGCGGGCACAAGCTGGACGGTGTGAAAGATCTTGTTCAGCTCACTTAGCCGGCGACGGTGAGTTCTTCTTCCAATTGCTGTTTCTGGTAAAGGCTGGCGTAGTAGCCGTCCAGAGCGAGCAGTTCGTCGTGGCGGCCCAACTCGACGATCTGGCCGTGATTGAGCACGGCGATCTGATCGGCATTACGCACGGTGGAGACGCGATGGGAGATGAGGATGGTGGTGGAAGCTGCGGTGTAGTCGCGCAGGCCGCCCAGAATGCGCTCTTCGGTGTAAGTGTCTACGCTGGCCAGGGCGTCGTCGAGGATGAGGATGGCGGGACGGCGGAGTAGGGCGCGGGCAATGGCGGAGCGCTGTTTCTGACCTCCAGAGAGGGTGACGCCGCGTTCGCCTACCATGGTCTCGAAGCCTTGAGGAAACTCCTCGAACTCCTTGCGGATGTGGGCGGCTTCGGCGGCTTTGAGTAGGTCGTTGGCGCTGGCATTGGAGGCGCTGAAGGCCAGGTTCTCACGGATGGTTTCACTGAACAGGAAGGTTTCCTGGGGCACCATGCCGATGTTGCGGCGCAGCACGGCGAGCGGATAGTCGCGCACTGGGCGATTGTCGACAAGCAGTGAGCCTTCGGGCGCTTCGTATAGGCGTGCGATCAGGTTGATCAGGGTGGACTTGCCGGAGCCGGTGGGGCCGACGATGGCCAGACTGGAACCGGCGGGGATCTTGAGTGAGATGTTGCGCAGAACCGGGGTTTCGCCGTAACTGAAACTCAGGTTGCGGAACTCGATTTCGCCATGGATGACGGTATCCGCAGGAATATCGGGATCGGCGGCGCTGTCATCGATGGCTGGCTCGGCGCGCAACAGTTCGTCAATGCGCTGGATGGAGGCGGTGCCGCGCTGAAAGAGATTGATTACCCAGCCCACGGCGATGATGGGAAAGGTGAGCATGATCATGTAGGTGTTGAAGGCCACGAAGTTGCCGACGCTGATGCGATGGGCAATGACCAGATGGCCGCCAGCCAGCAGAGTGATCACCATGGATAGGCCGAGGATGAATTCGAGGGTGGGCCAGAGCATGCCCATGAGTTGAACCAGGCGGAGTGCGCGGGCGATGTACTGGCGGTTGAGTTTCTCGAAAAGGCTAATCTGTGACTCTTCGCGGGCAAATGCGCGGACTAAGCGTGCACCAGAGTAGTTCTCCTGGGCTTGGGAGGAAATCTCAGAGAAGCTGACCTGGATCCGCTCGAAGCGATCGTGAATTCTGCGGCCGAAGTATTGGACGAGGATGCTGGCGACGGGCATGGGCGCCAGGGCTACCAGGGTGAGCCAGGGGCTGATGCGAAGCAGGAAGAAAAGTGCGCCAACCGTAAAAAGGACGGTATTGGCGCTGTACATGATGGCTGGGCCGAGCAACATGCGCACGGCGCTGAGGTCGTTGGTCATGCGGGCCATGATGTCGCCGGTGCGGTAGCGTTGATAGAAGCCCGAGTCCTGCTGCTCCAATTTGCGGAAGAGGTCATTGCGCAGGTCGAACTCGATCTCCCGGGAGATGCCGATGAGAATCCAGCGCTGGGAGTAGAGGAATATGCCCTTGACGAGAGAGATGGCGACCAGCAGTCCGGCGAAGAGCAGAATGGTCTCGCGGGTGGGTCTTCCTTTTTGGAGTGCGTCAATGGCCATTCCCAGCACTCGGGGGAACTGAACCGCCGCTATATTAGTGCCGATGCAGGCGAGGCTGCCCCACAGGTATCCCCAGCGATAGCGGCGCATGTAACCGAAGAGGGGGGCGAGGTCGCGGAACATGGTTTTATTCTACCCAACGCAAAAGCGTCAAACGGCTGAAAATACGGTAAATATGCGATAAGCGGCTGATTGCAGAAGAGTAAACTCGAATGCCCGTCACCGCGTTTGATGCGGCACTCTTCATCCGAGGGATCCGCATGCCGGATTTTCTACGCTTATAAAGCAGTAAATGTGCGTGAGTCTGGCTGTTGCGGACCAACGGATAACAAAAAAGACCGGAGCGGGAGACGCTAAAGATTGCGCATCCCGCTCCGGTGTTGGGGATAAATCGAAAGACTAGAAGTTCAGTCTTCCAGAGAATTGGAAGTCGCGGCTGCCCGAACTGCCAGTGGCTGCGCTTACGGTTCCAAAGGTGTTGTTATCGACGCCGACGTTAATGCCGCTAAAGGTGACATGGTTGGTTGCGTTGGTGCAATCAGCCGCGAAGACGAACTTGATGCTCTCCTTGGTGATGTCGAACGTTCTGCGCAGGCCCATGTTGATGTTGTAGGTGGAAGGGTTGCGCAATCCGTATGCGGCGCTGCGCGGTGCATCGCCGATCATGAATTGTCCGGGGTTGCAGAAGGGGCCGGAGGTGGCTGTGCAAGCAGCCAGTGCGGTGCCCTGCGGAGCCTCTGTGTTGTTGCCAACGTAGCCTTTGGCGTAGGAGATGCCACCGGCGGTAGGCGCCTTGCCCAAGGTGCGGGCGTTGATGCCTTTACCCCAGCTTCCGTTCTGCCGCACGCTCTTGGAAGTGTAGCTTGGGTTGAGATCCGGCATGCAGGTACCGGCAGTGGGCTGGTAGGTGCTGGTGCAGGAGGAGGCGACAACTAGCTGCGGTGTTCCGTCGTCGTAGCTGAAGACCGTCGAGAGGCTCCATCCGCCGGCAAGCTGGCGGACGAAGAAGTTGTTGGCTCCGATTCCGTTTTTGCCAAACGGCGACTTGTAGGTGCCGTAACCCGTCAGGATGTTGGGAATGCTGTTGGCGCTGATGGAGCGATCGGCGCGGTTGGCGACCGATCCTTTTCCGTTCAGCGAGACGCTTGCGGGGATGGCATAGCCGCTGCGCATGGTGCCGGCATCATCCAGGTTTTTGGAGTAGGTGTAGTTCACGTTGAGGGTGAGGCCGTGAGCCAGTTTGTGCTGCAGCGACGCTTGCAGGGAGTGGTAGCTGGCGTTGGCCGACTGGCTTCCCCAAGTATCGGTAGTGCCACTGAACTGCGGCATCCAGGTGAGCGCTTGGCCGATGGTGGTCTTGCCTGCACCGGTGGAGGTGGCCGCAGCCGCTCCATAGCTGGTGTAGGGCAGAGTGATGGCGGGCAATCCTGCAGCTGCGGCCTTGGTATTTGCGGCCGCGAGATTGGTAGAGGTAGCCGGCAAGTTTAGTGTTGTTCCCAACGCGTAGTAGATTGGATCGATTTGCCCGGAGTACTTACCACGCATGTAGCCGTTGGCAGAGGAGCCGGCGCCGGTAATGAAATGACTCTCACTGCCGGTGTAATTGACGGTCAATACGAGGTTGCTCGCAAGTTCGCGCTGGATACCGAAGTTCCAGAAGCTGAACTCGGGAGAACGTCCAGAGAGATAGGGATCAGCATAACCGGGTGCTGCAGAAGCTGTTACGAATGCTCCGGCGTTGCTGACGGTATTGCCTACGTTGAGGGTCTGGCTGACTGCGCCCGGAGCGGTGATTGCCGGAACGGTATAGCCCGGGCCGCCAAAGTTGTTGTTGGATAGGCCCATCGACGCAAAGCCCGTGCTGTTGTTCAGGTAGAAGGCCGGGCCGGCAGATGCGCCCGCCGCTCCGTCGGTGTATGAAGGAGAGCTGGTAAAGCCGAGCTGCGAAGGGCCGTTGTAGGTGTTGCCTGCGCCGCCGGTTCCACCACCATGGGAGTAGACCAGCGAATACGCGGCGCGAATAGTGGTCTTGGGAGTCAGTGAATAGGCAAAGCCCACGCGCGGGCCCCAGTTCTTCCAGTAGGTCTTGATCGGGGTTGTGCAATTGCAACTGACGCTGGAACCGCCCCAGTTGCCAGCGAACTGCAAGGCGCCATTGTTGCCTGTGACTGGATTGGCGATGTTCGGGTTGAGGAACGAGAAGCGGTTGTGAACTTCACGGTAGGGCGGGTTATCATCCCAGCGCAGACCAAGATTGAGGGTCAGCTTAGGGGAGATCTTGTAATCATCCTGGAAGTACGGAGAAATCGTGTTGTAGCGTCCGCCCAGGGTCGAGAAGGGCTGAAGGGTAATGCTGGTGCTGCCGACTGCGCCCAGCATATAGCTGGCGTAGGAGTAGCCGGTGCCTGTGCCATAGGAAGCTCCGCTGACCGCAGCCGTTTCGTTGGTGCTCCAGTTCAGCTGGAGGTTGGAGGTCGGTCCGTCATAGGTATCGGCATTCATTTGCAGCCACTGCATCTGCATGCCGAAGGTCATGGCGTGCTTGCCTTTGATCCAGAGCAAGTTGTCAACGCCTGTATAGGATTCAGAGACGGTGGTCGCGGTTACCCCCGAAGAGCCCGCTCCCCATTGGAAGGGAGCATTGCTGCCGGCGAAGTTGCTGGTTGGGAACTCGGTTACAGCTTGGCCGTTGGCAGGAACACCAGTGAAGGTGATTCCCATGTTCTGTGCTTCCCATGCTTTAACACCCTGAGTGATGTTGCGGAGTGGCGGGCCGCCAAAGTTGCTGAATCCGAATTTGAACTGGTTCACTATATTCGGAGTGATGGTGTAGGAGTCGGAGAGATCGGCCCAGTGACCGGCAACCTCGGAGTACGTGGTCGGCGTGTAGGGGGCGGGAATGATCATGTTAGACGAAGAGGTGTAGGGGACAGCCTTACGATTGCCGCCGGTGATGGTGCCGGAGATGGTCTGCTTGGGCGAGATGGTGTAATCGAAGCGGCCCGAGTAGAGCCAGTTGTCATAACCGCTGGGGGTGCCACCGATGTAGTTGTTCTGGATGCCCGAGCTTGAAGGAGCAGGCAAGAACGATTGCATGGTCTGTGCGATGGGAGAGAGCTGGCCCTGGGGGATCACGTTGGTGATCGTACCTGTAGGATTGCCATTTGCTCCCATGCCCGTGCCGGCGGACTGACCATAGGCGTAGCGGCAAGGACCGGTGGTGCTATTGGCGGTGCAAGCGGCCTGAGAGGTGGGATCGTAGATCGTGTATCCGGGGCCGCCGTTGGCCTTAAGCAATTCGCTGAAGTCGCCCTGGCGCATCAGCAAGGTGGGAACGCTGGTGGCCGCGTAAGAGGGAGCGTTGCGGATGTGGGTCTTGTCATAAGCCGCGAAGAAGAAGAGCTTGTCGTGGCCGTTGAAAAGGTGAGGAATGACGACTGGTCCACCAACGGTGATGGAAAACTCATTCTGGTGATCGACAGGCTTGCCGACCGGAACGGTGGTGACGACGCCGTTGACTAGCTTCGCCTGTGTTGCATAAGCGGCTGTGAAACCCCAGGTGTCGAATATGGTGTTACGGACAAAATCGACGACCGAGCCATGAAGCTTGTTGCCACCGGTCTTCATGGAGTAGTTTACGGAACCCGCGCCCTGATACTCGGCCGACTGGCCGCTGGTGAGCGCGCCGATTTCGCCGATGCCTTCAGAGGGGACAGCGTTCAGGATGGGACGGTTGTCGCCGATCTGGCTGATAGTCGTCATTGGAATGCCGTCTAGGTAGACTTCCTGGACACGATTGGCGGTACCGGAGAAGAGTGTGGAGCGGCTGCCGCTTTGCGCACCAGGGAGAAGGTTGGAGAACGAAGTTACGTCGCGTTGCTGGCCGGAGAGCAGGATGGGGAGTTCCATGAACTCCTGGCTCTGGATGGTCGACCCGAGAACTGCGTTGGCGGTGTCAAGCGAGGGAGGAGCTTCACTCACGGTAACCGTCTCTTGCTGATTACCGACCTGCAGAACAGGATTCAGACCGAAGACCATGTTCTCATGGAGTTCGATACCTTCCTGCACGATCACTTGAAAGCCAGGTGCCGACACCTTCAGCTTGTAGGTACCGACAATCAGGGGGCTTACTTGGTAGACGCCAGCGGATGAAGATGTGCGCTTGGTTTCTACGCCCGTAGCAATGTTGATAGCGGAAACGTCAGCATTGGGAACGACAGCGCCGGTTGAATCGGTGACGACGCCGTTAATGGCAGCATCGCCGCCGTTTTGTGCCGCGGCCGGAAAGGCCGCACATCCCAGACAGATTGTCAGAGCGAGTAAGAATCGCGCTGCAAGTGTCCAGCATCCGACGCCCATTGGGGGCGCTTTAATCACATTTGTAAGTGTTTTCATACCGTAGCCTCGAATAGCCTCCATGAAGAAACATTGATGCCATTTTTTAGAAGTGGTCCAGGCGCATCTGGTCTGACCACGCAGGAAACGGTATGCCTCTGGTAGAGCAATTGTCAATAGAAAAATATATTGTCTTTTGACTCAAAAAGATACGAATGTGGGTCTGGACTGGAAATGGAACACGCTGTAGACGCGCGGCGGCGCGTTTCTGTTGCGCATCCTTGACGGCATCGTTCAAGTCGCTGACGATTCGTATCTTGTGTGATTTCAGGCGAAAAGAGAAACCATCTTTTTCTGCGACGGGGAAGAATACCTTTGCTCAACTAACCGCTGTTTCAGAACGCCCGGACGGAAGATATCGGAGGGGTAGGAACTGCGATTAACAGTGCTTCGCCAGAGGATAACCCCGCTGCGGAGGCATTTACGCGGATGCGACCCGAAGCTGCCGTAGCGCGCAAGATCAAGGTGGTCCTACCAGCGTACAGCCGGTGTTGCGGAAGCAGAAAGGGCTCATGGTCAGTACTACTTCCATTGTCGGTCGCGACGAGTTGCGCCGGTCCGTCTATGGTGAATTGGACTTCTTCGGTAGCATCCGGGATGCGAATGCCGGCGTCATCGACAGCCGTTGCGGTGATAACGACCACATCGTTGAAGTTGGGAGCGAGGGTGGTTCTGTCGGCGACAAGTTCAATGCGCGACGGCTTGCCCGCAGTGCGGAGTTCGTCTTGAGCCACCTGTTTCCCCTGGCGATAGGCTACGGCCTTCAAGGAACCGGGCGCAAAGGGAACGGTCCAGGTGAGCGGTGTGGCGTCCGGGTGCAGGCTCTGACGACCCAGTGAGACGCCGTTCAGGAAAAGTTCTACCTCGTCGCAGTTGCTATAGGCCTCAACGGATTCAAGGTGGGAGGCGGTATTGCGGGGTGTCCAGTCTGGGAGCAGCGGTTCCTGCAAGTCTGCCTGGACTGACTCGTATCCAGGATCGAGGGCGGCTTTCTCAGATGCTCCTACGCGGCGGACGAGATGCACAACCGGTTGAGCGGCCCACCAGCTCTGCCGTTCCCAGCCGCGTGGATGAGGCTGGCCAGTGCGGTCCAACAGGCCAAATGGACGGCTGATCATCGGCCATTGGCCGGCTTCGCCTAGATAATCTATGCCCGTCCATAGAAACTGGCCGGAATAGGGCGGGTTGTCGCGGAGCGCCAACCAGGAAGCGCGATCGTGAATGTTTTCGGTTCCCAGAATCCTGCGCGAGGGTTTTTGGGCGTGAGCGGCCAAAATCTCATTGACCCGATAATTTTGCCCAACCACATCGAGCATGTCGGCCAGCCCGTTATCGTAGTCGTGGCTTACGTTGGGACGGAATAGGGCCTGCGTGACCGGCCGCGTCGAGTCGTTTTCGTGGAAGACAGAGATCAGGCTGGCAAGGATGCCGTGTGCAAGCTCAGTATGAGGCGTGTCGTGAATTTCATTGCCGGCGCTCCACAGGATGATGCTGGGATGGTTGCGGTCGCGGCGTACGGTGTTGCGGGCGTCGATCAAGGACCATTGCTTGAAGAAAAGGTGGTAGTCGTAGGGGTTCTTGCCCACCGTCCAGCAGTCGAACAACTCGTCCATGACCAGAAGGCCCATGCGGTCGCAAAGGTCAAGAAACTGCGGCGAGGGCGGATTGTGCGCGGTGCGAATGGCATTGACGCCCAAAGCGCGCAGGGCCGTCAGCCGGCGCTCCCAGATGGAGGCGGGGACGGCAATGCCCACAGCCCCGCCATCGGCATGGAGTGCGACGCCTTTGATCTTGAAGTTGCGGCCATTGAGCCAGAAGCCGGTGGCGGCATCGAAGTGGAACTCGCGGATACCGAGAGGGATCTCTTCGTCGTCGGTGATCGAGCTGGTTTTCTTGAGGTCGGAGCCGGATTGGAGGCTGACCAGAACGCGATAGAGCGACGGATGGTCGAGGTCCCACAGTTGTGGCGAGGGGACGGGGTATTCGCCGCTAAAGTGTGAATTTGCGCCGGGGGCAATGGCCTGCGCGGGCAAGACAAACATGCCCGCCGCATTTCCATCCGGAGCAATCAGATGAACCTCGATTTGAGCGTGCTGAGTCGCAGCGGAGTCGTTGACCACCGTGCTCTCGACACGCACCATAGCCCGGTTGGCCGTTACAACGGGAGTGGCCACGAATGTACTCCACGGCTCCAAATGCACATTCTGCATAAGTACCAAGCGGACAGGGCGATAGATTCCTCCACCCTCGTACCAGCGCGAGGCAGGCTGTTTTGATGTGTCACAACGGACAGCGAGGACGTTGTGCACCCCAGGGCCGAACTGGACATGGCCGGTGAGGTCATAGAAAAAGCTTACAGATCCGTTGGGGCGCTGGCCCATATGATAGCCGTTGATCCAGACATCACTGTTAGCCATCACGCCGTCGAACGCTATGTAGACGCGGCGATGGGCATCTTTGGCGGAAAGGGAGAAGGTTTTGCGGTACCAGGCAACGCCGGTGGGGAAGTATCCTCCGCCTTGGCCGCTGGGATTCGCCTTGTCGACAGTGCCGGCGATGCTCCAGTCGTGCGGGACTGTGACGCCATCCCAGACGGTGTCGTTCAATCCGGGCTGTTCCCCGTGAGCCACATCTCCCAACTGGAACTTCCATTGCGCATTGAAATCGACGATTGTGCGTGCGCGAGCCTCCGCCTGTACAGCAGACGATGAGAGAACGGAAAGCGAAAGCGCTGCGAACAGAAGAATTAGTTTGGAAGACTTCATCGGCAACTCCTGAACAAAATGAGTCTGATTTCCGGCGATAGGCAGGTGGCCAGCTACGCGGGCCAGAATCTCAACTTTAGTTTCATCGCGCAAAGAAATGAGGCAAGAATGAAAAGAAAATAGTAGACTTATTTCTATAGAAAAAACAATTCCGTCCTGGAATTGTTTTCCATAGGCTCCTGTTG
>Ga0255354_1001352_pt1 | contig 14270 bp, 11 predicted proteins | sample HBST50metaG_FD_189942 | JGI IMG/M metagenome (GOLD analysis project Ga0255354, IMG submission 189942) | Peat soil microbial communities from Stordalen Mire, Sweden - H.B.S.T50 | ecosystem: Environmental > Terrestrial > Soil > Wetlands > Peat | place: Sweden: Norrbotten County, Stordalen Mire...
CTCGGTTCAAACCCGCTGGTCAACGATCAAAATGCCGGGCCAGAGGAGAAAATCCCCTTTTCCACCTGCCGGTTGGGGGATTTTGCAAGAGGCTCAGAGGTTTTTTATAAGCACTTTACAAAACAAGAAGCGAAGCAAAAGCGCCCCTCCAAAAAAATTATGGAAGCCCCCCTTCGAGGGGGTACAAACCGGTCAAGTCCCTGACATCTTGAACCGCTTATCTTGATTGTGCGCGGGGTGGGGGCAACGATCTGCAAATAGGCTGCTCGCGACGAAGGAATATCGACAGATCATTCGGAGATGCCGATAGTGAGTCCGAAATACTGGTCCGGACAGAAATGAAGACCTTGTAGCTCTTCCGTGCGCATGTATCCCCAATGGTCAGGTCCGAAGGAGATACGTGCGGCGGCAAGGATGGATTGACGCAGAGGGCTATTCAGCTTTTTTGGTGCAAGCTTGGAACCCGGCGCACCTCATGTAGCGATTCGACTGACCGGGTACCGTGCCTACAGCTGCAAAAAACAGTAGCTCCGTACGAGATTTGCCGCAAGAGCAGAAACGGCAATGATGGGGCGAATAGAACACGAACGGAGCGCATACCATGGGCTGGTTCAATGACATAAAGATCGGCAAAAAGCTGATCGGGGCATTCATTCTTGTCGGCGTCATCACCGCCGTCGTCGGCTTCATGGGCATCAGCAACATGGGCAAGATTGCCAGGTTGGCGGCTTCGTCTTATGCCAATGAAACCCTCGGAATTTCATATCTCAAGCAGGCCGATATCGAACTGATCCATATGGACCGGGCTGAAAAGAATCTGTTGCTGGCCAGCACCACTGAAGACCGAGACCATTACAAGGGCCGTATCGAGGCTGACATTGCACTCGTGAATGGCAACCTGGAAAAGGCTCGACCACTGGTGCGCACCGACAAGGGCAAGGATCTGCTTGCGAAGTTCGATCAGAGCTGGAGGGGATACCAGGAGGTCGCGGGCCAGGTAATATCCCTGGCGGAGAAGGATCACCTGGAAGAGAAGCGAGCGTCTCTGGATCTCTCCGTTGGTCTCGGCCGCCAAAGAGGGGATGCAGCGGAGAGCGTGCTCGCTGAGATGGTAGCCGATAAGGAAAGCACTGCCGAAAAGGCTGCTCAGATAACCGGGGAGACCTACCAAAGCAGCCGCATGTTGATGCTCATCCTGGTGGTGGGAGGCATTCTGTGCGGTCTTGGACTTGGTTTCTTCATTGCACGCAGCATCTCAAGGCCACTGGCGGAGTTGGCGGAAACGGCAAAGCATATCTCTCTGGGCGACGTGGACCAGAGCGTGGACTACCGCTCGGGCGATGAGGTTGGCTCGCTGGCCGATTCCTTCCGCGCCCTGGTGGATTACATTCACGAGGTTTCCGGGCTGCTTGAACAAATTGCCGAGGGCGATTTGACCGTCGCGGTGAGAGAGCGCTCGGCGAAGGATAAGCTGATGCAGTCTCTGACTTCGATGGTGGAGAAGCTGAACAGCACCCTGCGCGACGTGGCAGACAGCGCCACCAACGCAAGTTCGTCGGCGCAACAACTCGCCGCCGCTTCTGAGGCCATTGCCTCCGGAGCGCAGGAGCAAGCGGCCAGCCTGGAAGAGACCTCGGCCAGCCTGGAAGAAATTACGGCGACGGTCCGTCAAAGCGCCGACAACGCGCGACAGGCCAGCCAGCTTGCGGTGAGTTCGAAGGATTCGGCTGTGCAGGGACAGGAAGTCGTCGCTCAGGCGATCACCGCCATGTCGGAGATTAATGGCGCTTCCGCGAAGATCGCTGACATCATCTCGACCATCGATGAAATTGCTTTCCAGACCAACCTTTTGGCGGTGAATGCCGCCGTTGAAGCGGCGCGCGCCGGCGACGAAGGCCGTGGGTTTGCGGTGGTGGCTTCGGAAGTTCGCAGCCTTGCACAACGCAGCGCCGTTGCAGCCAAGGAGATCAAGGTCCTCATCCAGGATTCGCTGCGCAAGGTCGATGCCGGCTCTGCGCTCGTCAACCGATCGGGCGAAACGCTGCAGGGCATTGTCGGATCGGTGAAGAGAGTAACCGACATCGTGGGCGAAATGGCCGCTGCCGCAACTGAGCAGAGTGCGGGCATCGAGCAGGTGAATACCGCCATGACGCAGATGGATCACGTGACGCAAGCGAACTCCGCGCAGACCGAAGAGCTTTCCGCCACGGCGCAAGCGCTTTCCGAGCAGGCTGCAAACCAGCTCGACCTGGTGAGAACTTTCACTCTCGACAAAGGTGGCAGGACTCAGGGAAACGGACGCGGCGACAGCCGCCGAGCCGAAGCGCGCTCCCCGAACGTCGATTCAGCGCCGCGCAATCCAGGCAAACCCGTTCGTAGCAGCGCACCGGCCAAGATGGACAACTCTGCTCGCATCAAGAAAACCCCGACCCGGCTTGTGGCTCCGTCGACTGGAGCCGGCGATGCCAGTTTTGAGGAGTTCTGAGGCAGGTTCCAGCCCGGCAGAATAGAGCTCGCGACGAAAGCTTTGTTTTCCAGAGAGGGACCAGAGTCAACGTGGCCTTCAAAAAGAGTCTGCGAGGAGTCCATTTCTTGAGGGCAAAACTACTTGGCCGGCTTGCCTTTTGGGTCGAGCTACTCGGGTTCCGCTCCATGAGGGATGATTCTTTGGAAATTTCCGGCTTGGCGACGACCCAGACGCGAGGTTCGTCCAGGGCCCTGGGGCATTTTCGGGAGTAGTCCGACGCTGTGAGGGACCTGGGCCAACCATCCTCTGTGTGTGGTATGCGGGCGGGGACCTGGGCCACCCGCCACATCGTTATCCATTTCCACGCTCCAAACACCAGTTTATTGGGGGTAAAATGCCGGTATGCGGATTATGGACCTTCCAGGTTGGGGTGACGGACCTGCTGGCGGATTCAAGCATGGCGAGACTTTCGCAGTTACGCTCGATCATGTGATTATTCAGAGCGTCATTCCTGCGCCAAAGGGTTGTCTCGGCATCGCTGGTCTGTTCAACCAGCGGACTGTCTTCTGCAACGTCGGACCGCTCGACGAAAAAACGCTTCTGAAGGTTGCGAAGATTGTGAATGACAAAAAGGGCCAGCCGCTTTTGTCCATTGGAACGATTGAAATACCAACTGACGAAGACTGACAATTGATATGATCGGGCACCTGGAAGAGCACAGACCTCGTCCTGGGAAAGCTCAAAAGATTCATCCTCACAGGCTAGTCCTCAAAAGTCGCCTTCCCGACTGTTTTCCGCGACTCTCATGTTCCGGGTGGATCACGAGAGTCGGAAGTTACTTTTCATCAATATTTGCTCAAGCCTCGACCCAGCGGCTAGTGGGCCACGCCGGAGGCATCCTTGGGCTGGATTCCTGTTTTTTAAGCACTCTTCAGGAATTCAAGAGTTTTACTGAAGACAGCTTAACGACCCTCAGGCCGTAGGCATCGCGGCCCGCTCGGCAATGAGCACGGGAATTCCGTCTACCACCGGATAGGCGCGGCCGCAGGCGGTGCAGACCAGCCTTGATGTTTCCGCGCGAAGGCTGCCCAGGCAGGCCGGGCAGGCCAAGAGGCCCGCCACTGACTTGTCGAACACGAAAGAAGAGGGATTTGATTCGGCAGGCATCTGGCCCTACTGGACGGGGGCGTCCGGGGGCGCGGCGACAGCCGGAGCAGACACATGGGGTGCGGGCTTGGGGCGGCGGGCCAGTTCGGCTTCAATGCGCTGATTGGTTCCCGCTTTGGCAAACTCGTAGGCTATGCGGATGCCGTTGTAGATGGCCACGTCGTTCGAGGAGCCGTGGCCGATGATGCAGATGCCGCGCACGCCCATCAGCGGCGCTCCACCGTACTCGGTATAGTCCAGGCGGCGGCGGAAATCGTTGAAGGCCCGGCGCGAAAGCAATGCTCCCACCTGGGCGGTCACGGTTTGGTTCAGGGACTCGCGCAGCACATCGCGGACAAAGCGGCCAATGCCTTCGCTGGTCTTCAGCGCCACATTGCCCACAAAGCCGTCGCAGACAATGACATCGGCACGGCCGTTGAAGATGTCGCGGCCCTCGACATTGCCGATGAAGTTGATGGGCAGCGCTTTGAGCAGCGGAAAGGCCTCGCGGGTCAGTTCGTTGCCCTTGGTTTCTTCCTCGCCAATGGAGAGCAAGCCCACGCGCGGCTTGGCGATCTTGAGCACGCTGCGGGCATACATCTCACCCATGATGGCGAATTGTTCCAGGTTGTGCGCCTTGCAATCGACGTTGGCGCCCACGTCCAGCAGCACGCACGGATTGCCTTTGGAGGTCGGCATGGGCGTAGCCAGGGCAGGACGGTCGACGCCGGGCATTGCGCCCAGCACCATTTTGGCCGTGGCCATGGCGGCGCCGGTGTTGCCGGCAGTGACAAAGCCGGCGGCCTTGCCGTCATGCACCAGCTTCAGGCCGACGCGCAGCGAACTGTCGCGCTTGGCGCGCACCGCTGCCATCGCCTTCTCGTCCATGCCGATACGTTCCGAGGCGTGGTCGATGACGATGGGCAGGTCTTCGTTTTCGAGAAGCTCGTCCAGAAGGTCGCGCAACTCCGGCTCCGGCCCAACCAGGTGGACACGAACGGGCAGAGCCCGGCAGGCGAGGATCGCCCCCCGGATCTCCGGCTCCGGAGCCTTGTCGGAACCTACGGCGTCTAGCGCAATATCAATGAGCATGGCGCCGGGACTAGCTGGTGGCTTCCTTGACATCGATGACGGCGCGGCCCTTGTAAACGCCGCACTTGGGGCAGGCGTGATGGGGCAACTTCTTCTCCTGGCAGTTGGGGCAGACGGAGACGCCCGTAGCGGTCAGAAAGTCGTGAGAGCGGCGGAGAGCAGTACGGCGCGTCGAATGGCGCCTTTTCGGATTCGGCATGACAAATTCCTTTCGTGCTTGGTCCCGACCCAAATCCCGGCGGCTTCAAACCATACGGGGCCTGGGCTGGCTTGCAGCCTGGGCTTCAGCACCTTCAATTTCTTTTGGGGCTGACTTTCTTCGACTCGATCCTGCTGCGGAGTCCGGCCAGCGCTTCCCAACGGGGGTCGCTGGGACCCACTTCGCAGTCGCACTGCCGGATGTTGCGATTTTCACCGCAGCGCGGACAAAGTCCCTTACAGTCGGGCTTGCACAGAGTCCTGACCGGCAGGGACAAAAGCACCTGCTCACGCAGCACATCTTCAAGCGACAAACTGTCTTTCTGATAATAACCGATTTCCGTCTCCGGCGCAGTAATCGACCGTTCGGTGGGCTCGGAATCGGCTGCGACGGGACGGAAGATCAGGTCGAAATCGGCCGCCAGCGGAATCAGCACCGGCTCGACGCAGCGAGCGCAGGGAACCTGGAAATTACCTGAAAAGTTCCCCCTGAGCCGGATGTCGGCCACAATGTCCCCAGGCCCGCGGTGCTCATGGATCACTTCAGCCTGGCCTGCAGCCGCCAAATTGCCTTCCTGCTCGGCTTCATCGCCAAAATCGATCGCGCCTGGAGCCAGCTCCAAGTCGAATTCGATCGGTTCCCGCTCCAGTTCGCTTACCTTGAATTCCATGCTCTGAGCCTACGGCGCGGACGCGGGGGAGTCAATCGTCAGAGGGCAGGGGCGGAAAGCTAAAATGGCAAGGTAGGCGCAGTTTTTCCATCCCCTGCCCTGCTGCGAGCGAAAAATGACCGAGACAGCAACTTCTTCGTCCCTCCACATCCGTCCGGCAACTGAGACCGACATTCCGCGTCTGGTCCGGATGGTCAACTCCGCCTTCTCCATCGAGACATTCCTAGAAGGGACGCGGACCGATGAAACAGGCTTAGCCGCCACGATGAGCAAGGGCCAGGTTCTGGTGGCAGAAGAGGCAGAGGGCGCGCCGCTGGGGTCGATCTACGCCGAGGTACGCGGCTCACGCGGCTACATGGGCATGTTGGCCGTCGATCCGGCACGGCAAGGACAGGGCGTGGCCAGCCTGCTGGTAGGCGCGGCCGAAGAGAATCTACGCCGCGCCGGATGCGAGGCCGTGGACATCTGCGTACTCAGCCTCCGCCCCGAACTGTTGCCTCTCTATCGTCGCTTCGGATTCGTCGAGAGCGGCACTGAGGAGTTCAGTTATGGCCGCACCTTCCGCGAGCCGATCGAGTGCCATTGCGTAGTGATGTCGAAGGAACTGTAAGTGTATTTGCGCTCCTGCGGCTACGTTCCGTTGGCAGGTTGCGGCACGCTACATTCCGATACGGAAGAACACCTGGAGTCCGGCCGACCGGAAGGTCCACACTTACGAGATCAAGCACCACCTCGTAGAGCGCTTCGGCCGGATCGCATTGGGCAATTGGGCACGTTTGAGATTCAGGTGTGGCTCAACGGGAACGGCACTGGTTCCGCACGGAACGGCATTTGAGGGGTAGTTTTATCCCGGCTGCCTCAAAACGCGCGTGAGCCAAAGGCCAATCGGCTCATCCGCGTCAGGACCATCCACCGGAAGGACGATCTGCCCGCTATCCGCAAGCAGTTGAAGAACTACGACGCCATGAAGAAACTCGTCGACAGCTGGGTCGATCTGGCTACCGAACTATCCAACCTCCACCTGCCCCAAAACCGCACTTGACCCAGCCAAGAACTTGGCACTGTCCAGTTCTGCGATATCCCCATCTTCGAGCTGCTTCTTGGCGGCATTCTGAATGACGCGAGTGAAATTTTAGAGGACATATTAGGCCGACTCGACGCACTTCATTGGTCGTATCGAACCGGAAGGGCTCGTTATGGATTTACAGGAGATACATAATGTCGCACAACTCAGGGCGTGATCTGTGCTAATCTCTCGTCGCAAGTCCAGCCATGGATTCGCGGCGCGCATTCCTGTTCGAGCTGCTGGAGACGCCTCGGTTTTTCTCGAGACATTTCTTCTGAACATGAGATCCGCGTGTCCGTCTTGAATCTCGTCCCCTTGACGCAGAGCACGCGCGCAAAGGAGAGAATCCGTCATGAACCCCAACCCTTCCTCTCTCTGCTCGACGACTCGAGCGGCTGCTATTCCCTGTGCCTTCAGTTCTCTGTGGACTCGTGCCGGTTTACCCGCGTTGTGCGGGGTCCTGGCTTTGATGCTGGGCGGAGCGTGGCCCAGCGCTCACGCGCAGACCGCGCACTTCGTGCGGGCCAAGAGCGTTCTCGCAAACCCTGCCAACCACCCGGCCAGTCCCCAGGCGGTCGCGGCCGACGATCAGGTTTTGGAGGTTGCATCGTCGAACGGGAACTTCGGGACGGTGAACGTGGGGAGCGCGAGCCCCACTCCGGTCTCCATGGTTTTCACTTTCGACACAGCAAGCACGCTGGGATCGATCGCTGTGGTCACCCAAGGCGCCCTGGGCCTGGATTTTACCGATGCCGGCACCGGAACCTGTAAGGCGGGAGTATCCTATGCCGCCGGAGGAACCTGCACGGTGAATGTGAGTTTCACGCCCAGGTTCGCCGGGACGCGCTACGGCGCAGCGAAACTGCTCGATGGCTCCGGGAATGTGCTGGCAGTCGGCTTTGTTCAAGGCACAGGTGCGGGGCCGCAGATGAGCTTCCCGCCCGGAACCCAGAGTATTATCGCAAACGCTATAACCAACGGCCTGTCCAATACGGTAGGCGTTGCGGTGGACGGCAGCGGTAACGTCTACATCACGGATTACGAGAATGTGCGGGTCTTGAAGGAGACGCTCTCGGCAGAGGGCTACATACAGAGCGTTGTCGCAAACTCTGCCGAAAACGGCCTCAGCTCTCCCTTAGGGCTCGCAGTGGACGGGAGCGGCGACCTCTATATTGCCGATAACGCCTTCGGCAATGGTCAGGTGTTGAAGGAGACGCTGACGGCGGGCGTCTACACCCAGAGCATTGTCGCAAACTATGCCAACAGCGGCCTGATCAGTCCCGTAGCGGTGGCAGTGGACGGGAGCGGCAACGTCTATATTGCCGATATCGCCTACGAAGATGGCAGGGTGTGGAAGGAGACGCTCTCGGCGGGCGCCTATAGCCAGAGTGTTGTCGCAAACGTTGCCACCAACGGCCTGTCTTTTCCCTATGGGGTCGCGGTGGACGGGAGCGGCAACGTCTATATCGCCGATTACGGCAATAGCCGAGTGTTGAAGGAGACGCTTTCCCAGGGCGGCTACACCCAAAGCGTTGTCGCGAACGCTGTAACCAACGGCCTCAGCGGTCCGGAAGCAGTTGCGGTGGACGGGAGCGGCAACGTCTATATTGGCGACCTCGGCAGTAGCCGGGTGTTGAAGGAGACGCTTTCCCAGGGCGGCTACACCCAAAGCGTTGTCGCAAACGCTCCAACCAACAGCCTGTCTAGTCCCTATGCGGTCGCGGTGGACGGGAGCGGCAACATCTACATTGCCGATGAAGGGAATAGCCGGGTATTGAAGGAAGACTTGGCCGATCCGCCGAGCCTGACCTTCGCCAGCACCGCCGTTGGCAAGACCAGCACCGATAGCCCGAAGACGGTGACGGTGAGCAACGACGGCAATGCTGCTCTCACTTTTCCGTTGCCAACGACGGGCGGCAATCCGAGCGTGCCCGCCAATTTCGACTGGGACCCCTCTTCCACCTGCGTGCAGACTACGGCAAACTCGTCGGCGGCCTTTGTACTGGCCGGAGGCGCAAGTTGCACCATGGCGTTCGACTTCAAGCCGACCATGACCGGTAACGTCAGCGGGATCGCGGAGTTGACAGACAACAACCTGAATGCAGCCGCACCCGGCTTCGCGATCCAGAGCATTGCATTGAATGTGAACGAACCGGGGGAGCTCATCCTCACCGCATCGCCCGCTTCTCTGGACGTTGTTCGAGGATCATCCAGCACGAGCGCCATCAATTTGAATGGGTTTACCGGCGCAGTAACCTTCGCCGTGCAGGGCCTGCCCGCCAATGTAACCGCCTCCTTCGCTCCCAACCCGGCAACCGGAAGCAGTGTCCTCACGCTCACTGCGGGCAGCACTGCCGCGGCCGGAACGTACAACCTGACCATCACCGGGAGCTCTGGCGCTCAGCAAGCAGCGACCTCTCTCGATCTGACGGTCAATGCGACCCCAAGCTTCGCTCTCTCTGCGTCGCCCTCGTCGGTGGTTGTCTTTGAGGACGCTTCCGTCACATCCACCGTCATGGTGCTTCCAATCCAACCCTTCGCCGGCGACGTAAATCTGACCGTATCCGGTCTACCCACCGGAGTAACTGCATCGTTTGGTACCAATCCCACAACTGGAAGCAGCATACTGACGCTCACAGCGATCAGCACTGCTCCTATCGGAGCCTACAACCTGACGATCACAGGAACCTCCGCCACCGGCACCCAAACCGCACCTGCGAGCCTTGCGCTGCAAGTCATGGCGCAGAGGTTCACACCGCCAAGCCGGAACTTTGGCGCTGTGAACCTTGGAACCACAAGTCCGGCGCAGGTCTTGACTTACAGCTTTGTCGCTGCGGAGACGCTGGGCTCAACGGCGGTGCTGACCCAAGGCGCCGCGGGCCTGGACTTTGCCGATGCCGGCACCGGAACCTGCAAGGCGGGAGTGTCCTTTGCTGCCGGGAAAACCTGCACGGTCGATGTGAAGTTCACGCCCAAGTTCGCCGGGGCGCGGAGCGGCGCTGCGGAACTGCTTGATGGCTCCGGGAATGTGCTCGCAACCGGCTACCTTCAGGGCACCGGCGTGGGGCCGCAGGTGAACTTCGCACCCGGAACCATGAGCACTGTCGCGACCGCTGCCAACGTCGTGATGGACGACACGGACGTATTGGCGGTTGCAGTGGACGGCAGCGGCAACGTCTATATTGCCGATCAATGGAATTATGATGTGTTGAAAGAGACGCTTACGGCGGGCGGTTATGTCGAGAGCGTTATCGCAAGCTATGAAACCGACGGCCTGAGGGCTCCCACGGGAGTTGCAGTGGACGGCAGCGGCAACGTCTATATTGCCGATTACGGCGGCCGGGTGTTGAAGGAGACGCCTTCGGCGGCCGGCTATGCCGAGAGCGTTGTCGCAAACTCTGCCACGAACGGTCTGGGGCAACCCTGGGCGGTCGCGGTGGATGGGAGCGGCAACGTCTATATTGCCGATGTCCACTTTGACTCTTCGACGTCCAATTACAGTAGCCGGGTGTTGAAGGAGACGCTTTCGGCGGGCGGTTACACCCAGAGCGTTGTCGCGAGCAATGCCAACAACGGCCAGTATTATCTCGTCGCGGTCGACGGCAGCGGCAACGTCTATATTGGCGATTACGGCAACAGCCGGGTGTTGAAGGAGACGCCTTCGGCGGCCGGCTATACCGAGAGCGTTGTCACAGATCAAACAAACGCTGCGATCAGTGTTCCCACAGGGCTCGCAGTGGATGGGAGCGGCAACCTCTATTACACCGCTGGCTACGAATACCCTTACACTTTCTTTAACAATAGCGAGGTGTTGAAGGTGACGCCATCGGCAGGCGGCTACATAGAGAGTGTTCTCTTGAACACCGCCAACAGTCCGGCATCGCCCGACGGAATTGCGGTGGACGGCGCCGGCAACCTCTATGTTTCCAGTTCGTTTGGTCAGACGGGCAAGGTTGATCTCGTCGATCCGCCGAGCCTGAGCTTCCTCCCCACCGCTGTGGGCTCGACCAGCCACGATAGCCCACAGACAGTTACGGTCAGCAATAACGGCAATGCCCCACTCATCTTCCCTTCGTCGGGGTCGGGGGGCAATCCAAGCGTGCCCGCCAATTTCGCTTTGGACCCCACCTCCACCTGCAAGCAAACCATCCCCGGTTCATCGGCGCCCGTTCAACTTGCCGCATGGACAAGCTGCACCCTGGCGCTCGACTTCAAGCCGACTAGCGCAGCCCCTGTCAGCGGCCTCGTGGAGTTGACGGATAACAACCAGAATGTGACCGGCTCCGTGCAGGGAATCCATGTGGTTGGGTCGATCTCACAGATGATCGACTTTCCGCAGCCGGCATCCCCGATGTATTTGGGGGCCGCTCCCATCACGCTGAACGCCACCGGCGGAGCTTCCGGCAACCCGGTCACTTTCATCATTAATTCCGGGTACGGGAGTCTCAGCGGACCAAACAACAGCGTCCTCACGGTTACCGGGACCGGCACCCTCGTGGTTTCTGCGAATCAGGCCGGCAACGCCGATTACTCACCCGCTCCGGAGGTGACGCGGAGCATCACAGTTCTGCTTTCAGCCACGCTCACCTCTCCGGCTCCAGGTTCAACGTTGGCGGGCAGCAGAGCAACATTCACCTGGGAGGCCGGGACCGGTGTTACGGAGTGCTATCTCCTGCTGGGCAGCAATGGGGTGGGGTCCAGCAACATCTATAACTCGGGATATACACTGCACAGATCCGTGAAGGTAACCGGGCTTCCAACCAGCGGCGAGACGATCTATGCACGGCTCTATTCGCTCATGAATGGGGTCTGGCACCATCTCGACTACACGTATACGGCGGAATCGCTGGCCGCGCTTACCTCTCCGCCTCTAGGTTCAACCTTGACGGGCAGTAGCGTAACCTTCTCCTGGTCGAGCGGGGCCGGTATCTCGAAGTACTACCTCGTCCTGGGCAGCACTGGGGTAGGGTCCGACAACCTTTATAACTCCGGCTACACAACTCACAAATCCGTGAACGTTACCGGACTTCCAACCAACGGAGAGACGATCTATGCACGGCTCTATTGGCAAGTCGATGGAGACTGGCGTCATCTCGACACCACCTACACGGCAGAGTAGGGAGTGCATGGGCCTTTGTCTGCCAGCCGTTGTGAGCCAAGGCCCATATCCTGGGTGCGAGTCGGGCGGTTTTGTTTCATGCCACTCTTGTCCAAGACAGGAGTTTTCATCAGTAAGTACGGTATAGCAGCAAGGCTGCGTCGATCTGATAGGTAGGGTTTGTCAAGAACTCACCGTCAGAGGAGGTCGCAGCCTTGTCCACTGTATGCAGCATTTTCTCCCAAGTGTTGAAGCTGATTCCACGCGCGGACTTCGATTCCGCCGTCCACATGCACGCTGCCGAACACAACGCCAAGGGGTTCAGCTGCTGGGGCCAGTTCGTGGCGATGCTGTTCTGTCAGTTAGGCCCAGTCAATAGCCTGCGCGACATCACCAACGGCTTGGCCACCAGCGAAGGCAAGCTGCGGCATCTTGGCCTGCCTTCCGCACCCAAGCGCTCTACCCTGGCCTATGCCAACGCCCATCGCCCCAGCGAGCTGTTCTGAGGATCTCTTCTATCGGGTGCTGGAGACAGCCCGCAGTCAGGCGTGCGCCACAAGTTCCACTTCAAGAACAAGCTGTTGTCGATCGACGCCATCACCATCGAACTGTGCGCCCCGGTCTTCGACTGGACGTAGTTCCGCCGCACCAAGGGAGCCGTCAAGCTGCATCTGATGCTCGATCACACATGAAGTCGACCTTCCCGTCCCACCAAAGTCAGGGTTTGCGAATCTATGTCCTGTCAGATCAACGTCCGCCAAAGACGATGCAGGCTATCTTGGACCGCAGTGACTTGGAGAAGAATATGCGGGTGACAAGGTGTTTCGAGATCTCTCTGCCGAAAGAAAGGATACATCTTTATCGGTGGGTAACGGAGATGACAGATGCTGATTACGCATCCTTCGTTCATGAACACAAGGCAATGGGAAGTTATTTCAAAGGCCGCCGTTTCTGTATGGCCAACGTCGAGATGATAGGCAATGAGATGATCGTTCAAGGCTATGTATTGCGAGAGCACCAACCGGACCGTTTACACAAAAAGCTGGACACACCCCTAGCTCCACTCGCTCACCAAGAACCGCTCACTTCGCAGAAAACTCCCGCTAACTCCCTGGGAAGTGCCGCAGAAATTCTATTTTACGGGCGCTGTGATTGGCTGGGCGGGCGCTTTGCTCGCTAAAGCGCTATTGCTTCCGCGCATCGTCTTGCGCACCGGCGAAACTTTTGCGGAGTCTTTTGCCGGCTGCGGAGCGACGGCTGCCTTGTGCGTCACCACCGGACCATTGAGAGTCTGCGGAGTGCGCATGGCTCCGGCGCTTGAAAATCCGCCAGGGGTAGTCACGCGCAGTGGCATCACGATCACGTGGGCCGGCTGGACCGGCTGCACGCGGGAATAAACGCCCCATCCGCCACCGACCACCACAAACACAATGGCCGCCGCCGCTGCGTTGCGCATCCAGTTGCTCTCCAGCCGCGGGCGCGCGGGCCAGCTAAGAACCCTTGTCTTCTTCTTCGAAGCCCTGGCCGCACGCAGTCCGTCATGGACGCGATTCTCAAGCCCCTGGGGCGCGGGAAGACTGGCGATCAGCCGCAGAGTCACTTCCGCCTCACTACGTCCGTCACCGCAATCGCGGATAATATTCTTCTTCTCTAAGGTGCTCATCGCAAACTCCTTGTCCGGTTGAGCAGCCGGTAACCGACAACTGAAAACTGACAGCTGATCTCTGACAGCTGCCGCGCGTTCATCGCTCACTCCTGGTGTGATTCAGCAACCCGCCCATCAGGTTGCGCGCGCGGAAGAGCCGGGAGCGGACGCTGGATTCTGTGATGCCCAGAACCGAGGCGATCTCCACACTGGTAAGCTCCTCGAAGGCCGAGAGCATCAGCACCTCGCGCTCCTTGGCCGGCAACTGCTCCACGCACCCCAGCACGTGCGCGTGGTACTGCGCGGCTACGGCACGGTCGTCGGCGCTCAATCCGCCGGCAGGCAGCACACGTGCCAGTTCGGCCACATCGTCCGTCTCCGGCCTGGTCTTGGCGCGACGCTTGCGGTCCAGCACGATATTCCACACGATGCGCACCAGCCACACCCGCTGGTCGCGCACCTCGCTGAGCGTGTCCCGGTGGCGCAGAACGCGCATGAACGCCTCCTGCACGGCGTCTTCGGCATCAGCGGAATTGCGCAGAACCGAGTAGGCCACGCGGTAGAGTGTGCCGGAGTACTGGCTCACCAGGGCCGCGAGCGTCTGCTCTTCCGCGTCCTGCCGCGCTGTCTCGTGCACTGCGCTGTCTCGAATCTCCATCCAACCTGAGAATACTGCCTGGCCCGCGCTCATAGACAACAAGACGCCGGCCGGTGGGAAACTGCTCGGAGAATCTGCCGCTCGAAACGAAGGATCTCGTCGCAATCGGCATAGGGGGAGCGGCTTGCCGCTCTCCCCTGCCACACCACCGGACAAGCGGGTCCGCATCCGGCGGTTCGAGAAGTTGAGGTCAACAGAGTCTCGGGATTCCCAGTTGATCGGCCCAGCT
>Ga0255354_1001358_pt1 | contig 14255 bp, 10 predicted proteins | sample HBST50metaG_FD_189942 | JGI IMG/M metagenome (GOLD analysis project Ga0255354, IMG submission 189942) | Peat soil microbial communities from Stordalen Mire, Sweden - H.B.S.T50 | ecosystem: Environmental > Terrestrial > Soil > Wetlands > Peat | place: Sweden: Norrbotten County, Stordalen Mire...
CCACACCAACCGCGACACGATCACGATTCAGTGGAAGTTCACAAGAAAGCTGGCCCGCCTAAAGCTTAATTACGCATTCACGCGGTCACGGTACTAGGCACTATTATCGATCAAAACCCCGGAATCTACTCGACAAACCCTGCGCTCAATAGCCAGCGCTTGACCTATCCGAGCTTTAATCAAATTGAAGAAGAGACAAGCATTGGAACCTCGCCTTATCAATCCCTGCAGGTTGGATTGGAAAAGCGGTTTTCACATGGCTTCCAAGCGCGGTCAAACTTTACCTGGTCCAAAGTGCTCGATCTTTCGGCAACCGGAAATATAGCCGTGCAGGGAGGACTTCCCGACCCGTTCGATATTCGATGGAACAGAGGTGTTTCGCAGTTGAATGTTCCGTTTGTCTCGACCACTTACTTCGTATACAGGACGCCTTCCCTTCATGGCTGGAATGCGATCGGAAGGAATGCCCTGGGAGATTGGGAGGTGAGCGGAATCGTCAATGCCTATAGTGGTCAGCCGTTTGGAATCTGCGGATGCGGAGATGGCGGTAATGCTTCGGGCTCAGACCAATACGGTGACCGCGCCAACGTAGTGCCCGGGGTGCCCACGCTCGTGCATCAGGGCAGTCAGAAGCATTGGCTGAATCAGTATCTCAATCCGGCTGCATTCGTCACAAATCCCGCAGGCACCTTTGGTAATTCTGGAAGAAACCCATTCATCACGCCCGCAATCAATACGACCGACACGGCGTTTATGAAGAATTGGACATTCGAGGAGCGCTACGGAATTCAGCTTCGTTGGGAGATGTTCAACACTTTCAATCACCCTAGCTTTGGCGGTCCCAATACTGACCCCACGTCATCAACCTTCGGACAGATCACCGGATCTGGAGCGATCCCTCCGCGGGTAATGCAGGCGGCTCTCAAGCTGAAGTTCTAGGCGGCGATTCGTCAATTGTCGAAGAGCAGCTTTGGCCTGGCGTGCCCTCTCGATCTCGATTCTCTGGCGCCTCCCATAGACGGAGACATCGAATCGGACGGGAGGGCATTCTGCAGGTAATCGAAAATGATCGAGGCAACTCGGTACACGCTCGATGACTGCAATGCGACGCGAGCGTGCTCACAAATTGGGCGGGAAGGCGTGGGCCGCGTGCGTGGCGCTGGTATTCGTTTCCGCTTCAGCGTTTTCAGAATCGTCCGCGAGCGATCATTGGGTGGGGACCTGGGCTACTGCAACGTTTGCCCGCAATGACTGGAGATTGCCAGAGTTTCAGGGCGTCACGCTGCGCCAGATCTTGCATACGAGCGTGGCAGGCAAGGCACTGCGCATTCGTTTCAGCAACGAGTTCGGAACGGATCCTTTGACCATCGATGCTGCACACGTCGCGCTCAGCGCGGGTCTCTCGACGCTATTAACGCCGGACGAAGCAAGCGGATCATTGTAGGCCAGATCAAGCACTTGAATAACATCGTTGAGTCATACTACTCTGCAATTAATCGCCGAGCCAGGCCGATGCTCGGCTTCAAGGATTGTCGCTGCGCCCGCATTCTTCTCTCTGGCATTGAACTGATGCCCATGATCAGCAAAGGGCAAATGAAAAGCGGCGCCCTTGGCACTCCGGACGGACCAGGCAATTACGCGAGTCATGAATGGACGAGCTACGGCCGCATCATCATCTGCTCCGCGAGGTGCCGAGGTGGCGCGAGCAGTCGCAACAAATGCTGGTGGGAGGCCTGCGTCGGAGCCGGCTTGCAATCTGCATTTCCTGCTCGCGAGAGATTCCCGCCGCATTAGAACCCGGCGCGCAATGCAACAAGCTGACTCCTTGGCCCTTCTGATCGCAGTTCGAGGACCTGTGCAGGGGGCGGACCAAAATCGGACCGAAACGAATTGCCCGATGAGGGTTACCGGCATAAAGACCCGGGTTCAGTTCTCCTGGATGAAGGTCTGCAAAACCTTTATGCGCCGGTTCGATCCCGGCCCGCGCCTCCAATCTCTTCGATAACTTTCAGGCAAACTCAAGCAAGACCGTTTGTGCCACCGCCGGGATGTTTGCGGGGAGCACTTGCATTCTGCCCCCTTGTTTCGCGTTCATTGGATCATGGCTGGTTGCGGTTTCTCAAAGGCGGCGATCCGCCCGCGCGTCTGGGATGGATTGTCAAAAAAGACAAAACAGCAAGATCACGATGATTGAAAGCAGAAGCAGACCAGTCAGGTAAGTGGTCCCGTGAGCTCCGAGGTCTGGGAGCACATTTGGATTCACCGGGATTGTCATCCTGGCTGCTTCCTCCGCACTTTGAGCCGATAACAGATTCGCTTCCGCTTGGATCGCCATGCTGTTGGCGCGGACGAGTCCCTCAGGGAGCGGCGCACTGATGGATGTTGCGGCGTATGCAAGCGAAGCCCCCGAAATCGTTGTTGATGGCAAGCCCGCTGCGACTGCCACACTTCTTTGAAGAGCCGCCGATGCGCTGTTGAGCGTAATCGAATCGCCTGAGCCGGGCTCCTGAATCGCGGGTGCGGCAGCGCGCTGCAACTGCGGAATTCGAGAAAGCAGCGATGGTCCTGCGGCGTTCAAGTCTCCCTGCAGGACCGAAAATGCGCTGCTGATCATTGCCGCGTTGCCCGAATCGAGCGCCTGACGTATCAGTGCGAGATCGCCCAGCACCTGCGAGTTGGTGGAAAGGAGAGCGGAAACCGGGGCGGACGTCTTTGCGAGCGTCTCAAGTGCGGTCAGCGCCTGAGTCGCTCCGGCTGTGTCCCCGGATTGGAGGGCCGTCATGAGTGTCTGCAGACCTTGGCCGACCTGATCTGCAAGGCTTGTTGGCCAAACTACCGCTTGTCCGCCCGCGAGGCTCGATATTGGCGAAATAGACGACATCGACAGGCTCCTGAAACGGCACTTCGAAGTCTCATCGGCATGTTCAGCCGAACCGTTAAGGGGTGGGTAGAGCGCGGATGCGGGCTACAACTCATCCGGCATGAATCCCATCTATATCCAGCAGATGATGATGCGGCCATCTCGTATTGCCTTTTGCTCCGATGTCGATCCATGTTCCGTGAGAAATTCTTTCAGGCACTTCCTCCGCGCCTCGGTGCTGATCATCCTGCTGGTGTGCGCGTGCGGGCTGTGCGCACAAACGGAGCCGATGCCGGCGCGGTATGTGCAGGGAACCCTGCACGGATTTCTCGAGTTGCGTGCGGAAGATGGCCGCGTGGTCGCCTCAGGAGACATCACGCAGGTCGTCCATGGCGCGCGGGTCACGCTGCACACGCGGTTCCAGTTCAAAGATGGCTCCAGCGACGATGAGACCACTGTCTTTACGCAGCGCCGCAGCTTCCAACTGATCACCGACCACCGCATTCAGAAGGGACCTTCGTTCCCTCATCCGATGGACGTGCTGATCGACGCCCACAGCGGCCAGGTGACGGTTCGCTCGACAGACAAGGACGGCAAGGAAGAGGTGAAGACTGACCATCTCCACTTGCCGGCGGACCTGGCGAACGGAATGATTCCCGTCGTGGTCGAGAATCTTCGGCCGGATGCTCCGGAGACGACGCTTTCCATGGTTGTCGCCACACCCAAGCCGCGACTGGTCAAGCTGGTCATCTCGAACGAGGGCGAAGAGAACTGCTCGGTTGTGGGCTCCGCTCGCAAGGCGATTCACTACGAGATCAAGATCGAACTCGGCGGAGTGGCCGGCCTGGTGGCGCCATTGATCGGGAAAAAGCCGCCGAACATTGAGCTTTGGACCATCGGCGGGGAGGCTCCAGTCTTTGTCCGGGAAGAGGGACCGCTTTATCCGGAGGGTCCGATGATGACCATCCTGCTGGCCAGTCCCGCTTGGCCCGACGCGCCAGCACCCGCCCACTAAAACCGCACTTGGTTCCCATCTCAAGCACAATTCCGGCGCGGCCGGTCCTGGGTGGCGTGCGTTTCTGCGCGGCTCTCCTTCCAGTGCGTAAACTCGCATGTGATTAAAATAGATACACTTAACTTTATGAATACCAATATGCGAAACGCCCTGCCTCTGGGGCGGTTGACATCGATATAGGACCAAATTAGTCTCCGTTAAATAGGACTGAATCAGTCGCACATTCACTTCCTTGTAATAAAGCAACTCCCACTTTTGGAGGTCGGTACGTGCTGTTTGCATCTTCTCTGAAACCGGTCGTTCCTCGTCCCAAGATCTGTTCCTTATTTCTGCTGGCAGGGTGTTTGCTCTTTTGCTCGCTCCATGCCAAAGCCCAGCAGGAGCCGCCTTACTTCGTCACCTATTCCTCGGTTCTCGAAGAGCCGGGCAATCTCGAAATCGAAAACCAGAACATTGCAGCCAGCCCCAAGAATGCGAACTCCTTTTTTGCGCCGACGGTGGAGTTTGAGTATGGCGTGACGGCCTGGTGGACGGCGGAAGCCTATCTGCAAGGCCAGACCACCCGAAACGACTCGACAGTGTTCACGGGATTCCGCTTTGAAAACCGATTTCGGCCGCTCCCGCGCGAGTATTGGATCAACCCGGTGCTTTACGTGGAGTACGAAGACGTCAGTGCTGCCGACAAGAGCTTTCTTGAGATCACCGGCAACACCAGCATTACGACGCAGCAGGTGAACAACGCCGCCTTGCGCAAAGAGGTGGAGCGCTCCATTGAAGGCAAGCTGATTCTCTCCAGCAACGTAAAGGGTTGGAATCTCTCGGAAAACGTCATTGCCGAGAAGGCGTTGAACGAAGCGGAGTCGTGGGAGTTCGGCTACGCCCTGGCCGCGGCTCGGCCATTGGCGCTCGCAGGAGGCGGCCGGGCGTGCACGATTTGCCGGCAGAACTTCACCGCTGGGGCGGAGCTGTTCGGCGGCCTCGGAACGCGCTACACGTTCGGACTGAAGCAGACCGAGCAATACGCCGGCCCGACCGTTGCCTTCAATGCGCCACACGGGCTCACGCTCAAGTTCTCTCCCGAATTCGGATTGAATGACAACTCTGCTGCGGTACTGTGGCGCTTCGGCTTCTCCTACGAGATTCAGCAGTTCCGCGACTGGTTCAGGAGGGCGAAATGAAGGTCTGGATTCCTCTCATCGGGACTCTCCTTCTCGTTCCGGTGGTGTGCCTCGCGACGGCCGACGGCTCTTGGCTTAGGAAGGTTCCACAGGCAGCCCGGGCGCGGACGAACCCATACGCCGCTGATCGGGCAGCCGTCGCCGCGGGCCGCAACCTGTTCCTGAATAACTGCGCCAAGTGCCACGGCGAAAACGCCGAGGGCAAAGCCAGCCGGCCGAGCCTCAAAAGCAAGCGCATCCAGATGGCAACGGACGGAGAACTTGCATGGCTGATCAAGAACGGCGAAGCCTTCAAAGGAATGCCGGGATGGGGCGCGTTGCCCGAACCCGAGCGCTGGCAAATCATCGCCTATCTCCGCAGCCTCAACACACCAGCCTCAGGAGCACAAGAATGACGACCTTTTATAAGAGACTGGCAGCAATCTGCGCGCTGCTCTCGGTTTCATGCGCACTTATCTTCTTCATGCAGGGATGCGGATCGGGCCAAGCCCCGGCAGCACCGACAGAATCGGATGCAACGCCCCCAGCCGACTCCATCGGCGAGGCCCTGTTCCTCGATACGCGCTTCGGCCAGTTTTTCGCCGCCAACATGACGGGGATCAACTCACCTTTGCTTGCAGGCGACCCGGCCGTCAACCAGGTGCAGACGTTGAACGGCCCGCAGCCCGGCCCCTTCGCCGGACAGGCCATCAACTGCCGGTCCTGCCATTTCGTCACGGAATTTGAAGGGGTGGCCAACGCAGGCAACCGCACCTATTCCGACTTCACCACACGCAGCCCCATCCCTCGCACGCAAGCCAATGGCTTCGACCACACGCCGCGCAACTCCATGCAGATGGTCGACTCGTTCACCACGCGCTCCGGACCGACCTTCCTGCACTTCGACGGCGAGTTCGCAACGGCTGAGGACCTTGTGGTCGGCACGCTGACCGGTCGAAATTTCGGCTGGTTTCCATCGCAATCGACAGAGGCCCTTGCGCACATTGCGCAGGTGGTCCGCGAAGATGACGGCAGTAGCCAACTCGCCGCCGACCGCCTTAACGGACTGAGCTACGCAGTTCTCTTCAAAGGGACAGATGCGCGCATTACCGCCGATTTGCTGCTTCCTGCTTCGCAACGGCTTGACGTCACCACGGCGACCGACGCGCAGGTGGTCCACGAAATCGCCATATGCATCGCGCAGTACATGAAAGACCTGCTCTTCCAGCGCGATTCCTATGGTCGCTACATCGGCTCACCCTACGACAATTTCTTGCGCGTGAACCATCTTCCCCAGCAGCCTCTCGTCGGAGAAACCAAGGCGGCCTATAACAAGCGCCTCTATCAGCAAGTGCTGGCGTTGAACAGTCCCACGTTCATCACGACCAGCGATGGTTCGTTCCGATACCACACGCAGCCCTATCAATTCGGCGCGCTCGAGTTGCAGGGACTCAAGATCTTCCTCGCCTCTGCAGCCGCGGGATCCACCAATGCTCACGCGGGCAATTGCGCCGCCTGTCATCAGGCGCCCGACTTCTCCGACTTTGTCTTCCACACCACGGGCGTCTCGCAGCAGGAGTATGACAGCGCACACGGACCAGGCGCGTTTCTCAATCTCTTCATTCCGACGAACGCGCAGCGGCTGGCCAACTTCGACGCCTACATGCCTGCGTCTCCAACGCACCCGAATGCTAGCGAAGCCTTCCGTCACACGGCGGACGCCAACAATTCTGCTTACGCGGACCTGGGAATGTGGAATGTGTATCTGAATCCGGACATGCCCAACCCGCAGGCAAATCTCGCCTCTTTTGTCTGCGCGGCGGACAAGGACTGTTCCAGCGATCAAGGCCTCGCTTCCACCATTGCTCAATTCAAGACGCCGGTTCTGCGCGACTTGCCCGACTCGGCGCCTTACTTCCACAATGGCAGTGCAATCACCTTGGAAGACGTGGTGAATCACTACATTCAAGTGTCGCAACTTGCGCATTCAAACGCCCTGCGCAACGCTCCACCGGAGTTCGCGAATATGTCGCTGAGCCAGGAAGATCTGGCGGCGCTGGTTGCATTTTTGAAGGCGCTTACGGAGGATTACGACGACGCCTAGGGCGCCCGGGAAGAAATGCAATCAGGTTTCCCGCAGTCTGCTTTAGGCCGCGTAAGAAAGCGGAGCCCAAGGACTGTTGTTTTTGCTTTCTATTGGTCCGGCCCCCAAATAGAAGCCCCGTGCCCCATCCATTTCGCAGATATTATCGCGAAATGGGTGGGAAGGGGCAATATTCTTGACGGGCCGGATCAATAACTCACAGCCGATTACGCATCCAGTTGCATCATCAAATCTTCCCACTCGGCGGTCAGCGCGGTCAGTTCCTCGCGCAATCGTCCGGCCAGGTCGCTGAGCCTCTGCGTCTCGGCGGCGGAGACATAAACGCCCAACTGCTCGTCGGTGTGAGCGATGGAAGCTTCGAGACGCGGAATTTCCTCTTCGAGAAAGACGCAGCGTTCTTCCATCTGCTTCTGCTTGATCGGATTCAGGCGGCGTGGGCGGTCTTTGGCGCTCTCCGATTCCGGCTCTGCGCCGTTGGCCGGCGCAGCAGTATTCGCGCTGGCGACCGGCGCGGCAACTTCCTGCGCCTTCCCATTCGGAGGCAGTTGCGTTGAAAGGCTGCTGTCTGCAAGACCCTTCCAGCGCAAGTAGTCTTCGTAATTACCCTCGTGGCTGGTCACTGTGCCGCCTTCGACGACAAGCACCCGCGTGGCCAGCCGGTCGATGAAATCCCGATCGTGCGACACGAACACCACCGTGCCCGAGAAGGCCGCGATCGCGCCCAGCAGCACGTCTTTGGCGCGCATGTCCAGATGGTTGGTGGGCTCGTCCAACAGCAGGAAATTCGAAGGTGAAACCAGAATCCGCGCCAGCGCGTAGCGGTTGCGTTCGCCGCCGGACAGCACGCCGAGCGGCTTGAATACATCGTCGCCGCGAAACAGAAAACAGCCCAGCAGCGATCGCAACTCCTGTTCCGGCACCTTGAGCGCCGCGCCGCTGATGTCGTCCAACATGCGCGCATCGCCGTCCAGCACCTTGTATTGGTCCTGCGCAAAGTATTCGCTCACCACGTTGTGCCCCATCTTCACTTGCCCGGAGGTGGGTGCTTCCGCACCGGTCAGCAGGCGGATCAGCGTAGACTTGCCGGCTCCATTTACGCCCACCAGTGCCACGCGGTCTCCGCGCTCGATGGTGAACTTGACGTTGTTGAGCACATGCTTTTCGCCGTAATTCTTCGAGAGCCCTTCGGCCTCCACCACCACGCGTCCCGAGGGCGGCGGTTGGGGAAACTTGAAGTGAATGACCGGCTCCTCTTCGGGAATCTCGATGCGCTCGATCTTTTCGAGTTCCTTGATTCGCGACTGCACCTGCTTGGCCTTGGTGGCCTGCGCGCGAAAGCGGTTGATGAACGATTCCAGGTGATCGATCTGAATGCGCTGGTTGCGGTACGCCGCTTCCAACTGCGTGCGCCGCTCATCTTTCTGACTCAGGTACTTGGTGTAATTGCCTTGATACACATTCAGCCGCTTGTTCCAGATCTCCACCGTGCGGTCGATGGTGACATCGAGAAAGTAACGATCGTGGGAGATGAGGATGTAACCGAAGGGATAGCTCTTCAGATAGTCTTCGAGCCAGTTGCGCGTTTCCAAGTCCAGATGGTTGGTCGGCTCGTCCAGAAGCAGAAGATTCGGCTTGGCCAACAGCAGTTTGGCCAGCGCAATGCGCATCTGCCATCCGCCACTGAACTCATCGGTCTGCCGCGCCCAGTCTTCCTTGCCGAATCCGAGACCAGTCAGCACGCCGCCTACCTGCGCGTCCAGCGCGTAGCCGTCCAGCGCGTGGAAGCGCTCCTGGAGCGTGGAGTAGCGCTCCGCCACAGCCTCGTATTCAGCGCTTGCGTGCTCCAGCACCGCCAGTTGCCCGGCCAGCCGCTCCACTTCGCGCTCCATGTCGCGCAGTTCGTCGAAAACCGACAGGCATTCGTCGAAGACGCTGCGCCCGGCCAGCGCCAGCCCTTCCTGCGGCAGATAGCCGATGCTCATGCCGCGGGTTTGCTGCACCTGTCCGTAGTCCAGGGATTCCAGACCGGCCAGCACCTTCATTAGCGTGGACTTGCCGGTGCCGTTGGCGCCCACCAAGGCGGTTTTCTCGCGCGAGCGGATCAGCCAATTGGCCTCAAGGAACAGAATTCGCGGTCCAAACCGCTTGCCGGCATTTTGAAGGGATAGCATCTACATCCATTTTCGCAGACCGGCAGCGTTGGGGCCGACCCGGAGCGAATTGACCCCGCTCCCGGCGCGCGCCACCCAGCTGGCGAAGGCAATGCGAATCCCCTGTGAATTCATGGGCCCAAACTACCACAATCCCCGCCCTTTCCCGCGGACAATTCATTTCCCTTTCATCTGGCTCGTATATCCATGGCTGTGTCCGGATTTTGTCCTCCAACGTTCGACGGAACGCGACAACCCAACCTAATTCCTGGAGTCACAGCATGGCAGATATCGCAACGACTGCCGGAGCCCCGCCTAAAGGGGCGTCGATTCTCGATAGCAAGATGAAGAAATCCCACGCCATGATCAGCGGCGGCATAGTGATTGCCGCACTGGTGATCGGTGTCGGATTCATCGTCTACAACATCGCCCAGGACTTTGCGGGCGTCGCGATTCGCAGCTTTTGGCCCTATGCGCTGTTGATTGTCGCGCTCCTGATCGCCCTCGGTTTCGAGTTCGTCAACGGCTTTCACGATACGGCCAATGCCGTCGCCACGGTCATCTATACACACTCGCTCGATCCAAATATTGCCGTGGTCTGGTCGGGGCTTTGCAATCTCTGCGGCGTGCTGGTCTCCTCGGGCGCGGTGGCTTACGCCATCATCACGCTTCTCCCGGTTGAACTCATCCTTCAGGTCAGTGCCGGCGCTGGATTCGCCATGGTCTTCGCGCTGTTGATTGCCGCCATCATCTGGAACCTGAGCACCTGGTGGTTTGGTCTCCCCGCCTCCAGCTCCCACACCATGGTTGGTTCCATCATCGGCGTGGGCCTCGCCAATCAGCTCATGAGCGCACACACCGGCACTTCGGGCGTCGACTGGGAGCAGGCCACCAAGGTCTTCAAGGTGCTGCTGATTTCTCCCCTGGTCGGCTTTGGTGCTGCCGCCCTGCTCCTGCTGCTTTCCAAGGCTTTCATCCTCACCAAGTGGGCCAAAAGCGCGGCCCTTTTTTACCACGACAATCACAAGAAAGTCCTCTGGGCTTTTCTTTCCATCGTGGTTACGGGCACCCCCGGCTTCTATATCTTTAACTGGGTTGCGCCCTTGATCTTTGGCCTGTTTGGCGCGCCAGGGCAGGCCGTTTGGCTGCCCATCAAGAACTTTGAGGCCTGGAACAGTCCTGCCGGCCTGATCGCAACCATGATTCTGGTGGGCGTCGCCGGCCTCTATGCACTCGCGTTGTTCTCGACGATCGTGATCGAAAACGCCGATGTGCTTTTCACCGCGCCCAAGGGCAATACGCCTCCGCCGTGGCCCATTCGCGCGCTGCTGGTCTTCACTTGTTCCGGTGTCAGCTTTGCCCACGGGTCCAATGACGGACAGAAGGGCATGGGCCTCATCATGCTGATCCTCATCGGTACCGTCCCCACCGCCTACGCGCTCAACCACGCCGTCACCGGCAACGATATCAAGGAGTTCATCGTCGCCTCCCAGCAGGCCGGGAAGGTTCTCGACCAGCATGTGGACAAGAACGGCATCCTGGGCGAAGATGCCCGCGCCGAAGTCACCGACTACATTCGCACCAAGCAGATTCAGCCGGCAACGGTTCTGGCGCTGCGCGAACTGGTGGAGGACCTGAACCATGAAGTGGCCCTCTATAAGGAGTTCAAGGCCGTTCCCGCCAACCAGCAGGCCAACGTCCGCAACGACATGTACGTGGCCAGCGAAGCGATCCGGCTGATGGAAAAGGGAGGGAATCCGTACTTCACGAAGGCCGAAACGACCACCCTGTCGGTCTACAAGAGCAAGGTGGACAAGGCCACAAAGTTCATTCCCGTTTGGGTCAAGGTTGCCGTGGCTCTTGCCCTGGGAATGGGCACCATGGTCGGCTGGAAGCGCATCGTGGTTACGGTTGGCGAAAAAATCGGCAAGGAGCACCTGACCTACGCCCAGGGCGCCTGCGCCGAACTGGTGGCCATGTGCACCATCTCTGCCGCAGACACCTACGGCCTGCCCGTGAGTACGACCCACGTCCTCAGCTCCGGCGTGGCCGGAACCATGGCCGCCAACGGCAGCGGTCTGCAGCTCTCGACTATCCGCAACATTGCAGCCGCCTGGGTTTTCACCCTTCCGGCCGCGGCGCTGCTTTCCGGGTCGCTGTTCTGGGCCTTTCGTCAATTCACGCACTAGAGCTCGTGATTTTTTGCACTTGGGGGCGTCCGGCAGCGCCGGACGCCCCTTTTTCCTGCCACTTCCAGGCCATACAGCCCCAATGAACACGCAGGGATGCTCCACTTCCGGTACCATACTGGAGGTACCTACTGCAAAATGAGCCTGAAAGCCAAGCTGGAAGCTGTCATCTACGCTGCGGACGAGCCGGTCACACTGGCCCAGCTCGCCACACTCTTTGCCGCCGACGCCCTTGAATGGAAGGCGGAGCAGGAAGCTGCGTCTGCCGAGCAGGCGACTGCCGATATCGGCGCAGAATCCGATCAACCGATGACCAATGCGGAGTTCGCCTACCTGGAAATGGGGCAGAATCCCGTGGATTCCGACTCCTCTGAGCCTGCTGCGCCCGCTGAGCACTCCGTGGAGGCCGTCGCGGAAACAGCCCCGGAGAGTATCGCGGAAACTGGCCCCGAGACAATCGCGGAAAATGAAGCGGAAGCGGTGACGGCCGCAAGCGCTGACGCCGAATCTGGGTCGGAAGGCGAGGTCGCTCCAGTTGAGCAGACCGCCGCAGACGCCGAAGCCGAATTGAAGCGTCAGGCCCGTTTGCGCGATCGTGAGGTCCGCGCCATTCTCCGGCAGCAGCTCGACGAGCTCATCGCCACCTACGCCTCCGACGGCCGTGGTGTCGAGATTCGCGAGATCGCCGGCGGCTACCGCATGGCCACCAAGCCGGAGTGCCACGACGCCGTGCGCCTCTTCGTGAAAAGCCTCAAGCCGGCCCTCAAGCTTTCTTTGCCGGCCTTGGAGACCCTGGCCGTCATCGCCTACAAGCAGCCGGTAACCGCTCCTGAAGTCAATGAGATTCGTGGTGTAGAGTCTTCCGGTGTGTTTGGCTCGCTGCTGGCTCGCAAGCTGATTGCCACGGCGGGACGCAAGCAGGTCATCGGCCGGCCGATCCTTTATAAGACGACCCGCGAGTTCCTGCTGCGCTTCGGTCTCAAGGACGTTTCCGAGCTGCCGTCGATGGAAGAGTTTGAGAAGATGGCTGCCAGCGAACTCGACGAACCGGAGCAAGGGGATGACGGAGAGAGCGCCGCTGAGCCAGACGCGAGCGCAAGTCCAGAGTCCGATCTGGAACTAAACGAGATTGTTGACGAGAGAGAAATCGACCGTCCAACAGAAGCACCCGACCCTGGCGCAGTGCCAGAGTCCGCCGAAACTCCCGCGGAGCAGGAGACCCCGGTTGCCGAAATGCCCGCCCCCATGCCAGCCGTGATGGCTGCCCAGAACACAACGGAGACGCCAGCCGAGACGGCTGCCGACCCCTCCGATGCAACCGAAGTACCCCTGGAAGTCGAGACGCCTGGAACCGATTCAGAGCCCCAGTCCCGTCCGACGAACGAATATGCCGCGAACGAGCCGGCATCCCAGGCGGATTACCCCCCCGCAGAGGCTGCGCCTGCTGCGCCTTCCCCACTAGAGCAGGCAGAAATTGAGACGCTTACCCATGACCGATGACCTCCGCAATGAACAGAATGAACGTGAATCGATAGATTCCGAAAATGTAGCCGTGCCCGAAACCGAAATCGAAGCGCTCCATGAAAAGGCGCTTGTCGCGGGCGCGACCGCCGCGTTCGAGGCTGAAATTGAAGCCGCCGCGGACCAGGAACTCGAAGCGCAAGAAGAAGCCGAAGCCGAGACGGAAATCGAAGCCGAAGGCGCTCCCGAGCCAGAGACGGAAGAAGACGAGACCGAGTCCGAAGACGACGACGAGACCGACGACGAGTCGGAGCCGGAGTTCACGCCCAAGCCGCGTCCCCCCGCCAAGCTGGAACGGTTGCAGAAGATCCTGGCCAAGGCCGGCATCGCCAGCCGCCGCAAGGCTGAGGAGATGATCGAGCAGGGCCGTGTGCAGATCAACGGCAAGGTAATCACCACGCTGGGTACCAAGGCAGACGGCGGTCGCGACCACATCCGCGTCGACGGCAAGCTGCTTCAGGGCGCCGAGCGCCTGCGTTATTTCGTACTGAACAAGCCCAAAGGCTTCGTCACCACGGTCAAGGACCCCGAGGGCCGGCCCACGGTGATGCAGTTCTTTGACAAGTTCAAGGAGCGCCTCTACCCCGTCGGCCGCCTCGACTACATGAGCGAGGGCCTGCTCGTCGTGACCAACGACGGCGAGCTGGCGAACCGCCTCACCAAGGCCGCCTCAGGCGTGGAAAAGACTTACCTGGTGAAGGTTGCCGGCCAGCCTACGGAAGACGAGCTGGAGCTTTTGCGCCGCGGCGTTTCCATTGAGCGCGGGAAGCCCGGCACTGGCAAGGTGCGCACCTCGCCGGCCCGCATCCGCCAGGTCCGCCAGGGCGACAATCCCTGGTACGAAGTGGTCCTGATCGAGGGCCGCAACCGCGAACTCCGCAAGATGTTCGAGGAAGTCGGCCACTTTGTCGAGAAGATTCGCCGCGTCGGCTACGGCCCGCTGGTCCTCGACCAGGAGCCGGGTAACCTGCGCGAGCTGGAGCCGGTAGAGCTGGAGATGCTGCGGAAGACCGCCGAAGGCAAACTGCGCACGCCCAAGTCCAAGGAACTTCGCCGCCGCAATCTTCTGGACTCCCAGTTGCCCACGGTAGAGCCCCGCCGGACCATGCATCCGCGTCCGACCAAGCCAGCCGAAGGCGCTTCATTTGAAGGGGAACGTCCTGCCGTCGAGCCGTTTGTGCGAGGCTCCGCTGCTGCTGGCCGACCCGCCGCGTTCCGTCCCAAAACGGCGTCCGGCCCCGGCCAGTTCAAGGCTCGTC
>Ga0255354_1001363_pt1 | contig 14230 bp, 8 predicted proteins | sample HBST50metaG_FD_189942 | JGI IMG/M metagenome (GOLD analysis project Ga0255354, IMG submission 189942) | Peat soil microbial communities from Stordalen Mire, Sweden - H.B.S.T50 | ecosystem: Environmental > Terrestrial > Soil > Wetlands > Peat | place: Sweden: Norrbotten County, Stordalen Mire...
GCAATTGCGGAGTGGGTGAAGGCGCTGGCGATGCAATCGGACGATGGGCGCGCCCACTACGGGCTGGGACAGACGCTGTTGCATGCGGGCAGGGTGGACGAGGCGATTGTGCATTTTCGCGAATCGCTGCGCGCGCAGCCGGACTATGCCGAGGCGCATAACGGACTGGGCGCGGCGCTGGGCCGGCAAGGACACGCGAGCGAATCGAAAGAACAGTTTCATCTGGCGCTCGACGACAATCCCAACTATGCCGAAGCGCACAACAACCTGGGCTTGGCGCTGCTTGCGGAGCATCGCCTGCCTGAAGCCGTGTTGCTATTCAAATCCGCAATCGAAGACAATCCAGACTTGGCTGAGGCGCATAACAATCTTGGTTTTGCCTATGCAGCGGAAGGGCATGTCGACGAGGCGCTCGTGGAATATCGCAAGGCCATTGAGTTGGATGCCAAGTACGCCACGGCATATAACAATATGGGCTTGGCGCTGGCCATGAAGAGCAACCTGGACGAAGCCGTTGCGAATTTTACCAAAGCGGTCGAACTGGACCCGGCGAATGGCGGGGCAGAAGGCAACCTGGGGCACGCGCTGATGGCGACGGGCGATGTGGAAGGCGCGATTCCACACTTCAGAAAGGCTCTGGAACTGGGGCCGGAAACGGCGGAGTATCACACCGATCTGGGTATTGCCTTGGCCAAGAAGCATCAGTTGGACGAGGCGATTCCGCACTTTGAACGGGCGCTGGTGCTTTCTCCGGACGCGGCGGATGCGCACTACTACCTGGGCAAGGCGTTGGTCATCGGAGGCCATGGCGCAGAGGGGCTGGCGCATTGGAAACAGGCTCTGAGCAAGGATCCTGACAATTTGCAGGTACTGAACGATACGGCATGGGTGCTGGCGACTTCGCAGGACGACGCACTGCGCAACGGCAATGCGGCACTGCCCTTGGCCGAGCACGCGGTGCAACTGACATCGGCAGGAGAGCCGGCAATTTTGGGGACGCTGGCCGCGGTGTATGCGGAGACGGGGCGCTTCGACAAGGCAATCGAACTGGAGCAGCGCGCGGCGGAACTGGCCACGCAACAAGGCAATGCGGCATTGGCGCAGAGTTTGAATGCGCGCCTGGCTCTCTATCAGGACAAGACGCCGATTCGGCAGTAAGCGGCGCGCAGATGGACGAAGCAGATCGATGGCAAAAGAAACCCCTTTCCAAAGAGGAAAGGGGGATAGGAAGGTATAAATCCCATGGTCAGCAGCGCACTACACTGGTAACGCGCGCTGAGATGGATTGTGCGCGATACCTAGGCGTAGATGTTCTAGAGGGTCAAGCTGACGTTGTTCAAGATGATGGTTTTGAGAACGTTCTTGCCGCTCTGGGAGTCCGTGGAAATGCCTGTGTGGTTATTCTTCTGCTCCACCACTGTTGCGGGCACGGTGACAGGCGGAACGCCCTTCTTCAACAGAGTGACCTGAGCGCTGGCGCCAGTTCCAGTCCAGGTGACCTTGTAGTCTCCAGCGGGCAATACGGTCGAACCAACCTGCACGGTGTCGGAAAACTTGATTGTTTGTGAGTTGCTGGCGGCCAGAGCGGAAACAGTAAGCAGCGTGCAAACGATTGCAAAACCGATAAAACGCTTCATGCGAATCTCCTCAAATACCTCGTTCGTGGAGCGGAATATGCGAGGTATCAACATAATTAGAGCGCTCAATCGGAGATATGAAGCTTAAGAAAGGTTAAGTGCGCTGGCCGAGTGGAAGGGAATTGCGATGCGAATCCGCAGGCCGGGGGATGCATTCTCCGCCTCGATGGTTCCGCGATGCAGTTGAACGGCGCGTTTGGCAATCGACAATCCCAGTCCCGATCCGCCGCCGTTGGAAACGCGCGCTTCTTCAACGCGGAAGAATGGATCAAACAGGCGGCTGAGGGCTTCGGCGGGGACTCCGGGACCATAGTCCCGCACCTCGATGAGCGCCTGCTGGGCGGCTTCAGAAAGAGTCAGGCGGATGATTGAATCGTTGGGCGCATAGCGGATTCCATTGCGCAGCACGTTTTCAACGGCGCGGCGCAACAGCTCGCGATTGCCCGTAACCGGACGGGCAATCGAGCCCTCGACGGCAATGGTGCAGCCTCGAAAATCGGCTTCCAACTGGCAGTCCCGCACCACTTCGTCAATGACTTCGCTGAGCGGCACAGCACCCATTTCCTGAATCGCCGGGTCATCTTCGATGGAAGTCATTTCCAGGATGTCGGAAACAAGCGATGCGATGCGGTTGATATCGCGCTCAATGCGGTCAAGGGCAGCCTTGCTGTCGTCTGAGGTTCTGGCCAGCTTGACGGCGAACTTAAGACGCGCGAGCGGCGACCGGAGTTCATGGGAGATGTCCGCGAGCAGTCTTCGTTCGGTCAGGATGAGCCGCTCAAGACGCTCGGCCATTTGATTGAACGAGCGGCCCAGTTGCCCTATTTCATCCCCACGCTTGGTGTGAATGCGCAGGGAGAGATTGCCGTGGCCAAATGCCGCTATGGTGGAAGCGGTTCTTCGAATTGGCAACACGACGCCGATCCAGGCGAGCCAGGCGAGAATGCCGGTGGCGCCGAGAAGGAGGAAATAGTACGGCAGGAAGGTCCAAATATGTGGGCGGCCCAGTTGACCTTCGGCGGCAAACCAGTATTTCGCATTCTGCGACCGATGAGTGAGAATCCAGCGCCCATGCGCCTTGATGCGCGACTTATCTTCTGAGGCGGGAGGCAGGAGAGCCGATCTGTCCTCACCCGAAACGAGGTCTACTCCGGAGGCGTCGAGAACGTAGTGATTGCCGCCGAAGGCTGAGTCCAGGCTTTCCAGATACACACGCAACGGTTCTTTGCCGCCTGCCTTGTAGGCATTGAGTGCGCTGTTCAACTGGAACTCATCGAACATGTCGAAGGTGGGGACGAAGAATTCCTTCTCCAGGCGCTCTGTAATGACATGGAAGCCAAGAAACGAGAGGGACAGGATGACCGCCATCGCGAGCAGCACGTGGGCGTTGAGAGACCTGAGGGTGATTGCTCTAATCTTTTCCGGTAAGGACATAACCAACTCCACGAATTGCGCGAATCAGGCCTCGGTCGCCGTGCAGCTTGGTGCGCAAATGGCTGATATGGACATCGAGGAAGCGGTCGTAGGGGGTAGCTTCTCGCTCAAACAAGCGCGCCGTGATGCTCTCGCGCGAGACCACGCTGCCTTTGGAGCGCATGAGTAATTCAAGCAGGTCAAACTCCATTGAGGTCAGCTCGACCGGTGAGCCTGCGCTCCATACCTCGCGTGTGGAGAGATCGATGCGGATCTTGCCGGCGTTGAGCGTCGTGTTGGCCGGCTGCGTGGCCGGAGAAGTCCGCCGCCGCACAGCTTGAATGCGCGCCATCAGCTCATCGGGATCGAAGGGCTTGGGAAGATAATCGTCAGCGCCCAGGTTCAATCCGAGGATGCGGTCATTGCGATGAACGCGTGCGGTGAGCATGATGACGGGAAGATTCTTGTGGCGGCGCAATTGTTGCAGAACGGCGAACCCGTCGAGCTCCGGCAGCATGACATCGAGAATCAGCAGGTCGTAGCTGCCATGGAGTGCGCGCGCAAGCCCTTCGCGGCCGTTGTTGACGGTATCGAGGGTTTGCCCTAACGCGGCAAAGAACTCCTTCATCATTCCGCACAACTCAACGTCGTCGTCCACAAGCAGTAGCGACAACGGCTTTTCAGCAGTCTCCATGACAAAGGTCTCAGGCCCCACAGATGCAAATGTACGGGGCTACCTGTTCAGAGTGTCGCATAGTTGCAATCGGAGAGGGAGGGGCTTAACGATTCTTAAGATTTCGGGGTTTAGTGAGTTGGCAATGCCCGCAGCGGTATCTGAGGTTTGTTGCGGGCATTGCTGGAATTATGTGCGGCGTTTCTCGCTACTCGCGGTTGCTGAAGAGATAATTGCCGCTGTTTTCGGCTACGATATGCAGATTCGCTTTGCCGGTGAGCGACTGCAAATGGGCGAGGTCATCGCCATAGGCCAGCAGGTAATAGCGATCGTTGCTGCGCCAGCGCGCCTGGAATCCCGCGTCGTCGATGAAGACCTGGGGCGCGTTGGGGGCGTAGGAGCCGTACTCCAGGTTGTTGCTGCGGCCATTCAGCAAGAGGGCTGTGCGGTTGGTATAGAAGAAGACGGACGAAAACGCGTAGTAGGCGTCGGCCTCGATCAACTGGCCCGGCGGGGTGGCTTGGAGCTTCTGGGCCAAGGGATAAGAGCCGAGATAGGTGTCGAAGCGGACCAGCGCCAGCCGCGAAGCCTGGAAGAAGACGATCATGCCCACGGTGAGTACGGCTACGGTGCGGACGGTGCTGCGGCGGCTCAGCCATAGTCCCACGGCACAGAAGCCGAAGGCGGCCACGGCCACGGCCAGCGGCAGTTTCAGGTAGGCGAAGGCGGGCAGCGTCAGGTCCGTCATGTGGCCCAGCGAAAGGGTGTACATCTCGGGATTCTGATTGAGGGCTTGAGAGAGCTCGCCCTTGGCGGGGACACGCGCTACAAGGGCCAGCACGGTTCCGAGCGCTGCAAAGAGTGTTGCAAAGATTCCGATGAGCACGTGCGAGCTGACTTTGAAGTAGCGGCCCTCAGCCAGCGCGGAGCCGATGAGGATGGCGAGCGCCGGGTAGATGGGCATGGAGTAATACTCCTGCGTGGTGGAGAAGGTGAAAAAGAGCATCACTACCGCGATCCAGCAGAGGGCCATGAGCCGTACGCGGCTGGCGCGCGTGGCGCGGCCATACGTGAGGCGCGTGGCGCCGGCGAGATAGGCCGACCAGGGAAAGAGCCAGACCAGATTCAATAGCCAGAAGAGGGGGCGCGGAACGGTGTTGTAGTCGCGCGGATAGCGCAGGTTGAGGAAGCGCAACAGGTGCTCGTTGAAGAAGTAGAACCAGAAGAAGCCGCGATACTCGCCGGGGCCGCTGTGCATGGAGAAAGCAAACCAGGGCGGATTTTGGAGCATGGCCAGTACGTGCCAGGGCGCAGCTATCAGCAGAGTTACGGCGATGACGACGAGCGGCGAGAGGCGTTTCCAGGCCGCGCGCGATAGCAACTGGCCGGTCAGGCCCATATAGAGCAGCGCGGCCAGCACTGGAAATACGCCCGCGATCAAGCCCTTGAGCAGCAGGCCGCAGCCCAGCGATACGCCAAGAACGATGGCCCACAGCCAGGGACGCTTGGCCTCCGAATCTGGATCGAGCAGCTTCATCCAGGCCCAGATGGCGGCGGTGATGGTGAGGGTGAGTGTGGCGTCGGGGATGAGGATGCGCGTGAACAGATAGAGTCCGGCGGCGGTGGCCAGGCTGACGCCGGCATAGACGCCGGCGCGCTCGCCCAGTCCCCAGCGCGTGAAGCGGTAGGTGACCCAGCAGAGCAGCACGACGGCCAGCGCCAGCGGCAGCCGCGCTGCCCAGTCGTGGACGCCGAAGACGCGGTAGGAAGCGGCCATCATCCAATAAATCAGCGGCGATTTTTCAAGGTAGGCTACGCCGTCCAGCCGGGCCGTCACCCAGTCGCCGCTCTCCAGCATGGTGCGGGCGATCTGCGCCTGGACCGCGTCGACGTCGTCCATCAGGCGCGGAGGGCTGATGATATTGGCGCAGGAGACGAGAGCGGCGGCTGCGGCGACGAGGACTCCTCCGCGAAGGCCGAGGCGGGCGGAGTTTTGCTGCTTTTCATTCACTGCGTCGCGATCGATATTCCCCACAGGTCGTTCTCCCGGTCTTACTTTTGGTTCTGGTTCTTGATCGCATGATTTTTCAGGTTGAATTCATGCTTTTCCTGATCTCAAAAGCGAGACCAGGGGCACCCGCACGGAGTTGGCGGCCCACCCTAGGCGCAAAAACAAAGGCGCGCCGAGGGTGGGGCACCCGAAGTTGGTGCAACAGCGAACCAACTACTGCGAGGCGGCCATCTCGTAGGGGATGGGTTCTGCCTGCTCGGTTTGCAGTGCGGTGCTGGGAGCCTGAATGTTCCAGCGTTCCATCCATGTGAGCAGGGTAACCAGTCCCCATAGATGATAGCCGGAGTTCGCTTCGCGGCGAAGGTGCTTGCCGATGAGCTGCTCGACTGCCGGCCAGGCAAAGATGCCTGTGTCCAGGATGGCATCGCGGGAGAGGGTGTCTTGCAGAAAGCCGCGCAGGGAGCCGCGGAACCACTCGTGGATCGGGATGTCGAGGCCGATCTTCGGGCGCGTGAGGACGGAGGTGGGGAGCTTGTCGCGCATGAGATGGCGGAGGACAAGCTTTGAGGTAGAACCGCGCAGCTTGAAGCGCTCCGGCAGGCGGGCGGCGAAGTCGACGATGCGCGAATCGAGGAACGGCGGGCGCACCTCAACCGCGTGGGCCATGCTCATGCGATCCACTTTGGAGAGGATGTCGTCGGGCAGATAGTAGCTCTGGTCAAACTGGAGAAAGCGCTCAAGGCCTCGGCCATCGTTCATGCCGGCAACGATTTCCGCGAGGGGCTGCGGAGAAGCATGATGAAACAGGGAGGCCTTTTCCGTTTCAGAGAAGGTGCCGTTCCAGAAGATGTGGGCGTACTCGGGAGAGAGCAGAGAGCCCTCAAGGAAGCGCTTGATCTTGTATTCGAGGCCGATTTTGTCGTCGGAGACGGGCAGCAGGCGTGCGCCAGCCAGAGCAGACTTGCGCATCCAGGCAGGAACCCGGCGCGCGATGGCGGCGTAACGATCCGCCTTGTGGGTCAGGTAACCTGCGAATAGCTCGTCCGCACCCTCGCCGCTGAGGCTGACGGTGACATGCTGCCGGGTCATCTTGGAGAGAAACCAGAGAGGCACAGCGCCAGCGTCGGCGTTGGGTTCGTCGGCGTGGTAGGAGATGTCCTGAATGGTGCCGACGAGATCGCAGTCACCATCCAGGTTCAGCTCGGTATGTTCGCTGCCGTAGTGATTGCTGACCTCCTGGATGAAGTCTCCATCGTTGAAGGAGCGTCCGTTGAAGGTGATGGAGAAGGTCTTGAGCGGCCGGGTGCTGGCCTCGCTGGCGTAATGAAGGATGGTGGAAGAGTCCAGGCCGCCGCTGAGCCAGATGCCCAGAGGCATGTCGGCATCCATCTGCTCGGTGACCGACTGGCGCATCAGCGAGTCCAGCTCCTCGGCAGCTTCGTTCAGAGTGTTCGGCGCGTTCTCGGTGACGCGGGGCGTCAGATAGGACTCAATCTCCGCCTCGCCGTTCCGCCACTCCAGCAAGTGTCCGGGCATCAGCTTGAAGATGCCTTCGATCATGGTGAAGGGGCCGGGAACGTAGTTGAGGCTGAGATAGCAGTTGAGGCCGTCAACGCTGAGGCGGCGTTCGATGACCGAGTGAGCGAGGATGCATTTCACTTCCGAGCCGAAGTAGATTTCGCCGCCCTGCTGACAGTAATAGAGCGGCTTGATGCCCATGCGATCGCGGGCCAGCACCAGGCGGCGCTCGGAGCGAATCCAGAAGGCGGCGGCAAACATGCCGCGCAGCCGCCGGAACGCCGCGTTGCCCCAATGGTGGAAGGCATGCAGGACGACCTCGGTGTCGCAATGGGAGCGGAAGGTGTAGCCGGCGGATTCCAACTCGGCGCGCAATTCGCGGTGGTTGAAGATTTCGCCATTGAAGACCAGTGTGATGTCGCCATCGAAACTGGAAAAAGGCTGATCACCGGACTCGATGTCCATGACTCGGAGCCGGCGCGCGCCCATGGAGAGGGAGCCGGAGTAGAAAACGCCCTGCTGATCGGGGCCGCGATGCGCTATCGAAGCTAACGACCGTTCCAGATCGGTACGATCCTGCGGCTTGTGAAGATGGGAATAGCCTGCGATACCGCACATGTTTTCTTAATCCTTCCGAGGGACCTGGTTGATGCAGAAACGGATGACAGTCAGGCACAAGCCGCAGTGCGGACCTGCAACGGATTTCTTGTGGTCCTGCTGCACGAGGACAAGATGCCTGGATGCAGAGTCGAAGCCGCAAGTCTGAGCAATATGGAACGCTTCTAATTCAAACGACGAGGCAAGCTCCGGTTTGATACTCGGGAGATCCCAATAAAGGGGAAAAAGTTAAGTTTGAGTGTGGAGAGGTCGGTGGGGCGGTTTTTTGGCGCTATTTCCGAAAGAGGGTGTATTGAACTCCCCGAAGTCTCGTCTTTCTTGGTGTAGGGCAGGATGGGGGCGAGCCTTTCCAAGGCAGGAAGCAGTGTCTCTGTTCGTTGCACCATGGCTCAAAGATGCATGAGAATGATCCTTGGTCCATCGTGTGATGTTCAAGGAGCAAGTCTGTCCACCAGGGATGAGTTGAACGGCAACTCGCCAGGGAATCTGGCTGCGAGGATCGTCGAGCTATTCGGCGAACTCCGTATGCCACTTTTTCGCTATCTGGTGGTTGCGCTGGGCAGCGCGGAGGCAGCAGAGGACGCTACCCAGGAGTGTTTTCTGCGATTATGCCGTCATCTGCAGCAGGGTGGCGAAGTAAAAAACGAGCGGCTGTGGCTCTTCCATGTGGCTCACAACCTGTTGTTGGATCAGAAGAAGAGTGGGCGTGCATTGCACGAGGTTCTGCCGCCCGACTGGGATCTCGTGGCGGCGACGCATTCGGATTTGGCTCCGGACCAGGAGCAGCGGTTACTGGCCAAGGAAAAATATGAGACGTTGCAGAACGCGTTTGGTGAGTTGACGGAGCAACAGCGTGAGGTGCTCCGGTTGAGGGAAGAGGGGCTCGGCTATCGGGAGATCGCTGAAGTTCTTGGCACGAATGTTCCCGTGGTGGCGGCACATATTCGGCGGGCGGTTGCAAAGATCAAGGCGAAACTGAATGGCTGAGGGAATCAAAAACACGGCGCAGGGAATCCACTTCGATGAAGAGCAGCTGATGCTGTATATCGATGGGGAGTTGCCGTCTTCAGAGGCCGATGAGCTGAGGACGCACCTGCTGTCGTGCCCGGAGTGCCGTCAGGAACTCAGTGAGCTTCAAGAAGCGAACCAGGTCTTCGCCTCATTTCAAGGGCAGTTGAGCACGGCCTTGCCTGTTCCGCCGCACGACTGGGCCGATTTTGGGCAGCGGCTGCAGGAGACATTGGCAAAGCCCGTGGCAGAGCGCAGGCCCTCGTTGCGCCAGGCTTGGTGGCGCAGGTTCGCTGATTCTGTGCGGCAAACCGGCAGCGGAGCGATTGTGCCGTGGACGCTGAGCGGTGCGGCGGCGGCCCTGGTGCTTGCTTTTCTTGTTTTGCATTCTCCTGTGAATCATTCGCTTTCGGTGGAGGACGTTCTGAGCCGCGCCCAGCATGAGCGCGCCAGCGTGGACGCTTCGGTGGCTCCGGTTGTGTATCAGAAGATCAGCATTACGGATTCCGCTGCGCCCCAAGCCCCGGTGACGGTGGAGATCTGGAACGACAAGAAGAACGGCCGGTTCCGGGAAGAAGCGGTAAGCAGGGCGGAGACGGATCAATCGGCTGGGACACGGAAGAGTGCGGGAAAAGCGCGGCAGCTGCAGCTACTGAGCGACGTGAATGCGGTGTTTGCGGTCAACCATTTGCCGGTGAGCGTTCCGGTTTCGGCCGATGTGTTCAGAGCGTGGGTCCAGTCGCCGGGGCGCAAAGACGAGTCCATGAACAAGGAGCGGCTCGCCGGAGGGGAAGAAGCCTACCGGCTTTCCGCCAAACTGGCCGATGTTGATATTTCTGCGGGGAGCACCCCATTCCTTCGCGCCATGGATTTGCTGGTGCGCGCCAATGATTGGCATGCGGTGGCAGCGCGGTTGACGGTCGCGAGCCCGGCTGGCACGCATACCTACGAGATTGCAGAGCTTGAGTACCGGGTGATTCCCCTCAGCCAACTCCCTGGCAATGTTTTTGGCGCTCTGGAAGGTGGCTCTGGTCAGATTTCCGATAGCGGACCGGTGGCGATGCCCGGCACTGGACAGTTGTCCTTTGCTGAGTTGGCTGTTGAAGTACTGGACCGGCTGGATCGCGTCGATGCCTTGGTGCAGGACCAGATTATTGTGACGCGCGCTGGCGCCGAGGGCTTGCAGATTGGCGGCATCGTGCGCAGCGAGGCGAGGAAAGCTGAGATTCTTGGCGCGCTGGGGTCGTTCGTCTCCAACCCCGCGGTAAAGCTCAACCTGCTTTCGGCCGGAGATGCGCGGGCAGTAGGGACCACACCTTTGACGCATCCGATCCAGATGCAGTCGGTTGAAGTGCTGCTGAATGAAGCGGGCAGTAATCCTGAGGTGCGTGCCTATCTGGCAACTCACCGACACGTGCCGGAGCGCGAACTCGATCAGGCTGCGGATCGCTTTGTTGCCGACGCTGTGGAACACTCGACCGAAGCCCAACTGCATGCCCAGGCGCTGAAACATATCGTTGAGATTTTACCTCTATCCAACGCCGGAGCCGTTGCACCGGAGACCCGCGAGAAATGGCGTGCGCTGGTGAGCCACCATGCCCAAGCGAGCCGGAGAGAGATTCACCAGCTCGAACAGCAGCTCTCCCCAGTCTTTGCCCATGCGGCTTCGGGAGGAGCGCCCGCTACTGGCTCTGCCGGAGAGGGAGATTTGCGGCCTGAGGCCAGCCGCCTGCTGAATATGACCACCGATAGCGACCGGATCTTGTGGCAGGCCCTTTCATCCAATGCCAGCGCAACCGACCGGCGAGGATTGACGGAAGCGGAATTCTGGCTAATGTTGAAAGAGGAAGACACTCTGGCAGCGCATATAGTTGAGAAAGCCCACCCCTAGCGGCCTGTGCAGCCGGGGAGCGGTTGCCAAGCTGATAGAGGACGATGTTCGCAAGATCCAGAGCCATCGCATCCAGTTTGACCCTCGCAGCCTTTTGGCTCCTGGGGCAATTGTTGGTTATGCCGGTTTCCTGGGCGCAGACGGAACCGGCTGTTCTTGCCGGAACGGTGTTGGACCCCGCCGACAGGGCAGTTCAGAATGTGCGCGTTTTCCTGACTGAGGATTCAACAAAATCTAAACGGCAGGCCTGGACCGGCCCCAACGGCGATTTTCTGTTTTCGAGGCTGGAGCCGGGAAGCTATACACTTCAGGCTTTTCAGGCGGGGTTTGCTTTGATCCAGGTCCCCGGCCTTGCTCTCAAGCCGGGTGATACCCGCAACATCCAAATCCGCTTCCAGATCGGAAAACAGCAAGAGACCGCGACGGTCCACGCCGGAGACTTTGAGGAAGCGTCGGTCATCACCACCAGGGTGGGGCATGATCTGGTGGACGACATTCCCCTGAATGGACGCAGCCTGCAACCCCTGCTGTTGTTGACTCCGGGCGTGATCATGATGGCCAATAACGAGTTTAGCTTCAATGGCCAGTCCACCAGCATGAACTATTTCACCGTCGACGGCATGAGCGTCAATCTGGCTGTCCGCGGCGGCGGAGTAAGTACCGATCTTGCCCAGGATGCCGGCTACAGCGCCCTGGGAACCACCTCGAATCTGATTTCAGTTAATGCGCTGGATGAATTCACTGTTCAGAGTTCAACCATCTCTCCTCAGATTGGTCGGCAGTCTGGCGGCCATGTGCAAATGAACAGCCGCTCGGGCGGAGAGACGCTGCATGGAGAAGCCTTCGAGTTTTTTCGGAACTCAGCTCTTGATGCTTCCGACTGGTTTCTGCCGAGGGATTCAACCGTGAATTCCAACCTGCAGCAGAATGACTTTGGAGGCGAATTTTCCGGGGCGATTCCGCACCTTGGCAGGCTGAACATGCGCAACTACTTTTTCTTTTCAGAAGAGAGTCTGCGGCTTTATCAGCCGACGGCGCTGAACACGTATGTACCATCCACGAATCTGCGGAGCCATGCTCCCCAAGCGCTCTTGCCCTTTCTCGATGTTTTTCCAACTTCGAAGAGCCCGGAGATTCTAGGCACCGGAACATCGGTGTATCACCTGGCGATCTCCAATCCTTCGTCGGAGGACACATTCAGTGTCAGGTTCGATTCAGAACAAGCCCGCCGGGTTTCGTTTTTCGCACGCCTCAACCACTCCACCTCTTCGCGCGTCAGCACGGACAGCGGCTGGTGCCTTTCTGGCGCAGAGAAAAGCACCGAGTGGGTGACTACGGGGATGCTGTGGAAGCCAAACTCCAAGTTAGTTAACGATCTGCGGTTCAACTACAGCGAGAACTCCGGCAGCGTGACCAACACCTTGCATAGGCTGAAGGGCGCAACCATTCCGGCGGACAAAGTGTTGCTGCAGGGGATCAGCCCGAAGGTAAAGCTGCCTAGCCTGAACTATTACTTCCTCGGTGTAACTTACAGCTCCAAAAGCACGGGGCAGAATCCTATTCATCAAATCAATATTACGGATAACACCATGATCGCCCACGGGAAACACCTGCTGGGCGTTGGCTTCGACCTGCTGCGACTGGTAGGAGAGACCGTTCCGAGCGATTTCAACATGACGGTCAATTTCCTGTCGCAGACCAGTGTGCGCTCGGGCGTGGCGGATTCAATCGCGATTCAATCGCAGGACGATGTGAAGGTCGCACAGAATATCTCATCTCTCTACGCGCAGGATACATGGAAGCTAAATAAGCGCATGATTCTGGATTATGGCGTGCGCTGGGATGTAAGCCCGGCGCCTGCCGCCAACAATGGCCAGAGTCTGTTTACGGTAACTTCATCGAAGGATATCGCCAGCATGACACTGGCTTCCGCGGGCACACGGCTTTATCCGACGATCTATACCAATATCTGCCCTCGTGTCGGACAATCATGGATGATTGCAAATAATTCAGGCAAGGAAACGATTCTGCACAGCGGGGCTGGAGTGTTCTATTCCCTGGGTAATACGGACTCCATGTCTTCTGCCAGTACCTTTCCTCATGTGCGGCAGTCTACGCTTTATAACATAATCTACCCACCTGTAACTACACTGCCGATTCCAGACTCAAACAAGCTGTCTCCTCCTTACTCGGGGCAAACGTTCTATGCCTTTGCCAGCGGCTATTCCGCGCCGGTTGTCTATCAGATCAGCACCGGGATCGAGCAGCATTTTGGAGGCGACAGAAAGCTTTCGCTGGCCTATGTTGGAGCTCAGTCGCGGCACTTGCCGGTGTCGCAGCAATTGACGGACCCCAACAGCAATTTCAGGCACAATACATCCATCACGGAAGTGCGCAGCGAGGGCGCCTCTTCTTATAGCTCATTGCAGGCGCAGTACACTCAGAGAGTCGCTGATGGAATGCATATCCTTGGTTCCTACACATGGGCGCACAGCATTGATAACGTTTCCGGCGATCTGAATGGGTTTCCTGAGAAGAAATTGATTTCTTTGGCTGGCGAGCGAGGGAACTCGGAGTTTGACCTGCGGCAGAACCTAGGGCTGGCAATAACATACGAAACGAAGACGCCAGTGCTGGAGGGCGTGGCCGCCAAGCTTCTCGACCGGTGGATGCTGGGCACACTCTTCACCGCTCGCGGAGGAATGCCGCTCGATGTGACTTACACGAGACCGATCGGATCGCAACTGCTGCAAACAAGGCCCGATCGCATCAAGGGCGTCAGCCTGTTATTGCCGCACGCGCACCAGCCATGGGGCGAGATTCTCAACTATAAGGCGTTTGCGATTCCATCCTCGGACCGGCAAGGCGAACTGGGCCGGAACGCGCTGCGCGGCCATGCGGCGTGGCAGGCGGACTTCTCGATCCATCGTAGCTTTCCCGTGAAAAATAAGGCGTTCATTGAGGGACGGGCTGAGTTTTTCAATGCGCTCAACCACCCCAACTTCGGCGATTCAGACACGGGGCTGGGAACGTACAGCGCGGGTAAGTTAGCGAGAAATCCAACCTTCGGCTACACCACACGTATGCTGAATACGCAATTGGGAGGCCTGCAGCAGTCCTATCAGGTAGGCGGCCCGCGGTCCGTGCAAGTGTCAGTGAAAGTATCTTTCTAGCGGCTTTCGGACTGATGTTCTACTTGGCCGAGTGATCGGCTTGCTTCTCTCCGTTCTTGACATATGCACTGTCCCATTGGCCCTGGGCGCGCAAATGCGCAACCTCCTGCTGAGCCATTTTCTGGACGCGCAAGTAGTCTGGCTTGCCCACGCGGTTCAGGGTAAGCGTGACGTTCTGGCCGTCTGGACAAAGGAGGGGTTTTGTGAGGGATAGGACCGTATGTGTCCATGATCGATTGAAGTGGACACGACCGGTCGCAAGAAGTGTGTATGTCAGTTCTGCGGAGT
>Ga0255354_1001366_pt1 | contig 14198 bp, 8 predicted proteins | sample HBST50metaG_FD_189942 | JGI IMG/M metagenome (GOLD analysis project Ga0255354, IMG submission 189942) | Peat soil microbial communities from Stordalen Mire, Sweden - H.B.S.T50 | ecosystem: Environmental > Terrestrial > Soil > Wetlands > Peat | place: Sweden: Norrbotten County, Stordalen Mire...
GTTGATGTCGTTGAATGAGGGGTTGTAGTAGGCGTTGACCGTGGGCGGGGTCATGTCCCACTCCTTCTCGTCGACCGGCTTGCCCAGCTTGGCAAAGTTGTAGTTGCGCTCGTAGACGGCGCTGCGATGCAGGTTGCCGATCAGGTCGCCGCGGTCCACCTTGATGCTGGAGTAGTCGCGCCACTTTTCCGGATAGCCGATCTTGTTGCGGATCAGCGCCAGCTTCTCTTCTGCCGCTTTCTTGGTGGCGTCGCTCATCCAAGGCAGGGTTTTGATGTCGTCGCCGAGGGACTTCTCAAGAGACGCGACCAGCTTGTCCATGCTGGTTTTGGCCTGGGGAGGAAAGTTCTGCTTGACCCAGTCCTGGCCAACAGCCTCGCCCAGAGCACGGTCGGTTGCGGAAGAGCACTGCTTCCAGCGCGGCGTGGGTTCCTTCTGTCCGGCGAGAGTCTTGCCGTAGAAATCAAAATTTTCGTCGAAGAAGGCCTTGGGCAGGTGGGTGGCCTGTCCGTGCAGAACATGCCAGCGCAGATAGCTCTTCCAGGCAGGTACCGGCTCGCTCTGGATGAGCGCGCTGAGCACCTTGAAGAACTCCGGTGTGGCTACATTAAGGGAGTCGAATTGTCCGATGCCGATGGAGTGGAAGTAGGTGGACCAGTCAAAGGCGGGCGTGGTTTTCTGGAAGTCGGCGACCGTATAGATGTGATAGCGGTTGGCCGGCTCGCGCAGGTCGGTGCGGCTGGTGGAGGCCTTGGCCAGAGCGGTTTCAATCTTCATGACCGCGTCGGCTTCCTTGGCGGCCTGTTCGGGCGTGTCGCCGGCCAGGGTGAACATCTTTTTCAAGTGCTCGACGTACTGGGCGCGGATGGCGGTGAAGCGCTTGGAATCCACCAGATAATAGTCGCGGTCGGGCAAGGACAGGCCGCCCTGCGCGATTTGGGCAATCTGCTTGGACGAATCCTTGTCGTCCTGGCCGACTTCGAACTCGAAGAAGCCGTCGGGCGTGCCGTCGTTCTCAAGCTTGCTGAGCAGGGCAGGGAGTTGCTTCGCGTCGGACAGAGCGGCGATCTGCTTCCAGGCCGGCTCAATCGGAGTCAGGCCCTTCTTTTCTACCAGCGAGGTATCCATGCAGGCGGCAAAGTAGTCGCCGAACTGTTTTTGCAGCGGCGAGCTAGGACTCTTGGCGGCGGCGTCCAGCTCCTGCCAGAGCAGGTAGCGGTTGCGCTCGCCGAGCAGCGAGAAGGAGCGCGCCCAGCGTACCTGATCGCCCGGAATGGGGTTGTTCTTGACCCAGTTGCCGCAAGAGTACTGGTAGAAGTCCGTGCAAGGATCGGCGGTTTTGTCGATGGCCGACAGATCGAAGCTTTTGATGGCCGGCGGCGGCGCGGGCTTGGCGGCGTCGGCCTGCGCGGGTGCAGGCGTCTGGGCCATGGCAGTTCCAGCCGCCAGCAGCAGAATGGAAGCGAGACGAAAACTATTCATTGAATGTCCTCTTGAAAACGGGGTTGACCGGCGCATCCATCGGCGCACAAAGCGCTCGCGGTTGCGGGCCAGGATCAAGTTCGGAGCAGCCAAAGCGGTGCAGACTGCGTTGGTTAGGAGGCTATCACGACCGGGCTGACAGCGATAATCGTTGCAATTTCAGGCTATCAAAGCGGGAGTTAGCCGCGCCTGCCGCTGCTATACACTACTTGCAATCTCAAACGGAGGCAGAGAAATGTTCAAGCGGCATCCTCTTGTTATAGCAATGCTTGTTGCAGTTGGCGTAGCTCAGCTGTGTGCCCAGCCTGCAAACAAAACTGTTGCTGGGCCCGCGGCCCATCGCACGCTGGTGCGGGCCGGGCATCTGCTCGATGTGAAGACGGGCAAACTGCTCGACGGGCAGACGCTGGTGGTGGTCGGTGAAAACATCCAGTCCATCGCCCCCACCGCATCGACGCCCACGCTGGCTGGAGATACGGTTGTGGATCTAACTGGTCTCACCGTCCTGCCCGGCCTGATCGATGTGCATACACACCTGACCATGGATACAAACTTCGATCCCTACCACTCGGTGATCAGTGATGACGCCAAAGAGGCGATCAATGGGGTGGTGAACGCCCGCACCACGCTGCTGGCTGGAATCACCTCGGTGCGCAATCTGGCCGCCGGCGGCTTCACCGATGTGGACCTGCGTGACGCCATCAATTCCGGCCAGATTGCCGGGCCGCACATGCAGGCCAGCGGGCCCATGCTGAGCATTACCAGCGGCCACGGCGACGACGGCCTGCTGCCCTACCGCTATCACTCGGTCGGTGACGGCGTGGCCGACGGGATTGCCGGCGTGCAGCATCAGGTGCGGCAGAACATCAAGTACGGCGCGGACGTGATCAAGATCGCGGCCACCGGCGGCGTGCTGTCAAAGGGCGACGATCCGCAGGCCTCGCAGTTCACGCTGGAAGAGATGAAGGCCATTGTGGCGGATGCCCACCGGCTGGGCCGCAAAGTGGCCGCGCACGCGCATGGTACGCAGGGCATTCTGTGGGCTACCGAAGCAGGAGTGGATTCGATTGAGCATGGCAGTTATATCAACGACGAAGGCATTGCCGCGATGAAGAAGAACGGCACCTATCTTGTTCCCACGCTCTATCTGGAAGACTGGATGCTGGAAAAGGCAAGCCTTCCGGCCATCTTCCACCAGAAAATGGAAGATGTGAGCGCCGTGGCCAAGGGCAACGTGAAGCGCGCCATACAGGCTGGCGTCAAGATCGCCATGGGCACCGACTCCGCGGTCTATCCGCACGGGCTCAACGCACATGAGCTGGATGTGTACGTGAACCAGATGGGCATGACGCCGCTGGCGGCTTTGCAGTCGGCCACTGTGAACGCCGCGGACCTGATGGGCTGGACGGCCAAGACTGGCAGCCTGGAAGCCGGCAAGTGGGCCGACATCATCGCCGTGGACAAGAGCCCGCTGGACGATGTACGCGTGCTGCAGGACGTGAAGTTCGTGATGAAGGCGGGCGTGGTGTACAAGGGCGCGGGCAAGTAATCGAACGGATGCGGAAGCGCGCAAGCTGCCGTAATTTGACCCGGTGAAGGCGGGAGCCGACAGCAGCCCGCGCATTCGCTTTCACCGGGGCCATTTGACTTAGCTGACTGGTTGCAGGGCTGCCGCAGTGCAAACTTCCGCCAGACGCCCGATGCCTTCCCGAATCTGATCTGGAGAAGCATTGGAGAAGTTCAGGCGCATGAAGCGCTGACCGGAAGCGTCGGAGAAGAAATCCTGCCCAGGAACAAAGAGGACCTTGCGCGCAAGTGCCTCGTGCATCAGGTGGTTTGTGTTCACACCCTCGGGACAGGTGACCCAGAGGAACATGCCACCCTGGGGATGCGTCCAGGTGAAGCCGGGAGGCATGGTTTCGCGCAGCGAGGCATCCATGATCGCGAAGCGCTCTCCGTAGGATTTCCGGATGCGCTCCACATGCGCGTTGTTGTCGAAGTCGGAAAGATAGCGATGAACGATCCGCTGATCCAGGCTCGACGTATGCAGATCGGCCGCTTGCTTGGCGATCGTCAGCTTGCGGCGAATCTCCTCGCTGGCAACCACCCAACCGACCCGCAGGCCAGGTGCGATCGTCTTGGAAATGGTGCTGTGGTAAATGACAATCCTCTCCGTGTCGAGCGATTTGACCGGAGGAATATCGCTTCCTGCGTAGCGCAAGGCCCCGTAGGGGTCGTCTTCCACCACGATCAGCCCGTAGTGAGCGGCGATCGCGTAAAGCTTTTGGCGGCGTTCCGCAGTGAGCGTGACGCCTGTGGGATTCTGAAAATTCGGGATTGTGTAGAGAAACTTGGGCTTTTCGCGTTCGATCAGCGCAGGCAGGGCTTCCGGGATGAGGCCCTCTTCATCGGTGGGCACAGCGGCAAAACGGACTTCATAGGAGTGGAATGCCTGGAGGGCCGCCATGTAGGTGGGGCTCTCGGTCAGCACACAGTCTCCGGCATCCAGAAAGATTTTGCCGGCCAGATCGAGCGGCTGCTGCGAGCCGGTCATGATGAGGATATCGTCGGTGGAGCAAGCAATTCCGCGCTGGCGGGATATTGCAGCGAAGGTCTCCCGAAGCGGCGAGAAGCCTTCGCTGGGGCCGTATTGAAGCGCAGCAGCGCCGTTCTCACGCAGCACACGTTCGGTGGCGGCGAGAATGTCGGCGACAGGGAAAAGTTCTGGCGCGGGAAGACCGCCTGCGAACGAGATGATGTCCGCCTGCTCGGTAACCTTGAGAATCTCTCGAATGGTAGAAGGGCGCACCGTGCTCATTCTGCGCGCGAACCGTGTATTCATGCCTGGTTCCTGCTTTTCTTTGGGTTTTGCCCTCAACACAAGGGCGGGGAGTGTTTTGAGTGAGTTTAGCAGAACACTGAATTCATCTTATCCCCGCACGGGGCGGACCTCGCAGCCGGGATGCCGGTTCGCAACATGACTTGCAAACCGGGATGGCGCCTGAAACACTTGATACGTGGCCACTCAAACAATTGTCATTCTCGACTTCGGTTCGCAGTATACGCAACTGATTGCGCGACGCATCCGCGAACAGAACGTTTTTTCCGTGGTGCTGCCCTGCACCGTGCCTCTCAGCCAGATTCAGGATCTGCATCCATTGGGGATCATCCTCTCTGGCGGCCCGTCGTCGGTGTATGACGCGGACGCGCCTGCCGCCGACCCCAAGCTGCTCGATTTGGGCGTGCCGGTGCTGGGCATCTGCTATGGCTTGCAGTTCATCGTCCACCACCTGGGCGGCAAGGTACGCTCGGCCTCGAAGCGCGAGTACGGCCATGCAGAAGTGACCATCGAGGACGACTCGACCCCGCTGTTTGCCGGGCTGCCGCCGGTCATCCAAGTCTGGATGAGCCACGGCGACGAGGCGCTGGAGCTGCCCGCCGGCTTCCACCGGACGGCGGTTACTTCGAACGCTCTGGCTGGCATTGCCAACGAGGAGCGCCGCATCTGGGCCGTGCAGTTCCACCCCGAGGTGCACCACACGCCGCTGGGGCCGCAACTGATCAAGAACTTCATCTTTGCCATCTGCGGCGCGCGCGGCGACTGGACCCCAGCGCACTTTATTGAGTCCACGGTGGCGGGCATTCGCGAGAAGGTCGGCAAGGGGCACGTGATCTGCGGCCTTTCTGGCGGCGTCGATTCATCGGTGGCGGCGGTACTGGTACACAAGGCCATCGGCAGCCAGCTCACCTGCATCTTTGTGAATAACGGCGTGTTGCGCAAGAACGAGTTTGCCAGCGTGCAGAAGAACATGCGCGACAACCTGGGCCTGAACGTTGTGGCCGTGGACTCAAGCGAGCGCTTCCTGAGCAAGCTGGCCGGGGTCACCGAACCAGAAAAGAAGCGGAAGATCATCGGCGGCGAGTTCATCGCTGTATTCGACGACGAGGCCAACCGCATTGCCCTGAAGACGGGCGGCGTGGATTGGCTGGTACAGGGCACGCTCTATCCGGACGTGATCGAGTCCAGCAGCGTCAAGGGCCCCAGCCAGACCATCAAGAGCCACCACAACGTGGGCGGGCTGCCCGCGCACATGAAACTCAAACTGATAGAGCCGCTGCGCGACCTGTTTAAAGATGAGGTCCGGCGCATTGGCCGCGACCTGGGAATGCCGGAAGACATTTTGGGTCGGCAGCCGTTTCCTGGGCCGGGGCTGGCCGTGCGCATTCTGGGCGAGGTGACGCCGGAGCGCGTGGCCCTGCTGCAAGAGGCCGACGAGATTGTTGTCGCGGAGATCAAGTCCGCCGGGCTCTACAACAAGATTTGGCAGAGCTTTGCCGTGCTGCTGCCGGTGATGAGCGTGGGCGTGATGGGCGACCAGCGCACCTATGCCTACACCTGCGCCGTGCGCGCCGTGCATTCGGAAGACGGCATGACCGCCGACTGGACGCCGCTGCCGTACGAGGTGCTGAAAAGCATCTCCAGCCGGATTGTGAATGAGGTGCGGGGCATCAACCGCGTGGTCTACGACATTACGTCGAAGCCACCCGGCACCATCGAATGGGAATAGTGCTCGCCGCACGGGCGGGAGCGCCTTCGGCGCCAACTATGCTGACTGTGGGATGAATCAACTGGAAGAGAGAAGAGCCGTGGCAGCGCCGGAATTTGGCTGCCACGGCTCTTCTGCGTTTTGACCAAACGCTTGTGTCGCTGGGGATTACTCGCTTGCAGGCTGGGCGCGCAAGGCGGCTACTTCTTTGGAAAGGGCGTCGAGCCGGGCCAGTAGTTCGGCGTGGTGCCGGTCGGCGATGGAGGGATCGAATGCCTCCACGTAGAAGGTCCCATTGGGTTCCAGTTCGCAGCGGCGGACCTGGTGGAAGTGTACGAACCCCTGGCGATGGATGACTTCGAGCAGTTCTTCGCGGGTGAGCGACTCGCGGGTCAGTGCGCGTTGGTCGACCTGGCCGTCCCGCACCAGAACAGCAGCGCGGCCCTCCATGGCCTGAGTGAGCCGCTTGGAGCGGAACAGCACCCGCACCACCATCCAGTTGATGGCCAGCAGGCTGAAAGCGCCGATGAGGCCGCCAGTGACGGAGTTGTCTTCGCCGATGATGGCGTTCTGCACGGTGTTGGAAAGCGACAGCAGCACCACCAGGTCAAAGGGGTTGAGCTGCGCCAGCTCGCGCTTGCCGAACAGGCGCAGCAGCAGCACCAGCGCCAGGTAGACAATGACCGGTCGGAGCAGCTTCTCAAGGATGGGAAGCGGAATCTGAAACATGTGGTCGAAGATCAGCGAGTGTGGCATGGAACGAGGATAAAACAGTTGTCAGAGAACAGGGAGCAGCAATCTGTTGGCAGTGCCGGGACAACCGGGAGGTCTGACAACAGATTGCTGCGTCGAAGCGAGCGAGCAGGCTATTTCTTCATCTGGTAGTTTTTGTACTCGATGGTGAACAGGGTGTGGCGCGTGGAGTATTTGCCTGCGCCGGAGTCACCATTGGGCACAATTTCGGTGTTGATGACTTTTCTGACCGGTAGGACCAGCACTTTTGCGTCGACCTTGACCGGCGCGTAGTCGATGCGCTGATCTTCCTGGTGAACCACATCGCTTGAGTTGAATTCGGCAATGGTTACCAGGCGCACGACGATGCCTGTATTCGGATCGACGAAGATCTCCCCATGATAGGGAACGGTGGCCTTGAATGCGCTCCATCGGCTCACGGTTTGCATGTTCCCGGTGGCGGTGTGCGTTGTGCCGGACATGTCGTAACGAAGCGACCCGGCCTGCGAGACGTTGGGAAAGCAGCAGTAGTCCACCGCGTAGTGCGATTGCTTCTTGTCCACGTCGAAGGCATAAACGGCGGTTGGTTTGTTGTTGACTTTTTCCCAGCGTAGCCAGGTGATCTTGCCGGCAGACTGGGCTTCCTGCAGGATGGCGCTCAGAACCGGCCCCGGGCCGCGCAGCGCGATTTGGCCGTTCTGGCCCCACAGGGTTTTGTCCTTCGCGGCGGCTGGCTTCTCGATTCCGTTTGCGCTCTCGACCAGAGTTTCCGCCGTTCCGATAAGGTGGACGAAATTCGGCGGGTTGATCAGGTTTGTATCCAAGATTTCGGCGCTGGAATTCATGCCGGAACTTCCTTTGACGGCTTCCACGTTGTCCTGGAATCGGAGGGATGTCCGGGTGGCGGTCAGATGCGGAAGCTGCGCGTAGATCCGGGAGGAGTAATCGATTGCCTTATCGAAGAGAGCCTTCTGCGCCGCAGCATCGGGCGCCGGCATGGAGGGCAGGTCGGAGGCAGGCGGCGTCAACACGGCGCTTTGCGCTTCCAGCACAAAGATCTGCTCGGTCGAGCGCGGACCGGGAGTGACATGAATCAGACTATTCATGGTGCCGAGTGTGAGCTGTTCGCTCAGCTCAACCTGCTTCAGTTCCGTGGATACTTCGGCGTCCGTTTTCTTGGCCTGCTGGAGTGAGACCAAGGTCTCCTTCAACTCCTGCACCGTCATTTTCTTTGCCGCCCACGCGGGCGACGCCATCGACAAAACTACGAGTATCCAACCGAATCGTTTCATTTTTTCTTTCTTTAGAGAGAGTCAGGCACGACAGTATTCTGGCGCGGCGCATGCACAGGGCAACCACCGCGCCAATGAGTGAGCAACCGGCACCTAGTGTGCCGCGCCGGCAGGTTGATAGTCCTTGTACTCGGAGGAAAACAGCGTGTGGCGGGTGGAGTACTTGCCCGCACCAGAGTCGCCGTTGGGAACCACTTCGGTGTTGATGACGGTCTTGACTGGGAGCACTAGCATCTTGTCGCCGACTTTGACAGGGCTGTAGTCGATGCGCTGATCTTCCTGGTGAACCACATCCGAGGATTTGAACTCGGCTTCGGAGATGAGGCGGACGACGATGCCCGTATCCTGATCGATGAACAGCTCACCGTGGTAAGGCACGGTGGTCTTGAAGTTCTTCCAACTGGTATTGGTCTGGAAGTTGCCTTTGGCGCCGCCTCTGCCTGTGAGTGCTGCAGAAGAAAATGAAGCGGTCCCTGCTTGTTCCGAATCCGGGAAGCAGCAATAGTTCACGGCGTAGTGCGACTTCTTCTTGTCCACCGCGAAGGCAAACACGGCCGTCTGCTTGCCGTTGACCGTCTCCCAGCGCAGCCAGTTGATTTTGCCGGCGGCCTGCGCCTCGGCGAGGACGGTGCTCAGAACTGGCCCCTGCTCCTGCAAAGCGATTTGGGCGTTCGCGCCCCAGGGTGTCTTGTCCTTGACCGCGGACAGCTTTTCAATGCCATTCTCGGTATCGACAGGGGTTTCGGTGGAGTTGATGTAATGGACGAACTGGCTGGCCACCACTAGGGCGGGGTTGCTGGACATTTCCTTGGCGCTGGAATGCAGGCCAGAGCCGGACACCATCGCTTCCATATTGTCCTGGAAGCGGATGGTGGTTTTGGTGGCGGTCAGGTGGGGCAGTTGCGCGTAAGTCTTGGTGGTGTAATCCGCCGCCTTGTCCAGCAGCGCCTTCTGTGCGGCAGCGTCGGGCGCCGGGGTGGCAGGCAGGTCAGAGGCAGGCGGCGCCAGCACAGCGCTGCGGGCTTCAAGAACATAGATCTGCTCGGTCGACAGCGGGCCGGGAACATATTCGACCAGGCTGTTCATCAGGCTCCGGGTTAACTCTTCACTTAGCTCAACCTGCTTCAACTCGCTGGCCACGTCTGCATCGGCTTTCTTGGCCTGGTGCAGCGAAACCAGCATATCTTTCAGTTGTTGAACGGTGACTTTTTTGGCGGCCCATGCGGGCGACGCCATCATCAAAACTACGAGTATCCATCCGAAACGCTTCATCCGCTTACTCCTTTGGAATAGCGCACTGCGCCAATTAGACAGAGGAAACACGCTGCCGGTTACGAACTTACCTGCATAGCTGAGCGATGCGATTGTACATTTCGACCGCATCGGCTGGCTTTGTTGGCTGCTGCTTGTTTCATGCTCAATGTCTTTCCTCCAGCGCCGACGCCGGAACGGTCACCGAGCCCATGTGGCCGGAGTTTTCATCCACCACCACGATCCGCAGCGAGGCCATGTCCGGCTTCAACTGGACAAAATGCTCGAAAGGAATGCTGGTGGAGAGCAGGCTCTGGTAAGTGGAGGAGCGGAGCCGCAGTCCCAGCGTCTGTCCTTCCACCTGCGCATGAAGGCCGGCGTCATCGCGCTGGACAAAGAAGATGTCCAACTTGTCCATCCAGCGGCCAGCCTGCTGCTGCAAGCCCAGGTCACTGGCCAGGACGCTGAGAGTGATCTTCGCGCCGGGCTGCATGGGGGTTACATCGGCGGCCACTGAAATCTCGCTCACGTCGCTGGCCCGCCACACCGCCTGTTCAAAGCGTTCCTTGAGCGAGGTTGCTTCCTTGGCGAATAGATAGCCAGTGCGGTAGCGCAGCGTCAGGCCGTGCTGCTTGCCGGCGAGCTTGACGGTGAGGACGTGGTATTGGCCGTCGGCCAGTCCTTGCGGAGAAAAGCTCAGCAGATAAGTGGCATGGCCGTCTTCCACCACCCCGGTCATTTGCGCGGCCAGGTCGCCTGCACGGCGGATGACGCGGCCGCCGGTGGCATCGGCCACTTGCCGGATGGATCCCCGGACGGGATGCACATCCTGGCTCATTTCGGCGGCGATGCGGCCGGGCCCGTTGCTGCGCGAAGATGAGTCACCTCCGCCCAGGCTGGCGGCTTCTGCGGCCGCCTGAGTGAGCTGCACGTTCTGGTGCTGCAGGTCGGCGGAGATGCTCCCGGCTTCAAGCTGCGACACATCGAAGGGATAGACCGCCGCATGGGCGTCGTTCATGGCCTCCTGCGTGCGCAGGGCATAGCTGTCAATGTATTTGGGGCTCTTGTCGATGCCCACGGCCTGATCGCCCCAGTCGGCAAAAACATTGTCGCTGGAGACCCAGATCAGGTTCTTGTGCCCGGAGACGGCGGACAGATGCCGCGCCACGCTGCTCAGGATGATGAGCGAAGCGCGCGCCGGATTGCTGCCCATGGTGAGCAACTGGGGATCAACCGAGAGCTTGTCATCGGGGACCTCGGTATGATTGCCATTCACCGAGTTGAGATCGGCGGCGTTGTGTACCTCGTTGATGTGCTGGCGGTTGCGGGTTTCCTCTTCCTCGGCCAGGGCAACGGAACGGGCGCTGGGCGTCCACTTTTGCAGGCGGGCCGTGAGGGCAGCGTGGTCGGTGGAAACCTCTTCTAGCACGCGGAAGCCGAGACCGGTCATGGTGTAGAGGCCCACCCGTTCACCGGCGGGCAGAGTGGCCAAAAACTTGAGAATCTCCTGGCGGGCGTGGCTCATGTCGGCCCAGGCTATGTGGCTTTCGTCGATGAGCAGAATAGTGGCCCCGGCCTCGGACGCTGCCATGGGTTTGGTCGCAGTGTCAGCGGCGCGGTTGGAAAAGGCATGTTCCTGCGCAGCAGTGGCAGACGGAGCGCCGGGCGCTGCCTGGGCCTGAGTTTGAGCCGGGGCTTGGCTCGATAACGCCGAGAAGAAGCGAATCTCCTGCTTGCGGCCATTGTCGTAGACCTCGAAGTCTTCCTGCTTCAGGTCCTTCACCGGATGACCCTTCTTGTCGTAGGCCACGATGCCCACATCCACCAGCCGCGAGGTGAGCTTGAGGGTGACGCCGCTTTCCTGCGGCTGCGGCGCATGGGCCGGCTCGTCGGGCACGCCGCTGGCCGCGGTCAGAGTAATTTCCGGGATCACCGGCTGGGCCGGGGGCGCGGGTTCGGCGGCTGCCTGGACCGGAGCAGGAGGATTGGCGTCTGTTTGAGCCTCGGACGGCTGTACGGCAGGGCTGGAGGGTGCAGAATCGGGCGTCGCAGTAGGTTGGATTCCTGCCTGGGGTGCGGTTGGTTGCGGCGTGTCTGCCAGTATTCTGACCGTCGTCCCCAGGCGGTGGTAGTGTGTAAAATCGGTTTCGTTGACCAGCAGAACCGGCGTATTGTCAGGGTGGCTGGCGGGACTGCTCCAGATCCCATTCGCGGTCCGTGTGTTGCCGACCATGGTGTCGTCCCCGGCGGCCCGTCGATTGATTTCGGACTCTTCCATGGAGAAGGCCAAGCTGCGCACCGGGCAGATGTAGCTCCGGTCGCCGATCACGACCGGCCCGTACTCGACCACAGTGGCGGCGCGCAGCAGCGGGTCGCCGTGGCTCAGTTCGGCTTCCAGCGTGATGCGCAGAATGGCTCCGGTGGCGGGATCGATGGCCAGCGAGCCGTGATAGGCGGGCGTCTCGCTATAGGAATGGAGGCCCGCGGCCGAGGCCAGCCTTTCGTCTGAGGCCAGTTTTTGCCACGGGCTCAGGGCCGAGCGCATCGCGCCACTGCCTCCTGTGGACGGCGCGTCGCGCATACAGCAGTAACTGACCGTGTAGTGCGAGGCGGCCTTGGGCACCGAATAGTGGAAGACCGCGGCCAGGCCTGCCGGGGTCTGCTCCCAGTGGCTGAAGGACGTCTGGCCCTTGGCCGCATCGCTCAAAACCACGGAGAGCGCGGGGCCGAATTCGCCCCAGGTGCGAAGTCCCAGCTCGACCTGCGCCGGCTGTCCGCCTGCGGAAGCTGCTTGCTGCGCTGCATCCTGAATCTCATGGCCATCGCGGAAGGTGATCTGCCGGCTGGAGGTTCCCACCGGATGCAGCCCGGCGCGCACCGGCCATGCGCCCTTGGCCAGAGCTTGCGGGCTGTCGTCGAAGCGGTTGGTGGTGCGGGTGGCAAAGAAGTTGGGCAGATGCGGCACGGTTTGAATCACGTAGCCGCGGGCTGCGTCCAAGAGCTGTTTTTGGGTTGCGGCGTCAGGAAAGGCGGTGGCAGGCAGTTCATTGGCTGGAGGGTCGAGGAAGGCCGATTGGTCAGAGAGCAGTTGCAGGGCCAGGGCCGTGCGAGAGCCCAGAGGCAGTTTTGCCGCCCAGTGGCCCAGGGTGGTCCCGGTCAGCCGCTCGCTCAGTTCCATGTCGCTGAGCTGCTGCGCCACGTCAATATCCGCGCGATGAGCCGAGATGCCTGCCGCGAGCGCAGTTTCCAGTTGCGCCACGGTGACGCGCCGCGCCGCGCTTGCAGGAAGAACCATGGCTGTCAGCAAAACCAGCAGCATCAGTCTTCGCATCGAACCTACCCCGCTTGTCCCTGGCCGTTCTGTCTCCAGTGACGGAATTTCCGGCGCAAAAGCCGACAGGAGCCTGAACAAAATCGTTTTTGCAGGGCACCTGAGGAGTGGCTGGAAAATCCGTGTCTAGAACTCTACACAGATTGAGTCCTGTTGGACAAACAAATAGCCGGGGAAAGTTTCTCCCCGGCTATTCGGCACATATTGAAGGCTTGGGGGCTGCTAAACCTTAGCCCTACTCTTGAAGAAATCGAGGGATTTTGCCAGCCCTTCCTTGAGCTGGATGATCGGCTCCCATCCCAGCAGGGTGCGAGCCTTGGTGATGTCTGGGCAGCGGCGGGTGGGGTCGTCCTGGGGAAGAGGCTCGAAGCAGAGTTTGCTCTTCGATCCGGTTACCTCCAGAATTGCCTCGGCGCACTCCAATATGGTGAATTCATTGGGGTTGCCGATGTTCACCGGCAGGTGTTCCTCGGAGCGCGACAGGCGCACGATGCCGTCGATGAGGTCGCTGACATAGCAGAAGCTGCGGGTCTGGCTGCCGCTGCCGTAGACGGTGAGCGGCTCGCCGCGCAGCGCCTGCATCATGAAGTTGGAGATCACTCGCCCGTCGCTGGGGTGGAGGCGCGGCCCGTAGGTGTTGAAGATGCGGACCAGATGAGTATTGACGCCGCGCGACCGGTGATAGGCCATGACCAGCGCCTCGGCATAGCGCTTGGCCTCGTCGTAGACCGAGCGCGGACCCACCGGGTTCACGTTGCCCCAGTAGCTCTCTGTTTGCGGATGCTGGAGCGGATCGCCGTAGCACTCCGAAGTGGAGGCGTGGAGAAATCCTGCGTGGTATTTGGCGGCGATCTCCAGCATGTTTTCTGTACCGACGGAACCCACGCGGAGGGTCTCGATCGCCAAGCGCAGGTACTCCGGCGGGCTGGCTGGCGAGGCCAGGTTGAAGACGTAGTCCACCGGCCCCGGATCCAAGGGCTGGCAGATGTCCCATTCCTTGAACAGGAAACGTGGCTCCTCGGACAGATGGATCAGGTTTTGCGGGTCGCCGGTGGAGAGGTTATCGACACCAACAACGGAATGCCCCTCACTCAGCAGGCGGTCTGTCAGGTGAGAACCAAGGAATCCGGCGGCACCGGCAACGAGTATGCGCATAGTCAAAGATCATTTCTCCGAGGCCGGGAACAGCAGCTCAGGTGTGGGTAACTCACGTGCGGCAAAGTCGTGAAGGGCAAGCGGCCCATCACACTAACCCATTGAAGGGCTTGCCCTGCTGTGCCTGGTAACTTGCTGGTCTTCCGACACTTACATAGGTAAAGCCATGTTCCTGCATGTGATGCGGATCATACAGGTTGCGTCCGTCGATCACGATAGGGAATTTGACCGCCTGGTTGAGCCGCATCAGGTCGATGTTGGCAAACTCTTTCCAGTCAGTCAGAATCAGCACGGCGTCGGCGTCCTTGGCAGCTTCGTAGATGTCGGCGGCATAACTGAGTTTCTTGGTGGGTGGCAGCGCTTCCTTGGCGCGCGCCGTAGCCGCCGGATCGTAGGCCGTTACCGTAG
>Ga0255354_1001370_pt1 | contig 14174 bp, 15 predicted proteins | sample HBST50metaG_FD_189942 | JGI IMG/M metagenome (GOLD analysis project Ga0255354, IMG submission 189942) | Peat soil microbial communities from Stordalen Mire, Sweden - H.B.S.T50 | ecosystem: Environmental > Terrestrial > Soil > Wetlands > Peat | place: Sweden: Norrbotten County, Stordalen Mire...
ATGTGGGGCTCTGCTCTGTCCGCCCATCTCTGTTGGTCTCTCAGGGCAATTCGCACTGTGTTCCGGTGCCGCCCTCGTCTTTCTCTTGGGCAAGCAATTCTCTGTATCACCCAAGACTCTTCGCATCTATAGATCACGAAATACGCGGACACACCTTTGTGGGATCGAGATATGGTCCGCTTCGCATGCTGGAACTTCTCTGAGCGCAATGCGCCCTCCAGGATCGCCTCTCCACGTTGCGAGTAAAATATGCTCCTTGCTCGCAAAACTGCCCACGAACGACTTTTCGAAGAACACCTCGCTATTTCTAGCGCGGCAGGCGTGCTCGGCAACGTCCGTCTTGGAGGCATCATCAGGCCGCGATCCTAACGTGCGATTCGTCAGAGCGTAAGCTGGCTTTACATCTCCATGGGCACGCACCAGTTCCAGAAAGGCTGACCATCCAGCAAGAGGAAGGCTTTCAAGAGCGCACACGCTATGAATACCGTAAAGTGCTTCCATGGGTAGCTCACGCTCTCCCTCTGTATCCTTCTCGATGTGTTTTGAATGGCTCATGGCATTCCTCCATAGTCCTGGCGGACCATTACGCTGTGCGATCCGGAACGAATGTGATCAAGGTCGCAATTTCTAAGAGACTCAAATCGTGCCATAGAATATGGTGGTGCGTTACCGAAACCCGCGATGTAGACTTCTGCAAACGAGATACGAGTTGCACCTCGTACCTGTTGTGCATTCATCGTATGCAGTTTAGAGGAAAGAGAATGAAAGACACCATTGAAGCGTTGAAGACACGCAGGAGTATTCGTACCTACACGGCGCAGCCAGTGGAGCGGAAGATTATCGAAGAGATTATCGACTGCGCGCGCTTGGCGCCTACAGCGATGAACGATCAGCCCTGGGATTTTATTGTCATCACGGGCAAAGAAGGCTTGAGCCACATTCCAACCATCCTCGGCCATGCGGAGTTCATTGGCAACGCTGCTTTCTGTGTTCTGGTACTCGCGCGCGAAACCAGTTGCGCCGTGGAAGATTGCTGTGCTGCCACAGAAAACCTGCTGATTGCTGCCGAAGCGTATGGACTTGGTGGCTGCTGGGTAGCCGGTACGCAGCAAGCCTATGCTCCAGTGGTGGCCGAAGCCTTTGGAGCGCCAGAGGATCGTAAGCTCATCAGCATAGTTTCCTTCGGTTATCCGGCGGAAGCCCCGGTGATAGAGAAGCGGACGTTGCCTGAAGTCTTGCATTGGGAGCGATTCTAAAACCAACTGCAATCTGCAACTCGCGACGAGATCTGCGGTTGTCGTACGAACAACATGACTAGCCTCAAAGTTGCCACGCTTGCTATGCCTAACCGTGCAAGCCTGCGCTCCGACGCCAGAAACATTTCTTCTATTCTGATCAGTACACGTGACACGATGCTGTGATTCGTGTCACCTATACGCAGCAGCTTAATAACGGTCCTGAGAACATGCACGCATGCGTTGCTGAAACCGCGCACATTCGGAATGAACGGCCTAACTGGCCTGTTGCAATGGAAGGCGGCGTAGCACCGTCCATCCAGAACTGGGGGCGTTCTATACCAGAGGTAGCCGAAGGGGCAACGTATGTGAACGAGCGGGCAATCTTCAATTGTTTGCAAGATCCGGCGAATCCGGAACCTGCACGTGTCCTGGCTATCCTCGATAAAGCAAATGCCTGCATGGATTGAGCTTTGCTGAAACCGCTACATAATCGCCATCGAAGGCCATGTGTTGATGAAAGAGAAGTCCGCTACCGCGCAGCCATCAAGGAGGAAATCTACGGCTGACGCGTTGTCCTGTTTGAGATCAACACCCCCCGCGCCCGCGAGTAAGCTATGGCTTTTATCGCGCCAGCAGCCAAGAGTTGAATCGCATCACGCGCTCCCAGGAGCAAATCAGTGCCAAAACCAAGGTCATCGTCGAACTGGGGAACAAACGAATTCTTCTGGCCGCCGGTGAAGCTTACCCAGGCCAAACAGGTTGAACTACATTTGCCAGGCCGTCGGAACCATCTGCGGTACACGCAGCAGCCACGGCAAAATTTGCTGCGCCAACGCTAACATTGCGCTATTCACGGTTGTGGATTTCCGCGACCTGAAGGTCTGCGGTAATCACTTCGCGTTGGTGAAGTGGAAAGATTCCTGGAAAGAGATGCCAACGGTGTACCGAAGCCTCCATTAAATGAGGCCGAGTTGCTTCAGTAAGATCGTATTCTGGAAAAAGTCACCTGCCACAAAACTCCCTGCTGACCTGCCTTCATCGAGTGCGATGACACGGGTCACAATGTTTTTCAGAAATGTCAGATCATGGCTCGCGATGAGCAGGGTCAAGTTAAGGGTTTGCAAGAGCGATGCGAGTTCTCTGCGTGAGCGGCCATCGAGTTCGGAGGTGGGTTCATCCAAGAAGAGCAGTTCTGGAGAACCGACCAATGCGGAAGCGATCGCAGCGCGCTTTCGCTGACCGAGGCTGAGTTGCCGGGCAGGCTTGCCACCCAGAGAGTCCAGGCCTACACGCGCCAAGGCTTCATGCGCAGACACTTCAGCGGATTCGCGGGAAACACCTCTGTTGAGCAGCGGCAGCGTCAGATCGTCCAGCAGAGATGGCATGAAGAGTTGGTCCTCGGGATTCTGAAAGACGACGGCGACGCGGCGCAACGATTCAGCATTTCGTCTTTGTCCGAAGAAACGGACCTCCCCGTGTGCGCGCAGAAGGCCGAGCGCGCACCAAAGAAGCGTACTTTTTCCCGCACCGTTTGCACCGACGAGACCTACTTTTTCGCCCTCTTCAAGGTGCAGCGATATGTCTGAGAGCGTGGCCTTCTTCCCGTCGAACGAGAATGAGATATTGTTCAGTTCCAGCACCGGTTTCATTCCGCGATACCTCGGAGGGTTTGAGCCGCATAGAATCGCTCTGCACGAAGCAGACAGCGGCAGAAGAGAGAATCGAGGCTGAAGGCGAGTGCCCGTACGCCGCCACGCCGGAACGGATGGGGAACAGCCATGCGATATGCCGTGAGACTTCGTCGCGTCTCTTCTTGCAGAATCGCCGTGAAATGGTGAACGAAGAGGAGGAAGAGGACGGGAGCGAATAAACAACTCCTTGGAGACACCGAGCGCACCATGACGGTCCACGGCATGAGGTGAACGCTCAGGACGACGATTGCGTAGCATACGAAAGTTTTCAGCGCCAGATTGGAAAGAGAGCGATGGGCGATGAATTCCAGAACCACAAGAATGGCACAGAAGAGAAAAACCGGAAGCGCATGCCGGATGCATTTCCTGAAATCGCGCAATAGCAGTGCCCGAGCCAGAAACGCAGTGACTGCCGATGCTGCAAGTCCGACGAAGTTTCCATCGACGAGCAGGAGAATCAGCGCACAGACAAGCGCAACGACCAGAATGAAGCGCGCTGCGTTCATGCCGGTTTGCTTGCGCGGACGAAGTACCAGCCCGGCCGCTCCTGAGCCAAAACGTCTTTTCCACCGAGACTAGAGAAAATCCTGCCGAGCACTTGTGCGGGCGGAAGGTGGTCGTGCGCGACTGGACCATGAACGCTTCTGTGAAACTGGTTCAGCTCGGCACTGTTCATCAGGTGGCCTACGGCGATGATCCCTCCAGGCGCAAGCACCCGGAACAGGTCGTGGAAGGCTGTTTCCCCGTGGCCTAGATGCGGCGCTGCGTTGAAGCAGAGAATCACGTCCATAGAATCGTCTGGCAGTTGAAGGTCCGTCGCATCGCCTGCCAGCCGTACCAGTCGCCGATCTGCGAATTTCATTCGATTGACAGCCAGCATCTCTTCAGCGAAGTCAAGCTCGATGAAGATCCGCGTACGCGGATAAGCAGAAAGCAGATGGGGCACAAGCACTCCCGTGCCGCAGCCGACATCCAGAATAGTCCGGGCTCCGGCAGCGAAAGAGCGTTGCACAAAGTCTCGGATAGCAGAGGCGATCTGCTGGCTCTGCGTCATTTCATCCCAGGAAGAAGCCAGTCTATTAAAAAACACACGCTTTTCTTCAGTCTTCATCGCCAAACAGCAAACTCCTCCTTCGTTGTAGACCCTTGAGAGCGAGTGGAATCAAAATTACTTGTAGAGCGGCTCCAGGCAATCCCTCTACAAGAACCGCGCCTGCGGCAAGAGCACCAGGCAAATGAAACTTTGCGACAAAGAACCACGTGAGCAAAACGCTCACTGCGCGGCTAAGAACAATCGCACAGAGGAGTGCCGGCCACATTCGGCGACGGGTTGCGCGATAGAGCACTGAAGCCACGCCGGCGAGCACCACACCTTCGCAGGACATGACCAGCGCTACCGGCGGATAGATCGGAGGCATTCCGGTGAGGGCAGCCGACAGCCAGGGGGCGGCTACAGCAGCAAGGATAGCCCATGGCCAGGACGAGAGAAATCCATTCAAAAGCAGAGGCAGGGACATGGGAAGAAACTTGCTCCCCAATCCAACGGCATGAAAGGCCATGGGGAGCGTGATCGCCAGCGCCGTCATCATGGCGCTGACGATCATGGAACGCAGTGTGCTTCGCTTCATACTCATCGTAGATGGCTCTCCTAAAAGTGCAGGACGAATCCACCGGCCCCATTGGCGCCCGGCATCGGATAGCCTGGGAGCACCTCATAACGATGATCGAGGAGGTTATCGGCAGTACCGAAGAAGTTCAGGTTTCTGGTGAGGGGCACGCTCAGCTTCATGCTGGCTTCGGTATATCCGCCCATCTGTGTAGTATCGGTTTCGTCCTCATAGCGTTTGCCGATGGCTTGTGCCCCGACGTGCAAAAAGGCCCGCTTCATATCGATGTCCAGTCCCAGATTGGCCTTGTTGCCTGGCACCAGCGGAGCGAGATTGGTTGAACGCAAGTAGGCGTAGCCTCCTGTCGCGCTTACGCGGCGGTGAAACGTCCAGCGAAGATTTGTTTCAACCCCTTTGTTGATCGCTTTGCCGCCGTTCAGTAATTGCATATCAGGGTAGTTGCCCAGGGTAAGGATCTGATTCGACATATTGGCATAGTAGAAGGTCGTCCACGCAGCCAGCGTGTTGGTGATCCTGGCTTGCGCCGTCGCCTGATAGTTCCACTCGTCTTCCGGCTGAAGGTTTGGATTGGGCGCAGGAAAAAGATAGAGTTCGCGCATCGTTGGATTGCGGAACCCGCGGCTGATTGCGCCCGAAAGCGTAATGCGATTGAATGCATGCCACAACCCGCCAAATTCCGGAACAGCGATATTGCCGAACTGACTGTTCGCCTGATAGCGGACACCGGCGTTCAGAAGCGTTTTGACGCTTGGCGCCCAGTGTGCGCGGACAAAGCCCCCGTCATCGTTGATTTCGTGACTGCCTCCATAGTTGGTTCCGCCTTCCTGCCGGGCCAGTCCGCCATAGTTCACCAGATCGGCTCCGAAATCCACGGCGACATCTTTCGGCAGCGACCAGGTTTGATAGATGCGCCCTCCAGTGATGCGATCCGTCGAGCGGAATGTGTCGTTTAATCCGATGAAGTTGTGCCCCCATGTGGAATAGAAGCGTGTGTAGCCGCTGAGGATCGGCGTCGAGTTGGCAAGGTCCGCGCTAAAACCACCGCGGCTGACAGAAGCATAGGTCTGTTCGGAGGTACCAGAGCCGAGCGGTCCCGGATCTTCGACGTAGAAATGTCCGTAGTTCCCATCGAGCTTCGCGGTCCATACAGAAGACAGCCTGTAGCTCACGCCGAGCGAACCATCCTGCGATCGATAAGCCGAGTAGGGACGGTCGCCATCCGTATGGTTGATGCCCGACGAGAAAGTATAAGTTCCGCGGCCGTGTTGAAGACCGGCAAATAAGCGGTGTTGTCCCGTCATGAAGGAACCGAGCGACGACGTCAACTCGAACTCTGCGCCTTCATGCGGATCACGAGGCTGGACCTCGATGGCCCCACCCATGGCATTGCTGCCATAGAGAACCGATGCCGGTCCCTCGATCACACGGATACTCCCCGCGTCCGAGAGGCTGTAGAAGTCCGGCAGCGTATGCCCCATCTCGCCCTGAAAGTCGGGACGGCCATCGAGAACCATCAGCACATCGGTGTTTGGCGAGCCGCCCACGCCACGAATGTTCACAGCGCCCGTGCCATTGGTTGAGATACCGTAGCCCATCACTCCGCGGCGCGTGACAAAGATCGCAGGCGAAAGATCCTCGACCGCGTCGAAGACGGTCCGCGCTGTGGTTCGGCTGATGGTGGATGAAGTGCCGGTCAGTTCATTGGGAGCGGCGTCTGCCGTAACAATGACATTGATCGTGGTCTGGACGGTCGCTGGGGCCAACTTGATCTCAACATCGTGGGCGCAGTCGTTCAACGGCACCATCCTGGATTCGAAACCCAACGCACGTATCTGCAACAGAAAGCCGGTTCGGCATGGAATGGCGACGCTTCCCTCGGCGTCAGAGGTTGACGAAGAAACGATGTCTCCATGAGCCGACATCAACGCAACTTGCGCATCACGAATGGACGCGTCGGTCTGGTCGATTATTCGAATAGAGGTTGTCTGCTGGGCTGCGAGGCTGACAAGCAAGCTGGCAATCATGGCAAAAGAGAACACAACGGCAGGGGTTTGCGGCAATGGAAGGGCTCCTTTGAACAGAGATGCCTTCGCAGATTGGAAGGTATGACCTATCCTTGATAACACGATTATATAAATGGTATTATGACAGCCATCACAGGAATCGAGATTTTTCGCCTGCTAGATTTTCGTTTGGTTTAGTACAACCTTCGCCCCGGTTGTAAACAAATCGAGGCTAACGCCGTTTTTGTCATTACGCAGAAGTGGTAGTTGCGGAGGTACGTCGCATGTCGAATGTTGCTCAGCACGACAACCATAGCTCTGACGATTCGTCTCGCATCACTCGCAGAGAAATGCTTACGCGCACGCTTTCAACCGGGATGGCCCTGGCAGCCGGCTCGCTGATCACGTCGGCGTCTGCTCCCGAGGCGCGGGCAGCCGCTCTTCCAGAGCAACTTGCTCCACCGCTGTCCGAGCCGGGCGGTATCGTTGCTGTCGGCTATGCCGCTGCCGGATCTACCGCGCCTTTAGAGGAGTTTCATTTCCAGCGCCGGGGACTGCGCCCCAATGATGTGCAACTGGAGATTCTCTATTGTGGCGTCTGCCACTCCGACGTCCACACTGTACGTAACGAGTGGCATGGTACGTCGTATCCGTGCATACCCGGTCACGAGATCGTCGGCCGTGTGAAGGCGGTTGGAGCCAATGTGACCCGGTTCAAGACGGGTGATATCGGAGGCGTCGGTTGCTTGGTCGATTCCTGCGGCGAGTGCGCCAGTTGCAAAGCAGGACTTGAACAGTATTGTTTACACGGCGCTACGGGCACCTACAATAGCCCTGAAAAAGGAACCGGTTACACCACCTTTGGCGGCTATTCGAACACCGTAGTCGTGACGGAAAGCTTTGTCATCCGAATTCCGGCGGGTATGGACCTGAAGGCGACTGCGCCGCTGCTATGCGCTGGAATCACCACTTTTTCGCCGTTACGGCATTGGAAAGTCACGCCGGGGCAGCGTGTGGGTGTTGTTGGGGTCGGCGGATTGGGCCACGTGGCCATCAAGTTGGCCAAAGCACAGGGAGCTCACGTGGTGATGTTCACTTCTACCCCGGCCAAACTGGCAGATGCCGCTCGTCTAGGGGCCGATGAGGCCGTGCTCGAAACCGACGAGGCTGCGTATCGCAGAATGGCGGTCAGCTTCGACTTTCTTCTGACAACAATTCCGCAGTCGTTCGACACCAATCCCTATATTCGGCTGCTCAAAGTCGATGGCATACTGGTCAACGTCGGTGCGCTCGAACCTCTGGAGCCGGGCATTGACAACCGTCAGGTCGCAGGTATGCGCCGCACCGTCGCAGGATCACTGATCGGCGGCATCGCCGAAACGCAGGAGGTCATTGATTTCTGCGCGGCACACAAGCTCCAAGCAGATGTCGAGGTGATTCCGATTCATGAAATCAATGCGGCCTATGAACGCATGATTCATAGCGATGTTCGTTATCGCTTCGTAATCGACATGAATTCCCTCAGTAAGGGCTAGTCCGGCGCAGTCTAATTTGTTCAGTCAGGTGGTGTTGCACAATGATGAAGCCTTCCAGGAAAGCTAACACAGATCCAAGCAAGGGCCGCCGCGACTTCATGAAGGTAGGCGGCGTGTCCGTTGCGGCGAGCTTGGTCCATGCTGTACTGCCGTCGAATGCTTCGGCGGAAGCATTGGCTCCCGTTTCCTCAAGTATCTCCGCCGCGCAAGCGGTCCAGGCAGAGATGCCAACGCGGAACCTGGGCAAAACCGGATTCCGCGCTACCATCTTCGGTCTAGGCGGGCAGGGCGCACTTGAACGAGCCAATAACGAGGCAGTTGCCGTACCCATAATCGAAAGGGCTCTTGAACTGGGAGTGAACTACTTCGATACGTCCGCGATCTATGGCGGGCCTGAGCGTTGGAGCGAACAGTATCTTGGCAAAGGTTTGAAAGGATACCGCGACCAGATATTCCTTGCCAGCAAGACGAAGGAGCGCAGCCGCGACGCGGCGCTCAGGAACTTGGACGTATCGCTGAAGTTGTTGGACACCGATCACCTCGACACCTGGCAGCTTCATGATGTGGGCATCAGCGAGGACGTAGGGACAATCTTCGGCAAGGGCGGCGCAATCGAAGCTTTCATTCAGGCGCGCGATCAGAAGATGGTGCGGCACCTTGGAGTGACTGGACGTTTTCGGCCCGAAGCGTTAATGGAGTGCATCCGGCGATTTCCGTTCGATACCGTTCTCATGGGCTTAAATGCCGCAGACAAGTACTACTACAGCTTCGAGAAGGATCTGCTTCCCATGGCGGTTGAGAAGCAGATGGGCATCATTGGGATGAAAGTCATGGCGCGCGGGCGAATTCTTTCCAGTTGGACGCCGCCACCCATCGAAGTGCAGAGGAGGTCGTGGGAAGGAAGCGGCGCCATCGCAACCACGCCCGGCACGCTCACCAAGCAGGAAACGATGTTTTACACGCTTTCGCTGCCGATCAGTACCGCAATTATCGGTTGCGACTCCGTGGAGCAGGTTGAGGAATGCGTTCAGTTTGCCCGCTCCTTTACTCCGCTTAGCAACAAGCAGATGGTCGGGTTGGCCGATAAGACAGAACCGATTGCAAGACAGGCGCTCTTCTTCCGTCTCATGAAACGCTAAAGCAAAACTGCCGGTTCTTGAGAGAGTTCTCATGCGGAGTTGTAGAAGCCGTACTTTGTGGCTGTTCTTTGATAGAGTGCCGCCACATCGAACCCGGACACGGTGTTTCGTATGCCCTGCCATGAGGAGGGAGCCTTCCATGCACGAAATATTCGTCGTTTCCAGCATTATCGATGCGGTAACCGAGTCACTTGCCCCTTATTCCGGCGCGCAGGTCAAGGAAGTGCGGCTACGCGTAGGTGTGTTGGCTGCGGTGACCGAGGAGTCGCTGCGATTCTGTTATGGCATCGCCACCGAAAACACGCGGCTGGCAGGTTCCGCACTGCAAATTGACCAGCTGCCGGTGATCGTCCATTGCGATCCTTGCGGACAAGACGTGGAACTTCCGAGCGTGCAGAGCTTCCGTTGCCCGCTCTGTGGTACACCCACGATGGATCTACGCCAAGGCCGGGAGTTGGAGATCGAGTCCATTGAGATTGATGAGGTAGAGGAGGATATTCGCACGTGAAAACCCGCATTGTTGAGTTACGCCGTGGCATTTTGGAGAAAAATGACAAACTGGCCGCTGGCTTGCGCAACCGTTTCTCCACCGCTGGCCTGCTGGTGCTGAATTTGGTTTCGAGTCCAGGTTCTGGCAAGACGGCATTCCTGGAATGGACCCTGCGCAAACTGGTCCGCGAAGATGCCCGCGCAGCCGCACTGGTGGGCGACCTCGAAACTGACAACGACGCTCGCCGCCTGGCTTCGAGCGGTGCGCCTGTCCGCCAGATCAATACTCATGGCGAGTGCCATCTGGAAGCCGAGTGGGTGAGCAAGCATCTGGAGGGATGGGAGCTGGGCGCACTCGACTACCTGTTTATCGAGAACGTGGGTAATCTGGTTTGTCCGTCGAACTACGACCTGGGCGAACAAATCCGTGTGGTCCTCCTCTCGGTGAGCGAGGGTGAGGATAAGCCGCTCAAGTATCCCACGATGTTCAACTCCGCTGACGCCGTGGTGATCACCAAGATGGATTTGGCCGGACCCTGCGAATTTGATCGTGAGGCCGCCGTAAAAAACATCAACGAGATACGCCCCGGCATTCGCATCTTTGAGACCTCGGCCAAAACCGGGACTGGCATGGAGGAGTGGCTGGGGTATTTGGCTGAACAACGGGTGGGTGAGAGGGCACATGAACCTGCCAGACAGTGAAGCTCGCTGCATGCAGAGGCCAAACACACTGTTCTGTGGTAAGGAGATGTCTTTTTTAAACTTCAGAACGTGGGTTTTCCCGTCCCAACGCGCAAGTTCACGCAGATGATCGGGCATCAATTTCAACGCAAATCGCGGCGAAGCTATGCCTCGTCCTTGATAATACGATTCCGAGAAAGGTATTATCAGAGAGGAATCGAGCACAACGCTGATGGCACCCCTGCTCAACGAATACGCGATGAAACAAAGACTGGGCACCTTATTCAACGACGCCGGAACCAATGTCCGCTATAAGGTGGCCGGCATTTATGGCATCTTACTGGTGCTCAATGCGGCGGCATGGCTTTGGGCGATCCTCGCCTTTCGCCATTATCCGTTGCTGTTGGGGACAGCACTTCTGGCTTATAGCCTTGGCCTGCGACATGCCGTGGATGCCGACCACATCGCAGCCATCGACAATGTGACGCGCAAATTGATGCAGGAAGGCAAGCGGCCGGTTGCGGTTGGATTCATGTTTTCGCTTGGCCACTCGACGATTGTTGTGCTCGGCTCAGTTGCAATTGCTGTGGCGGCGTTGGCGCTGCAACACCGCATGGATGCGGTCAGAGACATAGGAGGAGTAATTGGCACGCTGGTGTCCACTTTCTTCCTGTTCGGCATAGCAATCGTAAATTTGATCGTGTTGCGGTCAATCTACGGTGCTTTTGTCCGGGTTCGCGGCGGGGCGCCGTATGTCGAGGAAGACTTCGATTTGTTACTGGCCAATCGCGGATTTCTTGCGCGATTGTTTCGCCCGATGTTTGCGATCATCACACGCAGTTGGCACATGTATCCGCTGGGCGTCCTGTTTGGTCTAGGCTTCGATACGGCCACCGAGATTGGACTCTTGGGCATTTCCGCGGCTGAAGCCTCGAAGGGTCTGTCGATATGGTCGATCCTGGTATTCCCGGCGCTTTTCGCCGCAGGAATGTTACTCATCGACACAACGGACAATATCCTCATGCTTGGGGCCTATGGCTGGGCCTTCGTTAAACCGGTTCGCAAACTCTACTACAACATGACCATCACTTTCGTATCGGTCATCGTCGCCCTCGTGGTCGGAGGCATTGAAGCGCTTGGACTACTCGCGGGCCAGTTTCGTCTAAGCGGCGCGTTTTGGGATATGGTGCGGAAACTGAACGACAACTTTGGCACAGTTGGCTACTTCATCATCGGGATTTTTGTACTGAGCTGGATCGCGTCAATAGCGATCTACAAATGGCGCCGGTTTGACGATCTCGAATTCGGCGACGGAGATGCCAGTTCGCAGCCGGTCCCCTTTCTCGCCAGCGGAGTTCGAACTCTGACTGACGATTCCTCTATCTGAAGGTGAAGCACTGCTTACTCTGTCAATATGGAATTGCGCGTCATGCGAAACGTGGCGGGGTGGCTCTGGAGAGCGGAAACATTTTTGCGCTTACCACTGCCCAGACGATCCTGCGTGCTGCTATATATCTATCAGCTTGAATCTGCTGCCACATCGGTGGCAGTTCGTTGAATCAAAAACTCTCAATTTTCCATCTCAACATAAAGAGCACCACGGGAGGTATTTATGGCCGAGCATTCTCACACGCACACCCACGACACGGTCACACATACTCACGAACATTCCCACGAGGATGAGCATCACGATCATTCCCATTCCGACCCACCTGCTCCTGACACAGAGCACGCGCATGAGCATACACACGATGAGTTCACACACTCGCATCCCCACGATCACGACCACCATCCTGACCATAGTCACGAATAGGGCCGCGATCTCATACGCAGGTCACTGTTCTTGCTTCAACCCGAGCGCATGATTTGCGATATTAGCGTTTTCCTGCTCCAAGAGCGTTCCCGGAATTGGTCAGTACGAGTTTTCCCAACTCCACCCCGCGCATGGCCAGCATGCCGTCTGCCATCTCTTGAATCTCTTTGCTGCGTCCTCTCATGATGATGACTTCAAGGCAATAATGGTGGTCGAGGTGAACATGGGTTGCCGCCAGCACCATGGTCCCGCCATGGTGCTGCACTTCAGTCAATTTCTGCGAGAGGTTTGGCACGTGGTGGTCATAGACCAGGGTCAACGTCCCGACAACCGGCTTGTTCGAATCGACCACCTCGGAGAGTAATGCTTCCCGGATCAGATCGCGCAAAGCCTCTGAGCGGTTCTTGTAGCCTCGGCGCGCGATCAACTTGTCGAATCCGGCCAGTAAATCCTGTTCCAGTGAGATTCCCGTCCTGCTGATTTCCGCCATTGTTCTGTTGCCTCTCTCTGATTCTAACGGGGCAACGGGCGGGTAGTGCTATAGATATATTCTGGTCAGTCAAGTTGAAAAATGGGGTTCCGACGCGGGTACTCAAGACGCGGCCATTTCTGAGGCTTGACAGTACGGCCGAAGCCGCACTGTCAGGCCACGAGCATACCGGCGATCATGCGCCGCACGATCACGAGCATGCCGCTGAGGAGTATGGCAGTTGCCGGCTGCCTGTCTCGTCTTCCGTTTATTTCAAATGTTTGGAGAGATTTTGCCTTTTCTCACCCTGCTGGGGCTGGCTCGAAGCATGTGCTGTACGGCGGACGAAAAAATGGCCGGGGTATCCAACCCCGGCCATTTGCGCAAGATAAACAGCAGATCATTTCAAACCGACGAAGTTCAAGAAAGTCACGGCAACAGCGCGTTTGCTTCAGCGGCGGAAAGTGTAACGTAAACTGAATCGCGCCTGAACCGGTTCGACAGGATGCATGACCCTTGTGAATGCCGCGTTCGCATTCACAGCATTCGCAACCAGTTCCTGTCCTGCTAACGTCGTTGGCGGTGTGGCCGGCAGCCCCAGCCCGGCTGCCGGCGTTATTTGCGATACATAGGCATAGTCAATGTCGTGATCTTTGCGGTCGAGCAAATTCAGGACTTCGCCCATGAGGCTCCAATTTCCGTTGAATTTATAAGTGGCCCCCAGGTTGACCAATGCCGTTGAGGGTGACTTATAAAGTGCGTCGGATGTCAAAGGACGCGGGCCAAAGTAGCGCAGGCGCAAACTCGCCGAAAGGCCTTTCACATCCTGCATTGTGGCGCCTGCTGAAACCACCCACCGGACCTGTTCAGGGACCTCCTTGCCGTACGGGCTTTGCAGGTAAGTGCCGCTCCCGGTCGGAATGAGGTTAAAGCAATTCGAGTTTTTCGGGCAAAGCTCCTGGCTGCCGTCTTGGGCCGTGTGGTAAAAGGTCGAATCGTCTCCATCATCTTCGGTAAAGATAGCGCGGGAGTCCGCAAAGTCCGCATCGAAGGTCCAATGTTCCGAAGGCGTGTAGAAGTTCCCGACTTCGATGCCGTAGCGGTTGCTCGGCGAAGCTGAGGGGCTCGTGCCTCCGGTGTCGCCACCCTGCATCAGTTCGGAATCGCTGTAGAGATACCAGATCTCAACCGTGCTCTGAAGATGCGGGGCCGCCGTAGTGCGCACGCCAACTTCCGCGCCCTTGGTCTGGATCAGGAGGGGCAGTTTATTGGGGGCGGTCGTATCGTAGGTCGGCGTGTTGTAGTACGGATAGTCCGGCGAAACCGGTTCATACATCTGTGTTGCACCGCGCACGTCGTTGGAATGATAGCTGAAGCCGCCCTGCAGATAGAGCTCCGTGTTGTTCCAGGGGCCGAAGATGAGGCTCAATTTCGGCTCGGCGAGGAATTTGCTGGTTGACTGGCCGGTATTGGGGTTGACGTCGGCGG
>Ga0255354_1001379_pt1 | contig 14098 bp, 6 predicted proteins | sample HBST50metaG_FD_189942 | JGI IMG/M metagenome (GOLD analysis project Ga0255354, IMG submission 189942) | Peat soil microbial communities from Stordalen Mire, Sweden - H.B.S.T50 | ecosystem: Environmental > Terrestrial > Soil > Wetlands > Peat | place: Sweden: Norrbotten County, Stordalen Mire...
ATCCAGCCAGCCCCAGGCAAACCTCGCGCAGCGAGTTCAAATGCGCCACCTGGCAAAACAGCATGGCCACGAACTGTTCCCAGCAGGTGAACCCTTTGGCGTTGAACTCGGCTTGATGTTGCTTGACGGCCTGTGCGAACTGTCCGCGTGGAAAAAGTTGCAAAAGCTGCGAATACACACTGCATACTTGAGTCATGGCTGATCCTCTCTCTTCTGAATGTGGCCCTGTCCGGAACCCACTCCAGACTAAAGGGGATCAGCCCCAACCGCACACCTCAAGACGGCAGAGTTATCGGGCTATCTTGGACAGCAATGTAATCCCATAGCCTTTTTCATGCGGCATCTTTGAGCCGTTCCTGCTGCCAGATTTGTTCGAACTCGGCCGGACTGCGATAGACGAGCGCCGAGTGCATGCGTGTTCGGTTATACCAGAGCAGCCACGCGATGACCTCGTCCTTGGCCTCGCGGAGGGTTTGAAAACGCTGGCCATGCAACCGCTCCATCCTCAGCGAACTGAACAACGCCTCCGAGCAGGCGTTGTCCCAGCAGTTGCCTCATTGAACCGTGACTGTTTACCCCACTGGAGCAAGTATTTTCCATGTCGCGAGATTCGTGCAGCAAACTAGCTCAGTTTGCTAGCGCTCTGCATTTGCCAGTAGACCGAGTACTTCTGGTCAGCGATCTGATACATGGGCATCAATTGGTATTTGGCGCCCTCACCGTCCACTGTGAAGCGCAGGCCGGACGGGGAGTCGACCTGAACCCACTGCCCGGTGCCGATGCTGGGTGGAACGGCAGTCTTGGGCAGAGGAAGAGGCGCGGGAGGGTCCTTGGGCTCCGTGCCCCTTCCATGGATCACCTTCATGGGGCGATCGGTTGGGCCTGCGCCAAGATCGGCCGCAAGAACAAGCGGTCCGTAGAGGACAGCGGAGATGGAGTCGTCGCCGAGGAGAGGTTCCTGGTGCAACACCATAGGGAGACTGATGGCGATGGTGTCGCCGTCGGCCCAGATCTTTCGAATGGCCAGGTAGGATCCGGGATCGGCCATGGCGTCGAGCGGACGACCGTTGATCTTTACCTGCGCGTTTTCGGTTGTCCAACCGGGAATGCGCACGTGGATGGTGCGTAGTGCTGGATGAGAGGTTTTGATTTTGAGCGTCGTGCCTTGCTCGCGTGGGAATTGCGTGACTTGTTCGAGGACGAGCCCTTCTTCTTTCCAATCGCACGTAGAAGCAATGAACTGGTTGACGAAGATGTCCCTGCCGCGACGAAAATAGATCGTGTCAGTAAACTTGGCGAACTCTTCGGCGCCCGTTCCTGTGCAGCACCAGAAGGATTCGTCGGGCGAGTTATAGGCGCGATAGCATCCGGAGGCGAGCGGGAAGAAATACTGCTTGAGACCTTGCGCGTTCTGCGTGCCAAGTCGGCAGTTGAAGAGAGTGCGCTCGTATTGATCCATCCAGCGAGCATCTCCGGTCCAACTGAAAACGTGGCGCTGAAGCTTCATGAGATTGTATGCCACACAACACTCAGCGTTAGCCCAGGCCAATGTGCCGTTGAGGTGATTGGGCGGCGTTTTCCAGTACTCATCCAGGCTCGTGTTGCCGATGACGTAGTTGCGTGCGGTGAGCACCTCGGCGAGAAAGTACTCTGCGATTTCGCGGTAGCGGCAGTCACCGGTGACCTCATACGTTCGGGCTGCGCCGATAATCTTGGCCACGTGGGTGTTTGCGTGCAGGCCCTGTAGCTCGTCGCGCCTTTCGGCAAGTGGATCCAGAAAGCCAGGCTGCTCGAAGAGCCTGGCCGCTCCGAGGTAGCGATCTTTTTTAGTGATGGCCGCGAGGCTGACGAGGACTTCACTCATGCCGCCGTACTCGTTGCGTAGCATGCGTTGGCGCTGATCGATGCCGAAGCCACCCATGAATTCCGCTCCCCAACTGGCCATTCCTTCGGCGATTTGCAACGCATCGGTATTGCCGGCGAATTGGTGCATGTCGACTAGCCCGGCCATGATCTTGTGGTAGGTATAGAAGGGCGCCCAGGCCGGCTTTCCCTGAACCAGGTTTTCGAAGAGATCGAGCGGAAAGGCGCTCAAGTATCCACTGCCGATCTTTTTCTGGCATTGCGCAAGACCAGCGACGAGTTTGTCGCCATGAGCCTTGAGGGTGGAATTACCGGAGGTTGCCGATGCCAAGGCAACTGCGGAGAGATAGTGGCCCCCGGAGAAGTGACCGCGCAGTTCGCAGGTGGGATCTTCCCAACCTTTATAGGGTGTGGCAGTGGAGGGAATGCCGGCATTGATGCGGAAGGAATGCAGGAGGCGATCGACTACGAGCGAGTCAAGGAAACGCTCGTTGATATCCGCCTGCTCCCTGAAGATGCCGGGGGTGAGACGGACGGAGTCGAGTGGGAAAGCCTCGATCCTGCCCGCCGCTTCGTCAGACCATTCAGCGCGCACAAGGCGCGTGGACCCAAAGGTTGCTGTCAGGGTGACGCCAACTGAGGCTCCCAACTTAAGAAAACCACGACGAGAGTAATGACTCATATCAAGCCTCCTGGGTAGTGTACGAATTTCGTTAGTTTTCCGCGATTGCGTTTTGGCTCAAGAGTGCGTGAAAAAATGAAAGTCCGCTTTATCTCATCGGCAGGCTCACAGTCGGCAGCGAGAGCATTCTTCAAGTTAGAATCCCGCCGCCTTACGCAACCGTATAGTGCGAAACGATTCAGCGGCGCAATGCACTGGAGATCGGAATTCACGGAAATCGTCGAATGTGGGCGGATGATGCTTGTGCCATAAATGTCGTTGCGGACCGCGTTCGGGTCCCTATTCCGAGTAGAGGAACGCTTTGCATGCTCAATAAGATCGAGTATGTCTTGAATATAGGAAGGCATATCGGAAAACGGCAGCACCTCTTGGCCATTCTCCATTTGCCCGTTACTGAAGCTTCGGAATTCAGACACAATACCTCGGCGGCAACGGTAGCATTGGCGTTGGCGCATAAGTAGAGGCTTCCAATCAAGTTCCCAAAGCCTCTCAAGAGAACAGCATCGAACATTGTTCCTCTCAAACCCGCGCCACAGTAAACGAAAAGCAGTGACTCCGGCTGACTCCGCAGAGCGGTGGAGAAGGTTGTGTGCAGCAGGCCTTGGCGCTGCTGCATTTGCACGAGGAGACTCCATAGAGTCAGCGCCGGGGATTGACTGAATTAGGACTTGCGGTCTGATCAAACTTCCAATAATCGAAGTTGAAGAGCGGAGCGGTGGCATCGCCCTTAAACAGAAAATAGAGGTCATGTGTGCCTCTTGCACCGGAGACAGAAGTTGTCTTGGTTTGCCACTTGTGCCAACCTCCCGTCGATGAAACCGGCAGCGAGCCGATTACCGGCCCGTCGACACTGTCCACATGCAGTTCAATAGAGCCCCCGTTGGAACCGCTGGCCACGCTTGCGGTGAAGCTCGACGCCTGATCCGCGCCGAAATCCACGCCGCTTACCTTGATGTAACTCCCATTGGCGATGTCGGTAACGTATACGCTGTTATTGTTGCTTTGCGCGGTCCTGACCCCAGATTCCCAGGCAATAGTTGCCGCTTCAGTGCGACGAAACGGGTCCAGAGCACCAACCTGTGCAACGCCCTCTTTCTTCCACCAGGGAACAGTCGGGATCGTGCCGTCTGGATTATAGGTAAACTTCGCCACACAGATGGAACGTCTTTCGCGATGCACATCTGTTAGCGCGAAGTTCAGCTTGTAATTGAAGCCGAAAACGTAGGAACTCCCTTTGTAGTCGATGATTCCCGGATGGTTTCCGGAGGAGTTGGGGCTTGGGTCCATGATCATGCCCTTGTAGACCCAGGGACCGGTAGGACTATCGCTCATGGAGTATCCAATGCCCTCAGGGCAGCAGTGCGATGCGTAGGCCATGTAATATTTGCCATTCCGTTTGTAGAACCATGGACCTTCCTGATAGTTCTCGGGTCTGGAATCAACTTTTACGATGCCGCCTGAATACGAGATCATGTCTTTATTCAGCTTCACGTACCACAGATTCGGGTTCCCCCAGAACATGTAAGCCTGGCCGTCGTTGTCAATGAAGACGGTCGGATCGATGTTATCCACAGCTTTGTCGATCAGCGGATGCCCGAGCGCATCTTTGAATGGGCCAAAGGGACTATCTGCCACGGCGACGGCTATCACGTTCTTGGGCCATCCGGGCACGCTGATCGGCGCGTAGAGATAGAACTTGCCATTGCGCTCGATAACCTGTGGCGCCCATGCGTCGTTGCTCTGAACCGCCCAAGGGAACGTCGCCAGCGACGCAACGGTTCCGTGATCCGTCCAGTTCACCATGTCCGTGGACGTGTAGAGTTTCCAGTTCAGCATTTTGAATTCGGCGGCGTCGTCTTCGTCGTGGCTGGTGTAGAGATAGACCGTACCCTTGTAGACCATTGGAGCAGGGTCGGCGGTGAAATTGGTTTGTATGATCGGGTTTTCCGCGCTGCATAGCAGCGTCATGCAAAAGGGTGCGATAACGAAAAGAACGAAATGTCGGAACCAGTAATGCGTGCTCATGGATTCTCCAAGGTAATAGCTGGCTTATCGCAGCCTCGTATCCTGTTTCAGGATGGCGCGACCGCTTTCGCGGAATTCGCGTTGATCGTCAGATTTTGGCTTTATTGACATTCATTTCCGCACACAGGGATCTGAATTGCAAAGCCGCGATAGGTGACCGTCCGGTCAACGTTCTCGGTTGAGGCAATGCCTGCGCCGTGGTTCTGCGAGACGTAGACGATCTTGAAGACGCGCTCATTTGGCATTCCTGTATACGACCCACTTCTCGAGCCGATGGTTAGCGTTTTTGTCGCTTCGTTCCACTGGAGCGGTATTGTTGCGTGCGCGCCTTGTTCGTAGTTATAGTTGTCTCCCTCATCCTCGTAGAGAGTGAACTCGTCGTTGGTTCCGGGATAGATGCGAATCTCGATCGGCGCATCGACCTTCTCTGTCGCCCAATGCGCCAAGGGGCCGTAGGGAATGATCGAGCCGGCGCGGATGTAGAGGGGCATGTTTGTGATCGGAGCCGAAGCCTGGATTATTTCGCCGCCATCGAACGATTTCCCAGTCCAGAAGTCAAACCATCGTGTCCCTTTTGGAAGATAGACCGCGCGCTGCTGCACGCCTGGGTGAGTGACCGGATTGACAAGAATCGATGGACCGAACAGGAACTGGTCGCCAATCTTCCGGGTCGCGTCATCGTCGCGAAAATCCATGACCAAAGGACGCATCATCGTATAGCCGCTGTTCGTGACCATCCATGACACGGAATAGATATAGGGCAACAAGTGATATCTGAGATTGATTACATCAATCAGGATCTTTTGTGTCTCCGGGTCAAATCGCCAGACTTCTTTCGGCTTGTCGGTTCCGTGCACGCGAAACATCGGGCAGAATGCGCCGAACTGGAACCAGCGCGTGAAGAGCTCGCGAAATTGCGGATTGTCTGGGTCGTTGCCGAAGAATCCGCCAATATCCGTGTTCCAGTATGGAACCCCGCTAGCGACGAAGTTAAGCCCCGCAGGAATCTGCTGCTGAAGTATCTCCCATTTGGACTGGATATCGCCAGACCAGGTGACAGTGGCATTGCGCTGCTGTCCGGCATACGCAGATCGCGTGAGGATGACGACGCGTTTGTCAGATGATGCGGCGCGCTGTCCTTCATAAACCGCCCGCGTATGCTCCAGGGGATAGGCGTTGAATACAAGCGCCCCAGGGCCCATCGCTGTTTTGAACTGCCGAAATTCTCCCCAGTTGCCGCTCAACTCCGCTTCCGATGCGTCCAGCCACCACGCATCGATTCCGAGCGAAAAAAGATTCTTCATGATCTCGTCCGCATAAACCCTGCGCGCTTGTGGATTGAACGGGTCATACCACTTGCCGCGGCCGGGAGGAAATACGTACGGTATGGCCGGATTGTACGCTCCATCGACGGCTTCCAATTTTTTGAGATTGGCAATACTCACTCCGCTATTGGTAACGTCGAATTTTGCCCAACTGACGGCCATCATGTGGACATGCTCTCTATGGAGAGCTTCGACCATCTTCTTCGGACTGGGATAGCGAGCAGGATCGAACTCGTGCGAACCCCAACCGCCTTCAGCCGTCTCTTGATTGAGTGGGGGCCAATATTGCCAGTCCTGGATAATCCCATCGAACGGTATACCCCGACTCCGATATTCCCCCGCAATATCGATAATCTCCTGCTGAGTCTTGTAGCGCTCCCGCGACTGCCAGAAACCCCAGGCCCACAGAGGAAACAATGGCGCATTTCCAGTCAGCCATCGATATTCAGCAATTGCCTGGTCGGGCTTCGGGCCGGCAAAGAAGTAGTAGTCCACACCGTCGCCGGCTTCAGACAGCCACTGCACAGCGTGCGGATCAGCCTTGCCAACGTCAACATTTGTTACCGCTGGATTATCCCAAAGCAGGGCATAGCCCTTGGAGGAAAGAAGCACCGGTATCGCAACCTTGGTGTTCTCCTGTAGAAGTTGAACACTGGAGCCGGTGTAGTCAAGCGAATTGCCGCTCGGGTGCTGCCCCAGGCCGTAGATCGATTCATCCGTCTGCAGATTGAATTTTTGTCCGGCCTCAATCGTGTCCTTCGCGCTTCCTGTCGTGGTTGTCGAGAGCCATGTGCCGTCGCTACTCTCTTCGAGAATCGGAGCTGATTTCATGTCGAAGAAGTGAACGCACCCATTCGCTCTGTCGATCTTTACCTGCACCCTGCCCGTTGCAAGGAAGACTGCGTCCTTTGTCTCCGTGAAGCTCCACGATGTCTTCTCGGGATATGCGACCACGGCAAGGCTGCCCTGCTCGGGCGCGATACCGATTGTCTTGTGCGTAACTCGTATGACGCCCTCCTTCCAGACTTCGATCCGTGTTTCTCTTGCATCAGAACGTACCGAAACGCCTAACGGATCTTTGCCGACCTGGCTTGTGACCGGCGTACCTAAAACCGCGCTCGGAGTCGAAGTCGGGTCAGCGCAAGCCCTCTTGGCGACCAGGGGGAGGGCGAACAGAGAGGAGATCGCCAGAAGAGCTGTTAATTGATCAGGCGCGATTGAACGCGTGAGCACTGGTTTCCTTCCTGAACAGCGATTGAATGTCTGATTCACCTATGAGAACGCGAGATCTGGCTAAAGTCGAAAGGGAGACGGTGAGTCTTGCCGCAGGAAATGAATCAAGGTTCGGTATACCACTGTCAGCCTTGTGATGGTCCGAGAAAGAAGTTGAAGAATGACCTGGTAATTGCTGTGTGGAAGATTGGAACCAGATGCCGCCTCTTTTGGAAAAAAGGAGGGAGCGACGAAATGTAACCGCAGCTCCCTGATCAGGAGGCATCAGTGAGAGAACTTCGCTTACAGGAGCTTCATTCCGCGTTCCCCTTGGAACGGAAGACTGCCAATTCTTCCGTTTGAGGAGTACGGATTCTGATTAACTTGTGGCTTCGTGGACTGCCGCGAGTCTGAATCTGCATTGGAGCGTACGTCCCGCTTTCACAATAACGAACCATGGAAAAACGTTGTTTGTTGTGTGGAAGAAGGCTAGGTTCTCCCAGGAACGCTGCGCAAGTATTTCACGGTATTGATACGGTATTTTCCGGGTAGGTGGCAGATGGCGCTGCGAAGATTGGGGCGAGATTCGAGAGTCGTCGGCGAACACTCTGTTCAGAATATCCACGAAGGGGCATCTGGTTTCCGTCAGTAGCTGCTGGTCTGCTGGTGCATCGAGTTTATCGGGCGGACCTAGCTCGACAAATTTTCGGAGGACGATCTCAATTCTCGTATCAATATATAGACTTGGTTGTTCATTAGGTCCAAGGGGGCGAGGAAAAGACGCACGTCCCCGCGCTGGCTCTCAGAGTGTCAGCGGCAACTGTCTACATTTTGCCCATTTGGGTCGAGATCGGACCTACGGAGCGCGAAAGCGTATCCACTGTGGCACCCGACCAACCCCGTAGATTTGTCATTCAAGGTCGGAAGAAGTAGTCTTCAGTTGCGGCACTGCACGCAGGGACCTTCATTGACCGGCTTCTTTGGCGCATTATCCGCGAGACGAGTCACGGGATTGGAAGTGTGATGGGTAAAAGTCTGGAATCTCAGGAAACACTCACCGAATCCAATCTTCCGGATGCTGCTGATGTGGTACGGCGGCAGGCAGTCTGCGAAGAACTCGAGCGCATTCTGCAGGGCAAGCATTTCCGAAATTCAGGACGTGCAAAGCAATTTCTTCAATTCATTGTCGAAAGGACGCTTGAAGGTCATTCGGACGATCTGAAGGAACGCACGATCGGAACGGAGCTCTTCCAACGTCCTGCCAACTACTCGACAGGTGACGATCCAGTCGTGCGAGTGCAGGCCGGTCTGGTCCGGCGAAGACTAGAGCAGCATTACCAGGAGGCCCAAGAGAGTTCACCGGTCCAGATCGAATTGCCGCTCGGGTCCTATGCTCCTGAGTTCCAGTGGTTTAAGCCAGAGACGGCGGAAGTATTACCGGCTGAGAACCTCCCGGTAGAGCAACCAGTATCTGGAAAGCGTTTACTAGGTCGCAAGCTCCTGTTCAGCCTCGCATTCGCCGCGGTCGTCATTCTCAGCACAGGCATTGTGTTCGTAAAGACACATCGAACTGAACTCCGGAAATCGGCGCTGGAGCAGTTCTGGGGTCCGGCTATTGCCGTGCCGCAGCCGATATTGCTTTGCGTTGCCGATGCCGTGACGTACCGGCCAACTCCAAAACTATATGAAAAATATGAACGTTCCCATCCTGGTTCATTTGCCACTCAGACGCAACGGGCAAACATCCCCTTTCCTTTGGATCCGGCGGATAAGATTCCCTGGGGCGATTTGGAGCTTTTTCACCAGTGGGGCATCACCAAGGGGGATCTGACAACTGCCGTAAGGCTCGCAGCGTTCTTCGGGAAGATCGGCAAACCCGTTGATCTCAGAGTTGAACCAGAGTATTCGTATCGCGATCTGCGCAATTCCCCGGCGGTTTTGATAGGAGCATTCAATAACGAGTGGACGATGAATCTCGTTTCAGATCTTCGATTCACATTTGTGGAGAAGGATGGTATTCGCATTGGAGACAAGGTGTCTGCCGGACGTTTTTGGCCCAGTTTACCGATTCACGAATACAACAGGCAGGACTTCGCAATCGTCACCAGATTGAAGGACACCAAAACCGGTCAATTCACGATCATCATCGCGGGATTAACCAGCCGAGGCACAGAGGCAGCCGTGGATTTCGTCACCAACACAAGCGAATTGGGAACGGAACTGCAAGCAGCTCCGCCCGATTGGCCTTCAAAGAGTCTGGAACTGGTGCTTGAAACGGACGTCATGGACAGCGTTTCGGGGCCCCCGCACGTCGTCGCCAGCTACTATTGGTAATTCGCTCGTAACCCGCATTTCCATATTGGCAGGGAACGCCGTCCGGCGTCTGCCATCCCAGGTCCGAATTTCTCTCAATCCACACTGCCGAAGTTCCCCTGCGCTCCTGTTTTCATTATCCGAAGACCTCCCGGGCGCCGTTCAGCGACCTTTCCCCTCAGAGAGGATGCTCTGGACTGTGCCAGGGAAGGGACTTTCGAATCGATACCCCGAATACAGGTAATCCTTCAAGTGGCTCATTTATATATTCTTAACGCGAAAAAATTCTGTGCCGATTCTGTATATGACTCCGTATATTACTTGCTTGCCCTCCTATGTGACCTGTAGATTTCGATACCGATCAGGACCGGTCCACTTGTAGGTACTGAAAAGAGCGGAGGCAAGTCTGAACCGCCCTCGCATTGACAGCGGGAGTCGCTAAGCATCCCGGGCTAGTGCAGATTTGGGGCGGATTCGAAGAGCGGCTTTTTTCGAGAGACTCAGCCTCACACAAGTAAGCGCTTACCCAACCTTGGGCAAATGCCTGCGAATCAAAGAGTGGGCAGAACAAACAACTCGGTAAATGATGAGAACGTTCAGCGAGGCTGAGACAATTCTAGGCCCGCATCCAACGGACTTGAGGGCAGTGAACACTGGGGCAAGAGAGGCTGCCAAGCAACCGGCAGGCCTTCAGAGCCAATCATAAGCGTCCATCAAAATGCACTTTTCAAAGGAGACACCATGACCATCGCGAGAGTTACGAGAAGAATCGGGATATTCGCCGTTCTTCTGTTAAGCCTGGGAGGATCATCAGCATTTGCTCAGTTCTTGAGCGGAATTGAGGGAACGGCCCGGGATTCATCCGGAGCGGCAATTCCGGGAGCCAATGTCGTCGTAACAGATACACGCCTAGGTGTGACGAAGACTATCACTACCAGCGAGGCTGGATATTTCCGTATTGGCAGCATTGCCGCGTCAACCTACTCGGTAGAGATTCAGATGAACGGCTTCAAGACCTGGAAGCAGCCGAAACTTTTGCTTCAGGTTGGAGAAACCCGGACACTCGCTCCGGTGCTCGAAGTGGGTGCGGTATCAACCAACGTCACTGTAAGCGCGTCGGAAACCACCGTTGACCTAGCGACTTCAACCACGGGAGCTGTGATTTCCGAAACAACCCTGGAAACAACGCCTCTCACTGGCCAGAATGTCTATGGCCTTTCAGCTCTCACACCTGGAATAACGGGGAGCGCGATCACCTCTGGAGACAACTACACGAACGAGTATGCCATCAACATCAACGCTGCCGGGCTTCGTCAGGAGATGAACGGCTACATGATCGATGGCGCCTATACCGATACGCCATCCCGCGGCGGCGGGACCTCTATTTCGCCCAACCCGGGAATTGTGCAATCAATGAACGTCTCCACCAACACCTTTGATGCTCAAAAAGGCAGGAATGCTGGCGCAACGGTCGATGTGTTCACCAAGTCGGGGACCAACGACTTTCACGGAGCTGTCGACTACTATTTCACTAATAATTCCTTGAGCGCAATGACACAGTTCCAGACCTCGCTGCCCGACTCTCGGCGAAATGAGTTCAGCGCAGTGATGGGCGGCCCTGCACTCAAGAACAAACTGTTCTGGTTCGGTGCAATCGACGTTCTGCGTTCAAGCGCCTCCAGTTCCTACCAAGCGGTTGTTGAGACGCAGGACTTCGACAATTGGGCAAAGACCAATTTGCCAAATAGTCTGGGAACCCAGGTCCTTCTCGATGCGCCGCCGCAAACTTTCCCAACCACAGGCATTAAAACCGTCGGCGAGATCACTGGAAGCTACTATTCTTTGCCGGCGGGCATACCGTCGACCTTAAATGCCCTCGGCACTACAAATATCAATTACAGCCTGCCGAAGAACGGATATCAGTGGAATGTTCGTGGCGACTACTACATGGGGCAAAACGATCGTCTGTACGTTGATGTGATGCGTATGACCAACACGGGGATCGGCTCCACTTCACGACCCGCACTGAACGATTCGGAGTTCAACAGCTCCGACTTCGTCAATTTCGATTGGACCCATAACTTTTCCCCGCATCTCCTTAATGAAGCCGGTGCAAATATGATTCGTCCATATGGCGAAGATGCCGCAGTGCCTACGATGGCCATCCCGTACATCAACGTCACGGGTCTGAGCGGTTTCTCGAACTGGGGACCCGGAAATTTCTCTCAAACGACTATCGGCTGGCGGGACATTCTGTCCGAAAGTGTTCATACGCATACGCTCAAATTCGGCATGGCGCAGGACATCATTCGGGAAGCCGATGAACAACAGACCGGAGCGGGCGCCCGCCCAACTTACAACTTCAACAGCCTTCTCGATCTTGTTCAGGCTCTACCGTTCTCGGAGTCGGGTTCGCCAGTCGACTTGGCCACGCACAAGCAAGCCGACTGGAGCTATGACCGCCGCTCATTCTACACCGGGATATTCGTCCAAGACGACTGGAAAGTTACACCGAGGTTAACCGTAAATGCTGGCGCCCGGTATGACGGATTGGCGCATCTGTTCGCGATCACTAGTCCCAAGCTGACAAATTTCACATTCGGAGAAGGTGCGAACCTAAATCAACAGATTGCAAATGGCGTGGTGGCATACACCGCACACGACTATTTCGTTGACCACAACCCATGGTACATAACACCGCGCGTGGGGTTCTCCTGGGATGTCTTCGGAAATGGCAAGACAGCGCTGCGAGGCGGAGTTGGCATGTTCGAGGATCAACCGCCATTCATCGAAATGACTTCACAGACCGGCAATCCTCCCCTGGTGTTCACGCCGTCTGTCAATGTAGAGCAAGGAGGGACACCCGTATTCCAACTCTGTAGCGCTCCGTCAGGCTTCAGTGAAACCTGTCCTGTTGTGGACACGAGCAACGTCACTACGAATTCAAGTGGCGGTATCCTCATCAACGGCGTTCTTAATAAGTCTTCTATCACCGGATACTCCCCAAAGATCACAATGACTCAGGTCTACAACTGGACCTTAAGCGTGCAGCGAGAACTGATGAACAACCTCCTTCTCGAAGTGAACTATTCGGCATCGGCTGCTCATCATTTGCCGGTATTGCTGAATTCGAACATCAACCGTTTCGCCGGAGATCTGATTGTCAATAAGGGCACTTCAGTGGGCCTCAATCCGAATTTCGGCACAATCCAGTACGGCACTACTGACGCCAATTCTATTGGCCACTATGGTGCCGTATCGCTTACGCGCCGCGCTTCTCGCGGACTGGCGATGCGCGGCATCTATACCTACGGAAAGGCCTTGGACACATACAGTTCTTCGGGGTCCCTGGATTCTGGATCCATCAGTTCGCAGACTCCAGTATTTCAATCGTTCAACCTGGCAGCGCAACGAGGCCGCTCCGATTTCGACATACGGCAGCAGCTATCGATTGATGGAACTTGGACTGTGCCCGATCATTACAAAACCGTTCTTGAGAGGAATATCCTAGGAGGATGGCAATTCGGCGGTGTCTGGATGATGCAGAGTGGGTTGCCATTCACCGTCTACACCACTGCCGCCTTCAAGGCAGTGTACGATTCCAACGGAAATGTAGTCGGGAACACTGGAGGCGATTACAACGCGGATGGTTACGACGAAGATATGCCAAACGTACCATCCTTTGGCCGCCATCTTTCCGGAAAGAAGAAGAATGATTACCTGAAAGGGCTCTTCTCAGCTGCGAGTTTTCCTGCCCCCTCTCTGGGTACGGAAGGGAATCTTGGCCGAAACACGTATGATCGGCCAGGATATAACAACCTCGATTTCACCTTTGAGAAGTTCTTCAATAGCCCGTGGTTCTTTGGGGAGAAGATGAAAATTGAAGCTAAGGGCGAGGTCGTCAATATCTTTAACCGAACCAATCTCGGCGGAGTGACTTCCGATATGACCAGTTCGCTCTTTGGGCACTCAACAAGCCAGTTGCCGGCGCGGTACCTGCAGTTGCACCTGCGCGCCAGTTTCTGATTCCCGCAGTACGCTGAACTAATCCACTGCATGGAGGCTGCCAGAGTTGTGCGGCTTCCATGCAGCAATATCATCTTCGCAGGGGTTTGATTGTCCGGATCGTTTGGCGCAGAATGGTGTCAACCTTTCGATCTGGCGAAAGCTTCTTTTGCCAGTGAATCGCATTGTCATCGGAGTTCTTATCATCTCATCTCTCGCGACCAGCGCATGCAGCGCTCAGGATCCTGCGCGCAACGGAATGGGCGGCATCGCTGCCGGCCTGGCAGGCTGAACGCACAAGATGGGTGTGCCCGAGAAGAATTATATCGTTGAGACCAATGGGTCCGGCGTGAGCCTGATGTCAGAATCAGCAATGTTGACGATGAAGACGTTGATTCATGGATGTTGCCACCATCAAAGGCGAGAGCAGAACGCGAAATCCCCGGACATTTTCCAGTGCGGGTACAGGTTGTTCGGTCGAATCTTGTGTATGTCGAGAAAGATGGGCTTCCTCCTGCGATGTTGAACCGGCTTCTACGTCTGGCGGCATTTCAAAATCCAGAGTTCTATAAATCTCAGGCAATGCGCCTACCGACGTTCAACAAACCACGAGTCATTGCGTGTGGAGAAGACCTCGCCAACTATATTGCGTTACCTCGTGGTTGTATTGCTG
>Ga0255354_1001381_pt1 | contig 14080 bp, 6 predicted proteins | sample HBST50metaG_FD_189942 | JGI IMG/M metagenome (GOLD analysis project Ga0255354, IMG submission 189942) | Peat soil microbial communities from Stordalen Mire, Sweden - H.B.S.T50 | ecosystem: Environmental > Terrestrial > Soil > Wetlands > Peat | place: Sweden: Norrbotten County, Stordalen Mire...
TGCCAGGGCTGGAGATCGCGGCGTTCGCGCAGGTGCTGCTTTCCGTCCTTTCCGTGGTGCTGGTCTGGCGTTTGGCCCGCGCTGTTTTTGGCGATGGTCCTGCCGCGCTGATTGCCGCATGGCTCTTTTCATTGGAGCCGGTTTCCGTAATTTATTCCGTACGATTGCTGCCGGAGACGCTGTATCTGGCACTGCTGCTGCTCAGTCTGGAGCGGCTGGCTGTCTTTTTTCGCAGTCGCCGCTTGTCCGCACTTGCTGCCTCCGGAGTCTGGCTTGCCGCTGCCACCTTCGTACGCCCGGTCAGCTACTATCTGCCGGTTGCACTGGCTCTGGGGGTATTCCTGTTTTTCATCAAGATCCCCGGCTTGCGCTGGAAGGCTCCTGCCGTTCTGCTGCTATGTACCGTGCCATGGCTTGCTGCCTGGCAATTGCGCAACTGGAATGAGACCGGATTCACCGGCTTTTCCAGCATCGTGCAGCGGAATCTTTATTTTTATCAGGCAGCCGAAGTGACCGCACGTGCCGAGAGCCGCTCCTTCGCCGGTGTCCAGAGCGATTTCGGCTATCCGGACGAGCGAGCCTACCTTGCCCGCCACCCGGAGCAGGCCGGATGGAGCCAAGCCAGCCGCATCGCCTACATGGGGTCCGAGGCGGGACGCATCCTGCGCGCGCATCCTGTAAGTTTTTTGAAAATGTACGCGGAGGGCTCGGCTGTGGTCGCTTTCACGCCTTGTGTCGCGGATTTGCTGCGGCTGTTGGATGCTTATCCGGAAAACTGGCCGCAGCGAGTCGTGAGCGAAGGGCCGCTCCGTATGGCGCTGCGGCTCATTCAGACGCATCCGTGGCTTGTGGCTGCAATGGCTGCGCTGGAATTGCTGCTGCTCGCGTTCTATCTGTTCGCCCTGCGCGGAACGCTCCGCATGGGCCCGCGCCTTCCGCAGCTTTGGCTGCTGCTTGGGGTAGCGCTCTATTTTCTTGCTGTCTCAGGAGGAGCACAGGCCGTGGGCCGCTACAGGCTTCCGGTTATGCCCGTGGTCTGCGTGCTCGCGGCTGAGGGCCTCCGGCGCAGGATTACCTTTTACAGCGGAACCAGAGTTGATGCATCCCGAAACCACAGCGTTCAAGTCGACGCGACCACCAAGTAGCGCTATCGTTATTCTGCAAACCCAATCATAATAGTCTTATCTTCAATTTTTAGCGCACTTCGTTCGTTGCATATAGGGGGTGCGGAAATCGGCGGAGGTTATAGATTGCGGAATCGGATCGTCTGGAGCATAGTGTGTTGCATCTTGGTTGGCGTTGCCATAAGTATTCAAAGTGAAATAGCCGGAGCACAAGCCAAGCCGGCGCAAAATCTGGTTCAGCAACTCGATCACGGCTGGCAATTCCGGCAAATCGCGGCGGGTGCGCAGCAGGAGAACGGATGGCTCCCGGCCACCGTGCCCGGTGACGTTCATCTCGATCTGCTGGCCAACAAGAAAATTCCCGACCCTTTCTTCCGTGACAACGAGTCCAAGCTGCAATGGATTGAAAAGGAAAGCTGGGAGTACCGGCTCAACATTGACGCAACGCCGGCGCTGCTCTCCCGTTCCAACGTCGATCTGGTCTTCGACGGTCTCGATGCGGCAGCCGAGGTGTATTTGAACGGCGTCAAGGTGCTCACCGCGGACAACATGTTCCGCATCTGGCGCGTACCCGTGAAGAGCCACTTGCACGCGGGCAAAAACGTGCTGCTGATCGTCTTCCCATCGCCCATCAAGGCCGCGGCAGTTGCGGCGGCCAGCGATGCCTTTCGGTTGCGGTCAAAGACGGCAGACAAAACCTACGTTCGCAAGGCGGCCTATGAGTACGGTTGGGACTGGGGGCCGCGCTTCGCGACCAGTGGCATCTGGCGTCCGGCCCGGCTTGAAGCCTGGGATAAGGTCCGCATTGCAGACTTCGCAATCCGCCAGCGCGACGTGAGCAGGGAAGTGGCTCATCTGGATGCGGAGGTTGAGGTGGAGGCGGCCAGTGCCGGCCCGGCCAAGGTCAGCGTGCAATACACAGCCGACGGCAAGCCTGCAATTCTCACGAGCAATGTAAATGTCCATGCCGGCCGTAACGTAATCGACTTGCCCATCGAAATCCGCAGGCCGAAGCTGTGGTACCCCGTAGGCTACGGCGAGCAGCCGCTTTACTCGTTCACCGCGCAGGTGGGCACCGGCGCCCAGATCAGCGAAGAGCGCAAGACCAGGGCGGGCCTGCGCTCCATCGTCCTGCGCCGTCAGTTGGACAAATGGGGTCGTTCTTTTGAATTGGTTGTGAACGGCATCCCGGTCTTCGCCAAGGGCGCGGACGTGATTCCCTTCGACAGCTTCCCCAATCGTGTTACCACGGCGGATTATCGCCGCATTCTCGAATCGGCTCGCGATGCCAACATGAACATGATTCGCCACTGGGGCGGCGGCTACTACGAAACCGAGGAGTTTTACTCCATCTGCGACGAACTCGGTATCATGGTCTGGCAGGACTTCCAGTTCGGCAACGACTGGCAGCCCGGCACCTATGCTTTCAAGCTCAACATAGAAGCCGAAGCCGAGGACCAGGTGCGTCGTCTGCGCAATCATCCCAGCATCGTCCTCTGGTGCGGCAACAACGAGACTGAAATAGCATACGATTGGGCTCCGCGCCCAGCCTTGCCAGCGGAGGTGAAACACTTCATCTGGCAGGATTACCTCACCGAGTTCAGCGGCATCCTGCCCCGGGTTGTGGCGCGTCTCAACGCGGAAACGCCTTACTGGCCCAGCTCCCCCAGCGACGATTATGAGGCGGTGTCGCCTGTTTTTCACTCAGGTGACGATCACATCTGGGACGTGTGGCATGGGCGCGTACCGTTCTCAACCTATGAAACGCATCATTCGCGCTTTGTGACGGAATACGGATTCCAGTCGTTTCCAGAGATGAAGACGATCAAGGCCTTTACGCAACCGGAAGATCGCACCGGCATCTTCACTCCGGTGATGCTGGCCCATCAGAAGAACAATGAAGGCAACTCGATCATCCATGATTACCTGCTCAAGGATTACCCGGAGCCAAAGGACTTTCCAAGCTTCCTTTACGTCAGTCAGATCTTGCAGGCGGAGGGAATCAAGATCGGCGCCGAGCACTTCCGCCGCTCGCGTCCTGAAACCATGGGCTCCATCTTCTGGCAATTGAACGACTGCTGGCCGGTGGCCTCGTGGTCCTCCATCGACTACTACGGACGTTGGAAGGCTCTGCAGTACTACGCGCGCCGCTTCTACGCCCCAATCCTGGTTTCACCGCATGTCGAAGATGGTGCACTGAAGGTTTACATCGTCTCCGACAAGACAAGCAAAGAGGCATCCATGCTTCGTGTGCGTCTCATGGACTTCGACGGCAAGGTCCTGCTTGAAGACAAGCATACTGTTGATGTTTCGCCACTCTCCAGCAAGGTCTACGTCAACTGGCCTCTTAAGAAACTGGCCGACGCGGGTGCTGCCGACACATCGCGCGTTTTTGTCATCGCGGATCTGGTTTCCGGCACAAAGACGATCTCTCGCAATCTCAGCTATCTTGCTCCGGTCAAAGCGATTAACCTGAAGCCCGCCGCGCTCAAAGTTGAAACCAGCGGTGAAAATGGAAGCTATACGATCCGCGTAACATCGCCTGTTCTGGCCCGCAGCGTTTATCTCTCCTTCGGCGATCTCGACGTGAAAGTTTCCGACAACTACTTTGACCTGCTGCCGGGAGAAACCGTCGGAATCACGGCGACAAGCGCGGTCTCCCTCGATGCATTGAAGGCGCAGTTGAAAGTCATTTCCCTCACGGATGCTTTTGGAGCGGGGGGCCAGCAAGCCACGGTGAAAGCAATTCATTAGGCCTTTGACAGCTTGTTTATGCACCACCGTCCGTGCCCCATCCTTTCCGCTTTTTTCTGCGGAAAGGGTGGGATAACAATAAAATTTGGGTCTACACCATTTCCGAAAGATGAATATCAAGTTAGTTCAGGTTCCGCTGCCCAAGGGATGAACGGACAATGTTTTGTAACAGGGCACGACTTTAGTCGGGCCGCAAATGCAACAAAATAAAGGTGGGCTTCAACCCCTGCGGGATATTTCCTTTCCACAACAACCGTCTTTTTATTTGCACCGTGCCCTATGCCGGAGCAAGCTTGATATTCATCTTCCGAAAATGCTCTAGAACGCGAATGCAGCCTGGAAGAAGATGCGCCGCGCCGCCGAACCGGATGAGAAAATTCCCCCGGCAAGGCTGGTTGATTTTCCGAACCGGCTGCCCGGTCCGTAGAGCCCAGTGCTGCTATTGAGCGTTGGAATCAGGCTTCCAGACGGCGTTCCATAGTCGATATTGTTGAATAGATTCAACGCCTGGACGCTGAAGTTCAGCGAATATTTGTGGCCCGTGTTGGATATTCCGCCACGGCCACCGCCGCGACCGCCCATGGCGCCAAAACCGAAGCCGCCAGGTCCTCCTCCATGTCCACCTCCACCTGGAGGAGGACCGCCAGGACCACCTCCGCTGGCAGTGTTTGCCGAAGCGGTCTTTGGTCCAATGCCGATCGAGCGGCCGACACGCAGGTTAATGGCCACCGCGGCTGGTCCGGTGGCCATATTCATCGGGATAAGTGCTTCCCCGGTCTGAGGAACGGTGTCAAGCGCGCCAAAGCTGGTCTGGACCACGTTGCTTGCAATTGACGATGCGCTTGCATACGACGGACGGTTGTTGAAGAAGTTGTCCCCCGTCAGGTCGTTGTTGGTTGTGATGTTGTAGGGCTTGCCCGATTGCGCAATCAGGAATGGATTGAAAGTAATAGCCCAGGGTCCCGTGTAATTGCCCATCAGGAAAAGCATCTGAGGCGAGGCAAAGGAGGCGCGGCCGTAACTCTGGTTTAGGTCGTAGGAGTTCGACGCTGTCCCCGTGTTGGAGTGCGCCGAGGTCACATTGTAGAAGCCCATGATGCTGAAGTTGGGCGTAAAGCGAGCGTTCACGTTCACAATCAACTGGTTCTGCTTGAAGACCGCCTCGGGGTAGAACTCGTCCACTATGCCCTCGTTAGTATTCAACCGCGATCCAGTTGTGCTGTTATAGATGGTGGTTCCTTGAATTGCCTTATAGGGATTCGCATTGATCGTCGCCATCTGGTGCACGCCGAACGAGCGCAGATAGGTCAATGTAAGCGTGGTCGTCTTGGTCAACTGACGTTCCAGGCTTGCCCCAAGCTGTTCGGTGTAGGGCGAGTGATAATCAGGCTTGATCTGGTAAATCTGTGGTGTAACAGCGCTACCTGTGCCGCAGGTGGACAGGGTAATCGCACTCAGGCTGGTGGTGGTGTAGCAGGTCGGATTGGTGATGACGGTCTGCGTCTGACTGTTGGTGCCGCCGTTGTAGCGCTCCAGCGACATCAGGCTGCTCGTCTGGAAGCGGTCGTAGAAGAAGCCATAGCCGCCGCGCAGCACGGTCTTGGCCTGTTTGCGGTCCTTGTGCCCATCCAGGGCATAGGCAAAGGCGACACGCGGGCCCCAGTCGTCGTGGTCCGCCGTGTGATTCTGTGACTCCCAGCGCAGTCCGCCGGAGAGAGTCAGGTTGCGGTTGACCTTCCAGTCGTCCTGAAAGAACACCGCGGCATCAAACACATTTCCCAGAAATGCTTCTTTGCCCGTGGTGTAGCCCAGCTTGGTGGGCAGGCAGCCGCCCGTCTGGGTTGACGGGCAGGCAGCGGCAATCTGCGCAAAGGTTTCGCCCGCGGCCAGGCCGTTCAGCGTGTCCACATATGCGGTTAACGAGGGGAAGGTAAAGCTTCCGTTGAAGTTCGCGTCTGTTGTATTGGCGTCGCGATTGTCGCGCATCCATACGCCGAACTTGATAGCCTGTGTGCCCACTGACGTGGTGGTGACGTTCTGCAGTTCCAGGTGATCGGTATGGTCCGTGGAATTTTGGCTCGTGTAACCGCCGCCCGTGAATTCCCCTGAGACGCTGACTGTTGGCGTCGTGTTTACCGACGTCGTGGATGAAAGTCCGCGCCGGTACTGGAAGCGGGTTTCGTTGACGATGTGATCGTTGATGACCTGAGAATCGCTCATCTGGATGACGTTTTCCGACGAGGTCGAACTATAGGACTGTGTCGGCAACGATGTAGAGCTACTGAGATTGCCACTCGAACTGTTGCGCGCGTACTGGTAACGCACGGTCAGCGTGTTCTTCTCGCCAAGCTGGAGATCGAGCCGCGGCGAAACTTCAAAGTGGGTCGACGGGTTGAACAACCCGCCCGATACGGGCGTCGGAACATAAAGCCCCGTGTCTGAGTCGAGGAGCGCGGTGTCGGCGCTGTAGATGCTGGCGTTCTGATTATTGCGCCCCTCCACGCTAAAAAAGAACGATGCTTTCTTTGACAATGCGCCGCTGACCGAGCCGTTGTACTGGATGCTGTGATAAGCGGGAATCGTCCCCGTAAACGGGTTGCCGGTGTTGAAGGCGTCGTCGTTGCCTTGCCCGAAGAACCGCCCGTGCAGCACGTCTGTTCCTGGCTTGGTCAGAATCTCGATGCGTCCGTAGCCCAGCCTGTCGAACTCGGAGGAGAAGGGGTTCTGGTTGATGCGAATTTCGCGGATGGCTGATTTCGGCGGCAGAGTGCCACCGGTAAATCCATCAATATAAATCTGGCCGCCGTTGGGTCCGGCCGAGGGACCAGCCAGAGCCGACAGTTCGTTTGACAATTCGTCCGGATCGTCCGATAGCGCATCCAGATCCTTGTCTTTCAGAACGATCGAGTCCGAGTTGCTGCCAGCATCCACGCTGACCGTTGGCCCTTCCTCATCGGTGACGGTCACGCTCTGCTGCTCCGCCTGGATGGCCATGGAAATGATAACGCGCTTCACTTGGCCAGCCGCAAGCTGGATGGCGGGTGAAGTAAAAGGCGCAAAGCCATCAACAACGGCCTGTACGATGTAGCTTCCGGGAGCGATGCCGTTTAATTCGTAATGGCCTAGCGCATCCGCGGTTGTGGACTTTACGGCAACTCCGAGCGCGTTGGTCAGCGTTATCTTGGCGCCGGGGATCAGCGCACCTGTCGGATCGGCAATGTGTCCGCGCAGAATGGCTGTTGTCGTCGGCTGAACGGGCGCGGGGACCGGCGCGGTAGTTTGCGCCGGCGTCAACTGCACACTCGCAAAGCAGATTACCATGGCAAAAACAAAATGTATGAAGTGCTGCAATTTTGAATACACGCGTTCCTCACTCGTTTCTTATGAACCGATTTTCGCAAGCGTCTACTGGACTTCTTCTGTTGCACCGGAGCCGGAGTTCATGCTCCAGTTGGAGAGGAGATTACTGGCGGCAGGCGCTTCCAGCAGAGGTTCGACGCCCGCCAATAACGTGATGACCGTAACATCGGATGCGCCTTCGGTCGTAACCAGCATGACCGCCTCGCCTTTTTTCAAATCGGCAAACTGAATTGCTGGCGCGTGGCTTAGCATCTGCTGCGGATCCAATCCATTCGAGCCATGACCTGGGGCTCCCTGCTGACCACCGCCAAATTGACCTTGTGCGTGGTCTGTACCGCCTTGCGGCATCGGGGCGCTGCCATTCCTTGCGCCAACACCGCCAGCGTTTCCCTTCAACGCTGCCATGAGCATCGTTGCCATGCGATCCGGCAACTGGCGCATCTGCGCATCCGCGGTAATCGCAACCGTGACCGGCTTCTTGGTGGCCAGATCCTTCACCACTAACGTCGATTTGGCGGTATCAAGAGAAGTGATCGTTCCCGAAATGTTGCGGAAGCCGCCTGAAACCACCTCTTCTGCGGTAATCTCGGTTCCATCCGCATTCTTGGCCCCCCGCGCGCGCAGTTGGTCTCCTGCGTGAATTGCATCGATGGGCGCAGTCTGCGCCAGATCGTAGCGCACGGAAGCCGGCGCGTACCGCTTCAGAATGGTTGCACTGGTCGTGTGGACGGTGATCGTCTTGGCCGTGGCTCCAGCTCCGCTTGTCAGCACAATGGCGCCAGTTGCGCTGTCAACGCTCTTCACCAGTCCGCCCAGCCCCCGCCGCTGCCAGTCTTCGCGCTCTTTTTCCTGTTTCAAGGCCACGTCTTCCTGCTTGACGGTGACAACCTGCAACGCCTGTGTCGTGCCTGCGGGCGCATTTGGATCGAGCTTCACCAGCACACGATCGCCTGTAGCCAACTCCTGAAATTGAATAGCGGCGGCGCTGCTCAGATCCTTGACTCCGGGTGCGATTCTCTTCAGAGACGCGGTGGACGGAACGTCAACCACGCGCGCTGCTCCAGCGTCGGTCTTCACCGTCAGCGTGCTGCCATTGATGGCTGTGATCGTTCCCAGAAAGCGCGAAGCAGCCTGCGCTCCAGCCAGGGACGTGGCAACCAGCATTGCTGCCAGTAACATAATCGACACTGCGACGTGACTCTTCATCTTGCTTTGCATCATCATTTCTCCACAATCCAAATCCAGCCGGTGTCCAGAGCGGGAACGCACTTTATTGGTAGACGAACCAGCGTGCCAAAAGGTTGAAAGGCTCGTTTCACACCGTGCGTATCGCTATGAAAGTTGATAAAACATTCTATCGCTATAAGTTATCTGGGCGTTATCGTTAAAAATCGCGCCTATTGTGCGAGCTTTGCTGTCTCAAGAAAAGCATAGCTCCCCGATGGGATGGGGACCACATCGGTCAATCTCCGGCTGTGCACAATGACCGTATCGATATACCAGAGGTTCAGAACCGGCAGATCGCGGGCCAGAATCTGCTGCGCTTCCACGTAGTCTGTGCGCCGCTTCGCCGCATCCCCGCTTTCGGCCGCGTCATCGAGCAATGCGTCCAGATGCGGATTGGAATAGTGGCCCCGGTTCGCACCTTTCGGAGAAAATCGCGCGGTTGAAAATGCGTAGCTGAAGATATCCGGCTGCTCATTGCCGCCAATCCAGCGCAGCGAATACATCTGGAAAGCGCCCCGCGTCACATCCGAGTAGAACGTGGCAAACTCATAGCTCCTCAAATCGAGCGCAATTCCCACTCTGGCCAGTTGCTGTTGCAGCACCGCCGCCAGCAGTCGCACATCTTCTGCATTGCTGGTTTTCATCGTCAGGTGGAACCGTATGCCGCCGTTTCCCTTGCGATGTCCCGCTTCGTCCAGCAAGCGCTCTGCACGCCCCGGATCGTAATCATAACGAGCCACATCGCCGGTCCATGCCCAATGTTTTGAGGGCAGCAGGCTCAGCGCGGGCTGCGCATGTCCGCCCATCAGCGTTCTGATAATAAGATTGCGGTCGATTGCGCAAGCCAGTGCCTGCCGCACGCGCACATCCTGGAGCAGCGGGTCGCGCATGTTGAATGCGAGGTACTGAATCTGTGTTCCTCCCGCATCTTCAACCTGCAGATTGGGCCGCTGTGCCAGCACCGGCAGCGAATCCATGGGCAGGGAATTGATGGCCACGTCGCCCGATCCTTTTTCCAGTTCAAGCGACTCCGTAATCGCATCCGGAACCACGGCAAAACGTACCCGCTCGATCTTGGGTGTCACGGCCCAACTCGATGGATTGCGCTCAATCAACACGTCCTGATCGATTTGCTGGCTCACAAACCGGAACGGCCCCGTTCCCACGGGATGCTTCCAGAAGTCGCGTCCGCTTTTCTCCGGAACAATCCCGATCGCGCCCGTCGACAAATTCGTAAGCAAATAATTGTCGGCGTGCTTCAAGTGAAAGATCACTGTCAGCGGATCGGCTGCTTCCACCGTGTCCACCGACGCGTAGGACGCTGCTTTGGGCGAAATCACGGCTCCTGTCCGCATTGAGTCGATGGTCCACACCACATCGCGCGCACTCAGCATATGCCCATCGTGAAACCGCACCCCGCCGCGCAAATGAAACTTCAGCGTCAGCGGGTCCGGCTGCTCCCACCGCTCCGCCAGCGCCGGCGTAAAGTGAAAACTCGCATCGCGCGCAACCAGTCCGTCGAAAAGCAATTCATCGATATGCTCGGATTGTCCGTCGGTTCCGACGCGCGGATCAAGATTCGTCGGACTGCTCTCGATGAGAAACACCACCGTCCGCGGATCACGCTTTCCGGAATGGCAACCGGCAATTGTGAGCGCGCAAGCCAGCATAAGAATGCATGAGGCCGGCAAAGTGCGCCAAGTTTTTATCCAGCGCGCACGCAAAAATCTATGCATAGGTCACCTGGCCCAGAATCGTCGGTCGCTCCGCCCCTGTAGCTGCGGGCACATTTCCCGGCAGGTGATGCCACGTTTGCCACGCCAGCAGAGCAAATGCAGCAGCCTCCTTGGCGTCCACAGGCAGCCCGAACTGCTCGCTTGCTGCCAACTCGCAACCCAGCGGCTCCAACCGCCGCGCCAGCATTGCCATCAGCGTATGGTTGCGCGCACCGCCGCCGGAGACAATGTAATCCACTGCCGCGCGCTTCATCTGCGGATGCACAGAACGCTTGTAACTTTGCGCAATCGTCTCCGCGGTCAACGCCGTTGCGGTTGCCAATGTATCTTCCGGCTTGGCGCTCAATCGTTTGCAAGCTGAAAAAAATCGCGCGGCATACTCGCGCCCGAACTGTTCGCGGCCAGCGGTCTTTGGCGGCTTCAGTCGAAAATATGAATTGCGCAGAGCCGTCTTCAGCACAGCTTTTAGTACAGTGCCCTGCGCTGCCCAAGCACCGTTTTTGTCGAAGGGCTTGCCAAATAGCTGTTGCGCCAGCGCATCGATCACCATGTTACCCGGCCCCGAATCGAACGCAATCACCGCATCCGGCCCGGCCCCTGCTGGAATTGCCGTCAAGTTGGCAATGCCGCCGATATTTTGCAGCACGCGTCCGCGACGTGCATGCGCAAATTGCACGTAGTCCAACAGTGGAACCAGCGGCGCACCCTGTCCGCCCGCCAGCATGTCCGCGGGACGAAAGTTCGCAACCACCGGGACGCCAAGCGCGGCTGCAATCGCCTGCGCTTCGCCCGCCTGCCAGGTACACGCAAATCTCCGTCCCGCATAGCTCTCCGCGCGCGGTTGGTGATAGAGCGTCTGCCCGTGACAGCCGACCAAATCCAATTTCACCTTGTGCCGCTCAGCCGTTGCGCTCACCGCCTCGGCATAAGCCAGCCCCAGCCGCCAGTTCAGCCGCGCCAACTCCGCCGTTGAAGTCGATGCTGCATTCATCGCCGCCAGCACCGCCCGTCGCAACACCGCCGGGAAGGGAAATCCCTCGTGCACAATCAAAGTCAGCTTGGGCCGCAATTTGTTCGGCGCAATCTCGACCACAGCCACGTCAATCCCGTCGGCCGAGGTTCCGCTCATCACGCCAGCCACTGTCATCGCTTTCGTTTTCATGCTGTCACCCGGGTCTTGCTGATCGCCGCGCCGAAGCGCACAATCCGCACTCGCAGCGCCTCAAATTGTGTGGATGTCAGCGCTCTGGGAACCCCGCCCGCAAGCAGCTTTTCCCTTAGTCGCCGCGTCCTTCCTGCCCGTTCAATCAGCAGTTTGCCGAAGGCGCTTGACCGCTCGCCCTCTGCCAACAGCGCCTCATACGCGCGCAGAATCAGCTCCGGGCTGTGGCAGATTTCTACCAGGTCCATCCCTGCGCGCACTGCCTCAATTGCGGCTTCTTCGATGGGCATAAACTTCAGAATTCCGCCCATCTCCATGTCGTCGCTGAACGCAATGCCGCGATAACCAATCCGCTTGCGCAGCACGGTCGCAAGCCAGTACGGTGACACACTCGCTGGTCTGTTCTTGCCCGCTGTCTCGGGATAAGCCGCGTGATTCACCATCACCATTGGCAGCTCATTGCGCAGCTCGCGGTAGGGAGCCAGATCCTCGCGCCAAAGGTCGCGCCAGCCACGCTGAATCGCAGGAGTTTCCAGATGCGAGTCGCAGATTCCGCCGCCAAGCCCCGGGAAATGCTTGCCGCAACCCGCCACGCCCTGCGCTGCCAATCCTGCCAAAAACGCGCGCGCATACTCCACCACTCCCGCCGCTGTTTCCGCGGCAACCCGCGTGCCCATCACTTCGGATGAATCCGGCAACCCAAGGTCCAGCACCGGCGCCAGTGTCGTATTAAAGCCGAACGCCTTCGCCGCCCGCGCAACCAACTCGCCGTGCTCGCGCGCAAATCCCAACTGCCGGGGTGCCCCATCCTTTCGCGTTCTATGCAAAAGGATGGGAGACGCCGCCGCTCGCGCCACAGCTTGCGCGGAAGGCATCGGCGCAAGCGCATCGCGCAGCCGGTCCACCGTTCCGCCTTCAAGATCCACGCAGCGCAAGCTGTTCGCCGCACCCAGTGCCGTAGCTTCCTCCAGCAATGTCCGTGTCTGCCGCGCGTCGGCAATATTTCGCCGGAACAGAATGATCCCCGCCGGTCGCACCAGCCTGAGCCACGCGCGTTCGAGGTCCGTCAGTTCCGTACCCGCCAGTCCCACCACCAACAGGCTTCCCGCCGCCTGCCGCAAGCTTGTCGTCATGCCTTTTCCTTCAATTCCTGTTGCAACTCTTCCAGCAGATTCAGCGCTTGCAGCGGTGTCAGCGAATTCACGTCTGTATCTTCAATGCGGTCCACAATCCGCTGCGACAGCGGCGTGAAAATTGTCAATTGCATTGGCTCCGGCGTCGTTTCCACCTGCACGCTCTGCCGTTCCTGCTTTTCATGCTGTTTCAGCACGTGCTTGGCCCGCTCGATTACCGCCGCGGGCAATCCCGCCAGCCGCGCCACCTCGATTCCGTAGCTCTTGCTCGCCGCTCCTGGCTCAATATTATGCAGAAACACAATTCCGTCCGCCGCATCTTTCACGCCCACGCGCAGATTCCGCACCCGCGGCAGCTTTTCGGCCAGCATGGTCAGCTCGTGGTAGTGCGTGGCAAACAGCGTCCGCGCGCCCGTCTCCGCATGTAGAAACTCAACGGTAGCCCACGCCAATGAGAGTCCGTCGAACGTAGCCGTTCCGCGTCCCATCTCGTCGAGCAGAATCAGCGACCGCTTCGTGGCTGTATTCAGAATCGTGGCCGTCTCTGTCATTTCCACCATGAACGTCGAGCGGCCGCGCGCCACGTTGTCGCTGGCCCCGATGCGGGTATAAATACGATCCACCAGTCCGTAGCGCATACTTTCCGCGGGCACAAAGCTGCCCATCTGCGCCATCAGCACCAGCATCGCCGCCTGCCGCAGATACGTACTCTTGCCGCCCATGTTCGGCCCGGTAATCAGCAGCAGGCTCGGTCCCTCGCCGGTCGCATTCAGATACAGATCGTTGGCAATGAACCGCCCCTCGCGCGTCTCCTCCATCCACTGCTCGATCACCGGATGCCGTCCGGCAACAGCCTCTATCACCGGCTCTTCGGTCAGCACCGGCCTTACATAGCGCCGCCCCGCAGCGAGATGCGCAAAGTTTGCCAGCAGATCCGCTTCGGCCACTGCCGCCGAGCTGCGCCGAATTCTGCCCGCCGCTTCCAGCACTGCGTTTCTCAACTCCGCAAAAATCCGCTTCTCAATTTCAATCGAGCGGTCGTGCGCGGTCAGAATCTTGCGCTCGTACTCCTTCAGCTCCGGCGTCGTAAACCGCTCGGCATTCACCAGCGTCTGCTTGCGCTCATAATCTGCGGGCGTCAGCGCCAGATTAGCCTTGGTAATTTCGATGTAGTAGCCGAAGACTGTGTTGTAGCGGACTTTCAGCGAGCCAATTCCGGTTCTCTGCCGCTCCCGCTCCTCAATCGCCGCAATCGCCTGACGGCCGGTCGTCGAAATGCCCCGCAGCTCGTCCAACTCCGTATCCACGCCTGCCGCAATCGCACCCCCATCGGCCAGCGTCAGCGGCGGCTCATCCACCAGCGTTGTCAGGATTCGCGCCGTCACGTCATCCAGCGTGTCCAAGTGCTCACTCAATTCCTGCCATCGGGCTGCGCTCATCGCGTCAATCGCCGTCTTCAGCCCCGGCAGCTTGCTTAGACTTGCAGCCAACGCGCGCACGTCCCGCGGTCCCGCAGAATCCAGGCTCAACCGCGCCAGCAGCCGTTCCAAATCCAGCAGCCCGGAAAACACCTGCCGAATCTCT
>Ga0255354_1001382_pt1 | contig 14060 bp, 6 predicted proteins | sample HBST50metaG_FD_189942 | JGI IMG/M metagenome (GOLD analysis project Ga0255354, IMG submission 189942) | Peat soil microbial communities from Stordalen Mire, Sweden - H.B.S.T50 | ecosystem: Environmental > Terrestrial > Soil > Wetlands > Peat | place: Sweden: Norrbotten County, Stordalen Mire...
ACCACGGTTATTTCATCACTGGAGGTTGATAGGGAGCAAGGTTGGATGATGGGAGCCGTATGACGCGAGAGTGTCACGTACGGTTCTGAGAGCGGCTGGAGGTGCAACTCCTCCGGCCGACTCGCCATTTCGGCGCCAAAGCGCACATCGGCGTGGATAGCAAGGAAGGCATCGTGCACTCGGTGTGCACCTCGGCAGCTTCAGTATCGGATGTGCACATGCTGCCCGATCTACTGCATGGCGATGAGACAAAGGTCTGGGGCGACGCAGGCTACCAAGGGCAAACAGAGGCCATCCATGCGGCAGCTCCCGCCGCGCAGGACATGACTTCGCGGCGAGCAAAACACAAGGGCGGTGTCGATGAGGTGGAGCGGCGCAAGAACCGCACCAAGGCCAGAGTGCGCTCGAAGGTGGAGTGGCCCTTCCGCATCCTCAAGCGCGTCTTCGGATTTACCAAAGTTCGTTATCGCGGCTTGAAGAAGAATCACGAGTGGCTGCTGGCGGCCTTCGCCCTGGTCAACCTCTACCAACACCGCAAGCAGCTGGTCCCGCTGGGGGCGTAGTGTCTCTGGAGGCCGGAAAACGGCCTCCAGAGACAAAAAACAACCACGTAAAGCCCGCGCCTGGAGGCGGCTGGACCCGCAATTTTGGCTGTAACTGCTTCGGAACCCCATTGCATCGCAATCAACCTGCAAAATCGTGGGCTGTGCAGAGGCTCCCTAAGGTTGCAGGCTCGAATTCAGTTTCTGACATCGAATTTCAGCTTGCGCGATCTCAATACTGGCAGAAAGAAGCTCGCTGGCATCTATGAAAGCTTCCCGCAAAGCCAAATACTTCAGAAAACAGCGGACGGGTCAACGTAACTCGTCGCAGGATTCCTTCTGAGTAAACAACCCTAAAGTAATCTTGCATCAAAAAATAGATGCTCCTAGCATACATCGAATCAGTGCGGGGCGCCTAGTTCCCGTCGTGAGTTTTGAAAGGTCCGCGATGAACGTCGTTCGCACCGCCCGCACGCTGCGCATCCTCCTGAATCACACCCGCGCGCAGTTCCCATCCACTGACGGCCGCCTTTGCCTGAGATTCGGCACACAAGACACTGCTACACAACGCGGACCGCAGGGTTGCGTTGTGCTCAACCCGGTCATTGTTTGCATAGCTGCGCTCTTGATCCTGGTCGTCCTTGCCCAGACGGCAGAGGCAAAGACGCAACACGTGTTGAAAGTAAGGGTGCGCTTCCTTGCAACCGGCTCCTTGATACGAGGTACCTGGGGCAGCAATCAAGATCAATATCTCGTTGAAGTGGCGGAGACTCCCAAAAGCGACCCCATTCTCGCGCGCCTGCTCGACGACTATGCCACTTACCAGCTTCCGCTTTCCCATGAAGCTTTGATTTCGCCGACCGGTTCGGTCTTAAAGGTCAGACGAGACCCGGGTTGCGATATCCCGTATTCGGCGATGCAACTGCGCACCGCGCCAGGCGATTCCCTGGCGATCGTACAGGAAAAGCTCAGCTATCAACCAAAACTCAGCAACAAGCCCGCACCCGACGCCGTACTACCCTGCTATCGGCCACAGCGGCCCAGGGATGGCTTTTGAACCAGGCGGACACACACAATGCCTTGCGCGCAAAGAGGGGACTCTTCCTCCATTACAGTTAATAACCGCTGAAAGGCGACTTCTGCGATGAACGTCGTTCACTCGTCCCGCACGCTGCCCACCATTCAACGCCATCGCCCCGTCCAGCCCCGCGCACACTCGCTTCTGATGTTGCCGTTCCACAAACTGACACTGGTCTCGGTCAATCCCGGTACCGTAGGCCGGCGCCAAATCGCGGCAAAGAGTCCTGATGCGCTACCTACGGCCGCAGGCGGCATCCTTCCAGGCAAGGCAAGCGCAGACGATGGAGCAATACGCCCCGACGATCTGCTTGTCTCCTCTTCCAAACTCGGCTATGCCATGAATGGCACCGACCGCGGCCTCACGCTACGCGCAACTAGCGACAGGGCCACGTCATAGGCCCGTTGCTTGCAACTGTATTCAGGACACACAGCAAATAAGGAGAACTCGGTGCTCTTCACCTCGCTACCAATCTTTTGCAAATCGTTTAAGGCAGGACTCCTCATATCGTTGTTTGGACTATTGGCAGCGCAAGCAGGAGCGCAACTGATTGGCATTACACCGGATACAGCGACACCGCTTCCTGGAACCGGAAAGGAATACGAGCAGATGGGCGTGGATACGGTTAACCCCGCAGATGGGTCACTGAGCCTCCGGATCAACTTGCCGATGCCCAAAGGGCGGGGAGTGACATTGCCATTTTCCATTCTTTATGACTCAAATTCAGCCTTCTACCCCATGCCACAGTCAGTAAAACTCTTTTCAACTGTAGATGCTACCGAAAACGGGACACTTCCATTCGATAACTGGGTCACGGAGTATATATATCAATATCTGACGTGGACATCCCAGTCACACGACTTTGCTGGCTTTGGGTGGGCATATGGTGTTCCCATGCTAAGCACAATGCCGCTTAACGAATATGTACAGTTCCTGAACTCGTCAAGTAATGGTAACATCATCATTACCGAGGCTTGTCCCTACATAACTGGTTACGTCTTTCAGGATGCCAACGGTGGTCGGCACGACTTACATATGACCTACTACAATCCGTCCACCACCGTAACAAGCGTGGACGGAAGTCAAATTACGGACGCGACTAAGTGCCAAACCGACAGCCACCCGAACAATCCCCAAGGTGGCGACTTGTACGTTGAATCGGAGATCTCTCCTTACGATCTCAATGACACTCTCGTTTCCGAAGCGGACGGAACAACCTACCATTTCCCGTACTTAAATTTTGGGACGAGGGGCGTCGCACAGGGAAAGATTGGGCTCCCTGACTTCCTAATTGACCGGAACGGAAACAAGATATCTATCATGTCGGGTCAAAACGGATCATTTACTTATACGGACACTTTGGGAAGGCCGGTTCTGTCGGCAGATGGCTTTGCTATATCCGGAACAGGAACAAACAACCTAACGGTTTCAGGAGTGAATTCTCCCTACAAGATCGCCTGGGAGGCTCTGGGCTCGACGAGCTTCCAGACAAACTCTCAAACCACTTCACTGGGCGGGAATGATGTTTCGCTTCCCTATTGCAAGGGTTTTTCCAACACCGTCGCCACCCCTGGAATGACCAATGGCGTCCAGACGATTACCTTACCCGACCAGTCAGAATATCAGTTCGAGTACAATAATCAGTTTGGACTTATCAGTAAGATTACCTACCCGAATGGCGGCTGGGCGCAGTACACGTGGAACATGATTCCACTACGAGACCACATCGACTATAGCTACTATGATCCCACTAATCATATGCTCGATACAACTCTTCCCGTCATTTTCATGCAACCGGGCTGTTGGGCTATCTTTGACAAGATTGCGGTCACGGCCAGGGACGTTAGCTTCGACGGGGTGAACGTTGCGTTTCATCAGGATTTCAGTTATCCCCAACCTACATTCTCTGGGGTTACCCCCGACTGGACGCAAATGACGACTACCGTGACGTCCACTGACAACATAGCCGGTACGAGTTATAGTACGCAGTACACGTATGTGCCAAGTTCAGGGCATCCCGACACCGCCGTCCCGATAGAGACGAGCATCGTTACTACGCAAAATGCAAGTACCCTGCGTGCCGAAAGCAAATCGTGGTACATCGACTCGGTGAACAACGAACCGAGGATAGCATGTGATCAGGTAGTCGATAATGGCATCTTGACTTCTCTGAAGGCCTATGCCTACACACCAATTGGTTCGCAACTCGCACAAGTCAGCGAGTACGCGTCGGGAAACTGTCCGGCCGGTGGCGTCGCCGGCCCCAATCTGCAGATCGCCGGTCAAACACTACTTAGAGTCACATCGACTGCATATGCGTCCTTTCCACAAAAACCATATTTCCCTTATTCCTTGCCTTCCATCGTGGATCGGCCGTCTTCGACGGTCATATCGGACGGATCACGCCAAGTGGTTGCAGAAACAGACTATGCTTATGACCAGTTTGCCTTGACGCCTGCTTCCGGAGCTTCGCAGCATGATGATGACTGTTATGGTGTGACGACGGATTCAAACTGCGAAAAGAGTTTTGCGGGCGCTTTGGCTCCGACTTTTTCGATCGTGCCACGCGGGAATCTGACAATGGTAACGCGTAAGTGCATAGGCAGCAGTTGCAATGGCAATCCATCAACGACCTATACCTACGATACAACCGGACAGGTAGCGTCCATGACGGATCCAAAGCAGAACGTCACTCGGTTCTCTTATGGCAACTCTTATTCAGATACCACCACTGCTCCCTCGACAAATGCCTACCTTACGTTCAAGACAAACCCCCAGGCAAACGGTGTCACAACTCATGAGTATTTCCAATATAGATATGCTGATGGGCAGTTGAGCTCATCGCAGGACGATAACGACAAAGCTAACAACCGGTATATGAATTACGATTACGACGCAATCGGACGCTTGCAGGATATCCGCTTCCCGGATACGGGAGAGACGGCATACTCCTACACTGTTGCCTCGCTTGCGTCGAGCATTACAACGAAGCAGCTGCTTGCGGGTAGTACTTGGAACACGACGGTTGCGAATCTTGACGGAATGGGGCACGTGACGTCGACCCAAAATCTCGATGTTTATAAAGCCACTGACTATGATGGAAGCGGCAGGCCGTACAAAATATACAATCCAACGCGCTGTAGTCCACCAAGAACCAAGTGTGACGAATCGACATGGGGGTATACCCAGTATACGTACGATGCTCTGGGGCGCAAAACGGCTCAAGTCGACGCTGATGAAGTTGGCACTCAGAAATGGGCTTACAACGGTAATATGGTCACCTACAAGGATGAGAATGGTAATCAATGGGAGCGAACATTCAATACCCTTGGAAATCTGGCTCAAGTGTGGGAGCCGAATGGAGCTAGTCAGACGCCAACCTTGGAGACGGATTACACCTATGACACCCTCAATAATCTGATCTTGCTGAAACAGTGGGGTGGACAAAAAGGCGCATCGGGAGTGCGACAGCGGTCATTTACGTATAACAGCCTTTCGCAACTGGTGACGGCGACCAATCCGGAATCGGAAATGCTTAACTATACCTATGACGCTAACGGCAATGTCGCGACCAAGACGGATGCCCGGGGCGTGACTACCTCGTATGGCTACGATCCGCTGAATCGAATAACGAGTAAGACTTATATAAACGATCCAAATCATACGCCAACGTCATGCTATCAATATGATTCGTCGGCTGTCAATTATGGGATTGGACGGTTGGCCAATGCCTGGACCCAGAGCGGTTCTAGTTGCTCGACACCCATATCCTTTTGGACGATGCGCTCCATTCTTGCCTATGACTTCATGGGGCGACTTGTGAATGAGAAGCAGTGCACTCCGTCGAACTGTTCGAGCGATCCATCTTCTTTCTACGCACCCACCTACGCCTACGATCTGGCAGGCAATTTGGTTTCGCATACAAACGGAACAACCTTAACGCCATCCGTAGGAACACTTCTGTTTACAAACTCGTATGATGCGATGGGTCGCTTACAGACGGTTGGTAGCAACTGGGTCGACCCCACGCATCCAACTCCTCTGCTTTCGGCACAGTCTGGTACCAACCAGTGCTCTGACTCGACCGCTGCGTATTCAGCCTCCGGCGGACTCATGAATGCACAATTTGGTAGTGGGCTCACGCTGAATAGGGCTTATGACAGCCGTTTGCGAACCGCTTGCGAAAACGACATGGGAAGCACCGTTCAGAATACGACCCTTGGTTCGGCAACGATAACTATTACCGGAGCGGAGCTGAGTAGATGAGTACGGATCGTGGACGTGGAACACGGGACCGCTGCTGTGCTCGATTCCAGCAGATTCGCATAGCGGCTGGCTATTCTAGCGCGGTGCGAGTTCGGCATAACTGCAGGGGTAGCCTGACGCAAAGGTTGCGTGAAAGAGTGGGAAATGTGATGGCAAACGCTAAGCAAGAGCACACGGGCACCATGCGACGCATATCCGTGGATCCTCTAATTTCGGCGGAGCGGTGTGGCCTTCATTCTGCGCTTAAGGGAAGTGCATGCAGCCCGCTAAATAAGGAGTCGGCATGATATTTGGCGCTCTATCGCGGAGACTGATTGTCTGTTTTGCAGGATGCGCTTCATTACTGTGCGCGAGCCAAATGGCGCTCGCGGGTGAATTTATGGTGGAGGTCACTCCCCCGAATGGAGGAAATACTGTCAGCGCCACGACTACGTCAGGCGGGACTATCAGCGGCATCATGCCTACAGGACAACTGTTCACAATCAACGTATATACTAACGGACTTTCCAGCACACCCGGACCGCTGACTTGCTATGCGAACGGCAGCCAGATTTTCTCGAGTACGTCGGAAGAAGAAGGCATAAATTCACAGGATCAATTTACCTGGCAGACGTCGACTGCCGGAACCTACAATATCTATTGCAAGTTTACAGCGTATGAGGTAAATCTTACCACGCAGAATATTGTTGTAACGGTTGGCCCACCAGCATCAACGCCAGTATTTTCACCTGCAGCTGGTACGTACACGAGCCCGCAGACTGTAGCGATCAGCGATGCAACTTCTGGCGCAACGATCTACTACACAACCAACGGATCCCTGCCGACGACCAACTCGACGAAGTACACAGGCCCTATCGCTGTAGGTTACACAGAGACGCTTGAGGCCATTGCGGTAGCAAGTAGTTATTCGAACAGCGCGACCGCCACGGCAAAATATACGATCAATTTACCAACGCCATCATTGTCCGTTGCTACATCGGGTTCACCGTCTTTCTATGGGAATGCGGTTACTTTTACGGCATCGATTTCCAGCGGACCGACAGGAGCAGTAACATTCTACGATAGTGGTACGGGAATCGGCACTAGCACGATCAGCGGTACCACCGCCACATATACAACAAGCACACTGGTGACCGGGACTCACACTATCACAGTTGGTTGGGCGGGAAACTCGTATTACAAACCAGTTACATCTGCAGCCATTACCCAAACGGTGAGCAAGGCGACGCCAACAATTACTTGGGCCACCCCGGCCGCCATCACCTATGGCACAGCGTTAAGCGGGACGCAGCTCAATGCCTCAACCAGTCCGTCAGGAACGTTTGTCTATACGCCAGCATCCGGCACAGTCCTGGGCGCTGGTTCACAGACCTTGTCTGTAACCTTCACTCCCACCGACACCACCGACTACAACAGCGCAACAAAGACGGTGGCGCTGTCGGTGAGCAAGGCCACGCCAACGATTACCTGGTCGACGCCGGCCGCCATCACCTATGGCACAGCGTTAAGTGGGACGCAGCTCAATGCCGCAACCAGTCCGTCAGGAGCGTTTGTCTATACACCGGCATCCGGCACAGTCCTGGGCGCTGGTTCACAGACCTTGTCTGTAACGTTCACACCCACCGACATCACAGACTACAACAGCGCAACTGCAACTGTCGGGCTGTCGGTGAGCAAGGCCACGCCAACGATTACCTGGTCGACGCCGGCCGCCATCACCTATGGCACAGCGCTAAGCGGGACGCAGCTCAATGCCTCAACAAGTCCGTCAGGAACGTTTGTCTATGCGCCAGCATCCGGCACAGTCCTGGGTGCTGGTTCACAGACCTTGTCTGTAACCTTCACTCCCACCGACACCACCGACTACAACAGCGCAACGAAAACGGTGGCGCTGTCGGTGAGCAAGGCCACTCCAATAATATCCTGGGCCACCCCGGCCGCCATCACCTATGGCACAGCGTTAAGTGGGACGCAGCTCAATGCCGCAACCAGTCCGTCAGGAACGTTTGTCTATACACCGGCATCCGGCACAGTCCTGGGCGCTGGTTCACAGACCTTGTCTGTAACGTTCACACCCACCGACATCACAGACTACAACAGCGCAACTGCAACTGTCGGGCTGTCGGTGAGCAAGGCCACGCCAACGATTACCTGGTCGACGCCGGCCGCCATCACCTATGGCTCAGCGCTAAGCGGGACGCAGCTCAATGCCTCAACAAGTCCGTCAGGAGCGTTTGTCTATACACCGGCATCCGGCACAGTCCTGGGTGCTGGTTCACAGACCTTGTCTGTAACCTTCACACCCACCGACACCACCGACTACAACAGCGCAACTGCAACTGTCGGGCTGTCGGTGAGCAAGGCCACGCCAACGATTACCTGGTCGACGCCGGCCGCCATCACCTATGGCTCAGCGCTAAGTGGGACGCAGCTCAATGCCTCAACAAGTCCGTCAGGAACGTTTGTCTATACGCCAGCCTCCGGCACAGTCCTGGGTGCTGGTTCACAGACCTTGTCTGTAACCTTCACACCCACCGACACCACCGACTACAACAGCGCAACTGCAACTGTCGGGCTGTCGGTGAGCAAGGCCACGCCGATAATATCCTGGGCCACCCCGGCCGCCATCACCAATGGCACAACACTCAGCACGACACAGCTCAATGCAACAGCAAATGTTCCCGGTGCCTTCTTATATACCCCGACAACTGGCACGGTGATGGCAGAAGGGACGCAGACTCTGTCTGTAACCTTCACACCCACTGACACCACAGACTACAACAACGCAACGGCAACCGTTGCGCTAACAGTATCGATGTCGTCCAGTGCCGGTATCATTACGACCGTCGCCGGAAACGGAATTATGAACTACTCCGGCGACGGTGGTGCGGCGATCAGTGCTGAGCTTTCTGAACCACGCGGTATCATCGTCGACTCGACAGGTAATCTCTATATTGCGGACGACTATACTTACCGTGTTCGCAAGGTGTCGGCTTCTACTGGAGTGATTACGACCGTGGCTGGAAACGGAACATGGACCTACACTACGGACGGTGTAGCGGCTACCAGCGCAGGTATAGTTCCTGGAAATCTTGCTATGGACTCCGCAGGCAATCTCTACATTGCGGATGGTCGTAATTGCCGTGTCTATAAAGTAAATTCTTCGGGCATAATTGCGACCGTGGCCGGAAGCGGCGTTTGTACCTACGCCGGCGATGGTGGCGCAGCTACTAGCGCTGGGATCGATCCAGGAGGTATAGCGATTGATCCGGCCGGCAATCTCTATATCGCGGATGTTAACAATAATAGGCTTCGCAAGGTGGCAAATGGCATCATCACAACCGTTGCCGGAGACGGAGCCTTGAACGAATCCGGTGACGGCGGACAGGCCACCAACGCAGAAATAGCATTTCCCTCCGGTGTTGCCGTGGATACAAGCGGAAACATCTACATCAGCGATGTTGCCTATTCTGTTGTCCGCGAGATTACGGCTTCCACGAGCATCATCACCACCGTAGCTGGAGGAGGCACTTTCTCCGGCGATGGCATATTGGCTACTGAAGCAGCTCTCGATGCCCCTGCCGGCATATCGTTAGACTCATCCGGAAACATCTACATCAATGATGGCGACAATTCCCGAGTACGCAAGGTAATGGCCAATTCAGGCATTATCATGACCATAGCTGGAGATGGCAGTGAAGGGTACTCCGGCGATGGTGGGCCCGCAATTGATGCAGAGTTATACAGTTTAGGCGGTGGCGTGGCCGTAGACCCCGCACACAATGTTTACATCGCAGATTCTTATAATAGCCGTGTTCGGGTGGTAGGCGCAACTGAGACGGTTCCGGCACTTGAATGGGCGACGCCGGCTCCGATTACCTATGGCACAGCTCTCAGCGCCACCCAGCTGAATGCAACGTCAGGTGGTATTCCAGGCACTTTTATCTATTCGCCGGCATTAAATGCAGCTCTGGCGGCTGGTTTTCAAACTCTTTCGGTAACTTTTACGCCAACTGACAGCACCGACTACACTACCACTACAGCCTCGGTTTTACTCACAGTGAATAAAGCGACTCCAACGCTAACCTGGGCGACGCCGGCTGCCATTGCCGATAACACGGCACTTGGCGCCGCCCAACTCAATGCCGCATCCTCCATTCCCGGGACATTTAATTACGATCCCGCGGCGGGCACTGTCTTGGTCGCTGGATCGCATGTTTTGTCGGCGACGCTGACACCTACCGATGCGGCGGACTACAACACCTCAACCAGTACCGTCACGCTCTCTGTTTTAGCGGGGGGCACTCCGGACACAGGCACCGCTACTCTCATTGTGAATGGCGTGACCGCGGCAGCTGCGACTTACGGAGCAGGGGCGACCACGAGCACGGTCGCGGCTGGTCTGGCAGCGGGAGTTAAGCCTGGATCTCCAGTTACCATAACGGCTGTCGATGACTCAATCTATATTGAAGCAAAGCCAACCACCTCGAACTCAAATTACGCCTATTCGTTGAATATCGCGAGCAATGATCCAACCGACTTCTCCCCGCCGTCGTTCCAGGCTACGCCCAGCAATGGCAACCTTGATGGAGGAGCTGTGGCAGGTGCGTCCGGGCAGACTGTCTACAGTTTCATCGGCGTCTATGACGAGGTTGGCAACCTCTTAGGTTATTCTGATTCTGTGATGGGAGCGTCGGGCTTCAACTACGATACATTGAACCGGCTGGTGAGCGGCGCGACTACCCCGCCCGGCGGACCCGTGACGAACTACTGCTGGGCCTACGACCCTTTCGGCAATCGCACGACGCAGAGCCTGCAGGTACAACCGTGTCCGGCTCAAGGGGCGTCCGTCTTTGCTTATGACGCCAACAACCATGTCTCGGGTGTCATACCGCCTGGCGGCACACAACCCTCGCCATCGCCCTTGGCCTATGACCCGGCGGGCAATGTCACGGTCGACCTCAGGACCTCCACCCAGTATCTCTACGACGGCGAGGGGCGCATCTGCGCGGTGGCAAGCGACTCGTCTGGTCCGATGACCGGCTACATTTACGATGCTAGCGGGGCGCGGGTCGCCAAAGGCAGAATTACCACGTGGAGTTGCGACCCGGCTCTCAGCGGTTTCACCGCCACCAAAGACTATGTGCTCGGCCCCTCGGGCGAACAGGTTACCGAGATGGCAATGGATGCCAACACCACCATGGCCTGGCAGCACACCAACGTCTGGGCGGGCGGCACTCTCCTCGCCACGTACGATAACGACGGGGTCCACTTCTACCTCAACGATCCGCTCGGCACGCGCCGCGCCCAAACCGATTATGCTGGCGTCCTCGAACAGACCTGCTCCAGCTTGCCCTTCGGCGACCAACTCAGCTGCACCGGCTCCCTCACCGCCCCCACAGAAAACCACTTTACCGGCAAAGAACGGGACTCCGAATCTGGCAATGACTACTTCGGGGCCAGGTACTACGCAAGTTCAATGGGCCGATGGCTGAGCCCGGATTGGAGTGCGAAAGCATCTCCTGTCCCTTATGCGGTGCTCACTAATCCACAGACATTAAATCTGTATGCGTATACGACGAACAATCCTCTGATTCATATTGATCATGACGGTCACGCAATCTACGTATCCGGAGACGCCACGAATCGGTACCTCGCTGATCTGCAAAAGGCTTCTGGCCTTACGCTTGGCACCGATAAGAATGGCAAGATTTCGATCACGGCGTCTCCAGACAAACTCTCTGCGGTTGGCCAGCAGATTTCCAAGATTATTGGAGATAAGAAGAACTTCGTCTTTATCAACGCTTTGTCTGATGCTTCGGGAGTGCTCGGAGGCCATTTCCTAGGAAACGGCTCGCAGACGTTGAGCTACAAGAGCATAGATGCATTGAGCACAAAGGGGGGATTTACTTCAGCTTCGATCATCACCCATGAGACCACGGAAGCATATCAAGGGTTGCTAAACGGCAATAACTTCATGGCTGCTCACGCGACGGCGATTAGCTATGAGAATTCCGAGCGCGCCAACGAAGGCCTCGGTCCCAGAATCGATGAGAATCCACAATCGATCAATGGAGGTAATGGCGTACGCGACACATTCAATTTCTCCTTTGGAAGAGAGGTCGTCGATTTTGATCGTAGGACAGGGTCGATCACGAACGTCACTTTTCAGAAGACCAATCAGCCGGAGACTATAAAGTAGCCCTTTTGAGGATTTCGGCAGGTAGAAGGGACGGTAAAAATGGATCACAATGAAACGAGACGAGGTTCGTACGCGACCTGTAACCGTGTGGTCTTTGCATTTATCATGGCGATGTTGTTTTCTGCCTTTGTCAATAGCGTCTCTGCTAGGCCGGTCTTGCCTTTACTGACCGTCGAGGTCCTTGAAGTTCAATCTTCTCCCGGCTTGTGGTCCGGAATTGCTGAAATGGATCAGTGGTTTGTCGGAATCGTGAAAAGCTCTTCTGATTCTCGATTTCCTGTTGGTGATCGGGTGAAGATCGGTGTTCCCTTGGTAAAAGGGAATTCGTTGTTTGATCCTACAACGCCACAGTTCAGTACATCAAAGATTTCCCCAGGACAATTGATTTCAATTCGCATTAGCAGCGATTGTATTCAAGAGGCAGGCCCTCGCTCTTTTAAGAGTGATCCAACTTGCATCAGATCGATCCGAAGATAATGCGTCACGGCTGTCCGGTTAGAAGTCGAATAGATTCAACTGGTTGCCGGAGTCATATAAGTCAATATGGAAGTCGTCAGGCTGAAGTGCCTGTAAAATGGGAGTTTTCTCGAATAGCGTAACACTGAAAATCTGTAGAAGTTGGTAGAGGCTGGCCTCAATGCCGAGGCGTTTGCGCACGATGGCGACCAGCACGTAGACCGAGATTGCGATCCAGATCTGCGTTTTCACTGCGTTCTCGCTGGTCCCGTAGAAGGCTTTGATCCGTAAGTGCTGCTTGATCCAGCGAAAAAAGAGTTCCACGGCCCACCTCTTCTTGTAGATTTCAGCGATGGCCAACGGTGGCAGCGCGAAGTTATTGGTCAGGAACTTCAGGCGTTTGCCTGTCTCTGGATCGCAATAGGTGACGCGGCGCAGCGCATCTGGATAAGCCGTTGCCGAACTGCGGCTGGTCAGAATGACCGTATGGTCACTGCGCAGACCAGTAGCCTTATCGACCGGGCGTGAATAGCGCCGTTCGAGGAGCACGTTGGTTTTGGTACGCACCACAAAGAAGGCCGACGACAAGGTAAAGCGATAGAGACGTTCGAAATCGATATAGCCACGATCCATCACGTAGAAGGCACCGGCTTGGAGGGCGATTTCGTCCAGCACGTTGACGTCATGCACCTTGCCGTTGGTGATGTGAATGAAGGTAGGGATCGAGCCATGCAGATCGAGCAGAGTGTGCATTTTGACGGCGGCCTTATGCTTGCGGAATCTGGCCCAGGGAAAAAGCGCCAGACAAAGATCGATGGTCGTTGAGTCCAGTGCGTACAAATCGCGCACGTCCGCGATGCCGATCCCGTCGTTGGCATAGAGCTTGATCGCGGTGCGGATTAACACCTGCGCAAAGTCAGCAAAGATGCGCCAATCGCGTTCCTCGTTGGCGTCGGCCAATGTGGAACGCGCCACAGCGGAGCCAATGCCCATGTGATACCGCTTGGGGCCAATCGCTCCCAGGCAGGCTTCAATATCGCGCAGGCTCTCCCGGTAGGTCAGTTGCGCGAAGGCCATGGCGAGGAACTGCTCCCAGCAGGAAAGCTTCTTGATGTACCGATCGCCGCCATAGCGAGCCACGCAGCGCCGGAACTCGCGGTCAGGAAGAAAGCCAATCAACTGGGAGAAGATGCTCTTGCCTTCGTTCATCCCCCCATCTTGGGCGATCAGCCAGAACGCAGGCACGCATTTCAAATCGCGGCAAGAATAAACCGCCCATAAGCTGCTTGCTTTATATAGGTTGCGGAGTCAGAGCACAGCTTTTACCGGACAGCCGTGATAATGCGTATACGATGATGATCTACGTTTATGACGGACTGCGCCGTTTGTGCGTACGCCTCCGACCAACGCCATGGTTGACGGGTTCGGGGTGTGCGAAGGTAGGCTACTTTGCCATCTTGGCGGCGTAGGCGACCGGTGTGAGGTCTGCCAAATTCTGGATGGAGCGGTCGGCCAG
>Ga0255354_1001394_pt1 | contig 13961 bp, 10 predicted proteins | sample HBST50metaG_FD_189942 | JGI IMG/M metagenome (GOLD analysis project Ga0255354, IMG submission 189942) | Peat soil microbial communities from Stordalen Mire, Sweden - H.B.S.T50 | ecosystem: Environmental > Terrestrial > Soil > Wetlands > Peat | place: Sweden: Norrbotten County, Stordalen Mire...
GCGCTGCATGTCGGGCCGCATCGACCAGCCCACCACTTTACGGCTGAACAGATCGATCACCACAGCAAGAAACAGCCAGCCTTCGTCGGTCGCGATATAGGTAAAATCACCCACCCACGCCAGATTGGGCGCGGCCACGATGAAGTTGCGCTCCAGCACGTTGGGCGCTATCGGTAAGTCGTGCCGACTGTCGGTGGTGGTAACGCGAAACTTTCGCTTGCCGCGAGCTTGAATGCCGTGCTTCTGCATCAGCCGTTGCACACGCTGCTTGCCCACGCGAATGCCTTGCCTGCGCAGTTGCCGCCAGATGCGCGGCCAACCGTAGGCTCCACGATTCTCCGCATAGACAGCGCTGATGTGCACCAAGAGTGCTTCGTCGCTGAGGTGACGGCGCTGAGCAATATGTACGCGTCGCGCCAAGTGTTCATGGTAGCCAGAGACGCTCACCAGCAGCACCCGGCACTGCACACAGATCGGCCAGACCAGCTTGTGACGCTGAATAAAGGCGTACTTCATCGCTGGCCCTTCGCGAAGAACGCCGTCGCTTTTCCCAGGATGTCGCGCTCCATCGTCACGCGCGCCAATTCCGCACGCAGACGACTGATCTCCATCTGCTCGGCGGTTACCAGAGGCTTGCCGCCAGTGCCCTTCAAGGTCCCAGCGCGGTGCGCCTTGACTCCAGGTCTCAAAAAGCGAGATCTCCCCCCTGCGAACGAAGACCTGTACGTGGGCAGGGATCTCGGCACCGTCACTTGTTGGTAGGTTGGCCACCCGCCACGTTCTATTCGTGCGAATCTCGCATGAATAGAACGTGGCAGTTCCGATGGGAGAGGCTGCCGATATGTCGTTCCAACCACCTGCTTGATTGGGGCCGAAGTGAGGGTGGTCTGCCCGATGTCTTGTACCAGTGCGATTGTTAGTGTAGCGCAAGGCTTCCATTCAATTCGTTAGTGATCGCCTCCAAGTCCGCCTCTAATAACATTCTGGCGCCAGTGGGGACCGTGCCCGCATCGTGTAGATTGCTGGCTCCAATTGCTCCTTAAACGAGGAGGCTGCTGATTATCGTCTTCGAAAGTCTGCCGTACTGTCAATGCCTACTTTTGCTTCAGCGAAATCGCGGTTAAGCCTGGGTGCCGATGCGTATAGGGAACGCCAATAGATTCCCCGAGGGATTGATGGATAAATCTGCACCATTTTATCCACAGAATTATCCACAAGAGAATCGGGCATTTCTCGTCGGGGGGTGCACCAGGAATTGTGCAAATATCTGTTCTTTGCACAGCTTGTCGTCTTTGACTAGTTTCTATTGCACGGCGAAGATCGCCTTATGTGAAACACACATCGTAGCGATTTGAGGACTTGGTCGTTGCATTTCTCAAGGTGTTCGTTCGAAAGGAAGCAACATGCTTTCAACTGAAGACTTACTGGCGTGGTACCAACGCCTTGCAATATCTGCGCGAACGCGCAGCGTTATTGACCACATCCGTTCTTCGGATCCGTCGCGTCTGGTCGGTGGTGGCAAGAGGAATGTCAGCGGCCGATATCCAAGCGAGAAGATGGGAGTGACCATCCAGTTCGAGAGTCATCAAGTAGAACTCGCCGGCATCTTTGGTATGGAGTTTGATCCTGATGTCCTTGAGTATTATGACCAACCACCCGCCATCAAGCTCAACTATGCAAGTGCGAAAGGCAAACGGCTCGGCGTTCTTCATACCCCAGATTTCTTCGTCACGCGGAATTCATGTGCCGGCTGGGAAGAATGGAAAACCGAAGAGGAGCTTGAGAAGCTTGCCAAGGCAAACCCGAATCGATATTGCCGTGACCAATCCGGCGCCTGGATTTGCCCTCCTGGTGTCGCGTATGCGGAAGCCCTGGGCATGTATTACCGCGTTCGTTCGTCAGTTGAGATCAATCCAACATACATGCGGAATATCGTGTACCTCGACGACTTCTTGCGAGAAGGATCGCCTGCGATTGCTAACGAGGATAAAGAATACCTTCGAAGAATTTCGACCGGAATTCCAGGCATTCAACTAATGGAACTGCATAACGCAACAGAAGGTGTTCTTGCGAGGGATGTGATCTTTGGCGCGATCGCAATTGGTGTGATTCACGTAAACCTTCACGCAGCCCCACTCGCAGATCCTGCGCGAGTGAAAGTATATCCGAACCTCGACTTCGCAGCATCAACCAATGCCGGGAACGCACCGCAGACGAGCAAAATGCTTTCGCTACACAGCGGAAGCTGCGTTATTTGGGATGGCCGGACATGGACAGTAGCGAACATTGGAGACTCTTCAGTTGCGCTTGTTTCTGCTGACCATAGGCTTGCAGAACTTGCGATCTCTGCTTTTGAATCACTGATTCGTGACAACAAGGTAAGCATTATCCCTCGCGAAGAAGACGCTGAATCTGAAAGGTGCGATTCGAGCCCGCTCATGAATGCCAGCAAGAGTGACCTCGATATTGCGTTGGATAGGCTGGATTCGGTCAACGCATTTCTGCTGGATCCAAAGAGTTTGCCCGGCGATAAATCAAAACGTACTCTCCAGCGTTGGTTGTCAGATTGCCGGCAGGCCAGTGCCGCACACAACTCCGAAATTGTGGGCCTGCTTCCGCGAATTTCTGCACGCGGCAATCGGACCCCTAGAATGCCGGAACAGACTTTCCAGAAGATGCAAAAGCACATTGAAGAGGATTACGAAAACAAGAAGTCGAAGAACAAGTACGCTTCATGGCACAAGCTCAAGAAAGAGTGCGAAGACAGCGGAATTCAGGCGCCCGGTTATGATACTTTCTGCAAAGCATGCAACAGACGTCCTGTTTACGAGAGAACGATGAAACGCAAAGGAGAACGCGCTGCATATCAGTATGAAGTACCCTATTTGCGCCTTTATCGTGATACTCCTCGCCATGGAGACCGGCCGTTCGAAATCGCCCACATTGACCACACCGAACTTGATATTGAACTCGTCAGCGAGGAAACCGGAAAAAACTTCAAACGCCCTTGGCTCACAATTATGACCGATGCTTTCAGCCGACGTGTCCTGGCTTCTTGGCTATCGTTCGATCCACCAAGCTACAGAACTTGCATGATGGTGCTCCGAGTGTGCGTAAAACGGCACAACCGGTTTCCCCAGATCATCGTTGTAGACAACGGACCAGAATTCCGCAGCACATATTTTGAAGCTCTATTGGCGGCACACAAAGTTACCAAGAAGTCCCGACCTCCAGCGAAAGCGAGATTTGGCGCGGTAATCGAGCGGATGTTCGGGACAGTCAACTCCCAATTCATTCACAATTTGCGCGGAAATACAAAATTGACTCGCGAGGTCCGGTTGGTTACGAAATCAGTCAATCCGAAAGGTCTGGCAGTGTGGACGCTGCGCGAATTGACTGAGCGATTGAATCAATATCTCTATGAAGTCTACGACCAATTGGAACATCCGGCTCTAGGACAAACACCGCGAGGAGCGTTCCAAAGAGGGATGGAGGCAGGTGGTTTACGCTTACACAAACTTATCCAGTATGACAGGAATTACATATTCTCAACGCTGCCCACCACTCACAAGGGAACGGCCATGTTAAGCCCGGGCTTGGGAGTCAAAATCCATTACATCTATTACTGGTCGAACTTCTTCAATGATCCAGAGCTCGAAGGACGTCAAATACCAATTCGCTACGACCCTTTCAATGCGGGCATCGCGTATGCCTTCGTTCGTAGTCAGTGGGTTGAATGCATATCTGAACATTATGTCGAATTTGAGGGACGTTCCGAGCGCGAAATTATGCTTGCTACGCAAGAACTTCGCAGGAAGAACCAGAGCCATTCAGCCAAGCGCTTTGACATCAATGCAGCAACGCTAGCGAAGTTCTTCAGTTCTGTAGAACAGACCGAAGCGGTGCTGGAACAGCATGCTATGGATCGTGAACTGTTCGCGGCAACACACGGCATCTCGGTAACGTCTGGTATTCATCTTTTCGCAGAACCAACAACCAGCGAAGACCATTCGGAAAGCACACACGCGCCAATCAGTATCTCGGACGACGAGATCGAAGAATACGGGGAGTTTTAATGAAGGGTACTAGTGGTGGCGACGCCAACTCAAAGATGGATGAGTGCACCAAGAAGCTTCTCTCTGATTCGCAGGTTGTGGACTTTTACAGAAGAAAGATCAATCATCCGAAGCTCGAAACGCTTGAAATTGAATTGACTACGACTCTATTGGATTCACCGAAGAATACTGTTTTTCTCATCGTCGGTCCCAGCGGGGCCGGGAAGAGCACATTAAGAGAAAAGATTGAGCATAATATTCGCTTGGCTCTAGCGGAGCAACTGATAGAAGACACGGAGAGACTGGCTCTAGTCAGCGTGGAAGCCCCCTCTCCTGAGTCTGGGATATTCAACTGGCGCGAGCATTTCAAGCTGATGCTGGAGGAGTTCAACGAGCCACTAATCGACCTGAAAAAAGACAGTGTGGAAAGGCGAATTGGACCGCACGTGGCGGTCCTTGCCGGAGATAATGTGCGGGTATCTTCCGCCGCCTACAGAACGTCAGTAGAAAAGGCGATCAAACGTAGGCGACCCTTGGCTGTATTTATTGACGAGGCACAGCACTTGGCAAAGGTCAGCCGAGGAAAGCGTCTCCAGGATCAACTGGATGTGGTCAAATCGATCGCGAATAGGACGAAAACTCCACATATTCTTGTGGGGCCATATGAGTTGCTCCGACTTCGTAATCTGAGTGGCCAACTCAGCAGGCGCAGTATTGACTTTCATTTTCCGAGGTATCGGGCCAATGTGGACGAAGATGTAGTGGCTTTTCGTAACGTGATTAGACAATTTGCCAGGATTATGCCTTTTCCAGAATCTCCGGATCTTGTGCAGGAGTGGGATTATCTTTACGAACGGAGCATCGGGTGTGTCGGCATTCTGAAGGACTGGCTGACCCGTGCCCTCGCTAAGGCGTTGAGGCAGAAAGCCCAAACAATTACGCACGATGATCTCAAGAAGACACAGATGGATATTAGTAAGTTAAACCAACTCCTTACCGAATGTATTGAAGGCGAACTGTATCTTCAAGAGTCGGAAGACGACCGAAATAAACTTCGCATCAGAATGGGGCTCGATAAACAGGGGGGAGTCAAGGATTCTGCACCAAAGCCGCCTAAACCATCCAAGAAGAAGCAAAAACCAGGAAGTCGCAATCCAACGCGCGATAAGGTAGGAACTAAGAATGCCGCCATTGGATAATAAGTTAGAGTGTAGTGTTTGGGAGCCAGAACCCCTGCCTGCAATCCCAGAGAGGAGCAGGCTCTACTCTCTCCAGCCATTTGGAATAGGAACTGCACAAGTAGAATGTCTGACCTGCTACATGAGCCGACTCGCTGACGCTCACAATCTCTCTGTAGGTTCAATGTTCAACAGTGGATCAATGAGTACGGAAATTGCGCGATTTCAGCAGATGACAACTTTCAGTAGTAGAGGGGAGAGGTCCCGCCACTCGATCGGCGGCGTCTCACACGGGCTGAATGGATTCTCTTTGCGAAGCAAAGAGTGGGTTAGAGCACTTGAGCAAGCCACATTAGTATCCGGCCTGTGCCGGTTAACGATGGTTCCATTGCGAGAGCTTTTTGGAAACATTGGTTTGCTTCGCATACATCGTACGTGGTGTCCACAATGTTATGAGTGTGATCGCACAGATGGCCTGCCCTATGACCGCCTGATTTGGTGTTTTCGCCTTGTATCGCGATGCCCGATACACAGAGCGCCGTTGGTAGATAGATGCCCGTCCTGCGAAAAGACGATGTTCCATTTAGCAGCAAACATCCTGCTGGGGTACTGTTCCAGCTGTGGTAGCTGGCTTGGTTCTCCCAACGCCTTACGCGACGATAATAGTGATAATGATGGCTTTGAGATGTATGCAGGAAGGGCTATATCTGAGCTGGTTGCGGGTTGCCAAGGAGAGAGTGATGCGAAGAGCCAATCCCCGTATTCCCGGCAGGTGCTGTGCACGAACCTCAAAGTATGTATTGATAGCCTATCGAGAGGGGTGCTACAAATCTTCGCCGATAGCGTAGGTCTTGGCCGCGAAAATGTGGAAAAGTGGCTCCGAGGAGAGACCCATCCACCCTTGGGGAAATTTCTGACGATGACCTATGCCTTAGGTGAATCTGCGCACATGATGTTGCTGTCGCCCACGTTCTCGCAATCGGATCTGGACAAAATCGCATCAAGATCCGGACACCTTTTTCGTCAACAGCGGGCGTGGCGATCCCCCGACGAACGCCGTGAGGCATTGCACACTGAGTTGAAATCCGATCAGCCGCGAAGTCTACGAGCATTGGCAGAGAGTCTTGGCTACAACTCGATCGCTCCCTTATATAGAGCGGATCGCGATTTGTTCTTACAGTTGAGTGCTCGATACAGAGAATTTGCAGATTCAGTCGGACACGTCTCGCCCAATAAACGTAAGTGCAGGGACGCTGAAATGGAGACATCGCTTAGGAGTGCCTTGCTAGACGAAATCCCTCCTCGCCTACTAGACGTTGCACGACGGATGGGATATGCAGGCACAGGCTCCATCCTGGCTCGTTTCCCAAAGCTCTCGCAACGCATTATACAGCGGCGAAAGAGTTGGGAGGAATCACAGCGAAGGATACTACGCAAAATCATGCAGTCGGCTATTTCAGAGGTTCCGCCTTCGACTGTTGCTGAACTGAGCAAGAGGTATCGCGGTAGATTTTCCGAGCACCTTTTCAGGAAGGAAGTCGACCTTGTAGCGCAACTGGGAGATGCCGTCAAAGCACATAGACAACAAAAGAATGAGCGGCTTCAAGCCGCATTGGAGGCGGCATTGGCAGAGAGTCCCGCACCCACATTACGCATGATGGGAGATCGACTAGAGTGTAGTGTTGGAGTAATCAGCAATCTATATCCAAAACTTGCGTCTAAGGTCGCAGCGCGCGGTCGCAGCTACAAGAGCGAGGTGCATCGTGCAAGGCGCAAGGCTCTGGATGAGGAGGTGTTGTCCGTTGCAAAGAGACTTATCGAGACTGGAATTGCGCCGCGAAATGATTGCATCATCCCGATGCTGAGTAAAGAGTCACTGCAAGACTGGTACGCCATTACTAGAGCAATTCATAAGGCGAGGCATGCGCTAGGATCCGAACCCGTGCGTTCGGATTTGGCTCCCCGAAAAAAGAAGGAGTCCTAACAGTTGTGGTAGAGCACGGGATATAGAAAGGTATTGTCGCGTTACTTCGAAATGCAGTACGAGAGGAAACGTCAGGTGCTCGAGCTAGGAAAGATGTTTCTCGATGACAAAGTAGTGGACTACGGCTTCTGGGAACCTGAACCGTTACCCGCGATCCCAGCGAGAAGCAGGTTATATTCTCTTGCTCCCATCGGACGAGGAACATCGCAAATAATAAGTCTTACCAGTCACATGAGTAGGCTGGCAGATGCCCATAACCTCTCTGTTGGTTCAATGTTCAACTGGGATCCGATGAGCGTGGCAGCCTCTCGATTTCCGCAAAGGCTTATTCGATACAGCGGCGGAATGAAAAAGAAGAACGCCATAGGGGACGGGGCCCACGATTTGAACGGACTCTCCTCGCGCGCGGAGGAGTGGGTGAAAGTTCTCGAACAGGTAACTCTCGTTCGTGATCTCCACGAATTGACGATGTTGCCGTTCCGACAGTTGTTCGGTGGGCGGGGATTGTTGCGAACTCGTCGGGCGTGGTGCCCCGAATGTTATGAGAGCGACCGGGAAGCCGGAACTTTATACGACCGGTTGATATGGTGTCTTTGCATCGTGTCGAGATGTCCGATACACCATACGGGCCTGATTGAAGAATGCCCATTCTGTGGAAAAACGGAGTCACACTTAGCTGCTAACAACCTTTCAGGTTATTGCTCCTCTTGCGAAAGCTGGCTTGGTTCTTCAAAGACTGAAAGAGAGGATGCTGGAGAGGAAGATGAATTCGAGAGGTATGTCTCGGCTACAGTCGCGGATTTGATCCAATCTGTTCAAACCGGAACCTCGAAACGCCCAGACTGTGAAGCGATTTATTCTCGACGCTTGTTCAGCGCGAATCTCAAAGAGTGCATACGACACCTGTCCGGCGGCGTTGTTCGCGCCTTCTCTGAAGCTATAAATGTGGAGTATCAGACGCTGCATGGATGGCTTGAAAAGGGGCCGCGTCTATCTTTAGAAGGCTTTCTGAAACTGTCTTTTGCTTTGGGAAAGACGGCGCACAGCGTTCTTCTTTCTCCCGAAGTGTCCGAATCTGGCATTGAAGAGATGTGGACTTTTTCTGCCGCTCGATTTCAAAGGCTGAAAGAGCGACGCTCGACGAGTGCGACCAGAGATGCGTTACAAAGAGAACTGCGATGCGCCGAATGCCGAAGCCTGCAATCGGTGGCGGAGAGTCTTGGCTACAGTTCGACGAGTACGCTATACCGGGCTGCCCCCGGCCTGTGCCGGCAGGTGAGCGATAGGTACAGGGAGCAGAATCGAGCCTCAAGTAACTACCAGCGACCAAACGAGCGAAAGTGTAGTGACGGGGAGATTGAATCCGCGGTCAATGATGCCTTGTTGGAAGAAATTCCGCCTCGTCCGAAGGATGTTGCGCTTCGACTAGGATATTCCAGTGACCACGCCATCCGATATCGGTTTCCTGATCTCATCCAGAAGGTTATCCAAAGGCGGAATCAGTGGGAGAAGTCAAAGCGGAAGATTCGTCGTAAGGTTTTGCGAGCAGCTATCTCAGAGATTCCTCCTCCGAGTGTTTATGAGCTGAGTGCTCGTCACGGTCCCGGTTTTTCAAAGTTCCTTCTCAATCAAGAAGTGGATCTCGTAAAGAAGCTGGGAGATGCGATCAAATCATTCGAACAAACTCTCAAAGATGAGATTCGCAGAATCTTGGTAGCATCGCTGAACGAAGATCCGGCGCCGACAATGCGCGTGGTGGGAGACCGGCTCGGATTTAGGGTTGAACGGATCAGAAAGTTGTACCCGGATATTGTTGCGGAAATTACGGCACGCAGCCGGGACTACAGGAGCGAGCAATTCCGCAAAAAGCAACAAGCGTTGGAGCAAGATGTACTCCAATTTTCCTCGCAACTAAATGAGACTGGAATCCCTCCGAGGTACGATTGCATTATTCCCCTGCTTTCCGCCGATTCACTCTACAAGTGGGATGATCTCAGTCGGGCAATTCAGAAAGCCAGGCATGCCCTTGGACTGGAGCCGGCGAAATCTGGTCCAGCGCCCGAACGAGAGAAAAAGTCCGAGCGCGTAGGCTGCGGGGGCCGAAAGCGGCTCCAAAAAGCGGGAAAATAGAATCCCGTCAAAGAAACTCTTAAGGCCCTTTCGTAAACGGGTCGGATTGGACAAATGAAAGCTAAAAACAGGTCCGAACAGGAAAAATAACTCCTGTAAGTAATTGATTTAATTATGATGTACCGCGCGAATTTCCAGGTTCGATATAGGCCTGTTGAACCCCAAAACATATGGCATAAAGTGGCGTAATGCGCCATTTTATGCCATATGTTTCACTAAACCTCGTGGGTCTGGTCCTGGTTTTCGAAGCGGGTGTATTTGGAGATGAAGTTCAGGAAGACGGTGTCAGTGGGACCGTTGCGCTGCTTGGCGATGATGATCTCCGACTTGGCCTTGTCGGCCTCCGACATCTCTTCGGTGCGGTTGTAGTAGGCCTCGCGGTGGATGAAGGCGACCACGTCGGCGTCCTGTTCGATGGAGCCCGATTCGCGCAAATCGCTGAGCATGGGGCGCTTGTCGTCGCCGCGGCGCTCACTGGCACGGGAAAGCTGCGAGAGGGCCACGACGGGCACCTGCAACTCCTTGGCCAGCGCCTTGAGTCCACGCGACACGGCGGAAACCTCCTGGGTGCGGTTTTCGTAGCCCTTGCCGCCGGCCGAGCCGACCGAAGCCGTCATCAACTGCAGGTAATCGACAACGATCAGGTCCAGCGCGCCGTGGGTCTGTTTTAGACGCCGCGCCTTGGCCCGCATCTCGGACAGGGAAATGGCTGCCGAGTCGTCGATGAAGACTTTCGATTCAACCAACTGGCCGAGCGCTTTTTCGAGTTTGTCGTGGTCTTCGCGGCCCAAAAAGCCTGTCTGCAAATTGCGCTGATCGACCCAGGCCTGCGAGGCCAACATGCGGCGCAAGAGCGATTCCTTGCTCATTTCCAGGCTGAAGACAGCCACGGTGGCGTCGTGGTTGACCGCAGCATTCTGGGCAATGTTGATGGCAAATGCGGTCTTGCCCATGGACGGGCGGGCCGCGATGATGATCAGTTCGCCCTTCTGGAAGCCGCTGGTCATGCGGTCCAGGTCAGTAAAGTCGGTGGCCAGGCCGGTGACTTCGCGGCTCTCTTTATACAAATTGTCAATGGAGCCGAAGGAGTTGGCGACGATCTGGTCGAGGCTCTGGAAGCCGTTGGTGATGCCCTTTTCGCTCACCTCCATCAACTGCGATTCGGCAGCGCCGAGTACGTCGAGCGCCGACTCGCCCTGGTCGGCGGCGCGCGCAATGGCCGAGGAGCAGATCAGCATCAGGCGGCGCAGCAGGCTCTTGTCCTTGACGATGCGGATGTACTCTTCGATGACCGGCCGGCGGGGCAAACCCTCAGTGAGCGAGGCCAGGTAGGCCACTCCGCCCACCGCTTCCACTTCCTTGTAGCGGGCCAACTCGTTGGACAGGGTGACAATGTCCACAGCGCGCTGCTCGTTCATCAACTCAGTCATGCGTAGGAAGATGCGGCGGTGCGAGTCGAGTGAGAAATCGTCCGCTTCCAGCTTTTCGGCGGCCTCGGAGTGGGCGGCGTTGTCGAGCAGGATTGCGCCCAGGATGGTTTTTTCGGCATCGATGTTGGCGGGCAAGCCGGCGTCAAGCGTGAAATCGGGGATGTTGGCCATGAGTAAAGTCTAGGCCGAAGTGGACCTGTGCAGAATTGGCTGGAATGCAGGAAAAGTTGAAAAAGCCGGTTATAACTGGCGGCAAGGGGAAGGATTTCTATGCCTGCGGGCAGAGACGCCGCCTTCCGTGCCATCCTAGAGAAAGGAGTCGCTGCGCCGCCGGGGTCTGGCGGAAGCGTAAAATCCATCTTTTATGCATGAACTTTCTCTAGTTTCCAGCATCGTCGATACGGTAACCGAGTCGCTTGCCCCCTATCCGGGCGCGCGGGTCAAAGAAGTGCGCTTGCGGGTGGGGGCTTTGTCCTCGGTGATTGAGGAGTCGCTCCAGTTCTGCTACGGCATCGCCACGGAAGATACGCCGCTGGCAGGTTCGGCGTTGGTGGTGCATATTCTGCCAGTGATTGTGCATTGCGAACCGTGCGGGCAGGACGTGGAGTTGGAAGGCGTGCAGAGCTTCCGATGTCCCAAGTGCAATGAGCCGTCCTATGACCTGCGCCAGGGCAAAGAACTGGAAATTGAATCGATCGAGATTGAGGAGGACGAAGATGACCACACGGATCGTGGAGTTGCGCCGCGGCATTCTGAAGAAAAATGACGAGTTGGCAGCCGGACTGCGGGATCGCTACACCGCCGCCGGGGTGCTGGTGCTGAACCTGGTTTCAAGCCCCGGAACCGGCAAGACGGCTTTTCTGGAGCGGACGTTGACCGCGTTGAAGGCCCGCGGAGCGCGGGTGGCGGCGCTGGTGGGCGACCTGGAGACGGATAATGACGCGCGGCGGCTGGCCTCGAGCGGTGCGCCGGTCAGGCAGATCAATACCCATGGAATCTGCCACTTGGACGCAGAAATGATCGGCAAGCACCTGGAAGGTTGGGAACTGGGCGACCTGGATTACCTGTTCATTGAGAACGTCGGCAATCTGGTTTGCCCGTCGAGCTACGACCTGGGCGAAAAGATTCGCGTGGCGCTGCTGTCTGTGACCGAGGGCGAAGACAAGCCGCTGAAGTATCCGACGATGTTCAACTCGGCCGACGCTGCAGTGATTACCAAGATGGATATTGCCGAGCCGTGCGGGTTTGACCGGGCAGAGGCGCTCAAAAATATCAACGAGATACGGCCCGGAATTCGCATCTTTGAGACGTCGGCCAAGACCGGGGCGGGCATGGACGAGTGGCTGGACTATTTGGCCGAGGAGCGGGAGCGGCTGAACGCCTAACCACAGGCGGTGGGACCATGCCGCTGCGGGTTTGTCTTTTGCTTTATCGCTAAATCGCAGTGCATGCGCGAGATGGCCATGCTATAGTGTCCGCAGGTAACACCTGGGGGTACTTTGTATGCCAACCGCTGCAACAACCAGCCTGAAGATCGATCCTGAACTGAAAGAGCGTGTACAGCGCTTGGCTGAGGCGCGCCGGAGGTCGGCGCACTGGATCATGCGCGAAGCTGTGGAGCAGTATGTGGGGCGCGAAGAGAAGCGCGAACAGCTCAGGCAGGACGCGCTGGCGGCGTGGAATGATTTCGAGGCAACTGGCCGGCACGCAACCGCCGAGGAAGCCGATGCCTGGCTGGCCAAACTGGAAGCGGGTGAGGACGCCGAGGCTCCTGCATGCCACAAGTGAAGTGGTCGCCACAAAGCCTGAAAGATGTGGTCCGGCTGCACGAGTTTCTGGCTCCCGAGAGCAGAGATGCGGCCAAACGCGCCGTCCAGGTGATCCGGCAGGGCGTGAAACTGCTGGGCAAGCATCCTGAGATGGGGCGTCCGGTTGAGGAGCTGCCCACCGAGTTTCGTGAATGGGTGATGGAGTTCGGGAGCGGGGCGTATGTCGCTCTGTATCATTACGACGGCAGGGAAGTCGTGATTTTGGCAGTCCGGCATGGGCGGGAAGCTGGGTACTAGGTTTTTAGCCGTTTGATTTCGCACCTTGAATTTTTTGGCTTCCCAGGTTTCAGAATCAAGGCCTGGGGCACTCGGCTTAGCTGCTCTGAGTGACTTAAATCACACCAAAAGCACCCCTGAAGCGGTATAAGCGGTAGAAGAGGATTCCCCATGTGTCTTGCGATTCCAGGAAAAGTTGAAGCGATTGCCATCGAGAACGGGCTCCGGATGGGGCGCGTGAGTTTTGGCGGTGTGATCAAGAGCGTCTGTCTGGACTATGTGCCGGAGATCGAAGTGGGTGACTATACCATTGTCCATGTGGGCTTTGCGTTGTCCAAGATCGACGAGGAGACTGCGCAGCAGACGTTGGCCGACTTCCGCGAGATGGGCATGCTGGACGAGGAACTGGGCACCGAGGAAGAAGCCTTTGCGCGGGCCGCCGAGGCTCCACAGATGGCGTGTCCAGACGGGAGCTGTTCCTCGAAATGAAGTACCTGACCGAGTTCCGCAACGGGGAGATTGCCCAGCGCATGGCGCGAGAGATTCACCAGATCGCCACACGGCCGTGGAAGATCATGGAAGTCTGTGGGGGGCAAACCCACTCCATTATTAAAAACGGAATCGACCAGATGCTCCCTGCCGGGATCGAGATGATCCACGGCCCGGGCTGCCCGGTCTGCGTAACGCCGCTGGAGCTGATCGACAAGGCGTTGGCCATTGCCGCCCAGCCGGGAGTGATTTTCTGCTCCTTTGGCGACATGCTGCGCGTGCCGGGTACGGATGCCGACCTGTTTCAGGTGAAGGGCGCTGGGGGCGACGTGCGGGTGGTCTATTCGCCCCTGGACGCGGTGGAGCTGGCAGCCAAAAGTCCCGACAAGCAGGTGGTGTTTTTCGGCGTGGGATTTGAGACGACCGCTCCGGCCAACGCCATGAGCGTGCATGTGGCCAAGCGGCGTGGGCTGACGAATTTTTCTCTGCTGGTTTCGCATGTGCTGGTGCCGCCGGCCATTGAGGCAATTCTGGGCGCGCCGGGCAACGTGGTGCAGGGATTCCTGCTGGCGGGGCATGTGTGCAGCGTGATGGGCTACTGGGAGTATCCGCCGCTGGCCGAGAAGTACAAGGTTCCCATGGTGGTGACC
>Ga0255354_1001397_pt1 | contig 13948 bp, 10 predicted proteins | sample HBST50metaG_FD_189942 | JGI IMG/M metagenome (GOLD analysis project Ga0255354, IMG submission 189942) | Peat soil microbial communities from Stordalen Mire, Sweden - H.B.S.T50 | ecosystem: Environmental > Terrestrial > Soil > Wetlands > Peat | place: Sweden: Norrbotten County, Stordalen Mire...
CAACCGGTTCCGGAAATTGCTGGTCAGCTTCGAAAAGACTGAGGCCAGCTATGTCGCGCTTCTCTCACTCGCCTGTGCCATGATCTGTTGGAGACAGATTGTCTCTATTCACGGATAAGTTCTTAGTCTGCACTACAGTTGCAGGTACTTGATTGGCGGGGTTCCTGAACCGCCCGGGCCTGAAGGCTCCATCAAAAGGCGGCTGTTTCAGGGGGCTGAAGCCCCCTGTTCCCTCCGCGTTTTCCGCAGTGCAACTGTAGTAGAAGTGCGGCTGTAGGACCAGGGCGGATTGAGGCGGAGAGAGCCTCAATCCGCCTTTGCCTTCGGGAGTGGCGTGACCGGAATCCGCAGCGAAGAGTTGAGGCGGGAGAACATTTCAAAAGCCGCGGCTACTGCTGTGAGTTCGACGATCTCGGCGGGATTGAAATGGGCGCTGACCGCCGCGAAGGCCGCATCGTCAATGGAATGACCTGAAATGTGGAGGAGGCCGGCGTAAAGGAAGCCGGCCTTTTCCTTTGCGCTGAAGGGGCCGGTCTCGATCTCTTCAAGGCCGGCGATCTGGCCGGCGGATGCGCCGCGCTGGCTGGCCAGAATCCGGTGAGCGCTGACGCAGTAGGCGCAGTCGTTCAGCGAAGCCACATAGGTGGCGATCAGTTCCTTGTACCAGCCCGGTAGCGCGCCCTCCCCCATCAAGGGCTTGAGGAGCACAGCGATCCCGAGCACCAGGGGCGGAACGTTGGCCAGGGCCTTGAACATATTGGGCACGACGCCGCGGTTGGCGTGGAGCTGATCGTAGAGCGCGGCAATCTCCGCCGGAACCTGGCTGCGCTCCAAGAGCGGGATGCGGGCTTGCTGAAGTGCTTGAGTGGTCATGCGAGCCTCCGTGCAGGGGTACCCGCCAGTGTAATCTGCTCTGCGCGGTCCTGGTTCCGAATGCGAACCCCAAAAGAAAATGGGAATCTTCAAACGGTTGCGGGCCGGTTGCGTGCGCTTTGCGGTTGAGCGGGGGTCGCAGCTGGGCTAGCGTGGTGAGTCAGAAGTTCGTTGAAGAACAACTGCAGATCCTTCGCTTTGCTCAGGATGACAGCTTGTCTTTTGATTCGAACTTTGGACTCATGACACGAGCGTCCAGATAGAGCCATCCGGGTGTGCGCCCGCACAATGGACGCGGTTCTCAGGTTCCAGCGATGAGGCAAGCAGGGGAAATCGATTCCGCGCGTGGGTTGAGTGGCCGTCTGACCGAATTGGCGCTCGGCTATCAGCGCATGCTGGCGGCCAACCCGCAGCATCCCGAGGCTTTGGTGGGGCTGAGCCTGGTGGCGCTGGCCAGCCAACAATATGAAGCAGCGGTCAAAATGGCGGCGGCGGCCGTGGGTGCGGCGCCGCAGATGGGAACAGCCTGGGTGGCGCTGGGGCAGGCGCTGAAGAGTGCCGGCCGGAGCGAAGAGGCGGAGGAAGCCTACGTGCGCGCGCTGCGCCTGGACGGGATGAATGCGCTGGCCCGCATGGGTTTGGGCGAACTGAAGCTGGCAGCCGCACGACCCGAGGAGGCCGCAGCCGAGTTTGAACTGGCGTTGCGCCGCCAGCCGCTTCTGGTGCCCGCAGCCATGGGCCTGGGGAACGCGCTGGCCATGATGGGACGCGACCAGGCAGCCCTGGAGCGCTACGAGCAGGCCTTGACGCTGCGGCCGCGGCTGCCGGAGGCCCAGTTTGCGGCCGGATTTGTGCTGGCGCGGCTGGGAAAAGCCAAGGAGGCCGAGACTCGCTACCGGCGGGCGCTGGTGACGCGGCCGGATTTTGCGGCGGCATGGATGAATCTGGGCAACCTGTTGCGCGAACAGGGGCGCGAGGTCTTTGCCGAGGCCGCCTTGCGAAGGGCTCTGGAGCTGCGGCCCGATCTGGTGTCGGGCTGGGTCAATCTGGCGGTTTTCGAGCGGGAGCGGGGCCGGCCGGAGGCAGCCGCGGCTTGTCTCCGCAAGGCTTTCGAACTCAATCCGGAACAGGTGGAAACGCAGGTGGCGTGGTGCCAGTTGCAGGCTGCCGAGGGCGACCTGGCCGGCGCGTGGGGCTGGCTGCGGTGGGCGCTGGCGCGCGACCCTGCGCTGGCCGAAGCCGTGAATATGCACGGCATTCTTCTTCACAAGGAGGGCCGGTTCGGGGAAGCGGTCGAGGCTTTCAAGCAGGCCGAGGCGCTGGGCCACCGGGCCGCCGCTTCCAACCGGGGCAATTCCTTGCTGGACCTGGGGCGCGTGGAGGAAGCCTTGCGCGCGCACGAACTGGCTGTGGAGCATGAGCCTCAGGGCGCCGGAGCGCTCTATAACTTGTCCTTGACCCGGCTGCGGCTGGGCGACTGGGAGCGAGGCTGGCCGGCCTACGAGGCTCGGTGGAGGTTCCGCGAGGTTCATCGCAGGCCAAGGAGTTTTCGCCAGCCGCGCTGGCAGGGCGAGCCGCTCGAAGGGCAACGGGTGCTGCTCCATGCCGAACAAGGGTTGGGGGACAGTATCCAGTTTTGTCGCTATGCAACCCTGGTGGCGGCCCGCGGCGGCAGGCCCATTCTTCAGGTGCAGGAGCCGGTGGAGCAACTGCTTCGCTCTCTGCCGGCGGCACGCGCCGGATATGTGGAAACCGCGACGCTGGGTGCGGCGGATCCGGCCTTTGACCTGGAGTGTCCGCTGATGAGCTTGCCCGCTGTTTTTGGGACCACGGTGGAGACGGTTCCCTGGACGGGACCTTACCTGGGAGCGCCGTCTGAAGTTGCGGCAGAAAAGCGGAGGCAGTTTCCCAGCGTGCGCAAGGACGATCTTTCACTGCGGGTGGGGCTGGCCTGGGCCGGGAATCCGCGCTACAAGAGCGACAGGCAGAGATCCATGCAGTTGATTCTGCTGCTGCCCCTGCTGCGCACGCGCGGAGTGACCTTCATTTCACTGCAAAAGGGGCCGGCCACGGAGCAGTTGGCGGCGCTGCCCGGGAATGTCTTCCTGTGGGATGGATCGAGCCGGGACCGGGATCTGGCCGAGACGGCGGCCCTGGTGGCCGGGTTGGACCTGGTGATTGCCACCGACAGCTGCGTGGCCCATTTGGCGGGCGCCATGGGCAAGCCGGTGTGGATTCTTCTGCCGCACCTGGCGGACTGGCGCTGGATGGAGAAGATGGAAACCACGCCCTGGTACCCTACGGCGTGGCTGCTGCGGCAGAGCAAGGCGGGGGATTGGGGCGGAGTGGTGGAGCGGGTCATCGAGGAGCTTAACGAGATGCGCGCTATGCGGTGCCGTCAAACTGCGGACTGCAGGAAAGAGCCGCGGCAAGGTCCGGAGCTCATTTCTACGTAGTGCTGCAACATAAAGCCAGCAAAACGAGCACGGGTTTCGCCACGGAGAGCTGTTTCTTGCGGTTTCTATCGAAAAGCCGGACTCTTTTCACAGCCTGTTCAGGCCCCTGAGAGAGCCGCAAAACAGAAGGTGCCCCTAACCCGGGCCCTTGTTCTTTTTCCACATTCCAGCGAATTCCAACCGCAATCTTAGAACACTTCTGCGCGAAAACCTGGCGGCGGAGGGACTGCCTTCAGCAGGCCGAGTTCCCCGGCCAGACGCTCCAGCCTGGAGCGAGTCGCGCCCATGGGAGGAACCAGAGGCAGGCGGACATGGTCCGTACAGCGGCCCATCAGGCTGAGCACGGTCTTGACCGGGCTGGGGTTCGATTCCCAGAAGTTGGCCTCGAAGAGGCGGCTGAATTGGCGCTCGATCTCGCGCGCTTCGGTCCAGTTGTTGGCCAGCGCGGCGCGGACCATGCGGCTCACTTCGGCGGGCGCCTCATTGGCGGCTACGCTGATCAGGCCGTTGGCGCCCACGCCGATCGAGGCCAGCGCCAGGTTATCGTCGCCACTGAAGATTTTGAAGCCGCGCGGCATCAGGTGGACCAACTCGTTGATCTGGGGCAGCTTGCCGCTGGCTTCCTTGATGGCCTGAATATTGGGGGCAGCTTCAGCCAGGCGAAGGGCTGTTGCGGGCTCCAAATTCACGGCGGTGCGGCCGGGCACGTTGTAGAGCACCACGGGCAGCGGGTCCACGGACTGCGCCAAGGCCAGGAAGTGCTGGAACTGGCCCTCCTGCGAGGGCTTGTTGTAGTAAGGATTGGCGGAAAGGACGGCGTCTACGCCCCTCAACCGCTTGAGCCGGCTGGCGCTGCGCAACAGGGTGCGCGTGGAGTTCGAGGTGCATCCGGCCCACACCGGCACGCGGCCTGCCGCGGCTTCCGCAACGATGCAGACGGCCATCAACCACTCTTCTTCGTCCAGAGTGGCCGCTTCGCCCGTGGACCCGCAGGCGACCAGAAAGTCCACCCCGGAGTCGATCTGCCAGTTCACCAGCGCCCGAAGCGCAGTCTCATCGATCGATCCGTCAACCCGAAAGGGCGTAACGATAGCGGTGCCACAACCTGTAGTTTCCATCACTGGAAAGTGTATAACGAACCGCGGGTCAAGTGGGTTTTCTTGCGCCGGGTGAGCGGCAGGCGGCTCGGGAATCAGCGTTGTGCTGCGACTCGCCGGAGCAGTTCTGAGACGGAGCGTTTCCCAGGCCCCAAATCGAGGCCTGGGAGGATCGTTTTAGCTGCTGCTAGCGCCTGTTCCCGCCGCCTACATGGCCGCGGCCGTCGCGCACTTCATTGCCTTTGAAGTGGTCAACCTTGTCGAGGCGCCTAGACGGCTCGGCCTTCTCGCCACGCTGCGGCATTGCGCCGTTATAGCCGTGTTCGGGGTGGAAGCGGTTGTTCACATGGCCACGGAAGTTGTCACGGCCGTGGAACCACGGGCCGGCGCCGATGAAGACACCGCCGTTAAACCATTCCGAGCCGTAGTAGCCGTAGGGAGCGCAGCCATAAGGGGCCACGTCGTAGTAGCCGTACGGGCACTCGGGCGCAACTCCGATTTCAACCTGAATCTGGGCCATTGCTTTCGGAGCGGTTGCCATCATCAGGCACCCGGCAACAGCCGTTAACACAACAAGCTTGAGTCCGATCATTATTCTTCCTCGCTGATCTGGGGCTGTCATCGAACACCCCTACGATGCTCACCTTAGAGAATTGGAAGGTGCGTGTCTGAGCAAGACGGACCAATGGCTCTCCATGCACTGGGAGGCAGATTCGGAATCGAAGATCGGGGGAGCAAAAGTGAACATAACTGCGCGAAAGGAAGGGGCATAGTGTCTCCAGGAGGAACACCATGTCAGAGCATTTTGAAAATCCGAAGGCTGCGAAACCGGAAGACACGGCAACTTCGAATTCTTCAGCGGAAAACAAGTTAGAGGAGATTGCGGATAAAGCGGCGGAGAAACCTGCAAAGACCGAACAAAAATACGACAAGGAGCACAATATCTTTTCAAAATAGAACGGCATTCCGGAACTTCGGAGCCAGGGAATTGGCCGAGAAAAGAACCGGAGAGCGCCGCAAAGTTTGGGAGAGGCTATGACTCGCGACCGGTTATGCCATATTCCGCTGAACTCGGCTTATCTGTGCCTTGACTGCGATGCAGTGGGCAATAGCTCGATGCGTTGCCCGGCATGTGCATCGAGAGTCCTGATAGGGCTGGCAGGAGTATTTGACCGCAAAGAGCAGGCTGCGGAGTCGAAATTGTTGCGTTTTCCCGAGCTGGCGGCTTGATTCGCCAGAGGAGGACGCTTGGTCCAACTGCGGGTTATCCACCCACGCTGTTACTGGCAAACGCCGCGAGCCAGTAACAGCTACGCGGAAACGCGAGTTAGCAAGTTACCAGTTCCGACTTACAAAAGAAGAATTGGATTGCGTTCGCCTCAGCAGAGAGGACCTTCAGCGGAGGACTGGAAGACACGCATCTGTCGGGCTCTCGCCGCGTATTCCCGATCGAGCATGGACATGACATGGAGCGAGAAATACTCGTTGCCGCGGCGGGCGGCCTCGCGCAGCGTGCCCTCGTAGACAAAGCCGAGGCTCTCATAGACGTGGCGGGCACGGGCATTGTCGTCAAAAACATCCAGCCAAAGGCGGTGGGCGCCGAATTCCTCGAAGACCATGCGGATTAGTTCTTCGAGGATCTTGTGGCCCAAGCCACGGCCGGGCGCGGCGACGACGATGCGCTTGAGCTCGATGGCGCGTGAGCTCTCCTGAAAACCGCGCAGGATGGCAAAGGCCCGCAGCTCGCCGGGATCATCTTCGCAGGCAAAGTAGCGGGCGTCAGGGCCGGCCAGGGTCGCGCGGTGGCGCTCTTCACTCCACTGGCCGACAAAGTCGCAGGCCGCGGGCAGGCGCTCCAAGGCTGCGATGCGGGGAATGTCGGCGAGAATGGCGGGGCGAAGGAGCATGGGATCCTGTACCTTGACGGCTTACCACAGATCGAAGATTTCGCGGAAGTCGTAGGCGCCGGATTTGTCCGCGATCCACTCGGCGGCTTGCACAGCGCCCATGGCGAAGCCGCGGCGGCTGCGGGCGTCGTGGCGAAGCTGGAGAGTGTCGTAATCGCTCACCGCGGTGACCACGTGCTCGCCGTTGGCGTCGCCTACGCGGTGGGATGTCACCGGGATTTCCATGCCCGGACGAACCGACTGGATGATCTCCTTGAGCGTGATGGCGGTGCCCGAGGGCGCGTCGAGCTTGGAGGTGTGGTGGGTCTCGTCGATGGAGAAGGCGTAGCCGTCCAGGTGGGCCAACTCGGCGGTCAGACGGAAGAGCTTCTGCACGCCGATGGAGAAGTTGCTGCCGTAGACCAGCGCGCCGGAGTCTTCCGCTTTAGCCTTTAACTCGCTCAGATGCGCGTACCATCCGGTGGTGCCCACAACAATGCGGCCGCCCAGAGCCAGCACGGCGCGTATGTTTTCCACCGCGGCTTCGGGCGCGGTGAAGTCGATGACTGCGTCCACCCCCGCCAGGTTGGGAGCGGTCAGGGCGGAGGCGTGCTGGTTCTCCGTCACGTCGAGAGCGCGGACGCCATGGCCGCGTTCGCGGGCGATCTCGGCAACCAGGCTGCCGGTTTTTCCTTTGCCTAAAATCAGAAAGAGCATGACGACCTCGTGAGGAACGGTTGGGGTGCGGTTACCCGCAGACTTCAATATAGCGCCGGGGCGGGGCGTTGCTTGTCTTGAAAGTTCTCAGTGCGCGTGAGCCGGATGAGAGGCCTTCACCGGAACCTTCGCGGCACCGGCTGCACAGGGCTTGCCCTTGCACATGGCTGCGGTGATGCCTTTGCTCTCGACGACAGTGAAGAAGCGGTCAACCGCGGGCAGCTTGAGCGTTTCCTTGGCGCCGCTGGGCCAGTGAATCTCGACCGAGTCGAGCTTGGCCAAGTCGCCCAGCCCGAAGTGGACGCGCATGTCGTTGGTGGAGAGATAACTGCCGCCGCTTAGCACATCGCCGCGCTGCCTCATACCGCCGGCGGTGAGGTAGACCGTAGACCCCACCGCATCGCGCGGGCTTTTCGGGCCGCCGATCAGTTGCAGGGCCACCCAATGATTGTGGTCGGGATTGACGTTGCGCAGCAGCAGTGGAGAGCCATCCAGGTTGTTGATGACCACGTCGATCTTGCCGTCGTTGAAGAGATCGCCAAAAGCTGCGCCGCGGCCGATGGCCAACTCGGCCAATCCGGTTCCTTCCACGGGAGGAATCTCCTCAAAAGTTCCGTTGTGCAGATTGTGGAAGAGCTGTGTACGCTGGGCGTAGCTCATGCCCCAGTCGGGATGCTGATCGGCCTCCGGATAGACGTGGCCGTTGGCGATCAGCAGATCCTTCCACCCGTCGTTGTCGTAGTCCAGAAAGCCGTCGCCGAAGCCGACAAAAGGCACCGAGGGCGGACCCAGGTGCGTGCCGTCGCTTACGTCTTCGAAGGCTCCGGTGCCGTCGTTGCGGAAAACCACGTTATAGTCGTCGGAGAAGACGGTGTTCACCAGGTCCAGATGGCCGTTGTTCTCGTAGTCCCCGGCGGCGATGCCCATGTTACTGACCTCGCGCCCTTCGCCGTTCAGCGCATAACCGCTCATGTAACTCTGGTCGCTGAAGGTCCCATCTCCCTTGTTGATGTAGAGATAGTTCGGCGTGGAGTCGTTGGCCACAATCAGGTCGGGCTTGCCGTCGCCGTTCACGTCCGCAAACAGAACGCCCAGGCCGTAGTAGCCGTTGTGGTCGGCCACGCCGGCCTTCTCGCTGACGTCGGTAAACGTGCCGTCCCCGTTGTTGTGGAAGAGATGGTCGCCGGCGCCCTTCAGGCCGCGTGGACCGCACATGATGTTCTGTCCGCGGTACTGGCAGGAAGAATAGTTCACTGCCTTCGTGCCTGCGAGCGGAGGATTGTCGAAGTCGTAGTGGATGTACCCGGCCACGAAAATATCCAGCCGCCCGTCGCCGTCGTAATCGCCGAAGGTGACGCCGGTATGCTCCACGTAATCGCTGCCTACGGCCTCGTCCAGCGCCACGCCGGCCTTCTCCGCCACGTCGGTGAAGGTGCCGTTGTGGTTGTTGTGGTAAAGGCGGTTCTTGCCGATGTTGCCCACGTACAGGTCGGGCCAGCCATCGTTGTCGTAGTCGCCCACGGCGCAGCCCAGTCCCCAGCGGTCGTTGGTCACGCCGGCCTTGGCCGCTACGTCGGTAAAGGTGCCGTCATGATTGTTGCGGAAGAGCGCGGCGTGTGGCGGCGCCTGCTTGCCGCTCTGGGCGTCGAAGGTAGAACCGGTGACTACATAGATGTCCAGCCAGCCGTCGTGGTCAAAGTCGAGCAGGCAAACGCCCGATCCCTTGGCCTCAATGATGACCTTCTTCTCCGGAGTGCCAGTCACGTTGCGCCAAGTGGTGAGTCCAGCCTTCGTGGCGATATTCTCAAAGACCACCGGTCCGGTCTTCACAAAGCCTCCGGCGGTGATGGGCCGGCCCTGCGCGTCAAGATCGGGCCTGCGCGCCATGCCGGTGGCCATGCCCTGCTGGGGCATGGACTCTTCCAGTGCGGGTGCGCTGTCTGCATCGGGAGGCATCTGCGGGCCGCTGGCTGGTTGTGGCTGCTGAGGCTTGGGCGCGCCGGGCGTCTGCTGGGTCGCCGATTGGCTCCAGGACGGGCAAGGAGTGAAGAGAGCGGCGGTCAGTACACCAAAAAGCAGACAACGAACGTGCAACAAACGAGAGGCCTCCACGCTCTTGCAGTGTATCGCAAGCGACGCTGGGGCCGGGCTGAACGCATACTCACCGACGCCAACTGCAGGCTCCGGTCCGTCTCCCCGCAGTGAGCCAGGCAGCCATGAAAATTGCGGCTCACAGCCCCGTCCGCGTATACTCCGGAGTCTTCCAGAAATGCGTTAGGAGAAGGCCCCAATCCTATGCCACTTATTCCCGCTTATCGTCTCTCATGGACTTATTGGATCGCCGGCTTGCTGTTATGCCCGGCGGTTTGTGTTTCCGCCCAGTCCAAGCCATGTCCTGCGGCGCCCGAGCGTGCCGGCAATCCCGCGGACTCCGCGTATAGCGACGGCAACTACCCCGGTGCGGAAGAGATGTATGCGAAGGCTCTGGCGGAAAAGCCGCAGGACGCCGAATTGTCCGCGGCCCTGGTGCGCACTTTGCTGCACGAAGGCAAGGCCGCAGAGGCCACGACGCAGGCCAACAGCAACCTGGCCGCAAATCCCCATTCCGCAGCCGCGCTCACCGCGATGGCCGAGGTCCAATTGCGCCAGGGACAGCCCTGGCTGGCCATGCAGTCGCTGGATGCGGCCAAGGACGTCAATCCCTGCTTTGCACGCAGCCACCTCATCCGCAGCCGCGCTTTGCGCATCGACTCCATGTACGTCTCCGAGCGCGCGGAGATTCAGCGCGCCTACGAGATCGACCCGAACGATCCCGATATTCAGTCGGCCTGGAGAGGCATCGTGGAGCCCGCGCAAGAGGTGCAGAGCGTCACTGATGCGCTGGCGACCACCAAGGACATCGAGCCGGAAATCCGCAAAAAGGCGGAGGAGACGGCTCATTCCATGTTGCCCCTGCTGAGCGAGAACTCGCAGACCTGCCAGGTGCTGCCGACGGTCGCGTCCACCACCTTGCCCCTGCTCGCCGTGATGCCGGACCCGAAGCATATCGAAGGCTACCGCCTGCAGGCGCAACTTCCGCAGAGCGAGGCCAAATTGATCTTGGATTCGGCGGCTTCCGGCCTCTATATCAGCCGGGCGCTGGCCGACGCCAATGGCTTGAAACACGACCCCAACGCGCCAGAGGGAACGGTGCACCTGGACAGCGTGCGCATCGGCCCGCTGGAGTTTCGCGACTGCCTGGTGGGCGTGAGCGATGCGCCCTTCGCAGGCAAAGCGGACGGCTTTATCGGCACCGACGTCTTTGCCTCCTACCTGATCACGCTTGATTTCCGGCTGGCCAAGATGACGCTTGACCCACTGCCCCCGCAGGCCGGCGTGCTGCCCGGAGACCGTCCCACGGCGCCCGAACTCGCGGGCTTTGTTCCGGTCTATCACCGGCGCCACTATCTTCTGCTGCCCATCGGGTTCAACAACAAATCGCGCAAGCTGTTCGCGCTGGCCACCGGCATGCAGGAAAGCGCCATGAGTGCCGAGGCGGCGCACTCGGTCTCCAACATCACCGTCAACTTCACCAATACCGAGCAGACCGTTTCCGGCACCCGGGTGCAGTTCTTCCGCGAGATCTTCGACCTGCAATTGGCCAGCTTGCCGACAGTCCATCAGGGCCACGTGCTTCAAATCGACCCCGCCACCATGAATCACAACGCCGGCTTCCAGATTGCGGGCATGTTGGGCCTCGATGTGTTGCACTCCATGACCGTGCATCTGGATTATCGCGACGGAATGGTCAAGCTGGAGACCGCGGACAAGGAATTCTCTCCCGGTCTCAAGGGAAGAAACCTGAACGCCTCCGCGCAGGGGGCCGACCAGTCGGAATGCCCCCATGTTGACGACCAGGATCACCCCATCGGTTCGACCGTCGAGGTCAGTGTGATGGGCACCTTGGATGCCGGCCATCTGAAGCCGGGCAAGGAGATATGGGTCAAGGCCGTTACCGGATGGGAACACCCGGAGTGCAGAATCGAAAAGGGAGCGGTCATTTACGGCCACGTAACCGCTGCCGTTTCCACCAAGAGCCCCGACTCCTCGGAGTTATCGCTGTCCTTCGATCACGCCGATTGCACAGGACATTCGAAGCAAGCGGTCTCATTGCAGTTGATTGGCCTGGTAGGGCCTCCAGACGAGTCAAAGAACATGCATGATGCGTTACCCACCCAGGTTGCCGGCGGGGGGCGTCAGATACAGGACGCTGTGTCGGCCTCGAATGGCGTGGATGACAACCTGAACCCCGGGGGCCGTCCCAATACCGTGCATCCGGGGGTTGTGATCCGCATGCCCAAGGTGAAACTGGAGCCGGAAGCCGGGCCGGGATGCAGCGCGAGAATCAGCAGCACAAGCCACAGCCTGCAACTGGCGCCGGGGGCAGAGCTGATTCTGCTCATGCGCAGCATGCCCAAGTAGCCATAACAGAAGGGTCGCAGAGGGCTTTTCCCAGTGGGAAAAGCCCTCTTCGTTCAGGTGCAACCGGCGCGGAGGAGGCAGCGGATTCGAACCTCCTGAAAATGCAAACGTGGGACTTGTATAGTTGAAGTCTCATCTCAAACAGCGAGGTTCATGTGTTCAAACACTTTGCGATTTCTGCTGTCTTCCTACTCTCCTTTTCGGTTGCATGGTCACAGCAGACTTCCGCCGGTGACGACACATGCGCAAAGCTGGCATCGCTGACCTTGCCCGGGGCAAAGGTGGTCTCCGCCGCGACTGTCGCTGCCGGGGCGTTCCTGCCGCCCGACGCCTCGACGCTGCAGCCGGCGCAGAAGGCGCTGATGGCGGGCCTGCCGCCGTTCTGCCGCGTCCAGGTGATGGCCACGCCGAGCACCGACTCCGCCATTCCGATTGAAGTGTGGATGCCCGCGAAGGGATGGAACGGCAAGTTCCGCGGCCAGGGCAATGGCGGCTTTGCGGGAAGCATCGATTTCGTCGGCCCTGCCGTTGCGCTGATGCAGGGTTATGCGAGCGGTGCAACAGACACTGGCCATTCCGGGGGCGCGGGCGATGCGAGTTGGGCGCTGGGGCATCCCGAAAAGGTGATCGACTTCGGCTATCGCGCTGTGCACGAGATGACCGCGATCTCCAAGACTGTGGTGCAGGCTTATTACGGAGGCGCGCCGAAGCATAACTACTTTGTCAGTTGCTCGGACGGCGGCCGCGAGGCGCTGATGGAGGCGCAGCGCTTTCCCGCGGACTACGATGGAATCGTTGCGGGCGCGCCGGCCAACAACTGGACCGGCCTCGAGACCAATGCCCTGCGCAATCAGCAGGTGATGAGCGTGGATCCGGCCGCCTATATTCCAGCCACGAAACTGCCGGCGATCGATGCGGCCGTGCGCGCCGCGTGCGATGCCGTGGATGGAGTGACAGACGGCTTGATCAACGATCCGCGCCAGTGTCCATTCAAGCCGGCGAGCTTGATCTGCAAGGGCGCGGAGAGCGATGCGTGCCTGACGGCCAAGCAGGCGCGTACGCTGGAGGCGCTGTATGAGGGCCTTCACGATGCGGACGGGAAGCTGATCTTTCCGGGCTATCTGCCGGGTTCGGAACTGGGGCCTGCGGGCTGGGGATCGTGGATTACCGGGCCCATGCCGGGCACCAGCGCCATGTACTTTTTCTCGACCGGCTACTTCAGCAACATGGTCTACGAAAAGAAGGACTGGAACTACAAGGATGCGGTTGTTGCCGACGCGTACAGAGCGGCGCTCCAAAAGACCGGGCAGATGCTCGACGCCACCGATCCGGATCTGAAGCCCTTCGCCGCACGCGGCGGCAAGTTGATTCTCTATCATGGCTGGAACGACCCCGCCATCTCCCCGCTCAACACGATTCACTACTACAATGACGTCCGCAAGGCGGTGGGATCTTCGCGCACCGATTCATTCGTGCGTCTGTTCATGATTCCCGGAATGCAGCACTGCCTCCAGGGGCCGGGAGCTACGGACATCGACCAGTGGGAGATGCCCAAGACCGCCGTGCCCGACGACGCACAACACGACATTTATCTGGCGCTGGAAGCCTGGGTTGAAAAGGGATCAGCGCCGGAAAGCCTGACTGCGGCGAAATACGACCTGACGGCAAATCCCGCCAAGCTGCAGATGACCCGCCCCGTCTGCGCCTATCCCAACGCGGCGAAATACAAGGGAAGCGGCGACACCAATGACGCGGCAAACTTCGTCTGTGCGGCGGCGAAGTAAGAGAAGGACTGGCCTGGGCTCGTAGTCTCTCCTTCATCGGGCAGAGACGAGTCGAATGGATTGGGCACGGAGCCTTGGTGTTTCTGCTGCTTGCCCAGGCCGTCTTCTGCATCCTGCGATGACGGATCTTCGTCGTCTGGCGCGGACCGGCCGAAGGCAGTTGGCCCCACCGCAGGACACAAGGCTCCTGCCACGGGCAGTCCGGGACAATTATGATGAAACCTTCATAATCGGGGGTTATATGGGACGATCTGAATCGGCGTGGCTTGGGCTTGTCGTGCTTCTCCCGCTTCTCTCTGCCGCGCAGCAGCCTGCTCCACTTGCTGCCACACCAGCGGCATTTGAAGTGAGCACCGTAAAGCTGAGCAAGGCCGAGAGTGGCAACTCGAGTTCCAACTTCAACGACGGCAGGTTCACGGCAACCAATGAACCGTTGAAGAACATCATGGAATATTCGGCCTATGGAATTCCACAACCTCGCATTCTAGGCGGTCCCAAGTGGCTCGACTCGGAGCGATTCGACATTCAGGCCAAGATGGAAGGCGCGGCTGCCGAACGGCTGAAGGCACTCAGCCGCGACCAGCGCAGAGCGGAGACGCAGGCCATGTTCCAACAGCTTTTGGCCGACCGCTTTAAACTGGCGGTTCATTGGGAGACGCGCGAACTTCCCGTCT